>Ga0316189_10000791_pt1 | contig 31620 bp, 19 predicted proteins | sample LowCovwburrow_MG_FD_204930 | JGI IMG/M metagenome (GOLD analysis project Ga0316189, IMG submission 204930) | Coastal sediment microbial communities from Maine, United States - Lowes Cove worm burrow | ecosystem: Environmental > Aquatic > Marine > Coastal > Sediment | place: USA: Maine...
GCCGAGGTAGTGACCCCCGAAAAGGTTGTAGTGGTTAAGTACATGGTAAAGGTTGTAGAGTGTTCGCCGCCTCTCGTAGCCCGGGGTCAGGGGTAGGGCCGCAGCATAGGTCAGGTAGAAATCGCGCGAAAAGCCGCCGAAAAGTTCGCTCATGGCCAAATCAACCTCACGGTCGCCGTAATAGGCGGCCACGTCATAGATGACAGGTTCGCCCTGTTTTGTGAAGGATGCGTTACCCGACCACAGGTCGCCGTGAACCAGGGAAGGGCTGGGCTGGTGGCTCAAAATGTCTGGCAGGGCGCGTCGAAGTTCATCGTAACGGGCAAGGCGACGCTTGCCCGCGAGGGAAACCTGGTAATCAAGCCGTTGTTCTAAAAAAAAATGGCTCCAATTCTCGCTGCGTGCATTCACCTGTTTGGTGGCGCCGATGTAGTTGCTCCTGTCCCAGCCGAACTGCTGAGATGGCCGGCAGGCGTGTAGTGCGGCGAGTTGTTCTCCCATCAAGGCGTAGGATCCGGAATGGCCCAAATCGAGCCATTCCAGCACCAGGAATGCTGTCCCATCTGCCAGACCCCAACAAACAGGCTTGGGCACGCGAATGGTCTCGGTGTTGGCAATTTGGGCCAGTCCCATGGCTTCTGTCTGAAACATATCGAGCAATTCCGCTCGGTTTTGTTTGATAAAATAAGCCTGATCTGTTGTTTGATCCACCAGGCGATTGGCCTGACTGATGCAACCGCCACCCACGTCGCCAAGCCCGCGCCCCTGGAAATCGGTGCCCGTGGCGTCGCGGATCTGTCTGTTCACTTCCTCCCAGAACGGGGTATTGACCATGCTCACCTCGCGTAAATCAACTGCATATTTTTGGGGGCTCAAGGTTCGGCCTGAACGGTTGGGATATCGTTGGGATAATAGCGCTCCAACAAATCCCTGAAGTTGCGAATCCGCTTGACATAACGAACAGGTTCCCTACCTCTGGCATAACCATGCGGCAGGTCTTGATAGTATTTCTTCTGGGCCAGAAACGGCAGTACCTGACTCAGATGCCGCCAGCTATCAGGGTTGAGACCCTGTTTCTTCGCCAGCAGGCGGGCGTCGCTGATATGACCATAACCCACATTGTAGGCGGCAAGTGCGACCCAGGTCCGGTCAGGTTCGGTAAGGGAATCGGGGAGCCGTGCCAGAATCTGGGCCAGATAGGAGGCACCACCCATGATGCTGGCGCCCGGGTCAAGACGGTCGAAAATACCGAGTTGGTTCGCCGTCCGTTGGGTCAGCATCATGATGCCGCGAACCCCGGTTGGACTTCGCGCCATGGTATCCCAGTGGGATTCTTGATAGGCCTGAGCGGCCAGGAGCCGCCAGGGAATATCGTTATCTTGTTCGGCCTGCCTGAACACCGGGATATACTGGGGTAGGCGTTGTTCGATACGACGTTGGAAAACCTTGATATCTACGTAGTCGAAATGGGGGACATAGCCGAAATACTTTTCTTGGAGTTGCTCCACCAGCCATTGCTGTTCCAGCCCGGCGAACCAGTTCTCCATCTCCTGCACAAGCGCGGTGTAGGCCGGCGCGGCCACCCAGGCCACTGATTCGCCATTGGAAATGGAAAAGGCAACCTTGAGTTCCGGATAGTACCGGCGATTGATATCGACAATATTCGAGTCGGCGATGGTACAATCCAGGTCCCCTCTCCAGACCCGATCCATCAGTTGTTCTGTTTCAAGCTCGCGGGTTGCGGTCCAGGTAAGGTCGGGGTTCTCCGTGCGCAATGCTCGTAAACGTTCTTCATAGCTGCTGTCGGCGACAACGGAGAGTGAAAGTCGCGAAAGATCCTTGAGGTTCTTGGGCAAGGCTTTATCGCGGCCACAAATGACTTTTTGGCGTACGGGCATCACATCGGGACCGAAATGGTAGCGGGCCTGGCGGACGGCGGTACGGGTCAGACCGGCGGCGGCAATATGGCCCTCATTTCTATTGATGGCTTCGAGGATATCTGAGGTATTGTCCAAAACCCGAAATTTGGCGACCAGACCGAGAGATTGGGCGAAAGCCTGAGCCAGTTCGTATTCAAAACCTTCCAGCTCTTCGCGACCCTCGTAGTAGGTGGTGGGCGAATTACGGGTCAAGACGATCAGCTCGCCACTTCGCCGCAACTGGTCCAAGGCAGTGTCTTTCGGCGCTTCAGGCGAACATCCCCAGGCCAGGATCAGGAGCAGAAAAGGCATCCATTGAGGCGGGGATCGAATCACCCAGATGTGGCTGTTTACCATGGTGACAGAAGTCCTTAAAAAGGCTTGGCTGAGCGCTGCATGTGTCTACGTTGAATGCTTGGATCGCGAGCAAACATGGTCTGCTGGGAACCATTGCTTGGTTGAAAAAAACTCGCGTGTCTTATGTAACTTGTACCATCCGCCGTGGCTTCGTGTCAATGGGTTTCCCCAGAGCAGGGAAGCGGGCGGGGTGGGAGGTTGGGAAGTTCAGGCGTATCTTGTTGTAAATGGCGCTTTGTCGGCACGGCGTGCCAATGGGAGGGGCTGAACGCTATTTCACAAAATGCGTGGGCACAGTTTTCCCCACTCCGAGCAGGCAACTCTGTCTATTCAGAATCAAAGAATCGCGCTACCCGCTTGTAGCCCTTGAGCCACGCGGGTCAGGGAGTTTTCAACATGTTTTCCACAGGATTGTAAAGGGGCTGGTCAAATTCGGGAATATGTATTTCTACCGCGTCAGCCAGTTGGTGTCAAGAGGAAAAAACCAATAACAGTCAATGTTTAGGGTTGCACAGTTTCGTGTGTAGAATGCACCAGACCCTTTGTTAGCAAGGGCTTTTTGGTCTTTTCCACAAAGTTTTCCACAGCATTTTCCACAACCTCTGCGGAAAACAAATCTCAACGGAATTCAGGCTGTTCAAACCCCTGGATCTATGTAAGAAGCGGGCCCAAAATGACCCATGCTGAGAGGCCTGTTTTCATCCGCCAAAAGGCTGCATGTATGGCGCTGTCCTGTGACGGCTTGAAGAACATCTGTCGTGAATAAGGCACAACCCGGGCAAGCCTGATACAGGTTTTACCGAATGTGGTCGACAGGCCCACTGATCTCTGTGCTTCGCTGCTATTCATCGCTTGCATGGGGGAAGGGAAGCTGCTAATTTGTAGCTGGGGGGCGTTGTTTTATGTGGCCGAATTGTGAAGAACCTTTGGTTCTGCTCGCTCCGATGGATGGGTACACCAGCCCGCCTTTCCGTCGTTTTGTCAAGGCGGTTGAGCCACGTATACTAGTTTTTAGTGAGTTTCTCCCGGCGCGGATGGTTGCCTGTAAACCCTCGATTGCAGCCGATCTGTTTAAGATCTACGAGGATGAGCGGCCTGTAATCATTCAGCTCTACGGTAAAGACGCGAAAGATTTCAGCATCGCGGCTCGTCTGGCCGAAGAGCACGGAGCTGCTGGCGTGGATATCAATATGGGCTGCCCCGCGAAAAAAGTGGTTGCCCACCAGCACGGATCCGCACTGATGAAAGACATCGACCTTGCCTGTTCTATTATCAGCCAGGTTAAGGCTGCAGTCTCTATCCCTGTTTCCGTGAAAACCCGGCTGGGTTGGGAAGATGAACGTAACTTGATCTCCTTTTCGAAACGTCTGGAGAGTGAAGGTTTGGATGCGATTACCATCCACGGCCGCACCTACCAGCAGAAATTCGAGGGGGTTGCCAATTGGGCACCGATTTACGCACTCAAGGAATCCCTGCGCATCCCTGTTTTCGGCAATGGCGATATCGACAGCCCCGAGCGCGCCGTTTCATGGCTTCAGAACCTGGACGGCATCATGGTCGGTCGAGCCGCAGTTGCTGATCCATGGCTGCTTTGTCGCATCTGCGACGCTTTGGCCGGTCAAGGCGTGGATCCATCGGATCTTCCGTTCCAATCGAAGTTAGCCTTATGGAAGCGATTTGCCGAAATGGCGGTGGAAGGCCGCAGTGAACTCCACGCCTGCCAGGCTTTTCGCAAGTACCTGGTCCGCCTGGTCCGCGATCTTAACCTGTCCTCAGATGTGCGCCGCCAGGCTGTCTCCGTCAATAGCCTGGAGGAGGTACACCAGGTATTGGATCTGTTTTCCGGGGGGTGTGAGGTCGAGTTGACCTGATCTTTCCGAGCTATGCGGAAAGAGGACTTTTATCCCTACTACTTCTTCTCTTCTGGTGTCTGAATGGATGGAGTCGGTTTCACACCGTTGCTAGAGAATTAGTGAGATATTGGATGTCGCATAAATGCTATTGCGGACATTCTTACCGAGAAAATTATAACCCTGGCTCTGTTCTTCCTCGTTCGTTTCGTCCGAACGCGGGGGTTCCGGCGTGCTGATGGTTTGCGTTGTCGAGACGCCAGCTTGCTCTTCCTCGGCCGTTTCTCCCGAAGCTGTGGACCTCGTTGCGCCAATTGTCTGATCCGAACCGCTGGTCTGCGGGCCGGTGGCCTGGCCCGAACCGATGGTCTGCGGGCCGGTTACCTGACCCGTACCAATTGTTGGCGCGGCTGCGACTGTTTTGGCGGTCGGTATTCCAACCGGGCCCACTGGCCGTTCCGCTTCGCCTTCTGCCAGGGGTTGTCCCTCTTCCTCGGGCTTTTTGGGTCCCGCACCATCGATTTGTTCTTGTTCCCTGGTCTGGATTTCTTCTTGGGCTTCTAGTTGGAGCTTACTCGCACGTGCGGCTACCTGACGGTCCTTGCCACTGGGATTGGCCGGGGCCAATGCCGCTCTTTTGATCTGTTCGGCTCGCTGGATGGTTTCCTCTGGTGTTTTTCCTTTGCCCAGGCTTATATCCACGTGCCCACCAACCGCATAGGACTTGTTGTCCGGGCCCTTCTGATAGTCGAACTTGGCGCCGCCTTTTGCCAGACTACCCGCAGCTTGCAGGTGGGCGGCCTCGTGGGCGCGTACTTCCAGGTCGCGTGCCCTGAGTTGTTCTATTTGTTCTTTGTCTTCTTCTGTCAGCTCGCCTTCTACCGGCTCGGCTTCTTTTGCCTGTTTCCGTTTGGCCTCTTCGCTGATCTCAACCTTGTCCTCTTGAACGACCCGTGGTCGCGGCTGTTCTTGCTCGCCTGATTCGCTCTGGCCCGACTGGGCAATGGCAGTGCCAGCTGGCAGCCCGCGTGGGACACCTGCTACGGCCGGGGCCAATTCAGGGATGTCTTGCTCTTGACCCGCCTCTTCAGCTGCCGCCCCAACACTTATTTTACTGGTATCTACGCCCGTGTTCCGGGGAGTGATGGCTGCAATAATTACACTGGACTCGATACTCATAAACACGTCCTGCCGTTGGGGTCAAAGAACCCTATTGTATCCATCGGCTGCTTCCATCTGAAAATTGAGCTGAATCTTCCTGGCGATCCAAAATGCGGGCCATCATTGGCCGTTCCGGGGTCTGGCCTGTTACTTGAAATCTGAAGCAAAGGGAGCCTGACTCGCCCGGAAAAGGCGGACACAAGTCTTTGGCTACCCTTTGGTTCTAGATGCTTGTTTCGTGGAGCAGGGGGTTGGAGACACGACAGAGATCAATGTATGGGATGAATGATTGGGGCGTCGTGTCCGTTGAAGGTCTTGGAAGTCTTAAGAAGCGTGGAAATCACCCGTGGTCCAAATCCGCTTGATCCATTTGGAGAAGGTCTCCATTTGGACAAGGTAACCCTTGTAAGCGGGATCTTTCCAGACACCGTAGTCTTTTGCCGGGTCTTCCGATTTGCGAATCTGGTGCCGAATTTGATGTGTGGAGAAGGGGATCTTCTCGCATACATCGCTGAGATAGAACTGGCCCTTCTGGCTGAGCAGGGTGTTCCCATCCCATTCTTCTTGAACCTTGTTGATGCGGGGCAGGTGCCAGGCCTTGAAGTAGGGTCCAAAAACCAACATTCGAACCTGCCAATGGGTCCAGGTTTTGCGAATGCCCATGGATGTCCAGGGGTTCTTACCCTTTGCTTCCAGTTCCTTCGCGTGTTTTTTGAACTCTTGTGGGTGAATTTGGAGCTTTGCGGCCACATCCTTGAGAAAGAAAATTCCCTCCCTGCTCAGGAGCTCCTCTTCTGACCATTCCGGCTTGACCGATTTTAGTTCCATTTCATCTGGGTTAAAAACTTTTTCCACCATAGTTTTCCCTTCCTTTTAAATTGAATCTGCACATTCCTTGTTATTTATGAATTTATGAGTCCGTATCTATTTATACCAAAAATGCGAGGATAGTGAACTTAATTTCGTGAAAATCTTCACATCTTTATGAATACCACTGCATTGACAGTCATCATGCACGAATTGCTCTCGGGATTATCCCGATGGGGGTCGGGAACCGGATTGGGGGTTAATGTCGATGGGCCTTGTTTTTCAGTTGGAAAATGGCGGATAATGCCACTATCCAGCTCTTCCGTCCTGGGAGATAGGGTCAACAACACTCCCGATCACAAAGGTAACCGATTTTGGCGCTCCAGAAAAGCAAAAATTTAGAATATCTTGTTTTTTTTAAAGGAAACATGATTAACCAAGCCCTCGTATTTCTGGGGATCCAAAGGTTTGAAATGTTGACCCTGGCGAATTTGCGCCTTTCTTTGCCTTGACGGAGGACATGTCATAGGAGGATCGGTTATGTGGCTTCTGCTTTCTTTATTTCTTTTTCCCCAAAAATCAGACCAGACTTTTACTCAGGATAAGCAGCATCTTGAGGGTTTTTACGATCTTTATTGGGATGAAGCCAAGGGCTCTCTATTCCTGGGGATTGACCGTTTTGATGAGCCTTTTCTATTTATAGATGGCCTTGCCACTGGACTGGGCTCCAATGACGTGGGTCTCGACCGCGGTCAATTGGGCGAGAATCGGATCGTTTCTTTTAAGCGCGTGGGTAACCAGGTTTTCCTGGTGCAACCCAGTCAGCGTTATCGGGCTAACTCCGACAATGCTTTGGAACGTCGCGCGGTTGCCGAGAGTTTCGCCAGCGCGACACTCTGGGGTACAACCATTCATGCGGAAGAGAACGGGGTCGTTTTTGTCGATCTGTCCAGTTTTCTTTTTCGCGACGAGAAAAAGGTGACTACCAGGTTACAGGAGATGGGAGAAGGTTCCTATTCTCTGGAGAAGAGTCGTTCTTTCTATTATTTGCCGCGTACCAAGGCCTTTCCCGATAATACGGAAATTGAATGTTCGCTTACCTTTAAGGGCCGGCCCAAAGGGCGCCTTGTGCGTTCTGTGACGCCGACTGCGGAGAGTTTTACCCTGCGTCAGCATTATTCATTTGTGCGTTTGCCTAAGGACGGTTTCAAGCCACGGGCCTACCACCCACGCAGTGGCGGGTTCTCACGCACCTATCGCGACATGGCCGCTCCCTTGGACGCCGAACTGGATGTGCGTTTGCTCAACAGGCACCGGCTCGAGGCGAAGAACCCGGACGCAGAGAAGTCTGAAGTAATTGAACCGATTGTGTACTTCGTGGATTCGGGTGCACCCGCCCAAATTCGCGAGGCCTTGATCGAAGGTGCCTCCTGGTGGAATCAGGCCTTTGAAGCGGCCGGCTTCATCAATGCGTTCCACGTTGAAGTCTTGCCTGCCGACGCAGATCCTATGGATGTGCGTTACAATACGATTCAATGGGTTCATCGCTCTACCCGCGGCTGGAGTTACGGTGGCAGTGTCACTGATCCCCGGACAGGAGAGATTATCAAGGGCCACGTGACCCTGGGATCCTTGCGTGTGCGCCAGGATCGTCTCTTGTTCGAAGGCATGATTCCCCTGGATGAAAACGGGCAGTCCACCGCACCAGACGGTCAACGCCCCCTGGACCTGGCGCTTGCACGTATTCGCCAACTCTCCGCCCATGAGGTGGGTCACACCTTGGGACTGGCACACAACTTCGCCGCCAGCATTGTGGATCGGGCCTCGGTCATGGATTACCCAGCGCCTTTGGTGCTGTTGAAGAATGGGAAACTTGACTTTTCGTCTGTCTACGGTGTCGGTATCGGTGAATGGGACAAGTTATCGATCAGTTACCTGTATGGTATTTTCAAGGATGAAAAAGCTGGTTTGGCCTCTGTCCTCAATGAAGCCAAAAAGAAAGGGGTTCCTTTTATTAGCGATAACCACAGCCGTACCGCCGGCAATATGCATCCGAACTCTCACCTGTGGGAGAACGGTTTGGATGCGCAAGTCGAGTTCGAACGCGTCCTGGAGTTGCGAAACTTTTTGCTCAAAAAGTTCTCCACACGAAACCTGAAGCCTGAGAGGATGTTGGCGCAACTGGAAGAAGTTCTGGTGCCGGTGTACCTTCATCATCGCTACCAGCTGGATGCCAATGTGAAATGTATTGGCGGTGCCGATTTTGACTACGGTGAGAATGATGGCCAGTCGCATTTTGCGGTTGTGTCCAGGGACCGCCAGGAGCGTGCCCTGGCATTAACCCTGCAAACACTTGACCCGGCCTTTCTCATTCTTCCCAAAACACTGCAAGAGCTCATTCCCCCACGCCCGCCGGGTTATCGGGGACATCGCGAAATGTTCGGGCGAAGAACCGGCAATGGTTTTGACGCACTGGCCATGGCGGAGACTTCGGCCGATTTGACCCTGGGGGCCCTGCTCATTCCGGAACGTTTGAATCGAGTACATGGCCAGTGGGCTCATGATTCAAGTCGGTTGGGTGTCCATGAGCTGCTGGATCGTTTATTGAAGCAGACCGTGCTGGCCGGGGCCAGATCTGGGACCGAAGGTGCGCTCCATCGCCAGGTGAATTTCCAGGTAATCGATCGGCTCTCGGCCCTCTTGGGGAACACCAACCTGCGCGAAGAAGTTCGCGCCGAGGTCCACGCCGCACTCGCTTCGGTGACCACCGGTGTCGACAAGATGGCCTCTGACCATCGGGAATACAAGAACCATTATTCCTGGTTAAAGGCACGACTTCAAAAATCCATGGCAGAAGATGACGTCCATAAAAAAACGAAACGATTGCCCAATCCTCCGGGTAGTCCTATCGGTAGCGAGTCCTATTGATCTTTCAAGCCGCGATGCGTCATCAAGCCTGCTGGGACTGTTGGCGCATTGTGGGTTTCAGCATGGGATCTTTTGTCATTGACCGAAATGGCTCCCGGTTCTTGTTTGCGAAGCGATAGAACTTCTAACTTGAGTGTATCGCCGTAGGGCCGCTCGGGTTAGAATAGGCTCCGATTTGGATGGAGGTAAGACGTTGGTCAGGGTGGTGATCGCCGAGAAACCGAGCGTTGCACGAGACATAGCCAAGGTTCTCGGTGCAACACAGCGACATGACGGCTACATTGATGGCAACGGTTACGCCATTACCTGGGCCATCGGTCACTTGGTCCACCTTTTCGAACCCGATGACTATGGAGGCTTATGGAAGGGGCGCTGGTCCTTGAAACAGCTGCCCATGATCCCGGAAGAGTGGCGGCTCAAAACCCATCCCAATACCAAGAAGCAACTGGATATTGTCACGAGACTGATCAATGACCACACAACCGAAGAAGTGATCTGCGCGACGGATGCCGGCCGTGAGGGCGAGCATATTTTTCGCCTGATCTACCAGTTCACCCAATGCCAGAAACCCTTTAAGCGGTTGTGGATTTCAAGTCTCACGGACGAGGCGATTGAACAGGGTTTTGGCAATTTGCATCCCGGTCAAGACTTCGATAACCTGGCCGCAGCGGCCCGAGCCCGGGCGCAGGCGGACTGGTTGATCGGCATGAACATGACGCGGGCCTATACGGTACACAATGGCGCGTTGTGTACCATCGGACGGGTTCAAACACCAACCCTGGCCATGATCGTGACAAGGGAAGAGTTGATCACGGTCTTCAAAAAGGCTTATTTTTACGAGATCTCCGCCACCTTGGCCGAGGGGTTCCAGGCCAAGTACCAGAACAAACAGGGCAAGACCCGAATCGATGTAAAACAAGAGGCAGAGCGACTTCACGCCCGCCTTTTGCCCCATACAACCGGCACGATCACCAAGGTTGAGAAGAAGATCAAGAAACACAAACCGCCCATGCTCTTCGACCTGATTACCTTGCAGAAGGAAGCCAACAAACGTTTCGGCATGACCGCTGCAATGGTCCTGGAACACGCCCAAGCCCTCTACGAACGGTACAAGTTGATCACCTATCCACGTACCGAGAGTCAGCATATCAGCGAGGACATGGTTCCCCAATTGCCACAGACCCTGGCGTGTCTCAACCATCCCCTGGCGCCGATGGCCCTGGAACGCCTACGTGCCGGCCATAAACTGGGTAAGGCCTATGTGGACGAGACAAAACTCTCCGATCACCACGGAATTTTGCCTACCCCGCGACGGCCGCCTGCCAACCTGCCTGATCCTTTGCAGAAGGTGTATGAACTAATTGTTGCCCGTTTCGTGGCCATCTTCCTGCCCGATCACGTGGTGGAAGAGACGTTTGTATGGTTGAAGATCGGCGGCGAATTTTTTCGTGCTCGCGGCACGGTTGTGCTCGAAGAGGGTTGGAAGGTCATTGAGAGGCGCAAGCCAGGTGCCAAAACGGAAGAACAGAAGATTCCGGAATTGACCAAGGGTCAGACCGTAAATGTAACCGCAATGGAATTACTGGAGAGAGAGACGGCACCGCCAAAACCCTACACAGACGCCACCCTGCTCGCCGCCATGAAGAACGCGGGTCGGGAAGTGGAGGACGAGGCCCTCGCCAAGGCCATGAAGGAAAGTGGCTTGGGTACGCCCGCCACCCGGGCGGAAATCATCGAGAAACTGGTGCGCACCAAGTTAATCGAACGCAGAAAAAAGTCGATCCATCCGACCCGCAAGGGAATGGCCCTGATCGGCATCGTGGCGGGTCCGCTCAAGAGCCCTGAACTCACCGGTGAGTGGGAGCAAAAGCTCAAAGACATTGAAGAAGGTCGTATGGCCAGGCAAGCCTACGACGACTCAATTGTGGGCATGGTGACCGGCTTGCTGCCCGAGGTCACCAAGAAACCTCCGGGTGCCATGAAGGAATTCAGTAAGTGGGCGGAAAAACGAAGAGAGGATGCCAAAGCACAGGAATCAAAGGCAACGACGCGTCCCAGGAAACCGTCAAAGACCAGTAGCCTGGCACAGGGGAACTGTCCCAAATGCGGTCAGGGTACGGTTATCGAAGGCAAAGGCGCTTGGGGTTGCAACCGTTTTCGGGCGGGTTGTCAGTTCCGCATTCCCAAACAGATCGCGGGGAAAGTGTTGACAGCCAAACAGGTCGCAGACCTGGCCGGTAAACGGAAAACCACCAAGCTGAAAGGGTTTCAGGGTAAGTCTGGGGCCAAGTTCGAGGCCCGACTCATTCTAGATGAGAACCTGGATGTAAAGTTCGATAAAGATTCGGCGGTGGTTTCCAAAGAACAAAAGCCCAAGACTATGCATTGTCCGCGTTGTGGCAAAGGCACGGTCATCGAAGGCAAGCGGGGTTTTGGCTGTGATCGTTTCCGCGAGGGCTGTCACTTTGTCATCTGGAAGGAGATAGCGGGGAAAAAGATCAGCGCGACTCAGGTCCAACGGCTGGTCAATAAAGGCAGCACCACGTTACTCAAGGGGTTCACCAACCCCCAGGGCAATCGCTTTAATGCCTGCATTCGCCTCAATAGCAACTGGGAACCCGAGTTCGAAATCGCCGATTCTTGAAGCTCTTAGAGAGCGCCAGGTTAAAGGGAACAATTCCCATCTGAAATGCCCGGAAATTGGCGCACAGGGCCTTAACTCTGGCTGTTGTGTGCCCAGTCAACCGCTTCCATGTAGATATCTGAGATGCGCATTTCGTCGATGCCCAACTTGGTTACCCACTTACCCAGCGCGCGCCAGTTGGCGTGTTCGTAGGCTAGCACCACTTCAAAGACCTGGCGATACGGGTTATTGCCCACGCGCAGCAGGGCTGTCTTGATCTCACGCGCCAGTGGTAGATCTTGCAGGACTTCCACCAGGTTGCGGTCGAGAATGGCATCGATCACGGAGAACAGGCCCATCAGGAAATAGTCGGAAATATTCTTGCGGCCGATATCCGTGGCGATCATCTCGCACATCTTGGCCCGAATGGCAGAACTGAGGGTCAGCTCTATGGGTTTGTCCTCACCCATGGAGGCCATGGAGACCAGGGTCGCCCATTTACGGATCTCCGATTCGCCCATCAGGACCAGGGCGTGTTTGATAGAGCGGATCTCTGTATTCATTCCGAAGAAGGCCGAGTTGATATAACTGAGCAGCTTGTAGGAGAGGGTCAGATCCTGGCTGATACACACATCCAGGGAAGAGAAATCAAGACCTGGATGATGTAATTCCTTAAGTACCTTGAGGGTGGTAAGTTTGTTGCCGCTCACTTCTTTTCGAGAGAGGACCACGGGTTTGGAAAAGAAGAAACCCTGAAAGAAGTGGTAGCCGATATCGAGGGCTTCTTGAAACTCTTCTTGAGACTCAACCTTCTCGGCCAGGAACATCTTGCCTTGGGGCGCAAACTTGTTAAACAGGGAGCGCCGATCTGCTCCGGTTGTGACCAAAAAATCGATCTTGATGATGTCCACCAATTTCAGCAGCGGATCGTAGGCTTCGCTGTAGACAAAGTCGTCCAAGGCGAGGGTATAACCATTGCGTTTCAGACGTCGACAGGCTTCAATAACCTCGGCATCCGGTTTCACGGTTTCCAACACTTCCAGCACTGCCAGATCCTTGGGCAGCAGGCTGGGATAGTCTTTCATCAGTGAATCTCGGGTCAAGTTAATAAAGGCGCGCTTGCCCCGTGTCAGGCTCTCGATACCAAAAAACAAGGCGCTGTCGCCAATCATTTGGGAGGCCGCTTTGTCCGCGTCAAAGTGGTCAAAATAATTTGCCAGTCCACTGCGAAAGAGAAGCTCGTAACCGTAAACTTCGCGGTTGCGATTAAAAATAGGTTGCCTGGCGATGAAAATATCCATGGTGACGTCCGTTCAAAAAAAGACAGGCAATCCGTTGCCGGTCGCTAGGGATTCCCCTATTGTAATTGAACTCATCGGGGGTTCAAAGCATTCCCTTAATATCTGCGTAAGTTTCTCACGCGTAGGTTTGTGCTGTCTTCCTCTAACCGCAATGCCAGCTCGTTTGAGTCGGCAGATTGAATCGTGTTACACTGGGTTTCGTTCCCCAGACCGAATGGAAGTTGAGGTACTGAATTGGCTTTAGATGACAACAACGACTTTACCGATGACGCCGTACACATCCTCGTGTTCTTGCACATCATCTTTTCTACCAGGCAACAGATGCCCTATCTGGTCGATGAAGACATTCGAAAACAGATGCACCAACGCCTGTCTTCTATCGGTGACGGCATGGGCTGTCCCTGTGTTTTGGTTTCCGGCAGTGATGATCACGTGCATCTCTTGATCAAAGGTTCACCCGAATTGAGCGTCGATGAAATGGTCGATACCCTCAAGGCAGATTCGGCTGCCTGGTTACAGGCGCGCGACGGCTTTTACGCCGACTTCGACTGGCAGGAGAGCAGTGTCGCTTTCACGGAAAGCCCTGAATATGTCGGCACCATTAAAGGCGAACTCGAGCGCCATGAGCAAATGCATAAAGAAATCGATTTTAAAACCGAGCTGGTCGCCATCCTGGAAGAGCAGGGGATAGAATTCGACGAAGAGATTTGGGACTGATTTGCGGAGCTACTTTACAATTTCCGCGTAGTTTACGATGGAATGATCACGGATCAGATGGGTTCCCGATTCATCCTGAACCTTCTGCTCCTCGCCGTGATGCTTGAATGACAAGAACTTCGGTATGATTCGGGGGACAATGTCTTTGCCGTTAACGTATCGGATATGTCTGCATGCAATGACCCCCTCCACACCGTTTCCCACCTTCGGCTCACCGAATGTAACCACTTGCTTGAAGGGGTATTTCATGCCCGCAACCACCGCCATGGCCCCACCCAGACTGTGGCCCGTTGCATAGACCTCTTGGGGGATCGTCAAGTTCAGTCCCACAAGGTCCTTTTCAATGTCATTCCATAATTCGCCAGTGGCGCGAAAGAAGCCTTTGTGGACCCGTGCCCCTTTGTAGTCTATCTTGGTCGCTCTCAGGTCGTCGATCACATCACCACTGAGAATGATCGAAAAATCCTCCGGCACCTTCAAGCCGATTTTCCGGCCAAGGCGGAATAAATACTTCGGTGTTTTGACCCTCAGCCCTTTGCTGGCGACCGTGCCCTGGAAGGCGAGAATGGCTTTATCGTCCCAAATAGCCAGGATCGCCTCGCGACCTCTCTTGATCCCCTTGCGAAACCCGCTTTGGTAATATCGGATTTGCACTCCCAGCGAGCGGAACAAGAGCTCATTTTCCTCGCGAGAACGGTAGGCCGCATGGGCCATACAGGCATGAACCCAGATGGGGTTTTCTTGCCATGCCTGATCGAGTGCCTGCCTGTCCGTCAAACCCGGAAAGGGCGCAAACTTTCTGGGGTGAAACACCGCGCTAAGTGTTCTGCTTGGTTTGGAACCCATGAAATATCCTTGGCCTGCTTGCCTGTCATCTTAGCTGTCCATCGCGGCCTGTTGTTTTTCCTCTCGACAGTCGCAACAGCTCTTGCTATGGTACGTCAAAGACGGGCAGGGTGCGAGGCTTGTAAATGACTTACACGGTTTTAATTTACCAATCTGAGGCCGCACGGCGAACGCGAACTCCTGAAAAAGACGAGGCCGACTTGCAAATCCACCGCCAGATGCAGCAGGAAGCGGCAGCGAAGAATCATCTGGTGGCTTCCACGCGTCTGGCAGGCCCCGCCACCGCCTTGCATGTGAAACCTGGACCTGGTAAATCAATCGTCCTTGATGGACCCTTTGCCGAAACCAAGGAACTTATGGTGGGCCTCTACGCCTTTGACTGCGAGAAGGAAGATGTGCTGCACTACTGCGAAATACTGACGCAAACCGGTGTCACCTTGGAATTACGCGATACTGTTTGGAGCTGGAAACCCAATGCCTGAACTCACCGAGATTTTGAAACGTTCCAGAGCGGAAGCGGTCGCGGTTCTCTCTCGCCTCTTGGGCGACCTTTTCGAGGCGGAGGACGCCGTGAGTGAGGCCGTTCTCCAAGCGCTTCAGATCTGGCCCGAGCAGGGAATGCCTCGAAACCCGACGGCCTGGCTGCTTACCACCGCACGTCGCCGCGCCATTGATCGCTTTCGCCATGGTCGCTTCGAGGCCGCCGGGGATGACCCGTTTTCCGAACTCTCCGAACAAGCCCCCGATGGGAACCTTTCGCCTTTTCGCGATGATCTGTTCCGGCTCATCTTCACCTGTTGTCATGCCGAGCTGTCTCAAGAGATTCAGGTCATGCTGGCACTCAAGGTAGTAGCAGGCCTGTCTGTGCCCGAGATTGCCCGTGCCTTTCTGGTCCAGCCTCGTGCCATGGAGCAACGGCTCACCCGCGCCAAACGGTTGATCAAAGAGCGCAATTTAGAAATCGATTTACCCGAGAGCACTGTCCTTGCCAACCGCCGTGTTGCCGTACGTACAGTCATCTACACCATCTTTACCACGGGTCACCATGCTTCTCAGCGGCCCGAACTGGTGGATAAAGACCTTTGTCTGGAAGCCCTTTTCCTCGGTGACCTGCTCTGTGATTTGTTCCCCGAGGACAGCGAAACCACTTCGCTGGCGGCTTTGATGCGCTTCGGTCTGGCCCGTTCGGCCGCTCGCTTGGATGACAGCGATCAAATCGTGCCGCTCGATGAACAAGACCGCAGCCGGTGGGACCAGAACCTTATCGCAGAGGGCAGGCATCTGCTGGCAATTGTCAACCCGACAGCGCCTGCCGGACCGGTTCAGCTGCAAGCGGCTATTTCGGCTCTGCACTGTGAGGCGTCTTCCTGGCTGGCGACCGACTGGCCTGCCATTCTGGCCCTCTTCGACGCACTGCTCATGTGGGATTCCGGTCCGGTGGTCCGTCTTAATCGAGCTGTTGCTCAGAGTTTTGTCGAGACGCCCAAGGCCGCACTTGCTGAAGTGGAAAAGTTGGCAGAAGACCAGCGTATGTTGTGTTATCAACCCTATTACGCAGCCAAGGCCGACCTGTTATTGCGAAACGGCGATGCCGAACTGGCTCGCGAAGCCTTTGTCGAGGCCTTGCACCTGACAAGTAATCCTCAGGAAACCGCCTGGCTGCGGGCTCGGATTGCCCGTTCGTCTTGAGTCGGGAATTTTAAAAAAATGCAGCAGGTTTGTCGGAATTTGAACGGCGTGTACGACACATGGATAGAAAAGGGCGGCAAACCCTTTGCGTGTAGAACCCGTTCTCAAGAGGAGATGATCCATGGCATACGACGAGGGCTTGGCGGCTCGCATTGGCGAAGTACTGGGGGACCAGCCAGGTGTTGTTGAAAGAAAGATGTTTGGTGGTCTAGCATTTATGGTCCAGGGCCACATGTGTTGTGGCGTGATAGGAGATGAAATGATGCTTCGTGTGGGACCCGAACTCTATGAGCGTGTGTTAGGCCGTGCCCATGCCCGTAGCATGGATTTCACGGGGCGCCCCATGAAAGGCCTGGTCACCGTCGGTTGCGAGGGCCTTCTTGAAGATGAACATTTGGCCGAGTGGATCGGTTTCGGCCTTGCTTGTGTGACATCCCTACCAGCCAGGTAAAGGCGTTCCTGTTGACTTTCTTCGACTGTTCGGGCTCTCGGGTGAGCCCCTGGGATAAGTCAATCGCTGGAAAGCATGCGTTAAACCATTGGATGAGGCGAGATAGCCATGTTTTAAGCTTCTTGGCTCATTTCTCTCAATTGATCTGCTCTCTCAGACTGATCGTCGAGTTGAAGCCTTATTTTTGTGAGAAAACTCTCAACCTCGGCCAGGTTCTCACCCACATTGCCAAAAGATTTTCCGACCTCTTTACCAATCGCTCGGATGTAGGTAAGAATTAATCCAGTTTTATTCTCCATGTTGTCGTTTTCAATGATTTCTTGTAGCGTCGAGGCCAACTTGTTAATCCGCTCTTCAAGCCCTGAAGTCTCAATGGTGGCGCGTGCATATTGAAGCCGAACCATGGCCGAGTTCATGGCTGTGCGGCATTCGTCGGCGAGTTGGTCGGCCTCTTCGGCTTTTCCAGCCAGACGCAAATATTTCTTCTTGAGCTCATACAGTTCAACAAGTTTTCGTACCGAACGCCTGAATTGGCCGGGTTGGTTCATCAGCATACCCTTTTCCCACAAGGTATCCGCACTTGTTCGCAAAGCATCAAACTGAACCTCAATAGAGGAACTCCCGGTTATAAACACAATCGGCACGTAAAGCTGTGCTTGTTCCCTCATTTGTTCACAAAGGTTCCGCCCATCCAAGTCGTCCATACAGATGTCGAGCAAAACCACATCGAGCCGATCCTTCATTGATGAGAAGACCGACAAGGCCTTGGTCGGGTCAGAGACAATCGTGAGTTGGGCATCCGTAAAAATTTGTTCGATAACGCTCCCAATCAAGCCCGGCTTATCATCGACAAGTAGGATTTGCATTTGACACATGACCGACTCCTGTATTTAGACTCCACGACAGACAAGCATAGCATAAATTCCTCGAGTTGGGTCAACTATGAAAAGCGCGGAAAATTACTCACCTGCTCCTGTTGTCGTTGGTGAGTGAATTTTCTTATATTGTTCAAGCAACTCCCAAGAAGCAGTCGCAGGCCTGTTAATTCCCTTTCCCATAAAAGAAAGTTAGCCCAGAGCAGACCTTTCTCGCCTGGTGACCCTCTGCTTTATAATCACCCGACCCTTGCCAAAGCATCGTGGGTTACCTAAGATAGAATTGAGGGTTTAAAAAGGGAGCCGTCGGACTAAACCGCTACGCGGTGGGGGAAGAAAAGGAGAAGAGGCCTCATATTATAAGTAGGGAAATGCTTTTCCCATAATTACGAATAATGGAGGCCCACTATGACCTTAAGGTGTCTCTGAGAAAGAAGAAGATACCGGACCTGACCTTGGTTTTGATCCCGAATTCCTGGCCGACATGTATGGCTCAATGGGTAAGGAACTGAAAAGGGCAAGAGAGGAATTAGAGCGGTTGCAGCCGACTGATTTGATCAGTTTGAGGATAAAGCTGGCCTTAGATGCACAAACCCAAATGGGACTGATCTTATTGATCCTACCTAATTTGAAATACTTGCCACACTTTCCAAAGGGCCAGGAAGTGGCATTGTACGACATGGGGAAAGAATATGATAAATTGAAAATCGTTATGGCGGAATTGCGAAGAACTTTGAGAGAAGGGGAAGGAGACAAGCCTCGTGTAGATTTCTCCAGGTCACATGAGATGCACCTTAATGGAAACCTTGGTGTGGATCAGGGAAAAACCGGCGTCTGGAAGGTCGGAGAAAATCATGCTGCGGATATGATCCCCATGGCTCCGAAAAAATATCAGTTGTTAGGTATGTCCGCATTTAATGATGCATATGATGAGTGGTTAAGAGATAGATAATAATTCGTGCCTGCCATTCGAAGAGAATTCCCTTGATCAAATTACTCTGTTTCGCCCAGTTTCCCACTTGGTCTACTGTAGCATCAAAGGTATTTACCGTTACGTGGCCGCGATTATGAACATGGCCGAGAATGGTGGCGCACCATTGATTTAGAAAGGGCAAGCGTGCTTGTAGTTGGCCTTCCTACTTTTTGCTGCGGCGCTTCTTCTTTTTGTTTTTGCGCAACTCCCAGTCCGTGGGGATCTCGATGTCCCACTTCTTCTGGTCTCTGATGTATTCGGGCGAGTCTTTGTCGCCGTAATAGATATGGGGCGTTACGTAGATGACCATGTCATTGAGCTGTTTTGCGGTCTTCTTGTTGCGGAACAAGGCGCCCAGCAAGGGGATGCGTCTCAGGTAGGGAATACCCTTCTTATCAACGGAGTTCCGGTCGCTGATCAGGCCACCCAAGATGATGGTTTCCCCGTCTCGGAGGCGTACGGTGGAGTTAATGGAGTTCTGACTCTGGCCCGGCGGCACGTTGTCGACCACCGTGCCGTTAAAGGTGTCGAATTGGGGACTGATTTTTACGGTGAGCAGGTCTTTGCCGATGACCCAGGGGGTCATTGCCAGCTTGATGTCGGCGGTAACGGTGATGATTTCTTCGGTGGTGCGAATTACCGGGCTGTTCTGATCGTTGACGATGATCTCTTTGGTGACCCTGTAATTAAGGGTCTGGCTGACGGTAACATCGGCCTCGATGCCGCTGAGGGTGGCCACCCGGGGCTTCATGACGGTTTTGGCGATGTTGTCGTTCTCCAGGGCGTCGAGGATGACGGAGAAGTTGGTGGGCAGGCGCGAGATACGGTAGTTGCCATGCTCGTCCTGGAATCCCTGGAAGACCTGGGAGATGTTGGGGAATATGGTGCCACCGTCCGGGGTGGTGATCTGAAGACCGAGGCTGAAATCTTCTCCCAGGGTGAATTCTACGACGATCACTTCCAGCAGGACCTGGGGTACGGTTTTGTCCAATAAACGGGCGGTTTTGGCCGCATCGATCACCAGGGCACGCTGCCCGGTCAGTAGCAGGCTGTTGAGTGAGGCTATTTTGGTGATCACCAGACCTTCTGTTTTCTTGAGCGGTTCGGGCAGCATTTCGGAGAAGACCAGATCTACGTGCACGTTCTCGAACTTCACCAGTTCCTGATGGTCGAGCAGGGGCATCTTGGCGCCGCCCACCACGAAGACGTCGTCCTCGCGAGTGTAGCTGTATTGGGTGTCGAGCAGGGTCAGGTCGAGCAGGCGTTCCAGACTGACGCCGCCCAGATCCATACTCAGCGTTCCCTCTAATTTTTCAAGTACCATGACTTCGTTGGGTCGGAAGGCCGAGATTTCGGAGATGACCTGGGACAGGGGTTTGTCCTCAACCCATATATCGTAGAGGCCGTCGTGGTAGCGCACGCCTTGTGCGCGGGGTTTGATGTAGTAGACGCCGTCGGCCAATTCCAGTCCGAGCCCGTTCTGCTCCATGAGCGCCTTGAGGCCTTGTTCCAGGGGCAACATGCCCTGCTCGCCACTGATCCAAGGCAGGTCGTCCTCGGGTAGTTGAAGCTCGCTGTGCAGCAGGATGGTCTTGCCGGTTATCTCGCTGAGGCTGGCCACCATGCGATCGAGTCGGGCCTTGCGCAACGAGAAGGCGGTGGTTCCGGGCGGCACATCTTTGCCGTTATCTGCGGCCGGGTCGTTGCGAATGCGGTTGTGTACTTGCGGGTAATCCGGCAGATGGGCGTAGACAAAACCACCGTTGCGCTGGATGCCAATTTGTCCGGTCTGCTCCAATTCATCCAATAACTCGTTGAGGGTGTAGTTCACCTTGGCCAGGCCTTGAACGGAGGGGATGCCATCGTCGGCCTCGAGCTTGATTCCGTGCTCCAGGGCGATCCTGCGCAAGAGCAGCGTGGTGGTAATATCGCCAAGCAGAACAGGGCCCAGGGAGATATCGGGGCTGAAATAAGGGGTTGGTTTTCCGTCGTTTTCGTCACCGTCGTATATGGGTGGCAGGCTTTGGTAGGGACGCACATAGAGCAGGGGTTCGGTGATGTCGCCAGCCTTGACCTTCTCCACCACTACGTATTTGTCTTCGACCAGTTTATTGAGCAGGTCGTTGATGGTCCAGCCGACGATTTCGTAATTCATGACACCGGTAATGTCTGGATCGATGAGCAATGTGTCCAGTTCTACTTCGTTGGCGCGCCTGCTGGAGAGTAGGACGAGGTAAATAGACAGATCGGTCCCATGCCAGTCTTCCAAGGGCACGTCGGGTTTGAAATAGGCGATCTTGTTGGACGCCTGGGTTGCTTCTACTGTCTCCTCATCGCCTGTAAAGGCATAGGCGAGTGGCGGCTGAGAGAGCTGGGCGAAGAGGCCTGCGCTGGTACACAAGCCTAGCACCAGGAATGCGGTTTTCATCTGCTGTCTCCATCCCTTCCGGGAACCCGAAGGCGGGTGGCCTGTTGGGTGGTTAGGCCATTGGCTGCGGTGATACGCAGGGCAAAGGCCAGGATGTCGCCTGGGCTGGCACCGGTGATAAAAGCGGTAGCCATGCCAGGCCGCGATGGGTCGGTTTGGATGGTGACGGTGGTGTTGGTGTGGGCGGCAAAGCCACTAAAATCGTATCGAGCCGTGGGGCTGTGGTCCCTGGCTTCCAGATCGACGATCCAGTTGCTCCGGGGACGAACTTGAGCGTTCAGGCCGGAATGGGGCGGGACGGCTGTTTCCCCGCGGGTGAGTTCCAGGACCCGGGTCACGGTTTCGGTGCGCCCGTGCGGGTCTCGGACCTGCATCTGGAAGGCTACTCTGTCACCGGGTTTCCCGTTTTGGACGAGGGCCCGGCGTTTGAGGCCCTGGCCGGCGATTTGAACGTGGGCGCTGCCTTTGGTGAGGGCTTGGATTTTATTGGCGGCTGGGGTTGTTCCATCCAGGCTGCCAATGAGTGCCACATAACCACCCGGTGCGGGTAGGCGGGTGGGGTTGAGGCTGAGCCGTGGGGCCAGGCCCGACGTCTCGCTGCGGAGTGGGAAGACCAGGTTGCGCACAAGCCGCGAGACGTTGCCGCTGCTGTCTTTTACGTCCAGTATCAGGGTCAGGCCGACGGGCTCGGTATGACCCTCCACCTGGACCAGCCTGAGTGGCGAATGGCCTTTGCCGATCCGCAGTTCAACGCCTGAAGGGGCATGGCCGGAGAGCTGGAAGCTGAGGTCCTGCAAGGCGTCCTCGGCATCTTCACTGCCGCTTGCGTCGACGATCAGCGTGCCGTTGTCACCGGCAAGCACCACCAGGCGGGCCTTGGGTTTGAGATTGGAAGAGGTGGCGGTGACGGTGGTGCTCTGGGTACCCACCGCGCCGTTGGTATCCTGGACGATCAATTGCGCGGTGTAGTCGCCTGCGGCGGCGTACTGGTGGGTGATGATGGCCCCGTTGCCGGCGCTGCCGTCACCGAAATCCCAGAGGTAGCTGACGATGCTGTCGCCCGTATCGGGGTCAGCGGAGGCTGACCCATCAAAGACGGTATCGGTGGCGATTACGGTGGGGTTGGGGGTGACGGTAAAGCTAGCGACGGGGTTGTTGTTGGCGCCAGCGGCGATGGTCAATTCCTGGCTGGTATTACCGGTATAGGAGTCGTCGTCGATGACGGTTAGGGTGACCACATAGGTGCCGGCTTCGGCGTATCTGTAACGCAGCACCACGGGACCACCGAAGACGATGGTGCCGTCTCCCAGTTCCCAGCGATAGGCTTTGATCTCGCCGTCTGTATCTGCCGAGGCGCTGCCGTCAAAAACGACGTCGTCATCGGTGGTCGGCGCAGCGGGTAGGTAGGTGAAGTCGGCGGTGGGCCGGGTCTGTCCGCTGGCCACGGTGACGGTGGTGCCAGCCGTGCCCTCGGCACCGGTGTCATCGGTGACGGTGAGCACGACGGAAAAGGTGCCGAAGTCGCTGTAGGAATGGCTGGCGATGACGTCACTGCTATGGCTGCCATCGCCAAAGTCCCATCGGTACTCGGTGATACTGCCGTCTGTATCGGTTGACCCGCTGGCGTCGAACTGCACGGTTTCACCCAGGGTGGGCGTGGCATTGGAGACGGCGATGACTGCGGTGGGGGCCTCGTTCTCGGTCACGGTCACGGAACCGGTGGTATAGCCTTTGAGCCCATTGTCATCGCGCACTTCGAGGAAGATTGCGTAGGTTCCAGACGAGCTGAAGGAATGGCGGACAAGAGGTATGGAGCTGGTGATGGCGTTGCCGTCGCCAAAGTCCCAGCGGTAGGAGTTGATGGTGCCGTCTGTGCTGCTGGAGCCGGTGCCGTCGAAGCCCACTTTTTCGTTGATGGAGGGGGTGGCGTTGGAGATGCTCATCATCGCTGTTGGCGCGGTGAAGTTGGAGACGGTCACGGCCAATGAGGTGAACCCCTGATCGCCGTCGTTGTCAGTGACGGTTAGAAATACTTCGTAGGTGCCATCCTCGGCGAAGCGGATGCGGGTCAAGGGCCCCTCGTCGGAGGTATGGCCGTTGCCGAAATCCCAGAAGTAGGACACAATTTCCCCATCGCTATCGGTTGAACCGGTGGCATTAAAGGCGACGAACTGGGTGACGCTGGCCGGGTTGGGGTCTGCAGTAAACGATGCGGTTGGATTGGCATTGTCGACGACAGTGATGGTTGAGGTGGTGATCCCGATCAGGTCATCGTCATCGGTGACGGTTAAAACCACGGTGAAGGTTTCGTCGGTGAGATAGGTTTTCTCAACGGTGGGTCCCTCATCGCTGGTGCTGCCGTCGCCGAAATCCCAATGATAGGATACCACCGAGCCGTCGTCATCACTGCTCTCTTCGGCGTTGAAAAAGACGGTTTCGCCCACACGGGGCGAGGCCGGGGAATACAGAAAGGAGGCGGTTGGGGCGGTCAGATCGCCGACATACAGGTCTGTGGTGGTTCCCACGGTGGCGCCGGCATCATCGGTGACGAGGAGGAGTACGGTGTACAGCAGGCCACTTTCCGCGTAGTTGTGGCTGGTGGTGATGCCGGTTGCGGTGTTGCCGTCGCCGAACCACCATTCATAGGAGACGATATCACCGTCGGCATCGGTGGAATTGCCAGCGTCCAGGTAGACGGTCTGATTTAAGGTGAGCGAGGTGGGACTGGAGACAATGACGGGAACCGGATTCACGTTGGTGGTGATGTTGACTTTGCCGTTGGTTACTTTGTTGCCTACCGCAGCGGTGACATTGACTTCCACTACGTCATCGGAGGGCTGCTCCAGGACGAGGGTGTCGCGTGCGGCGCCGCCAATGTCTGTGTAGAGGGTTGCGCCGTTGCTGTGCAACGAACCTCGGTCGGTAGAAAAATGGACGGGCTCCTGGCGGAGCGGCGCCCCGGTGTTATCGGTGACCAACAGGGTCAGTTCCACGTTGCCACCCACGCGCAGCAGGTTGTTGGGGCTGAGGAGGAGTTGGGGGTCGGAGAGTTTTTCAATGACTTGAACGGTTACGGCGATGGAGCCGTCGTTGCCCACGGTGCCGGTTCGGGCGGTGATGGTTACTTCTCCGATGTCGGTTCCGGAAACGAGGGTGGTCCTGGCCAGACCGTCTGTTGTCTCTACTTCAACGGTGGGTCCCTGGGTGTCTGCGGTGCGCAGGAAACCATCACCGGAGATGATGGTAAAGCTGACCCTGGTGCCGTTGACAACGGGCCGTCCATCAAGCAGCGCCTGGGCAGTGATCAATGAGGTATCGGCCATATTGGTAATGCTCACGGGTGTGGCGCTGACGCTGAGTGTGGTTTCCGGATTCACCGGGTTGTCGCCGGTGCTGGCGCAACCCAAGAGCAGAAACAGAGCGGTGGCCACGAGTGCTGCGGATAAGCCACGGAGCGCGGTGCTGTGCGATCTGGGGTGTCTGCCCCGCGAGGGCCTGGCGACACGATGTTTTAAGGTTTTGGGGGTATCCACGACTTTCCTCCACTGAGAACCGGCTGGGGTTGTTTCACCTTTTCTTATTTTATCTCGTAAACAACTCTGACGCGGACAACCGAAGAGGTTTTGTCGCTATCATCTGCTGTGGTTGTTTTGGCGGTTGTTGCAATGGGCAGATCGAGGGTTTCCCGAGTATGCAAATTGTCTGAGTAATTGCGGATGCTCAAGACATTGCCGAGCGTAAAGCCGCCGGCTGTAGCCAGCAATGAGGCGCTGGTCGCGGCATTTTCATAGGCCTCCACAAGCGCGGCATTAAAGGCGTCCGCTGTGCCACCGACTTGGGTTTCTAGGCTGAACTCGATGGAGGAATCGAGGGGCAGGATCTGGGACAAGATGGTTTGGATACTGCTGATCAACGTGGTTGGCTGCTGGGTAGACAGGGTCTCTTTCACGACAAATTTGGTGATGTTATCTTCGTCGGTCACCCGGGTAATGGTGTAGGCCTTGATATCGATATCATCGGCTTCGATGCCGAACCCGGTCAGTGCCGAAATGATCTGGCCTTCGGTGACAGAGACGAGGGATACGGCGGCCTGTACAGCGGTCGACTCAAAGGAAAAGGTGAATGAGAGGATGAGCGTGGAAGGCAGGTCACCCGTGGCGTCAACGGCAAGCGTTTGGGTTGTGTCTGCTCGCAGAGGCGAAAGGGGGACCAGAACTGGGAACCAGGCCATGAAGAACAGGATGAAACGGTACATGGTTTACCTCACTCTATTGGGGTGGAAGGGTTGGGGTTAGGGACGGCTGACGAGGGTCCGTCTGCCTTTGCGTCTTCTTTCTTTTCTTCTTTGGCAGGGGCATCTTTGGCGGGCTCTTCTTTGGCGGGTTCTTCTTTGGCGGTTTCTTCTTTGGCGGTTTCTTCTTTGGCCGCCTCAGGCGCCGGTTCTTCGGCCTTGGCTGGCGGTTCCTCGGGTTGGTCCTTGGCTGTTGGCGCATCCACGGGAATTTCCTCGGGCTGTTTTTTCTGTTCATCTGCCCAGAGGCTTGAGATGGAATCGCCCATATCACCGAAGAATACGCTGATGCTGGCCCCGTTTTCGCGCAACCACTGGCGGGCAATGTAGAAGGCTTTGACGCGCCCGGCGTGCTCCGCCAGGTAGCGGCCATCTGGACTGTCGGGTGCGGGAACCCATACGAGTCGGAGACCCATCCAGCGCTTTGCATAGTCTGGCGTGATCGGCATTCGTCGGGTGGTCCGCAAGCTGCGACTGCGGTCGAAGAAGGCGCCGCCCCGGCGAACCCGTTCGTCGCCTTCAGCCGGTCCCAAGGGGTCTGTTACCGGAAGGTCGCCGTAGGGTCCGTAGTAGTCTTCAACCCATTCGGAGACATTGCCGATCATGTCGTAAATGCCCCATTCGTTGGGGCGTTTGAGGCCTACCGGATGGGTTCTTTGATCGCTGTTGACCGCGTACCAGGCATGGGCGCCGATGTCCTCAGGTAGGGTGGCACTGGCGCCGGTTCGCGCGGCGTATTCCCACTCCGCTTCTGTTGGCAGGCGGTAGCGACCGTCGTCCCGTGTTTTTTCATTGAGTATTTCCAGGAAGCGCTGACTGTCTTCCCAGGAGACATTGGCCACGGGGAAATCGAGACCTAGATTTGGGGGCAGGCTGACATCTATTGTGGTCGTGGGTCTGGATTTCATGATGGCCAGCCACTGTGCCTGCGTTACTTCGTAAATCCCCAGGTAAAAGGGTTTGCTGAGGGTTACCTCATGGGGCATTTCATTGGGCAGGCGATTCCTGTCGGAGGTGGTACTCCCCATTATATAGGTGCCGCCGGGCAGGAGCATGAAGTCCATGTGCAGAGGCGGTTCCTTTTGGAAAACGCGAGTTACCTCGATCGCTCTAAACAATTGGTAGCTGTTTTTGCCGAGGAACCAGAGCAGCGCAAGGAAGAGTACGACGGCGATCAAACGAATGTAAGTGGTCAGCGGAATTTGAAAAGGTCCCAGCAGGGAGGCAAACTTTTCAGCGGAATAGAGTTTAAAGCGAGACCAACGGCTGGCCACTGTATTTTCCTCGGGTGTGACAGGGCCGGAAAGCACCAGGTTCTTCTCTTTGAAGAAGCGCTGGGTGAAGAGTTCAGCAGAGAACAGGGGTTGGTCGGCCCATGATTCGGGCAAGGGTTCGGGGGCTTTCTCAGACGGAGGGGTGTAGGCGTAGGCGCGTTGAATGGGGGTTCCCGAAGGTTGTGCCGCGACGAACCAGAACCCGCGGAAGAAATAAAGTGGGGTAGTGCCAAAGGCGATAAAGAGGCGATCGGTGAAGTAACCGATGGACTCGCGGATGTTCTCCAACTCGCCGGGAAGCGCATAAATGTGGGTGGCTTCCACCTGGTCTTCTGCCCTTATGATAACGTGGGGCAAAAGGTCGTCCAGACGGCGGGCAATGGCGCTGATGCCATCGCGTGCGGCCAGGCCGTCAAAGGACTGAGTCAAGTCGTTGTCGGGAACCCAGCCAAGCGAGGCGGCTTGCTGCTCTGGCTCAAGGCGGCGGGCAAATTCGCTAAAACCAAAGAGGGTTTCGCTGTGTGTGAAGACCAGGTAGACGGGGAAACTGATGTGCAGGCTGCGCGCGGTGACCTGCAAGAGGGAACGCAGCCGTGCGGCAAGGGCCTCGGCCTCAGTCTCGCCGGAAAGCACCCTGACCAGATCAACGGCGAGCACCACGCCGTCGATGGGCCGGGGCGAGCGTACGGCCAGCAGTTCGAGCATGTGAGACCATTGGGCCGCTTCGCTGTCAGTGGCAGATTCAGCGGTAAATCGTCCGGGTACTTCCAAGACCATGCCGTGCCCGGTGGCATACCACCAAGTAAAATTGTCATGGGTGCCTCGGGTACGGTCGTCGCCGGCGACGGCGAATGGCTGGTCTGGAGCGCTGATAAAGGCGGTCTTGCCGCTCGCGGTCTCGCCCAGCAGCAGGAACCAGGGCAGACTGCCGGTTTTAATTTTATTTTCTTCGTAAAAAGTCTGCACGGTTAGCCAGGCATCACCGGCCAGACCAACGGGCTCGGGCCTGGCCTCGTGGGGAATGTGCAGGACAGACGGCTTAACAAGCGGCTCGGGCATTTCCGGAGCGGGTGCCGTTTGCGCAAAAGCCTCGCTGGAGAAACGTGGGTTGGACTGTTCCAGCAGTTGGTTGGCAAAGGAAGTCCAGCGACCGTCGTAGACGTCGTGGGGCTCGCGGGCACGTAAGGCGAACAGAATCAGCATGGTCCTGTCGCCGCCGTGCCAGTCGCGCGCGGTTTCTTCAAAAGCGCCGGGCGGCAGCAGGGTGACACGCAGTTCGTGCAGACACTGGGTACAAGCCAGGTTGCATAGCCAGGCCGAATTGGACAGAACATTGTCGATCAGGTCTCTGAGCAAGGGCCGAAGCTCTTGCCAACCCTGTTGGGTTGCCTCGTCCTCGGCGGCCTGAGCATCAAGGTCGCGGAAGAGCAGGTTGATACGACCACTGATCTCGGCTACATGGATCTCTTGATCCGAGGCGAGCCGGGTGCCCAGCCGAACGGCTTCTGCGAAAACCCGCTCGCAAAGGGTGAACAGGCGAGAGGGTTCGCTCCCGATGGTGGTTGTTTCATTTTCATCTGAAAATGCCAGAACTGGCATAACAACACTCTCAATGCGTTACTTGACTTCGATTTTTGTTTGACCCGAGCTGCTGACTTCGATGACGCCGCCCCAAGTACAATTGCAGGTTGAGTTGTCTGTGAGCGCTTTTTGGTTGACGAGGGTGGTGTTGGCGCTGCCCGGGCTCCAGGGCGCCGAGATCACCGGGATACAGGGCATGGGTGTCAGGACGCCCAGAGCGGCCGCAGTCGCGGAGGCAACCGTGGGGTTGGCCAGGCTTTGACACATGGCAAAAGGCAGAATATTGGCAAAGGGGATGATATCCGCGACAGTGGCGCAGGGCATAAAAGTGGAGGTCGTTTTGTTGATAGGCAACACGATCATGCTGCTTGGAGCGGTTCCAAAACTGCATTTTAACGAGGCGCCCATGGAAACCATTTTTGTCAATTCAGATCTCCTTGCTGGGAAGAAGGTTTTAGTCGTCCGCTTTGGTGTGGAGGTGGAGCAGGGAATCGAGTTGGTAGCGATAGCCGGTCTCGGCCGTGCTGTCGATGAGGTACAGGGTTTTGCTGTCGGCGGTCAAGAGGAAGCCGGTGCCGAGTGCGGGACCGGGTTCTTTGCCTGTAAAGCGACCCGTGGTCGTAGGCGAAAAATGGTGGAGGCCGGCAGCATCGATGAGGTGAATGCCCTGCCTGGGGGCGGCGGCCTGGAGATAGGCACCGCAAACAGGCATGGGTCCGAGGCAGGACCACTCGTCCCTTTCAGGATCGTAGATCTCATGGGCCCGCGTCTGTTGGCCACCGAAGCCAAAGTGTTTTCTGGCGTAACCGGCAAAGGTGTGGATTTGACCGTCAACCACGGCGCAAACGGCGTGGGACCTGGGGGTTGGCAAGGCCGCACCGTGGTACCATTCGTTGGTTGCTGGATCGTAGATTTCCACCTTGCCGGAGACGCCGTTGTCGGCGAAGCCGGGGCGGGCACAACCGCCGGCGGCGATGACCATGCCACCGGCTGCGGCCACGCACAGGTGGGCGCGTGGGCTGGGCATCGGTTTTCCCTCGCTCCAGGTGTTGGATGCAGGGTCGTAGACCTGATTGAGGTCGCTGTGGTTGCCCTGTGCATCCAAGCCGCCGATGACGAAGATCTGGCCGTTGAGGGCGGTGCAGCCGAAGGCGGTACAAGGAGCGGGGACACGGGTTTGCAGAGACCAGTCACCGTCTTCGGGATCGTAGGCCAGTACATCGCCTTCCTGGAAAAAGCAGAAGATGCGCCCGAACAAGGTGATTAAGAACACAACCCGCCCGCGGCCCTCATGGGGTGGGGGCAAAGGCCAGGACGACCATGGTTCGGCCTTGAGGGTTAAGCCACTGCTTTGGAAACCAGGCGGACTGGTCTTGCTGGTAGAAAAGGCGATACAGCCCTTGGGTACGGATGGGTCGAGGTCGGGGAGGAGTGTGGCATCGGGCAGAAGGAAGGGTTCATCGGGCAGGGTGGGCAGCGAGGGCAGGGGCGCTGGCTGAGGCGGGGTTTTCTTTTTGGGCTTTTCGCCTTCACTTGTGATTGATCCGAAGACGCGGCGCAAATCGGTTATTTTGGTTTTGCTGCCGCCCTGGATCAGGGCCAGAGGCGCGTAACTGTGATTGATGCCATGGGGCGGCTGCGGCAAGGGCTGGCCGTCGAATTCACGGGGCCAATCCAAACCCTCTTCCAGTTGGGTGCGGGCGGGAATAAGCCAATAATCAAGGGGGCTCAGCAGGGTCCGCGCTTCGAAACGAACCTGAATGCCGTCCTCGAGTTCGGTCCAGTCATCGGTAACGGGGACCAGGCCGGCCAATAACCCGGTTTCACTCTCCACCCTCTGGTCCCAGAGCCGCATGCGCGGGTGGCCTGCAGGGTCCAAGTCAAAAGGGATGTCGCCTTTGCAAACCAGGCGCACGGGATCCGAGATGGGACCGAGCTGCAACAGGCTTTCATTACGGGGGTTGAGCACGCGCTGGTTATCGAGCAATTCTACCCAGGCGCCTTCTTCGAGAAGATGGGCCTCGCGGCCCGCATCATCCAGAATAATGACATCTGAATCTGTTTCCACGGATTGGATGGGCCAAATACGGGAACCGTTGTCGCGGGACCACTTGAATCCTGCAATTGCCCTGATTTTGGGTTTGTCCTGCAGGGTAAGCTCGTCGGGGAAGGGGTGCAGTTTCAGTTCGTTTTCGTTGGTTGCGACGATCACCGCCAAATCGCCCTTTTTGTTGTCGCCGTCGCCGCGTTCCGTGTAAATTTCAACCAGTTGGCCCGCCGTGAGCGCGGGCACGCCAGCGCGGCTTTCGGTGCGGACGCAATTCTCATCCATGAGGCTGGTGATGACCAGGGACCCGGATGTGTCGCGCTGTTCGGGCAGGCCATAGACACCGCCAGCGCAATGGATTTCCACGCGGTAGAGCTGGTTTTTGGGTGAGCGGGGGCCACGATCGTAGCGGGCCGACATTTGGCCCCGAGACTGGGAACGGGCCATGAGATCTTTCCATTCAGGCCATTGCTCGGGGTCTTTGCCGCGGACAGTGACGGGCAAGAGGCGAACCTGGTGAACCACACGCACGCGCACGGAGGAGTCAATGCCGCTGAGCGCCGGTTCGGCTATTTCGGGCTCATCCATGGCGGTGACCAGGCGTTCCCATACATCCAGGTACACCAGGTAAGTGCCTTTCTGACCGAGACCCGGTGGAACTTCCGCGTTGGGTAGATCGGGCTGGCGGGAATAGTAAAATGGGGCCAGACTCTCGCAGCGAATGCCGCCGACATAGTAACGTCCACCACCCACCCGAAGCCGGCGGCCGGCCCAGGATGGCGCGGAACGGACGCGGCCACTTCCGAATATGCCTTCGAAGCTGGAGACCGTGTCCACAATCACGTTGCCTTCAGCTTCATTTATGGGCCACCAGGCAACCAGACCCGGCGCCTTATCTTGGGGTGGGACGTCTTTGCCCATTCGGATCTGGGCGCCGCTGCGACAGGTTTGCCAAATGCGCACGTCTTCGAAGGTGCCGCAGAAAAAATCGCCGGGTTTATGGTCTCGTAATCTGGCGCCCATTAGGAAGGTGGGCAGGTAGTCAGGGGCTTCGCCAGCATTGCTGCGCCGACCGACCAGGAAGCCATTGACGTAAAGGGCCAGGCTGCGACCATCAAAGGTAGCGGCCAGGTGGTTGAGTGAATCGAATTGGCAGGGACTCTGGGCCTTGACCACCACAAGGGAGCCGTCGCGGCGGAAGCGATGCAGCTCGGCGCAACCCGTCTCAGATATGCGCAGCAGGTAGCCGCCGCGTTGATCCTCGGCGTTTCTGACGATGTCGTAACAGGATACCAGGGTGCCGCCGCGGTGTTCGCCGCTGCATGGGGTAAAACTGATTTCAATGGTGAAGGGTTCTGCTTTCTGGAAATAGAGTTTTTTGCGCCGGCCCACATTGATGAAGTCATCAATGCCGTCGAAGAGAAGTTCGGCGGTGATCACAATGTCGAAGCCCGGGTTGGAAGAAGGTGCGCCGTAGTCACCCACCAGGTCGCAGATTCCCT
>Ga0316189_10000792_pt1 | contig 31583 bp, 26 predicted proteins | sample LowCovwburrow_MG_FD_204930 | JGI IMG/M metagenome (GOLD analysis project Ga0316189, IMG submission 204930) | Coastal sediment microbial communities from Maine, United States - Lowes Cove worm burrow | ecosystem: Environmental > Aquatic > Marine > Coastal > Sediment | place: USA: Maine...
GGAGCGCCGATGGCCTCGCCGGGGTGTACGTCGTCGGGGGCGCCAGCGAGCTGCCCATTGTCGCGCGCGGCCTGCGCGAGGTGTTCGGGCGGCGGGTGAAGCGCTCTCCGTACGCCTCGGCCGCCACTGCAGTCGGACTCGCCATCGCCACCGACCGCGGCGCTCCTGCGGTCGCCGAGCGCTTCAGCCGGACGTTCGGGGTGTTCCGCGAGCGGGACGGAGGCGCCGGCGTGGTGTTCGACCCGATCCTGTCTCCGGGTGCCTCGGCGGTGGAATTGCGTCGCTACCGCGCGGCGCACAACGTCGGTGTGTACCGCTTCGCGGAGTGCGAGCGCGTCGTGGGCGCGGAGCCGGTGGGCGGGCTGACCCCGTGGGAGCCGGTCCGCGTGCCGTTCTTGCCCGGGCTACCCGCCGATCTGTCCGGCGTGTCGCCCCAGCGGCTGTCCGAGCCGGGACCCGAGATCGAGGAGCGGTATTCCGTCGGCCCCGACGGGATCGTCGAGGTCACCATCGCGAACCTCGGCAGCGGGCGCGCGGTGTCCCGCCGGTTTGCCGCCGACGCGCCAGGCGGCTGACAGGTACGGGGTCGCCGCAGCGGGCCAGCGCCGGCCCGCGACCGGCAGCGCGATGCCGAGCTCGACCCAGCCGCGCGCGCTGGGACGCAGGAACGCGCTGGGTCTGCACTGCAACAGGCTCCGCCCGGGGTGGCGGAGCCCGAACCCGTCGGTGTCCGGGACCGCGAGCACCCCCTCGAGGCGCATGCCCAGGCCGCCCCACTCGCGCGGGGTCCACCCGGCGACCACGGTGGGGCGCCACTCGTCGCCCGGGTTGATGCCCGTCTGGGCGCTGCGCAGCCGGATCGCGAGCGCCTGCCACACCTCGACCCAGCCGAGCCCTGGCCGCGAGGCCCCGATCCGCACGCCGGGGACCACGTCCCACTGACCCGTCCCCAGGGGAACGTCGCGATCCTGGAAGCCGCCCGGCCCGCTGGGCGCCTGCACGTGCAGCGCCGCGGACCAGGCAGCGGTGGATCCGGCAGACCCGACGCGCACTCCACCGGACACATCGCCGAGCCCGGTGGTCGAGGTGCTTCCGACGTCGTCGGCGAACCGGGCCGAGACCATGGGCAGCAGGAGGTCGAGCGCGACGTGCGGCGCGATGCCGATCGCGGCGTCTGCGGTCGCGGCGACGACGCGGTAGGCTCCGCCGGTGACGCAGGAGTACGGCATGCGCTGTCCGGCGTCGATGGGGTCGGGGCATCGGGGTCCGGTGAGGCCGCGGGCCTCGCCGCCGGCGAACTGCTGACGGGACGACAGTCGCCATGCCGCGAGGCCGATCCGGGCGTGTCCGGCCTCTTCGATCCAGGGAGACGCTGCGGCGATGGGGAGCAGCCAGGGGAGCATGGGCTGTGGTCCTGTGGCGGAGCGAGGCGTTTCACCGGGGCGTAACGGTCCACAACTTGGGTGGACCACGGGGCATGACGACACCCATGATTGCCCTGTTCTTGCTGGGCTGCGGCAGCCCCCCCAGCAAAGGCCCAGCCCCGTCCAACCCTGGGGTCGGAGGCGTCGAGGCCGACACGTACGGCGGCGCCGCGTTCGTGCCCGGCGACACCGAACTGTCCTACCAAGAGGGACACAGCGGCAGCCTGTTCAACCTGGTCGGGCAGGCCTACGAAGGCACCTTGGCGGACGAGAAGGTCCAGCTCGCCGTGCTCCCGGCGATCAGCGCGTTCTGGTTCGCATGGTCGACCCACCACCCCGGTGCGCGGGTGTGGAACAACGGCGTGAACAACGACGGGGTCCAGCTGCAGTCCACCGGCGACTGCGCGGTGCCGTGCGACGAGATCTTCCCGGCCTGCTTCGGCGGAAAGGACTGCATCCCGAGCATCGACGCGCCCGAGTGGCTCGTCGCTGCGGACGCCGGGGCGCGCCTGGACTACCTCGAAGACAGCGATCGCGTCCTGGGCATCGCGCGCGGACCGGCGGCGCGCGCCTACCCACTCGACGCGCTGTGGAGCCACGAGATCGTCAACGACACGTGGGGCGACTGGTCCTTCAGCGCGACGTACTGCCCGCTCACGGCATCGGGTGTCCTCATCGATGGCGTGCAGGACGGTATGCAGATGGAGTTCGGCACGTCGGGCAACCTGTACAACTCCAACTTGGTGATGTACGACCGCACCACAGGCTCGCTGTACGGGCAGATGCGGCTGGTTGGCTTTGCAGGGGATCGACTGGGGGCGCCGCTCGAGGTCGCCGGGCTGATCGACACCACGTGGGGGGCGTGGCTGCGGATGTACCCGCACACCGAGGCGCTCGATCGCCGCCACACCTCGGCCTACCCCTACGGGGACTTTCGAACCGACCACGACGACACCTTCATGGCCACCAACCCCGCACCCGACCCGAAGTACCCGAACAAGTCGTACGCCATCGGGCTGACGTCGGGCGGCGAGACGGTGATCTGGGCGTTCGAGGAGCTGAAGGCCGAGCTGGGAGAGCGCGGGATCGTCGAGGATGTCGTGGGGGACCTGCCGGTGCTCGTCGCCTACGACGCGACGGGTCCCACTGCGGTGGTGCTCTCGCGTCTGCGCAATGGGCAGACGCTGTCCTTCGCGCCCCTGTAGGGGCGGTGGTACCTTGGCGGCGGAGGCGCTGTGGGTGCCGGAGTGATGCTGCTGCTGACGCTGGGTGGTTGTGGTCTGTACGGACCGAGGAACGGCGCGGTGCGCGCGGCGGATCGGTTCGAGGCAGGCCATCCGGAGGCACTGGCGATCGCGGAGCGTCGGGCGTCTCGCGCGATCGATCTGTCGCCGCACGACGCCGAGTCTTGGGCGGCGCGGGCCCGAGTCGATCACCTCTACCTGCTGCACCCGGAGCACATCGCCCCGCATCCCGACCCGGTCGATCGCGCGGTGGAAGCGTTCGGGATGGCGGTGGAGCTGAAGGTGCGCGGCGCCAGCCATGGGGCGCTCGCCCGGCGCGCCCCCTCGCTCGTCGGCGCCTCGGTGGTGGCGCTGACCGATGCGGGCGCGAGGGAGGACTGGGTCCGCGCGCAGCGTCTGGCCCGGGTCTCTCTGCGCGCAGTCCAAGTGGCTGAGGCGCTCGGCGCTTCGGCGGACGCGTACCTCGAACCGCTGCACCGGATGGGGGCCCGGGCGGCCGCCGAGCAGCAGGACGCCGCGGCGGCCTGGTCTCACTACCGGGGCCTCACTGCGGTCTCGGACACACTGCACCCCGGGCTCGCCGTCGCCGTGGCGCAGGCCGTGGCACAGGCCGGAGACCCGGCGGGCGCGCTGGGCATCCTGGTGGGCGTCGCCGAGGCCCAGCCCGTGCACGAGGGCGTCCTGCGGGCCCAGCTGGCGCTGTGGCGGGCACAGGGCCAACCGCACCACGCGCTGCGGCGCCTCGAGGCGGTCACGCCGGCACTCAAGCAGAGCGTGCAAGGCACGATGCTGGCGGCTGAGCTGACCTCGGCGGCTGGTGCCGCCGAGTTGGCCCGAGAGCTCTGGGCTCACGCCCTGTCCATGGACTCGGGTCACTTCGAGGCCCACCTGCTGCTCGGCGACTCGCTGATTGTGGCCGCGACTGCACTCGCCACTGAGCTGGCGGACTCAGAGGAGCTGCAGACCCGACGACAGAGCGATGAACTGCGCGTGCAGACCGATAGACTCGCGGCGCTGTGGGCTCGCGGCACGGCACAGCTCCGGGCGGCACGGCTGATCGATCCGACCCACCCTGCGCCGGTGCGTGGACTGATCAGAGCGCTGCAGGCCCGGGTGCGCGGGGTCGAGCCCGAGCTGCTTCAGGACGCAGCGCTGGCGGCGCACCATGCCGATGTGGCGTCGTTGCGCGACCTGCGGAACACCCTCGCCGAGCTGGAGTCGCGATGAGCCGAGTGCCAGTGGAAGACTGGGTCCAGGTGGGCCCCGACCGGTTCCGAGTTCGAGGGTGGCCCGCGCTGGTCCCCACAGACGTGGCGGTGATCATTCACCATGGACTCGGCGAGCACGGAGGCCGGTACTCGGTCTTCGCCGAGCAGCTGGCCGGTGTGCCGGCGCACATCTGGACGTTCGACGCGCGCGGTCACGGTGAGTCCGACGGAGTGCGCGGTCGCGTGGGGGGCCTCCAAGAGCTGACGACTGACTTCGAGGCGCTGCTGCCGGACCTGATCGCCCGCAGTGGTGCTTCGCGGGTGGTCGTGTACGGGCACTCCATGGGCGCTGCGGCGGTTGCCTGGTACCTGACGCACCGCTCGGTGCACGAGGCCATTGCCGGCGTGTGGCTCAGCGCCCCGCCCACCGTGGTCACCCTCACGGCACAGATGCGCGTGAAGGCGGCCGCTGCCCGCGTGCTCAACCGGCTCATGCCGTGGCTGACGCTCGCGAGCGGACTGCCCCAGACCGGCATCTCGTCGGTGGCCGCCGAGGTGGAGTCGTACCGGGCGGACCCGCTGATCCACGATCGGATCTCAGCGGCGCTGGCTTGGTCGTTGCTCACCGACGCCCCGACGCTGATGGAGTCAGCGCGCAAGATCACCCTGCCGGCGCTGTTGTGGCATGGCGGCGCCGACCCCATCGCGGATCGCCGCGGCACCGAGGGCGTGTTCGCGGCGCTCGGCAGTGAGGACCGCGCGCTGCGGATCATCGAGGGCGCGATGCACGAGGTGCACCGAGAGACGGCACCGATCGCGGGCGAGCTGTTCGATATGCTGCGCGAGTGGTTGGCGTCCCGGGTCCCTCCCCCGCACGAAGGAGGCTGACCGAGGCGGGCGGCTACTCGCCGAGGAGCCCAGCCGCCTTGTTGACCAGGTCGTCCTCTTCGCCGGCGGCCTTCGCCTTGTGCACGGCGATGCGAGCGCGGTCGTCGTGGCGACGGGCGAGTCCGACCATCGCCTCGCCGCGGACCTCCAAGACCGGGTCCTCCAACCGGGCAGCGAGCGCCTCGCGCACGGAGGGAGCGTCGAGCTCGCACAGCGTCCCGAGTGCGAATGTGGCCCAGTTGCGGACGTCGTCGTCTGGGTCGGCGGAGAGGACCACCAGTGCGGCGATGGCTTGGGCGTCCTGGAGGCCGGCGAGGCCCTGTACGACCCCGAACCGAGTGTCGGCCTCGGGATGAGCGGCGAGCTCGACAAGGGTGGCAGCAGCGACGCTGCGCTCGGCCTGACCGAGGTGGGGGTGGAGGTGCCCGAGCGCGGTGGCGGCCGCGGTGAGGACCTCGGGAGCCGCGTCGGTGTCCGACAGCAGCCCCATCACCAGACCAAAGCCCTCCATGGGGAAGTCCAGGCGGGCGGCGATGTCGGCCGCGCGCACCTGCGAGAGCGTTTCGGGGAGCTGAGACAGCCGCGCGGCATGCTCGAAGACTTCCTGAGTGCCCACTTCGTGCAGCGAGCGCACAGCGCTCCACGCTTCCTCGGAGTCGCCGGATGTGGCGGTCGCCACCAGCGCGGCGATCTTGGCGGTGGAGTCACCCATCGAGCGACTTGTCCCTGACCGGGTCGCCGTCTAGGTATGCGGCGGTCTCGGGGTCGCGCATGAGCATCATCGAGACACCGCCCACGATGGGCGAGAGGATGCCGCCGAACAACAGGGACGGGATCTGGATAAACGGGACGATCCGGGCGTGGGGTCGGATCTGCTCGGGAGAGGTGAGCGTGAGGATGCCAGCGATCAGTTCGATGGCGCCGATCGGGAGCAGAAGCACGCTCGCGAAGCCGCAGAAACCACCGATGGGGCAAAACCCGAGCGTAAGCACGGTGGACACACATCCGCCAACGGTAGATAGGAGCACGCCCCCCAAGAACACTCCAGGGACCACGTTGAACAGGCCGGAGGCGATCTGCAGATACGCGATCGTCTTGATGTGTTGGGGAGCCGAAGCCAGGTTTGTTCCTGGGTTGGTGTCGCTTGGTGTCAATGGTTGTCTTCAAGGAAAGGGGTACCGTAACCGAAAGGGCATGCGAGACGACCTAAATCTGGGGCAACATACCGGATGAACGGAAGCTCCGCGTCGCACGTACGTGAGATGAGGAAGTCAGGAGGTCCGAATGTCCATGTATCCGACCCGCCGCGGTGTCCGCTGGACCGCAGAACAGGAAAAGGAGGTCGGCAGAGCGATCCAGGCGGCCGAGGATCGTGCACTCGATCACGTCCACCAGATCCCGCTCGCACAGGAGATTCTCGGTCGCCGTCCGCGGCGTACCGAGAAGACGAAGGCCGGCGCGATCAGCCGCTTGGGTGAAGCGATCGAGCTCGTGTGGACGGCGTCCAAGGACGATCGCTCCATCCGCGCTCCGGCGCGTGCCGCCAAGCAGGCGTGGGACGAGGCCGAGGCCTACCGGTGGAACCTGGCGATGTCCGGGCGACGGATCGCGCACGGCGAGGCCCGCAAGCTGGCGGGTCCGTTCATGGACGAGGCCGATCTGGTGCAGGAGGGCTACATCGGCCTGCTCCGCGCAGCCAAGCGCTTCGATCCGGATCGCAAGATCCGCTTCAGCACGTACGCGCGGTGGTGGGTGCGGGCCCAGATGACGCGGGCCATCGATCACAACGGCCGCCCGGTCCGGCTGCCCGGTGGCGCCGTCGAGCAGACGCGAAACCTCCGAAAGGTGATCCAGGAGTACGACCTGTCTGGCCAAGACTACACGATCGCCGACCTCGCGAGCGAGGTGGGGATCGAGGAGCGCCGCGCGCGCTTCTTGCTCCAGCAGGGCAAGACGGTATCCATCGACGAGCCCGTCGAGGACGGCCCCCGCCAGCGCAGCCTCGACTACTTCCTCGAGGACGATGGAGCGGTCGACCCCGAGGAAGAGGCGTCCCGGCTGCAGGAGCTCCAGCGGCTGTACGCCGCGCTGCGCGAGGTCCTCACCGATCGCCACCGTCACGTACTCGCGCGCCGGTATGGCCTGGAAGACGATAACTTTCGCACGTTGTCTGAGGTCGGAGAGGGGCTCAATCTGTCGCGCGAGCGGGTCCGTCAGATCGAGCGAGAGGCGCTTGGCCGTCTCAAGTCCTCCGACATCCGCGAGGTCGCTTGACGGGTCCGTGGACGGCGTTACTGCTGTCCTCGTCGGTGGCCTGCCGCTGACGCGTGGGCCTGTAGCTCAGCTGGTTAGAGCGCACGCCTGATAAGCGTGAGGTCGGCCGTTCAAGTCGGCCCAGGCCCACACCCCACGCAATGACGGAGCAGGTCCGGGGGCGTAGCTCAGTTGGGAGAGCACCCGCTTTGCAAGCGGGCGGTCGTCGGTTCGAGTCCGATCGCCTCCATGCTGCTGGCTCTGCTCGCTTGTGCGACGCCGTCGCCGGGCGATCCGAGTGCGGCGCTGCGCACAGAGCGGCGCGTCTTGCACCACGCCGAGCTGTCGCTCGTGCTGCGGTCTGCTGAGTCGGCGCTATCAGCAGGAGACGGGGTGGCGGCCGCGCGCTCGGTTCGGATCGGACTGCAGATCGACCCCGACCGGTTCGCCGCGCTCATCGATCGGGCCCTGCCGCTGGTGACGCCGGCGGACGGCGCCTCGCTGCTGTACCAGCGGGATCCGGCGCGCGCAGCCGTGCTGCAGCGCGAGGCAGATCGGCAGGCGGTGGCGGCCCGGTATCGGGGGGGGGTGCCGGAGGCGCTGATCGGGGTGGTCCGTGCGCACGGGGAGCAGGTGCTGGAAGGGGTCAAGGCCGAGTACGTCGATGTGGTCGCGCCGCGGGTATTGGCTGCGGGGGCTGCTGAGCGCATCGACGGGGTGACCACTGCGCTCGGGCTGGGTCCCGCGCTGCAGGCAGAGACGGCGCTCGCCGTGATCGATGCGGCGATCGCGCAGGGTCTGCCCGAGGAGGTCGCGGTCGGAGAGGGGGTCGGGGGTGCGCTCGCTGCGCTCGATCTGTACACCCGGCCGGTGTGGCCCGCCGAGATCGATGCGTGGAACGCTCACCACGCGGGCGTGACTGTCGGGGTGGGGGTGACGCTCCAGGATGGCTCTGACGGAGGGGTGGTGGTCGACTGGCCTGCGCTGGAAGGCCCCGCGTGGAGGGCGGGGGTCCACCAAGGAGACGCCGTGATGTCAGTGGCAGGACAGGCAGTGGCTGCGCTCCCGCCGCCGCGCGCCCAAGCAGCGGCGGCCCTGCTGGCAGGGGAGGCCGGAACCGAGGTGGCGCTGGTCGTCCAGCGGGGCGAGCGGACCCTCCAGTGGACGCTCCAGCGCAGCGAGGTGCCGGTCGACACGGTGCTGGGTCTGCGCCGCGGGCCGGACAACGGATGGACCGTGTGGGTGGAGCCCGGGATCGCGTACGTGCGGATCTCGGCGTTTCGCCCCGGGACCGATGAGGCCTTCGACGCCCTGCTGGCGGACGCACAACCGCGATGCGTGGTGCTCGACGTGCGCGGTAACGGCGGTGGCGACGTGATGGCCGCGGTCAACGTGGCGGATCGCTTCGTCGCGGACGGCATCCTTGCTCACCTGGTGGGCCGGACGATCGCGCCACCGGAGTCCACGGAGACGCTGGCGGCCTGGAACGTCGCGCTGCCGGGGAACGCGCTCGAGGGTACGCCGGTGGTCGTGCTGGTCGACCGGGACACCGCGTCTGCGGCCGAGCTGCTCGCGGGGGCGCTGCGCGAGCGGGCCGGTGCAGTGCTGGTGGGCGAGCGCACAGTGGGCAAGGGCTACAGCCAGGGGCTTCGCTCAGAGGGGGAGGTAGCGTGGCAGGTGACCACCGGGGCGTGGACCCTGCCCAGCGGGGTGCGGATCGAGGCGCCCGGCGGGTTGCAGGTCGATCGGGCGGTCCGGCTCAGCCCGGCGGAGCGATTCCAGGTGGCGGAGATGGTGCGCGCGCGGGAGGCGCTGGTGGTGCACGGGGATGGGACGCCGTTTCGCGCCCGCGGGGACAGCGGGCGTCCCGAGCTGCCGCGCCTGTCGGCGGACCCGCAGCTCGCGGAGGCGACTAGAAGCTGCCGCCGCCGCTGAGGCCCAGGTAGACCAGGTTGTGCAGTCCGAACTCGACGCCGACCATCGCGTGCTCGGTGATGTGGACCCGGGGCCCGATGAGCAGGTCGAGGATGGGCAAGGCGCCGGGGAGGCCCAGGTCGCCGTCGCTGACGCAGACGAGGTAGCGACCGGTGGCGGGGTCGTCGGATCCACAGCCGGGGTCGATGGTGTCTTCGTGGCGACCGTGGTGCCACAGCGCGATCCTGCCGCTCCGGATCGCGACGCCGAGGCCCCCGCCGACCGCCAGCCCCACCCACACGTCCCGGTCGGCGTTGAACAGCGGGTGCTCGTGCACGTAGCTGGCGCCGAGGTTCCACGACCCCAGCTTGGTCGGGGAGAGCCAGTCCCCGTCGATGTGATCGACCGGGTTGTCGCGGTCGTCCCAGTAGCCGGCCTGCATCGCGTAGCCCTGGCGCTCCAGGTACAACTCGAGTCCGGGTCCGCCGCCGGGGTCCTTCGCGATTCGGTAGTTGAGGCCGAAGGAGTTGGATGCGACCGCGGGCCGGTCGAACGGCAGTGCGCCTTCGTCGTTGGAGTCGAAGAAGAACAAGTCGAGGATCCCAGCAGGGATCCATGCGTGCCGATACTCGATTCCGACCGTGTGCTCCACGGCGTGCGCTTGCTGGGCCAGCATCATCAGAACAACCACGGGTAGCCTCCGGTTAGCAACCTACACAGGAAGGGTTCCATGTGTCAGTCCGAGATGGTAGCGGCGAACGCACGAAACGATATTCCGCAGGTACTAGTGCAGCTTGCAGAGTACTTGGCGATTCCAGCGATCTCTTGCGAGGCGGCCCACGCGGCGGATGTGGCGCGACTAGCAGCGCGAGTCCGTGACGACCTCGAGTCGTTGGGGATGCACGGTGCGCGGGTGCTGACGCTGCCCGACGCACTCCCGCTGGTGGCAGCAGAGTGGCTGGACGCCGGTGAGGACAAGCCGACGGTGCTGATCTACGGCCACCTCGATCTACAGCCTGTGGTGGGCGAGGTGTGGCGCACCGATCCGCACGTCGCCACGATCGTAGGCGATCGGATGTACGCGCGCGGCGCTGCGGACGACATGGGCGGCTGGGTCTCCCACATGGCGGCGCTGAGGGCCTGGCTGCAGACGACCGGAACACTTCCCTGCAACGTTCGACTGATCGTGGAGGGCGAGGAGGAGATCGGTTCGCCCAACCTCGAGCGGTACATGGACGCGTTCCCCGAGGCGTTCGCCGCCGACGCGATGGTCTTGACCGACACCGAGAACCCGTCCACCGATGTGCCCGGCCTGACGGTGTCGCTGCGCGGCTTGATGGAAGTGGAGCTGGCCGTCGAGGCGCTGGACGCCGACGTGCACTCGGGGCTGTGGGGCGGCATGGTGCCGGACGTAAGCACTGCGCTGTTTCTGTTGGTGTCGCGGCTGCTCGACGCGGACGGTCGGCTGGCGGTCGGGCGGGTGGAGGTCGACGACGCGCGTCGGGCTGCGGGCCACGCGGTGCCACTGACCGACGACGTCATCCGCGAAGGGGCTCACCTGATCGAGGGCGTCGATCCGCTGCCGCGGCGCGGCACGAGTGCGGCGGAGTGGATGTGGTGGCAGCCGGCGATCACGGTGGTCTCCACGACACTTCCGGTTCCCGATCGGAAGAAGAACGCGCTGCGGCAGCGGGCCACGGCGACGCTCTCGGTGCGCCTGGCCCCCGAACAGACGGGGGCGGAGATGCTCGCGTTGCTGCGCGAGGTGCTGTTGCCCGACCCGCCCGGCGGCGTGAAGACATCGGTCGACAGCAAGGGCTGGGACGGAGAGGGCTGGCTGTACACGCCCGAGGGCCCAGCCTTCGAGGCTGCGGACCGCGCCTATGAGCGTGCGTGGGGTCAGCCGCTGGTCCAGGTCGGCGTGGGCGGCTCTATCCCATTCGTCGCGCTGTTCGGACGACGCTTTGGCGACCTCCCGCTGATCTTGAACGGCGTGATGGACCCGCTCACTACAGCGCATGGACCCAACGAGTCCATGCACCTGGGCATCTTCGAGAAGGCGGTCGTGGCGAACGTGTACCTGCTTCAGGAGCTGGGTGCGCTGGGGCGCGACGGGATTCGCTAGCCGCGTGTTGCCGGGGGAGCGCTACCGCCCGCCGCCGCCGCCGCCGCCGCCGCCGCCGTTGTTCTTCTTCTTGCCTTTCTTCTTGGGCGGCGTGAGGTCGCCGAACATGATCTGCGCTTCGATCCCGATGCCCGAGTAGAGCAGGAAGTTGAGCGGACTCTTGATGGGCTGCTCGACGCCGTCGAGGTCGGTGTAGAGGGTGCTGGAGGGGACGCCGGTCTGGGCGACCAGGCCCAGCGCGTACATCCGGGTGTTGTCGCGGATCTGGCCCTGGAGGCGCACCCGTAGCGGGAAGTAGGGCACGATCAATACCTCGTTGTCGTTCTCGCCGGTGAAGGCCATGCGACCAAACCCGGCCTGGGCGCCCGCGACGACGTTGAACTGGTCCTCGGTGACCAGCACGCGGTCGTAGTTGAGGGTGAGCCAGTAGTCGAAGTAGCTGGCGTTGAGACCGACCCCGATTCCCGCGCCGGCACCGATCCGGTTGTCCCTATTGATCCCATAGAATCCGTCTACTGCGAACTGCAGGTCGTCGCGGACGCGCTCAAGCGTGCTCACGCGCGGGTTGCCGTCCTGGTCGAGATCGCGCTTGTCGTCCTCGGCGTCCGGGTCCCCCGCGAGCTCTCCCTCGTCGAGGAAGTCATAGTTGGAGATCTTCGTAGGGAACCCGATGGGAAACTTCCCCGGGATCGCCAGCGTCCCGATCTTGGGACCGATCGCCCACATGTAAGCGCCGTCTGACGCGTTTGCGGGCGGGGCAGCGCCCAGGGCGCCCGCGAGCCCAACAAGTGCGCCTGCCCTCACCAACTGTCCCAACTTGGTCATGCGTTCCTCCGATGGCGGCCACTCTATCAGGCCGCAAGTTCTCCGGCGCGCGGTCGATGAGAGAGGAGGAGGTCTGATGGCCGGCAAGTTCCTATGGCTGACGGCAACGGGCTGCGCTGGTCTGCTTGCCACCTTGTGGCTGTCGCAGGCTCCCACCGGGCAGGTCGCGGCGCCCCAGGCAATCGAACTGTCTGACGAACGGCTCGTGGAGGCCGCCGCGGCGGTCTCTGTCGCCGGTCAACGGGTGCGCCTCGTCGGGTCTCCCAGTCCGCGCCATGCTGCGATCGAGATCGTTGCGGACCTCGCCGGGGAGGGCATCGTGCGCTGTGAGGTCGCAGGGATGCTGCCCGACGGGCCGGTGAAGGGAGTTGCGCACGGGCTCGTGGAGGGCGGCGTGCTGGTGGGGAGCGTGGTGGACGCGCAGGGAGACGCGCGCATTCAGGCGGTCGGCGACACACTGAGCGACCCGCCGCGCGCAGTGATCCGGTGGTCCGAAGCGTGGCCGGGAGAGGAAGGCCACTGCGACGCGCTGGCTCCGCAGCTGGTCCCGGTGACCGGCTGGGTGGTCTTTCGCGACGACGCCTCGCTCACCGACGCACAGGTAGGCAATGTGGTGGATGGTACCTGGCCTGTGGCCCGCGACGGCAGCTTCGAGGTGGCGTGTTGGCGGGGGACCCGGTGCCCGCTGGGCGTGCGCGCGCGGCCGGGCGAGCCGTGGGGAGCGATCCGGATCGTGGTCCCGCTGGAGGCGACCGACGGGGTCGAGCTGGTGGCGGGGAACGAGGCATCGGAGGACTGGGTTGCATCGCTCGCGAACCGGGTAGCCGAGGCCACACACCTGGCCCAGATGGCGGACCCGGTCGAGCTCGCGCTGAAAGACCCGCGCCTGAGTGCCGATGCGCGGCCGATGCTCGTCGCATGGCTCGCGGAGCAGGCGCAGGAGCGTGCTGGAGCGGCCGCGCTGCTGGCAGATCTGCGCCGGTGAATATGACGCTGGCGAAACCGATGATGCGGTGCCCGCGCCCCTCCTACCCGTTAGGCCAAATCAGGCAGGAGGGTGGGATGTCCCGAGGCGGTAATTCGGTAGTTTGTGCGCTGTCTGCGGTCCTGTCGGCCTGTTCCGGGCCGGGCTCCACCAGCGACAATGCCCCCGCCAAGGATGGGGTGACGGACTCCACGCCGCCTCCCGATACGGGCGCGCCTGGGGCGCCGGAGGGTCTGTGCAGCGCCGTGATCGAGTGCGTAGGCGGGATTCCGGACGAGCCGAAGTCGCCCTGCGTCCTCACGTTGACTCGGTCGGATGGCACGGTGGACTACGACGGCGCCATTGGCATGGAGCGTCGAGGTCGCTCCACGCTGTGGCTAGACAAGGGGCACTACGGCATCGAGCTGCGGGACTACTCCGGGATCAGCCTGTGGCCGGGGGCAGCGGACTGGGCGTACTTCGACGCGGGCACCGAGCCCGGCGCGGGGTGGCAGACCGCCGTGTACGACGACAGCGGCTGGGCGCGCGGCGATGCGCCCTTGGGTTACGGCGTGAACTACGTCAACACCACGCATGCTGCGCCCATCACCACCTACTACAGGATCCCGTTCGACGCGTGGTCGCTCGACCGGGTGACCCAGGCCGAGCTCGGCGCCTTGATTCAGGACGGCGCCGTGATCTACCTGAACGGCCAGGAGGTCGCGCGGAAGAACGTCCCGATGGGTGCGGGCCCCAACACGCTCGCCACCGAAGAGGCGTACGGTCTGGTGGACTTCGACTTCGACGCTGCGCTGCTCAACGAGCAGGACAACCTGCTGGCCATCGAGATCCATCAGCGGTCCGCGACGAGCAAGGAGATGGGCTTCGACGCGTTCGTGACCACGGCGGGCGATGACCGGCCTACGCCGCTGTTGGGCATGGGCCGAGAGGATGACTGGATCCTCAACGGGCAGTACCTGGATCGGTCGTTGATCCGCAACCGCCTGGCGTACGACCTGTATCAGTCGTTCGACGGCGCCAACGACTACGCCGCCGACATCAGGTTCTGCGAGCTGGAGCTCGACGGAGAGCCCCGAGGGATCTATTCGCTGGGCGAGCGGCTCGACCGTGACGACGACCGGATCGACATCGCGCCGGGCAAGAACCCGGGCGACAGCTTCATCGTCAAGCTCGGAGACGCGGTCGGATTCCACGACAACGCGACGGGCTACGGCACGTGGGAGCAGGTCTATCCAGACCCGGAGCCCGTCTCCACCGCAGCGATCGATGCGTGGTTCGACGCCTTCGACGCCGCCGTGCTCGGCCCGGACCCGGCCAACCCGGACACCGGCGTGTTCTCGCTGCTCGACCTGGACAGCACGGTGGACTGGGTCCTCATCAACGAGTTCATGGGCAACCACGACGGCTACCTCCTCAGTATCCACATCTGGAGGGACCAAGGGGGGAAAGGCCACTTTTCCCCCTGGGACTTCGATCTGAGCATGGGCTACCCCTACACGGACTGCGACGCGATCGGGTGGAACCCGCGGCACGGGAACGTGTTGATCGAGGCGATCTCAGAGGTGCCGGAGTTCCGGGCTGCGCTCCAGGCGCGCTGGGAGGAGCTCCGCGCCGGCCCGCTGGACCGAGAGGTCATCCTTGCGCTCGTCGAGCACTATGATGGCGTGCTCGCCCCCGGCCTCGAAGAGAACCTTGCGCTCTGGCCGATCGCGGACATCGCGTTTTCGTTCGACGGTGTGGACAACTGGCTGTGCCCGGTCGGCAGCTACGACCAAGAACACAAGCGGATCCTGGACTACATCGACGCCCGCTTGGCGTGGATGGACGCCAACGTCTCTACCTTTTGAGGAAAGTATGATCGTCGTTCTCGCAGGACTCTCCGGCCTGATGGCCAACGCGGACGCCGCCACCGGGACGATCTCCGTGGCAGCACAGGACCTCCGACACGGCCGCCACCCGGGGCAGAACGGGAAGCTGACACAAGAGCAGGAGCGTCTGGCGGAGGCGGCATGGGCCTACGTCGAAGCGAACATGCACCCGGAGACCTGCCTGGTGAACTCGGTGGACCAGTATCCGAGCACGACCATGTGGGACCTCGGCTCCACCATCTCGGCCTACGTTGCTGCATTCGAGCTGGGCATGATCGACGCGCCGGACTTCGACCGGCGCATGACGTGTCTGGTGTCATCGCTCAATCGGCTGCCGTTGTTCCGGGGCGAACTTCCGAACAAGGCGTACCATACGCACACGCTCGAACAGGTGAACTACAAGAACGACCCAGGTGAGATTGGTGCCTCGGCGATCGATCTCGGCCGGCTGTTGCTGTGGCTCGAGATCGTGAAGCGGCGGTATCCTGGGTATGCCGAAGAGATCGACCGGGCCGTACTGCGCTGGAACTTCTGCAATGTCACCGACCGCGCCGGCTCGATGTACGGCGCCGTGGCCGGGGAGGGCGACGGGGTCCGATACCTCCAAGAGGGGCGGCTCGGCTACGAGGAATACGCTGCCGCCGGCTTTGCCCTGTGGGGGTTCAACACCGAGGCTGCGGCCGCCCTAGAGCCGTACGAGACGATGGATATCTACGGAGTACCTATCGCTTACGACGGGCGAGACCCGCGGAAGTTCGGGGCCCACACGTACGTCGTGACCGAGTCTTACTTGCTCTCCGGCATCGAGATGAACTGGGACGTTCCGGGCGGCACGGATCCCGGCAATGATCTCTGGCACTCGGATCGGCCGAATGCCAAACTCGCCAGGCTGGTGTACAAGGTGCAGAAGCGGCGTTGGAAACGGACAGGTATCCTCACAGCACGCACCGAACACCAGGTCGTTGGCGAGCCCTTCTTCGTGTATGACACTGTGTACAGCGACGGTGAGGCTTGGAACACGCTGGGTGTGAATGGCAAACAGTATCCGGAGCTGGCCTCGGTCTCATCGAAGGCGGTGGTGGGCATGTCCGTGCTGTTCGACACCCGGTATACAGATCGTCTCTTCGCCTCAGTACAGCGCCTGGTTGATCCGATGAAGGGGGTAGAGGAGGGTTACATCGAGTCGACCGGCAAGCCCATCGAAGCGCGCACCATAAACACCAACGGCATCGCGCTGGCGGCCCTCCTATACAAGCTGCAGGGGCGACTGCTCCCTCCGAAGGGCTCGGATACGCTGTGGGACACGGTTCCGAACGAGGAGTACCCCGGTTACTGGCAATGTCTGTCAGGGTCCGCTGCAGACCGTCAGAAGGCGGAACCCCAAGCGGGCGGAAGTTATCAAATTGGTGAGTGAGTCAGGGCACCGTTTGGTGTCACACAGTTTTGGCGCGTCATTTGAGAGAGAACCATGAAGATCCGATTCGAAGGGAGAGCAGAGAATGCGGGGGTTGTCCGGCTCGCCGGTGATCTCGATCTGTTGGCGGCGCCCGGCCTGCGAGACCAGTTCACGACCATCGTGACGGCCGGATACCGGCAGCTCGTGGTCGACATGTCCAAGGTCGGATCCATCGACAGCTCTGGTCTGAGCGCTCTGATCGGCGGTCTGAAGGTGGCGCGCGTCGCCGGCGGCGACTTCCGCATCGCTGTGGCCGCCGCGCCCATCCGCGAACTGCTCCGGCAGAGCAGCCTGGATGCCATCCTCACCCCCTATCGGTCGGTCGAAGAAGCCCTGGCGGGCTACAATCTGGGCCGTGTTGTTGCAGCGTGATCGCACTGCTCTGCATGTCGGCCTATGCGGTGCCTCCCCGCGGGGAAATCATCATGGGTTGGAGCGGCAACGCTGACCACGGCTTTGGGTTCACCACGGTCCAGCCCGCGCTGGTGCGCGGCGAGGATGGCCAGGCGGCCTTTCTGTTTCGAGCGACTGTCAGCGAGCTGTACTACAGCTTCATCACAGATGGTCAGCTGCACCTGATCCGCTCTCCCGGGCTGGCTGCCGGGCCGGGAATCGCCATCACGGAGGGACCGTTCGGGCTCTCGGCGTCCGTCGGATTGGAGGCCCGTCGCCCCACGCCGGACCTCCGGGTGGTGTTCGACGCCAACCTTGCCGGGGGCGTCTCTTGGCGCCCAGCGGGGCGCGCCTCGGTGTACGCCCAGACCAGCTTCAGCGCCGTGCAGCAGAACGTCTGGCTCAGGGCGGGAGCGATGATGCCCGTCTTTCCTATCGCCCCGCGTGACACCGCCGCGTCGCTCTGGCTCGGTCTCGAGACCACCCGCGTTGGCTCGGGCCCCAACCAGGTGCAGGAGGTCGGCGCTGTCGCCGAGGTGCCGATCCGCGACCTCCACGCGGCCATCAACGTTCGCGCCGGGGTCGCCTTCCAGGAGCTCGGTCGGAATGTGGTGCGCCGGGGCACTGTGGGTATCGGCCTGTACTGGTCCTACTACTAGCCTGTTTTGAGGCTGTTTTTGTCTATTTACTTCTTCATAGGTGCTCGCATGAAAGCCACTCCCGCCCTCCTCCTCCTGTTGTTGTCGTTGGCTGCCTGTGGCTCCGCGGAGCCGACCCTCTCGTCTGCTGCCAGCGACGTGGCCGCCGCAAAGTTGTACGACCCAGGCTGCATGGGCTCTCCCTTCGCCGATGTTCAGGACGCGGTGGATGCCGCTGCGGATGGTGACATCATCGAGATCTGTGCCGGCACCTACGATGAGACCGTGGTGGTGGACGGCAAGCAGCTGGTCTTCCGGCCTCAAGCGGGTCCCGGCACGGTCACCATCGACGCCAACAGCTGGGGTTCCGCGCTCGAGGTGCTCAACGGCGCGGACGTGATCGTCGAAGACCTCACCTTCGTGAACGGTGGCTACAGCGCGGTGGGTGGCAACCTGCACTGCGACAACTCCACACTCGCGGTGTTTGGCAGCCACTTCGAAGCGGGTCGTGGCGGCACGGGCGGTGGCATCGGTGCCACCGCTTGCACGGGCATCATCGGGTGGTCTAGCTTTGTCGGGAACACGGGCTACGATGGCGGCGGAATCGGGATCGACGGCGGCTCCTTCGTCCTGCAGAGCCTCACCTTTACGGGCAACAGCTCCAGCTGGTCGGGAGGCGGGGTGTATGTGATGGGGGACTCCGACGTCCTCGACTGCGTGTTCACGGAGAACGAGTCGACTGTGTACGGCGGCGCGGCCTTCTACGACCAGAGTCTGGGCGAGATCAGCGGCAGCACCTTCACCGACAACTACTCGGTGAACGACGGCGGTGCTGTGTACCTGTCGTTCGGGGCGCCGCTCGTTCAGGACAACTACTTCGAGCGGAACACCTCGGACGACGACGCAGGGGGTCTGCGCCTGAAGCTGTCGTATGCCACAGTGCTCGACAACACCTTCGTCGACAACTACGCCGGCAACAACGGCGGCGCCTCCAAGATCTCGCACGAGATCGTCGACATGCAGTTCAACACGTTCTCCAACAACGAGGCGCGGTGGCGCGGTGGCGCGGTGCTGCTCGAGGAGTCCGAGTCCCTGCTGGTCGGTAACCAGTACTTAGACAACTTCGCCAACGACGGCGGCGGGATGTACATCGAGCACGGCTGGGGCAATGTGGTCCTCCAAGAGGAGGCCATGTTCGGCAACTTCGCCAAGAACCGTGGCGGTGGCTTGTTCGTCGAGCTGCCTGGCGAGCGCGTCACGCTGCTCAACTCGGTGGTGGCTTTGAACGAGGCCGACCACGGCGGCGGGGTCTACGCCGACTACAGCCTGGTCGACTTTGTGAACACGGTGGTCGGCGGCAACGACGCCCAAGACAACGGCGGTGCGATCTACTTCCACGCGAGCAGCGGCACGCTGGAGAACAGCGTCATCTTCCGCAACGACGCACCGGAGGGATCCGGTCTGTACGTCACGGGCTACGCCGGCACGGTGGGAGCGTATATCGATGTAGTCAACACCTCGTTCGCCCAGAACGCCAGCGGGGCGGCAATTCACGTCTATCTCGGGTCGTCCCCGACCGTCCGATACAGCAACTTTGGACTGAACACATCGGACTTCAGCGGGATGCCGTCGGTGCTCGGAGTCAACGGGAACGTGAGCGGGGCTCCGTTGTTCCGGGCTCCCCGCGCTGGTAATTTTGTCCTCAGGTCCACGAGCCCCCTGATCGATGCGGGGGATCCGAGCATCGTCGATTCGGATGGCTCGGTGTCCGACATCGGCATCTTCGGTGGCCCCGCAGCGCTATAGCTAAGAGTCTGTTCCAACCCACGCTTCTGAGGCGAGATGATCTCGGATCACTCCACCCCTGAGATCCTCCAGACGCGGACGGTGCTGCCGTTCCGCCGTCCCAGCGAGGATGGGGAGCAGCAGGCGGTCTCTGCGCCGAACGAGGCCGCGCCGCTCGATATGCTGCCGGGCTTCGTGTCCTGGATGGTCGGGGACGATCCCGCCCGGCGCATGGCGCTGAAGACAGCGATCCTGCGGACGTTGATCGTGCTCAACGTGGTGCTCGGTACCCGGTACGTGGTCTGGCGAAGCTTCAACACCATCAACTGGGAGCTGTGGGTGTTCGGGCTGGCGCTGCTCGGCGCCGAGCTGTTCTCCTACACAGACTCGCTTCTGTTTGGCCTGAACATGTGGCGGATCCGCCGTCGTGGGACCCCGAGTCCCCCGAAGGAGGGCCTCACCGTTGATGTGTTCGTCACCACATACAACGAGCCCATCGAGCTGGTGCGCGAGACGGCGCGTGCTGCCAAGGCCATCGAGTATCCCCACCAGACCTGGGTCCTCGACGACGGGGACCGGCCCGAGATGCGCGCTGCAGCCGAGGAGATCGGGGTTGGGTACCTGGTGCGCGACCACGAGTGGGCCGGCAAGGATCGCCACGCGAAGGCCGGCAACCTGATCAACGCCATGGACTACACCAAGGGTGAGTTCATGATGGTGCTCGACGCCGATCAAGTGGCGCGGCCGCACATGCTGCACCAGATCCTCGGGTACTTCGACGACCCCAAGGTCGGCTTCGTGCAGACCCCGCAGCACTTCAACAACACCCCTGATGGCGACCCCTTCGGCACGGACGCACCGCTGTTCTACGGTCCCATCCAGGCGGGCAAGGACGGCTGGAACTCCGGCTTCTTCTGCGGCTCGAACGCCGTGTTGCGCCGCGAAGCGCTGATGCAGCTCGGGATCGTCTGGTACGCCAAGGAGCTCGACATCCGTGTTCGCAAGGCGCTTCGGGTGGCGGTCGCCCCGCTGCAGGCTGCTCGACTTCAGCTCACGTTGGGCCGCGAGGTGGACCAGCGGCTCGTCGACGCCGTCTCTGAGGTCATCGGCCTGGTCAAGCAAGCGCGGCGAGACTTGCGACGCCGGATGCCACTGCAGCGCGTGACGTGGGACTTCCAGCGCAACGTCGAGGAGATCTCCCGCCGGATTGTCGACGACGACATCCAGCGCATCGAGCGCGAGCTGCGATCGACCGGGGTGGACCCGAGGTCCACGCCGATGGCCGTGCGGCAGCGGATGTCCAGCCGTGACCAGTCCCCGCTCCGCGCAATCAAGCCCATTCGAGATCTGCTGCTCGCGGTCGACATGGACTACGCGGGACGCGCCAAGGCGGTGCAGCCGATGTCCACGGTCTCAGTCACGGAAGACATGGCCACTGCGATGCGCTTGCACAGCCTCGGGTGGACCTCGGTCTACCATCACGAAGTGCTGGTGATCGGCCTGGCCCCGGACGATCTAGCATCCGCGCTGCAGCAACGGTTGCGCTGGGCGCAGGGGACGCTCCAGGTGCTGCTGCGCGAGAACCCGCTGATGCAGCGCGGGCTCGGGTTCATTCAACGCCTGCTGTACTTCGGCACGATGTGGAGCTACCTCTCCGGGTTCGCATCCATCATCTACCTGGTCTCGCCGATGCTGTACCTGGTGTTCGGGCTCATGCCCGTGCAGGCGTTCTCGTCCGAGTTCTTCGCGCACCTCGCGCCCTGGCTGATCATCAACCAGATCCAGTTCATGGTGGTCGGCTACGGCCTGAAGACGTTCCGCGGCCAGCAGTACAGCGTGGCCCTGTTCCCGCTGTGGGTGCGCGCGGTGTGGACCACGATCGCCAACGTGTACTTCGGCCGCAAGCTGGGCTTCGTGGTCACGCCCAAGACGCGGCAGGAAGGCACACACCTGGCATTGGTGTGGCCGCAGCTCGTGATGATCGGGCTGCTGGGCTTCTCGATCACGGTCGGGCTGTTGAGCCTGGCGCGCGGATGGTCCGATCAGGTGGGTCCCATCCTCATCAACGTGCTGTGGGCGTCCTACAACCTCGCGATGCTCAGCGTAGTGATCCGGGCCGCGACGTATCAGCCGCCGGCCGAGGAACCGTCCACGGCCTGATCGGGCGGCCGCGCTACAGCGGCGAGACGTCGAGCAGCTCGAGCCCCGGGACCTGGGCCATCGCGTAGTCCAGTGGCCACTGGGTCGGCGCGAGCACCACCGGATGCCCGTAGCGGTCCTCGACCAGCAGGTAGTCCGGCCTCGCCTGCAGCCACTCGAGTCCAGCGGGATCGCCCGAGACCCACCGAGCGACCGAGAACGGCGCGCTCTCGAGCTCGGCGCGGGTGTGGTACTCGTTCTGCAATCGGACCTTGAGCACCTCGAACTGCAGGAGTCCGACCGCGCCCAGGTAGGGGTCCGCCTTTCCGAGGCCGGGGCGGTAGAACAGCTGGACGGTGCCTTCTTGAGAGAGCTGCGTCAGGCCGTTGGTGAGGTGTTTGCGCTTGGTGGGGTCCTTGAGCCGGATTCGCGCGAAGTGCTCGGGCGCGAATCGAGGGATACCCTGGAACTCGACCTTCGCACCGGTGTACAGGGTGTCGCCCAGGCGCAGCTCGCCCGGGTCATACAGGCCGACGATGTCGCCGGGAACGGCATCCTCGACAATAGAGCGCTCTGAGGCCATGAATGTGTGCGGCTTGGACAGGCGCAGCTTGCGGCCGCTGCGCGCGACGTGGACCTCCATGCCGCGCACGAACGTACCGGACGCCACCCGCAGGAACGCGATGCGGTCGCGGTGCCGCGGGTTCATGTTGGCCTGGATCTTGAAAATGTAGCCGCTAAAGTCTGGGTCTCGCGGATCTCGGGTGCCCTCGGTGGTGACGCGAACGGCGGGTGCGGGGGCCAGCGTCCCGAGCGCGGCCAGGACCTGGCCCACGCCGAAGTTTGTCATGGCCGAGCCGAAGAAGAAGGGCGTGACGTCGCCCGACAGGTAGTCCTCGACCGACCAGTGGTCGCCGGCCAGCTCCAGCAGCTCGATGCCCTCGCGCAACTCAGCCATGGCGCGTGCGCCGATGCGCTCTTCGACGCGTGGGTCGTCGAGGTCGAGGACGAGCTCGGGCAGGACCTCTGTGCCTGCGGCGGCCCGCTCGTAGAGCACCGCCTTCTTCGTGACCCGGTCGTACACGCCCTGAAACTCTTTGCCGTCTCCAATGGGCCAGTTCAACGCGACCGTGCGGATGTGCAGTGTACGGGCCACCTGGTCCATCAGCTCGAGCGGGTCGAGCCCGGGCCGGTCCATCTTGTTCACGAACGTCATCACGGGCAGGCGGCGCAGCCTGCAGACCTCGAACAGCTTGAGCGTGCGCGGCTCGACGCCCTTGGCGTTGTCCATCAACATGATGGCCGAGTCGACGGCGGCAAGCACCCGGTAGGTGTCCTCGGAGAAGTCGGCGTGACCTGGCGTGTCGAGCAGGTTGAACCGGTTTCCTTCGTGGTCGAACTGCAGCACGGAGCTGGTGATGGAGATGCCCTTCTCCTTCTCCATCTCCATCCAGTCCGACAGCGCGTGCCGAGACGCCTTCCGTGACTTGACGGCCCCCGCGACGTGCACGGCCCCGCCGTACAGCAGCAGCTTCTCCGTCAACGTCGTCTTGCCGGCATCTGGATGGCTGATGATGGCGAACGTGCGTCGCCGTCCCACCTCGTCGTCGCGCTCCATCAAACCCCTCGCGCCGGTTAACGTACATGGCCGGGAGCGCGATGCACATGGGGATCGACCCCACAGACAATGCCGGGCCCTTCTGCGCGGTCTGGGTCTACTCGGCTCGCCCCGAGGCCTTTGAGCGCGCCGCGCGCTTCGCGCTGCTCAACACGGGCTACGACAACGAGGTTGTGCTGGTCTTCACTGAGGAGGGCACGCGCCTGATGCAGACGGATCGCACGCTGCAGCTGGTCGAGAACCCTCAGTTCTCCGAGCTGATCGAGGCGCTCGTTGCTCGCGGGGTCACCTTCGAGCTCGATGCGGGGAGCGCGCGCCGCGCCGGCTTCGTCGAGACCCTGAGCAGCCTGATCCCGACTCTGCGTGTCGCTGACGCGGGCCGCATCGCCGACCTCACGACCGGCGCCCGCGTCTGCGCGCGGTACGGATGAACGGCTGGGGATACGGTCGACGTGTGACGTACGGCGCGCGCCAGTGCGCGGGGCTTGGACTGATCGCCGGCGCGGCCGAGGTGGTGCACCTGGCCACGTCGATCAAGCTGCCGCTGGGCTTCGTTCGCTTCGCCATCCTCGGTGTCGTCGATCTGCTCGTGATGGCACTGATCGCTGGCGTCCTCGGGCTGCTCGTGGGCGCCATCGTGCAGCTGGTGCCGCCGGACCCAGAGGAGGGCTGGGCGACCCCCGAGCTCCTGGCGTTTCAGGCGGCGATCTGTGGGGGGCTGCTCACTGGGCTGGCTCTCTGGCAGGGTGCGGCGTGGGTGTGGATCGAGGGCGAGCAACCCATCGGCGCCGCGGCGATGGCAGCGATGCCGCTCGGGTTTGGCGGCGTGGTGTACTTCAACGCTCGGTTCTGGTTCCGCCGGGGGGCCGCTGGTCGCGCGCCGCGCCTGCCGTGGCTTGCGATGGCGGCGCTCGCGAGCGGGATCGTCGTGTCGGGTGCCGCGATCGCCTACCCCCTGCGTGATACCGGCGGTGTGTACGCTCTCGACGGCGATCAGAGCGTCGTGATCATCACGGTCGACGGCCTGCGCCGCGACCAGGTCGGGTTCCACGGTGGACCGCAGACCCCGGGCCTCGACGCGCTGGCGAGGCGCGCGGTGGTGTTCGACAACGCGGTGACGCCCACCCCAGGCAGCCGCGCGGCCAACGCGACGGTGCTTGCCGGGCTGCACCCCCTTAGGCACCGAGTCTTGGACGAACGACACACGCTGGCGCTCGGCTTTCGCACGCTGTTCGAGGTCCTCGCAGCCGAGGGGTGGGCGACCGCCGGGTTTGTCAGCTCGCGGGTGGCTTCCGCCGGGTCCGGGCTCGACCAGGGCTTCCGCGTGTTCGACGACGACTTCCTTCCCGCCATCGCGGGAGTGGGGCGGATCAACGTGGTGGGGCACGCGCTCCGTTGGGTGACCTCGGTCGCCGACCCGGACGAGTCCTGGTCGCTGAGCCACCGGACCGCAGAGGACACGGCGGGTCGCTTCGAGGTCTGGCTCGAAGACCACGCCGACCTGCCATTCGCGGCCTGGGTCCACTTCTCGGACCCGCACCGCGCCGCGGCGGGGGCCGGGGATGTCGCGGAGGCGGTGGCCGCGGTCGATCGCGCCGTCGCTCAGATCCGGGCGGCCCTTCGGCACCAAGGGGTTGTCGCGTCTACCTTGGTGGTGGTGGTCGGGACCCACGGCGAGCTCCTGGGCGCCCACGGCGGACAGGGCAACAGGACGCTGTTCGACAACGTGATCCGCGTTCCGCTGCTGCTCGCGGGACCCGGCCTGTCGCGGACGGTCGCACGCCCCGCGGCGCAGGTGCGGCTGATGGACATCCCCAACACCGTGCTCGACTGGCTCGAGCTGGACCCGATGGACGACAGCGAGGGCTTGGTGTTGACCGACTACGGCTCCGGGGAGCGATCCGCGACGGTCTGGTGCGCGCTCGTGGGCCAGGATCTCGACGGCGACTGGGTCCTCGGCATGCGCAACAACGGGGTCAAGTACATGCGATCCGCGGACGGCGCAGAGGCGATGTACGACCTGGTGGGGGATCCGGGAGAGGCAACGGATCGCACCGCGAGCCAAGCGACCGCGCTGGAGGGGGCGCGCCGACTGCTCGCCTCGGACGCGGTGGCCCTCGAGCGGCTGGTCGGGGGCCGCTGATGCGCACGTACACTGTCCGCGCGCTGTCGGCCGAGCTCGACCGGCTGCTCAACCGGAGCTATCCGCGGCTCGAGGTCACCGGAGAGCTCGCCCAGTGCCAGGTACCCAGCTCGGGCCACGCGTACCTCACGCTGCGCGAAGAAGACGCAGCGCTGTCCGTCGTCGTTTGGCGTGACGATTGGCGTCGGCTCGACTGGCGTCCCCAGGTGGGCAAGCGGGTGCTGTGCCGCGGTCGGCTCGGCGCGTACCGCGGTCAGGGGCGCTACCAGCTGTACGCCAACCACGTCGAGCTGGCGGGCGAGGGCAAGCTCGAGGCGCAGCTCAAGGCGATCCGGGCGCGCCTGCAGGCCGACGGACTGCTCGACCCGCGCCGCAAACGGGCGTTGCCGCGGGTGCCCCGGGTGATCGGGCTTGCCACCTCACCGACCGGCGCAGCGCTGCAGGACTTCCTGCGGGTCTCTCGCGAGCGCTGGCCGGCGGCGCGGGTGCTGCTGGCGCCCTGCACGGTGCAGGGCGTCGACGCGGCGGGCTCAGTGGTCCGAGCGCTCGAGCTGCTGTTCGACGATGGGCGGGCGGATGTGGTCGTGGTCACGCGGGGGGGCGGCTCGAAGTCCGACCTGCTGGCCTTCCAGGATGAGGGTCTCGCGCGGTGGATCGCGACCGCGCCAGTCCCGGTCGTCAGCGCGGTGGGGCACGAGATCGACAGCACCATCGCCGATCTGGTCGCGGACGCGGTGGCGCCAACGCCGTCGGCTGCGGCGGTGCTTGTGCTTCCGGACGCGGCAGCGACCGCCCAGCGGATCGATGAGGCAGACGCGGCGATGCGGGCGGCCATGGTTCGCGTGCTGGGGGCCCGACGGACGCGGATGGAGGCGCTCCGGGCTCGGCTGCGGCACCCCCGTCACGTGCTCGCCCAGCGTGGCGCGCGCACTGCGGATCTCCGCGCGCGCTTGGTGGCCTCGGCGGAGCGCCGCATCGAGCGAGATCGGGCGCGGCACCGCGCGCTGGCGGGTCGCCTCCAGGCGTTGTCTCCCTACGGGGTCCTCGACAGGGGCTACGCCATCGTGCGCGGTCCCGGCGGCGTCGTACGCGGACCGGAGGATGTGGGGTCCGGTGACGCGCTGTCGATCCGGGTGGCGCGCGGTGCCGTGGACGCGGTCGTCCGGTAGTACACTGGCGGCGGGCACGGAGGAGGGCAATGGACGCGGGCCTCGCCGCGATGTGCGCGGCAGATCGGGGGTTCCTCACGTGGGTCGCGACGCGGGCGGCGATGCCCGTGGAGGCGCTGTGGGAGCGCCTGATCGGCACGGTGCACGACGGCCCGGGGACCCGGCTCGAGGGCGGGCGACTGGTCACGCTGGACTTGAGCGTGATCGGGCCGGCCCTCAGGGACGCCGTCGGCGAAGCGGCGATGTTGTCACCGCCGCTGTACGGCCTCGATCACCTCACGTACTTGGACTGCTCTGGCGTTGGTTTCGATCGGCTGGACGTCTCCGGTCTTCCGCGGCTGACCGAGCTGCGGTGCGCCGACAACCGACTGCGCCACCTGGACCTGGGGCCTGCGGGGCTGGAGGTCCTCGACTGCTCAGGCAACCAGCTGATGGTGCTCGATCCGCGGCCCTGCCCTGAGCTCCGGGTGCTCCGGTGCTCTGGGAACGGCCTCGGTGCGCTGGTGCTCGCCGAGGGCACGGCGCTGACGCACCTGGACTGCTCCCGCAACCAGATCATGGTGCTCGACCTCGGGGAGCAGCCACGGCTGACGGTGCTGCGCTGCTTCCAGAACGCGCTGGTGCGGCTGTCTGTGGCGTCCGCGCCGGCGCTGGTGCACCTCGATGCGTCCGAGAACGAGCTCCCGGCGGTCGACCTTCCCGTCCTTCCGGCGCTGCAGGTGCTGGCGCTGGGTATCAACTGGCTCTCTGAGGTGCCGGTGCGCGGTGCCCTCGCGCTGCGCGAGCTGAGCATCGAGCGCAACTACGTCGATGCGCTCGACCTGAGGACCCACGCTGCGCTGCAGCGGGTCGAGGCGTCGTACAACCAACTCGCCGTGCTCGCGCTTGGCGTGCACCCCGCGCTGCAGGTCCTCGATGTCGCTCACAACCGGCTGGGCGCGCTGGCGCTCGGCGGCGCCGCGGCGCTCGAGGTGCTCGAGGTGCAGGGCAACGCACTCTCCGTGCTCGACCTCACGGGGCTGCAGCAGCTGTGCGCGCTGGACTGCACTGGCAACACCTTGGCCGTTCTGAGCCCGCGCGACGCGCCGCGGCTGGCGCGGCTGTCTTGCCAAGACAACCGGATCGCCACCCTCGACGTCCGAGGCAACGGCGAGCTGTTTCGGCTGTGGTCGGGGGAGGCCGACGTACACGCAACGCCCCGGCAGCGGCGTCGGATTCCCACCCTGCGCCTGGCCGCCGGGCTTCCAGAGCACGAGGACCCGGAGCGCATGGACGCCTTCGAGCTGCACGAGGCGGCGCTCCAGGCGCGGGGCCGCGGTAGCGAGGAGCGGCTGCTGCAGTTGGCCCGGCATCCGAGGTGCGATCTGGGAACGGCTCTGCTGATCTACTGGACCGGCGCCCCGCACTACTACCTGCAGTACGCGAGCGGTGATGAGCTGGTGGAGTACAAGCGGGTCGGCTGGGAGGTGCTCCGTGCGATCGAGGATCGGGTCGAGCGGGGCGACTTCCAAACCGCCGAGATCTGGTTCGATCCCCACCACGACAAGCAGACACGGTCGGTACGCGGGGTGGACTGGACGGTCGACGATCGGCTGCTGCGTTCGCCGCAGTGCCGGTCGATCCCGCCGTGGATGGTGCGCGCCACGAGCGCGGCGCCGGTGCCGTAGGCGCGTGGTCTACGGGATGACGATTGGCTCGACCGGGGTGCGCATCATCTCCAGGGCAGCGAACCACAGCTCATCGTATGCGCCCACTGCCAGCAGGATGAGCTGGGTCACGAACAGCCCGATCACCACGAGCACGCTCGCCCACGTGAACAGGCGGAGCCTCCCGACGTATCTGCGGAACTCCTCGGGGAGGTAGCCGGACTCGACGCGCGACATCTCCTTCTCGACCACCGCCCATGCGACCAGCACGATCGCACCGCCCGGTGCCGTCGTGCAGCATGCCAGCCCGAGGAACGACAGCAGCAAGCCGCCGACCAGCAGGCTCACAATCAGGACGGTGCGGGGCTTGGGGGCTCCGGCGCCTTCTCCGAACAGCTCGTCTACGTTGTTCACGGGTCCACCATGGGTGCCAGGATGTCTAGGTGCTCCCGTGCAGCGGCGCTGTCCAGGGTCAGCCGCCCCCTGGTGTCAACTTGGAACACCCCCAGGTCGGTGAAGCGCGCGATGGCGTTCTTCAGCGTCACCAGCGACAGCGCCTCGGGGCGAGAGATCCGATCCGGCAGCCGCCCTGCGTCGCCGTCTTCCTGCAGTGCGCGGGCGAGGGCATCACGGGTGGTCGCGGGCCGCGCGCCGTGGCGAAGGACCAGCGTGTAGGACTCGAGCAGCGGGGAGAACATGGCGAACACCTCCCCGATGCGGTCCGGCCGCGGGGTCAGGGGTCCGGCCGCGGTCGGGATGGCCTGGTGTGACGCGAGCAGGTCGAGTCCGTCGGCCAGCAGTGCTTCCGGCGCCCGGTCGGGATCCAGGATGAACTCCCGGTGCCACACGTGCAACAGCGCACGGAACGCGGGCAGCAGGTCTGACGGCGCGGGAGGCGGGCCCGACCAGGCGCGCAAGGCGGCCGCGGCGAGTCCGGCCGGGGCGAGCAGGTGCAGGATCTGGTTCTTGTGGAAGTCGAGGGACAGGCGCGCGTCTGGCGAGACGTCCCAGACTCGGTCGTCGCCGTGCTGCACCGCCTCGATGTGCCCGGCGTCGGCGAAGCGCTGTAGCGCCTGCGCGATGGCTGGCTCGAACCGAGTCAGCGAGGCCGCGCGCTGGACGTCGAGCCGGTGCATCAGCGCGTCCAGGCGCCCGATCCGCGCCACCAGATCGACATGCGTGATCGCGCGTGTGTGATGGGCCAGGAGCGCCATGGCCACCAGCGCAGTCGGGAGGAGCACCACCACCTGGCCGATCCGATGGACGATGGCGCGACCGACCCGGTCGCCGTCGCCCGTGAAGTCGTCGGTGCACTGTAGTGGCGCACCGACCCGCAGGTACGCGCGTCCGAAGCGCCGCGACAACACGGACCGGGCCCGCAACAGCTGCGCGATGGTCTCGGGCCGCTTGCGCTCTCCTCCGAGCTCCCGCGCATAGCTGCCTTCCTCGGCGACCTGTTCGTAGGCGAACGCCATGGGCAGCAGGGTGACCTCCCGGCTGCTCGCGCGGGTCGTGGCGGCCTCGAGGACCATGTTCAGGACCCCGGTGCGCGGCACCATCAGCTTCCCGGAGCGTGTCCGTCCGCCCTCGATGAAGAACTCGACGGGGTACTCCTGCCGCATCAGCTCGCGCAGGTAGCGCTCGAACACCATGGGGAACACGCGCTGCCCGGCAAACGAGCGCTTGATGAAGAACCCACCCGCGCCGCGCAGGATGATCGAGATCGGCCATACCGCCAGGTTCAGGCCCGCCACGACGTGCGGCAGCACGAGGTTGTTGTCGTACATCACCCACGAGAGCAGCAGGTAGTCGAAGTGGGACTTGTGCGACGGGATCAGGATGGGCGTTCCGTCCCGCATCGCCTGGCGAATCCGCTCTAGATCGGCCTCGGGCACGTCGACGCCGCTGAAGACCCGGGTCCACAGGGGACGGAGTAGCAGGTGCAGCGCCGAGATGATCGTCCAGGAGAACCGGGCTGCGATCTGGTCGTAGGCACGCGAGATCTCGCGGTCGACCGTCGAGACGCCGACCCCGCGCTCCTGCGCCTCCTCTTGGGCGAAGGTTCGGACGGCGGGCGTACGCAGGACCCGGACCTTCATGTCGCGATGCGGCAGCAACTGGGGACCCCGGACCAGCTTCGACTCGCGCGCGAGCGCGGCGATCGACAGGCGGCGCAGCACCTCGGAACCGCGGTCGGCGTGGACGCGTCCGCGCACGGTGCCGACGTCCATCGGCTGGCCCACCTGGACGAACGTGTCGACGCCCCGCCACTGGCGCCCCAGCTTGCGCAGCGTGTACGGCGCGCGGTGCCCGCTCAGGAACAGGCGCGCGAGGCCGGATGTCTCCGGACGACGGTCCCACACGACCTCGATGGGCACGAGATGGATCTCGGTGCCGGCGGCCGCCGCGAGGACCGGTGCGAATGGGTGCGGGCCCTCGGACGGGGTCGAGAACAGCGTGATCGCGTGCCCTTTCCGGAGCGCGTCCTCCACCCAACCTGGCGGCGGGCGCGCGGCGCCGTGCTGCCACCGTGCCCGCAGCCGGTCCCACAGCGCGCGAAGCGCCAGCCCGATCGGCGGAAACGCCCAGGTGCCGACGCCGGGGGTCCAGCACGACAGGGGGAGCCGGTGGGTGATCAGCACCGCGTTCAGGGCGAGCAGGTCGAGCCACGAGGGGCGAGGAAGCACGTAGACGACGGCCGCGCCGGCGGCCGCCTCGCGGATCTGTTCCGCTGCCGCGTCCTCGAGGCGCGGCCCGCGGTCGCCGTGTCCGAACCCAACCAGGGTGGCCAACAGGCCGAGGCGGTGGGACATCGCGCTTCCGAGCCGAGCCGGGGACGGCTCCAGTGTTTCCATCAGGGGCCAGTGTCCGCCGCGGCCCCGGTCCCGCCGGGTGCGGTGTCCGCCGTGTGGCCCGTCTGTCCGGTGTGGCCCGTCTGTCCGGTGTCGCCTGTGGACGCCGTGTCGACGGGGCTCGCCGTTGTCCCAAGCTCAGAGACCCAGCCGTCCGGTGCCTCGCAGCCGATGAAGATCGAGGTGGGCTCTCCGAACCCGTCGCCGTCCTCGTCAGGGTAGTATGCGTGACGGGTCGCGCAGTTGCGCTCTACGAGCTCCGGGAACCCGCAGCCGAGCAGCATCAGAGACAGCAGGGAGGCCTTCACGCGGGACCCATAACGTCCGGTCGAGCGGCGGGTCACCACAGTCCGGCAGTGGCTTCGTCGATCACGGCATCCCAGGGTCGGACCCATCGCTGGCCGCGGCCGAGGCTGTCCGCGACCGCCGAGGCCCAGTCCACCGGCTGGTCTCCCGCGGGAGCGACCCCGGCATCGCCGACCAGCGGCACGCAGTCGCCGCGCGCGGGCGCGACCACCGGCAGCCCCGCGGCGCGGTAGGCGAGCACCTTGAGCGGGCAGAACCAGGGCGGCGCGTCGGCGGCGTACGGTGCGATCCCGACGTCCATCGCCGCGAGCAGATCGGGGACGTCCGCGCTGGGGACGCCGCCGACGGCGTGCAGTCGCGGATGGGCGGGTGCCGGTACTGGGCCCACTCCCACGCACAGCGCCGACCAGCTCCCGCCGAGGGCGTCGAGGATGGCGGGCAGGCGGTGCAGGCCGTGTGCGGGCTTGTTGGACCCCAGGAAGCCGAGCACGTTTCCCGACAACCCCAGGCGCGCTCGGGTGGCGGCGCGGTCCCCGAGGGCGCGCGGCTCCACGCCGTTCGCGACGTGCCGCACGCGCGCTGGGTCGCAGCCGGCCGTGATCGCCCAGCGCGCCAGCCATCCGCTGACCGCGATGACCCGGGCAGCCCGATGCAGACTGCGTCGCACACGCCGGGCCGTGCTCCGGCGCGCCTTACCGCCCTCG
>Ga0316189_10000793_pt1 | contig 31578 bp, 35 predicted proteins | sample LowCovwburrow_MG_FD_204930 | JGI IMG/M metagenome (GOLD analysis project Ga0316189, IMG submission 204930) | Coastal sediment microbial communities from Maine, United States - Lowes Cove worm burrow | ecosystem: Environmental > Aquatic > Marine > Coastal > Sediment | place: USA: Maine...
TCAAAATCTCTTTACCTGCTCAAAGAAGACCTTGGATGGAGGGAATTTTCAACCAAATCAAAAATCTAAGCCCCCCTTTTGATTATTCTAATGCATAATCCGGGTTCAAAATATTGGACGAGGGAACATTCGTCACCATTCATGTAGTCGGGCTCAAGGGTGAAAGTGAAGAACTAATTAGTCAAATCAGAGATGCCACTGGGGTTTCACGTGGGTACTAGCTGTTCTGAAGGTTTACCTGGAACACAACGTTCAGCTTGATTTGGTGGCAGATAGGTATCCCAATGGGTTGGGTTAAACTCAAACAGAATTCCTAAACTTCAAGGGCGTCATCTCCACCCGATCTTTAAATACACGGTTGAATGCAGTTTCTGACTGGTAACCAATTTTGTGAGCCACCTCTCGCACCGAAAGATCACTTTCTTTGAGCAATTCCTTAGCATTTAATATACGCCAGTTGGTTAGGTAGCTCATGGGGGTTTCACCAACGAGGTCCCTGAATCTATTTGAAAGACTTGTTCTGGACATTCCCACATTTCTAGCAAGTGATTCCAACGTCCAGTTTTCGCCTGGAGAAGTGTGAATCAGCTTCAAGCTGGAGGAGATACGATCATCCTTCAATGCAGCAAGGAAACCTGTCTCTATTTTGTTTTGCTCTATGTAAGCTCGTAGGGCATGGATAAACAGAATCTCACCAAGCTTTTTTATCACTACCTTATTTCCCTGTCTATTCGCTCCAGATTCTTCAATAACCAAGTTTACAATACTCCTTAGCCACTCCTTCTCCCTGATCTCTGATTTGGTGATGTAGATCAGCTCTGGTAAAGAATCGATCAAAGTGTGTCTCACCATTCGGTCAAATTCAAAATGCCCACAAACTAGGGTGGTGGATACACTTTCTCCTTGAAAAAGCGAATTCCCAGAAGTAATCGATTGGACTACTTTCATTCCTGAAATTTTCTCACTTGAAATGGAGTCGGCCAACCAATGTGCTGTCCCTCTCGGAAAAACCACTAAGTCCCCCGCTGATAGTTCAACCACATCTTCCTGTGTCTTTAGTAAGCATTTTCCGTCCGTGACGATATGAAATTGCGCAAAAGGCCCAGTGGGGACATCCATGCCCCAGGGAGAAGAGAAGTCCGACTTAAAGTAGACAGCACTTGACAGTTTAATTTTTTGAAGAACATCACTCAACGCATCCATTTTGTACGATCTGATAATTAGTTAGTATTTATTAATACTGATAGCACAAAAATAGCCAATACTTTTGACTCCTGATTATTAACTAAACCATTTTAAAATGAAGAATCAAAGAACAATTTCAATTTTAATCTTAACACTACTATTTACTATGACGACAGAAGCACAAGTTTTTACCAATGATCAAAATGTGGCTAATCAAGGCTACGATGTAGTGAATTATTTCACGACCAACACAGCAGCAAGAGGCTCAAAGCAATTCTCAGTTGAGAATGGAGGTGCGACCTATTATTTTTCAAGTCAGGAAAATATGGATGCATTTAAAGCAAACCCAGGTCAGTATTTGCCACAATTCGATGGATACTGTGCATTTGCTGTAGCGAAAATGAATCAGAAGGTTCCAGTTGATCCTGAGACGTTCAGAATTGACGATGGAAAACTATATGTCTTTTTCAATGATTATTACGAAGGTTCGCCTTTCAACACCATAGTTCCCTGGTTGCAAAATGAAGCCGACATGGAAAAAATGGCTGCTGAAAACTGGAAAGCATTGAAATAAGCACGTTTATCAAGAAAATCCAGTATTGGGGTGTAAATCCTTTACTGGATTTTACACTTCTTCGTACCTCAAATCGACGCTACTCTTTGATTCCAAATGCCAAATCCCCAGCATCTCCTAAGCCAGGAACGATATAAGATTTATCATTTAGAATAGGGTCTTTGGACGCTGTGAAAAAGGATATATCCGAATCAATACTTGATTCCAAGTAAGCCAGACCTGTTTCTGAGCAAATTAACGAGGCTACAATTAATTTCTCCGGTGTTCCAAGCTTTAGTAGCTCCCTGATGGATTTGACCATGGATTTTCCTGAGGCAAGCATGGGGTCTATCAGGATTACAGTTTTATCTTGAATTTTCGGGAAGGCATAATAGTCCATTTGAATACTCAATTCATTTTCAGCGTCCTTCTTCCTGTAAGCACCAATAAATGCGGATTCTGCAGTTTCAAAATAATCGAGGAAACCTTCATAAAAAGGGAGAGAAGCTCTCAGAATACACACCAAAACGATCTCATTCTGCGGTAGGAACACTTTTTTAGCGCCCAAAGGAGTTGTTATTTCTTCAGATTTATACTTCAATGTTTTGGACACTTCGTAGGCAAGAACCTGACCGCATCTTTGCAAATTTCTACGAAAAAGAGGCATGTTCCGCTGATAATTTTTGTCCCTTATTTCACTCAGGAAGACATTTAGAACAGTATTGCTGGAATCCAGAATTGTTACATTCATTTCTTTGATGCTTTGACTACAACGAATGTAATAAATGCAAATCTTTCAAATGATTCAATGATTGGAATTGCGCTACCCAGTCAGCTATTGTTTGCCCAAAAGAAAATCAACAAGAAAAGACATATTAAAACCCTTAGCTGAATTTGCTTCAGGGGCTAGGGTTTGGGCATTTATGTTTGACAAATTGGAAGGTCTTTTGGCTACTGCCCTTTCTTCTTCCAATATCGAACAAGACCTGCGACACTCATCCAGGAGGGATTAGCCGCTTCATACTGTTTGATGCCTATCTCCGAGACTCCCCTTTCGCGCAGTTGATTTGCTGTGTACTCAAGGAATTGAGGAGTGATCTCATCATTGGAATATCCCGACTCCCATTTTACTTTCATCCAAAAGGCCCAATTGTTCAGCACTTCTTTCATCTCACGCATATGGCCAGCTGGATCCTTCTCCGCTCCAAAGTGAGTTAGAACCAGAGAAGAAGGCTTTTTCTTGAGAACCAAATCGATGGAATCATTCCAATCTTCCAGATTGATATCGGGTGGCGGACAAGGTGGCACCACTGGCCCACCGCCAATCTTGACACCAGCAAGGTCACCAGCAAAAATGATTTCTCCCCATTGCCAGGCTATGTGATGCTTGGCGTGCCCAGGAGTATGCAAGGCCACAAATTGCTCACCGCCGATTTTGAGCTTCTGCTCATGCTTCATAGACTTCAAATTCTCCATCTCAATTCCCTCCATTTTTCCCCATAAAGTATGCATCTGATCACCATAGATCATCGTTGCCGAGGCAACAAGTTTGGTAGGGTCGTGCATGTGATCCACGCCGAACGGATGCAAATAGATGTTGGCTCCTTCCTTCGCAAAAGCCCAAGCTGCTCCACCATGATCGAAATGGATGTGTGACAACAGCACGTGCTTCACATCCGAAATTTTGTAGCCATGGAGCGCTAATCCTCCTTCTAGACTTCCAAAGGTGCTATACGGTCCTGTTTCAATGAGAATTGGTCCATCAGACGTTTCAATTAAGAAGGCTGCAATGGCACTATCAAATCCTTGAAAATGCAAATCAATAACATGGTACATAGGCGTAGTTGGTTGCTGAATTCAAGGGCTTAATTCATAAGAGAAGCGATTGGAATCTCTATTATTGCCATGTCAAATTCTAATGTTAAGTTAATTAAAATGAGTGACTCAAAATATTTTCAGGATCACATGCCGGAGAACGTCTGTTTCGGATGCGGCCACAACCACGAAGGTCTGCAAATAAAGAGTTATTGGGAAGGAGAAGAATCCGTATGTGAGTGGACATCTCTAGAAAAATACCACGGATGGAGCAACTTGATGAATGGTGGAATCATGGCTACATTGATTGATTGTCACTGCATGGGGACAGCCATGGCTGATGCCTACAAGCGGGAAGGGCGGTCTCTAAACACAGAGCCAGAGTACCGATACGCAACAGGTACCCTGTCTATTAAATATTTGAAACCGACACCAAATACGGTGGTGGAACTTAGGGCTAGAGTTGTTGAAGTAAAAGGAAAGAAAACCGTGTTGAAGTGTGACTTCTTCTCTGATCAGGGAGAAAAAACAGCAGAAGCAGATGTGGTGGCCATTCGCGTGTTTGATGGTAGTCTGGGTGACGGCGAAAATCCGTTTAAGTCTTGATTTACCACTAGGACACCAAGATCACACGAAGTCCACTAAGATTTATGACGTTGTATTTCACATGTAGACTTACTCCTTTGGGTTCTTTGTGGTTTCATAGTGTCCTTTGTGGTAAAGGAATGACAGAAAATGAAATCTCACAGGTTGTCTTGAATCGCGCTTTGAAGGTACATCGTAGACTGGGGCTCGGACTTCTAGAAAGCGCTTATGAAGAATGTCTCTACTACGAACTAACAAAGGCTGGCGTCAATGTTGAAAAACAAAAGACTCTTCCTTTAATCTATGAGGATGTCAAGCTGGAAGTGGGGTATCGTGTCGACTTAATGATTGAAAATAAGTTTGTCATTGAATTGAAAGCCGTGGAGTCACTCAATGATGTTCATTTGGCACAACTTCTTACCTATTTGAAACTATCCGATTGCAAGCTTGGTATGTTGATCAATTTCAATGTTGCTTTATTAAAGTATGGTGTAAAAAGGGTAATCAACGGGAGGTTGTAAACTTTTTCAACACAAAGGACACAAGGATTTCACCAAGAACACAAAGAATCCTTGTCTCTTTGTGAGTTCTTAGTGTACTTAGTGGCACAAATTTCAATTCATAAGTGCATCCAGAATTATTCTCCATCGGCGACTTTACTATACACACCTATGGCTTCATGATCATGGTGGGTGCGAGTCTGGCGTTTTTCTACATGTCGTATGCAGCCAAAAAGGATCTTGGCATTGAAAGAGAAAAAATTCAAAACCTAGCCGTTCTCGTAATCATTTCAGCCTTTGTTGGTGGAAAACTATTTTTCTACCTAGAAAATCCGAGTTACTACTTCGATTCCTTCGCCAATCTGAAAAAGAACTTCAGGACTGGCTTTGTTTTCTATGGCTCCCTTCTTTTTGTTATTCCCGTTGCAGTTTGGTACTTCAAAAAAGAAAAATGGCCTGTCTGGGCAATGCTAGATCGACTGGCAATTACTGCATGTATACTTCATGGTATAGGAAGACTGGGTTGCTTTTTTGCAGGCTGCTGCTACGGTATTGAATCTGACCTACCATGGGCAGTCACTTTTTCTAACACAACCTCACAAGCTCCTCTGCATACAGGATTGCATCCTACTCAACTTTACTCATCCACCTTAATTTTCTCCATTCTTGCCCTCTTGCTGATGTTGAAGAGACACAATCGATTTGAAGGTCAGCTCTTTTTTATCTATATCATTTTGTACGCCGCTGGCCGATCGCTAATTGAGGTTTTCAGAGGCGATGAGGCACGTGGGTTTATTGTTGAAGATGTCCTGTCACACTCGCAGTTCATTTCCATAATCGTAATATCCGTTGCGACCTTGGCCTACTTCAAATTCAAGAAAGGTGCAGATTTTAAAAAACAGGCTTAATCTTCAACCAACGTCAAAGAAATACGACTGAACCGATTTGTTGAATTGGTAGTATTAATTTGGTAGGTATAATAACCTGAAACCAACTGAGTTTCCCCAAAAAAATCGAAAGGCTGAAGGGTAGCAACCTCACCATTGATGCGAAGTTCTACAAAAGCATAGCGGTAAGCATAGTCGACAAATTGATACTTAGAAATACATAATGGAGGAAGTGTGTTGAACCTTCTTTCTTTTCCATCAATGTTTGTAACAATGTTTTCAAACCTAAATACGCTTAAGTTCTGAATGCGAATTGCTACTTTCCCCTCGAGATCCGTGAGTTCATCATTTTTTTCAGCACAAGACGAAACCATTTCAGCACAAGACATGAACATTGGAAGTAATGCCAAAACAAAGAACTTGACAATTTTCATATTTCTAGTACAGTTAAGAAGAAATTAACCCTAACTGTTAGCTCTTAACTGAAGGGCCTGGGGCATCACTGTAAAGTCAAACGGTGGTTGTCCCATTCGTTCTCCATCGATGTGAGCAAAAAGCATCTTATTTTCCTCCACCTGTAATGCTTTCGCTTGATGGAATTCCACCATTCCCAACTTTCCATGACTCCCGTTTGAGAGTCGGTGAATATTTAGAAACCTTTTCATGGGTGACAAGTCTCCTATGGAGCAAACCTCTAACAAACCATCATCCACTTTTGCTTCGGGCATCAATTTGAAGCCACCACCGAATGTAGTTCCATTTCCTACAGCTAAAAGAATCAATTCTTTCTGATGGGTGTGGTAGTCTATCTGGTACTCAAATGCCTTTACTCCATAGCTACCAAGGATTCTCAAGACGTGATAATAGTACGCTGCGTGACCCTTTAAGAACGGAATTCTTTTTGAAACCATATCTTCAACAATTTGCCCATCGAACCCGATTCCCACGCCATTTAGAAAAATTCGCTCATTGCATTTCCCTAAATCAATATTCCTGATCTGTCCATTGACAGCTGTTTCAAACTGATCTCCCTTTGTCTTTCCCAGGTTCACATTTTTAATGAAATCGTTGCCAGTACCAGCTGGTATAATTGAAACTGGAACATCCTGGTCAAGCCCGTTGACAGCCTCATTGATGGTTCCATCACCGCCCACAATGACCAGATCCGTGTATGTTTTGTCTAACCGCTTAGTCGTTAAGGTTGCATTTCCATCTTGATTTGTATCATAGATTTCAAAGGGAATTTCTTTGGCTTGTAGAAAATCAGAGAAGTCTTGCAGGATTTTGCCCGTCTTTTTGTTTCCTGAAAACCGATTACCAACAACGAACAGTTTTCTGCTCAAAATGGGAGTTTAGTCAGATCAACATTTCCGCCTGTGAGAATGATTCCAACCTTCTTTCCCTCAAAAACACTTTTGTTTTTCAAAATGCTCGCAAAAGCAACAGCGGAGGATGGTTCGATTACAATTTTCATTCGTTCCCATATCAGCTTCATCGCATCGATTATTTCTTGTTCTGTGACGGTGAATACCTCTTTCACATGATCCTTCAATATCTCGAAGTTCTTCTCCCCAATGGTGGTTTTCAGTCCATCTGCAATGGTGTTTGCACTTTTATTTGGGATGATTTTGCCTGCCTTCAATGAATGATAGGTATCATCAACTTCGGTTGGCTCTCCCAGATAGACATTCAAATTTGGCTCTATATAGTGAGCGCAAAGCGCTGTCCCTGCTGCCAGCCCACCACCACCAACAGGAGTAATTACGGAATCTAAATCATCCACCTCCTCTAAGAGTTCCTTGCAAGCTGTCGCCTGTCCTGCGATAATGTTGTAGTCATTGAATGGGTGGATGAGTACTGCTCCTTTTTCATCAATGATATTCGCGCAAGTTTGTTCTCTCGAAACATCATTTGGCTCACACAGGACAACTTCAGCTCCATATGATCGCACTGCTGCCATTTTTACTTTCGAAGAGTTTTCGGGCATAATAATATATGCCTTTGCTCCAGCAAGTTTCGACGCAAGAGCCACAGCTTGACCATGATTTCCTGAGGAATGGCAAGCAAACCCCTTTTCACGATCTTCTGGTCGATAGCTAAAAATAGCGTTGGAAGCTCCCCGCATTTTGAATGCACCCACTTTCTGAAAATTCTCGCATTTGAAATAAAGACTACAGCCAGCTACATCGTCAATGTTCTGTGACGTCATAACCGGGGTTTGAGATATATACTGAGATATTCGCTGATGCGCGCGTTTGATGTCAGAGAAGGTAGGTATGGTTGTTAGCATTAGTCTTGATCGCCTTTTTTATTTGTTAATTAAATGTAGATCGAAAATTATGTATAAGTAAATTGAAATCTTACAATTTTACGCCTCATGACCTTTATTTCAGAAACCCATTCCCCCCTTGAGGGGGCTAGGGGGTGATTACATGACCAACTATTCAAACAACAATTACAACAAGAGGCTAAAATTCTTCGCAAGAGAACTTCGCAAAAATCCTACCAAAGCTGAGACAATTTTGTGGCGAGAAGTTCTTTGTCAAAAAAGGATGCTGGGGTATCGGTTTCTCCGACAAAGACCAATCTCAAATTATATCGTTGATTTTTTTAACAAGGATTTCAAGCTCATAATTGAGGTGGATGGATATTCACATCACATTGAAGAAGTAGCCAAAGAAGATCAGATTAGAGAGCGAAATTTAAAGGCTCTTGGGTACGAAATATTAAGATTTGAAGACTCTGAGGTCACAAATGATCTAAACAATGTTGTAAGAACTATAGAGAACTGGATTTTGGAAAGGGTCACCCCCTAGTCCCCTCAAGGGGGAAATTAGTTCAATCAAAAGGTCTCAATCCTTAGAATTTTTTTATAAACAACATCGCCACACCTTTAAATTCCTAGTGCGCCTCCAGCCAATTATTTCCTACTCCAATTCCTATTTCCATCGGTACATCGAGCGGATACGCATTCTTCATGAATTCCTCGACGTTCGATTTGATCAGTTCTTCTTCGGGTTTATGAACATCAAAAACAAGTTCATCATGCACCTGCATCAACATTTTTGATTTTACTTTCTCATCGATCATCCATTTGTGAATATTGATCATCGCGATTTTGATGATGTCAGCAGCACTTCCCTGGATCGGGGCATTTACTGCGTTGCGTTCATCAAATCCTCTCATCGTGAAATTTCGTGAATTAATGTTACGTAGGTATCTTCTACGACCCAAAATGGTCTCCACATATTCGTCCTTTCTAGCCTTCTCGATCGTCTCGTCCATGTACTTTTTCACGTTTGGAAACTCTTTAAAATACGAATCGATAATTTCCTGTGCCTCGCCCCTTGCAATGTTGAGGTTCTGAGAAAGGCCGAAAGCAGAAATACCGTAGATAATACCAAAATTGACTTCTTTGGCTTTTCTCCTCATTCCATCCTCCACTTTATCCAGATCCACCCCAAAAACTTTGGCTGCTGTCGTAGCATGAATGTCACGTCCTTCCTTGAATGCCGCCATCATATGCACATCCTTCGAAAAAGCTGCCATGATTCGAAGTTCGATTTGAGAATAGTCAGCCGACATGATCAAGTGGTCATTGTCTCTTGGGATAAAGGCCTTTCTGATTTCTCGGCCCTTGGCTGTCCGTATTGGAATGTTCTGTAGATTCGGATTGTTGGAGCTCAACCGACCTGTCGAGGCAACGGTCTGTCTATAATCCGTGTGAATTCGATTATCCGTAGGGCTAATCAATTTTGGAAGTGCATCTACATAGGTAGATTTCAACTTTTGGTATTCGCGGAATTCCAGAATTTTCGCAGCAATCTCATGTTCATCTGCAAGTCTTGAGAGTATTTCCTCACCAGTGGCATATTGTCCAGTTTTGGTCTTTTTAGGTTTCTCTACAAGTTTCATTCGCTCGAAGAGAATTTCTCCAAGTTGCTTTGGTGAGCCAATGTTGAATTCAACCCCCGCGATTTCAAATATTTTATCCTGAGCCTTTCGACTTTCCACATCTAAATCCTTAGACATTACTTCCAAAGATGCTGTATCAATTTTGACACCTTCGTACTCCATATCTGCCAAAACAAACGACAAAGGCTCCTCTACCTCATGCAACAGTTTTCCAAGATCACGTTCCGCAACTTCCTTTTCCAACATCTCTTTTAATTGCAAAGTGATATCGGCATCCTCGCACGCATACTCTGTGACTTTCTGCACATCAACCTGATCAATCGTTTTTTGATTCTTTCCTTTTGGCCCAACAAGACTCTCAAATGTGATCGTCTTATAGTTTAGATATTTCTCAGCCAGCCAATCCATCCCGTTGGCAGAATCGGGATCGAAAAGGAAGTGAGCAAGCATGGTGTCGAAAATGGGCCCTTGAACTCTGATCCCGTAATTTCTTAACACCTGCATATCATACTTAAGGTTCTGTCCAATCTTGGTGGAGTCAGAATTCTCAAGTACTTCTTTGAAGTTCTGTATTACATCGTTTGCGTTTTCCCCACATGGCACGTACCAAGCTTCCCCCTTTTCTATGGCAAATGCAATTCCAACTAATGCAGCATCCCTCGTTTCCAAACTAGTTGTTTCGGTGTCAAAGCAAAAAGATTGTTGACCACTCAGCTTATCAATCAGTTGCTGAATTTGCTCTGAACCTTCAACCAGGTGATAGGTATGTTTCGTGGTAGCAACGGACTCCTTCGACTCAGAAATTGTTTCTGATCCTCCACCTCCATCGAACAATCCAAGTTGTGCGTTGTCTCCCTTCTTAATGTCATTTTCTTCCTGAAAAACTCGTCTGGAAATTGTCTTAAACTCTAGTTTATCAAAAATTGGTTTGAGAATCTCCGCATTTGGTTCCCCGTAGCGTAGCGCATCCTCATCAAACTCAACGGGTGAATCTATTTTAATGGTGGCAAGCTCCTTTGACAATATTCCAAGTTCACCGTGCTCCTCTACTCGTTTTTGCAAGGCACCTTTTAACTGATCTACATTTTTTACAATGTTCTCAACCGAGCCGTATTCCTTTAAAAGTTTTGAAGCGGTCTTATCCCCAATTCCTGCAATTCCAGGAATATTGTCAACAGCATCTCCTTTGAGTCCTAAAACGTCACGCACTTGATCAACTTTGTCAATGTCGAATCTTGCCAGCACTTCAGGAATGCCCATAATATCAACGCCATTTCCCATTCTTCTAGGTTTGAAAAGGGAAATATTTTCATCTACCAACTGGGCAAAGTCTTTGTCTGGTGTCATCATGAAAACTTTGAATCCTGCTGCTCCTGCTTTTTTGGCAACAGTCCCAATTAGATCATCCGCTTCAAAACCGTCTTTGATGAGTATTGGAATATTGAAGCCCTCCACAATTTGTTTGCAATAGGGAATTGCCACTTTGATCTCTTCAGGCATCGCCTGCCTGGTGGCTTTGTATTCCTTATAGTCAATATGTCTAAACGTGGGTGCCTGCGTGTCAAAAGCCACACCAAGATGTGAAGGTTTTTCTTTCGTGATAATCTCTAGAAGTGAGTTCGTAAAGCCCAAAACAGCCCCAGTATTTATTCCATTGGTGGTTAAACGTGGGTTTTGGCTAAGGGCAAAATGTGCTCTGTAGATAAGCGCATAAGCATCGAGCAGGAAGAGGGTTTTTTCTTTCATGTGTCTAGAGTCGTATAATCCTTGCTGAGTGATGAATCGTAAATTTTGGAGAGTCCTGAGAAATAAACTCTCCGATGTCAATCAGATCATTCTTGGCCTGAATGGTCCAATTCACTTTAACCATAAAGGAAGCTCCTTATCCAAATCGTCGTCTGAGATGACTTCCCTTTTATCAGATTGTTCTAAGCCAACTTCAATTTTTTGAATGAGCATCAGTTCATCTAAAACGTCATCCATAGAAAAATTTTGAGGAAGTTTATTTATTACATCAATGATCTTTTCCTTTGTCAGCATACTCAAAGATACATCTAGGCAAATCAGATTCCTTACTGATTAATACAAAAAAGTAGCCCTCCTACTACCTTAAAAACGCCTATCCAAAGCTACATTTCATCAAATCCCAAGTCATTTAGAAAGAAACTAGAAACAATCGTAGTCTTTGGCCTACTGACCCTCCTCACAGACACATCGAACTGCAAATTTTCTGTTTTTCTCATCGTCCTTTTCATTGATATTGTGCTTATGAGCGTGTCCTGCTATTGTAAACTGGCTAATGTGAATGTGAAAGCGTGAATCTTTCATGTGCGTGTTTTTTGTCCAATAATCTGCGTAATATCCATCTTGCCAAATATTACCCTCGGTTCTTCCGATTGGCTTGATACTTAAAATGTTATTTGTCAAAATGTTGTATCCATCAAGGAAATCTACACGAAATAGTTTTTTATTGTCTTCAAGCATCCTGACGGTTTTCGCTTCCGTGAAAGAGAGCACAAATTGATTCCATTCATCAACTGTTGGTAGTCGCCATTTATCTGGACAGAGGGTTTCGAGTTCATTGTAAGAATAGAAATTGGCTACCTCGCATTCCTCACTGTCTTTATTGAAGTTGGGACAGTGTGATGATTCGGTTTGAAGTTTGAGATCTTCAGCCATCCAGCTTAGGTTTCCTATTTGGACTGTTTCGTAAACAGTACTATCTCGAGAATCAACAAAAGTGGACTGGCAAAGACCTGGAAAAATTGAGAAAATTGAGATTGTAATTAGAAATTGTACTTTCATTTCAAATGTCTCTTTCTAGCAGAAAAATCGCTGTCAAATATGCATAACTCTGTCCGTTTAAAAAACAGGTACTTCTACAAATGAACTACGTAGAGACTTTCGTGGCCCGTACCATCTCCTTCTTTCCCATGGCTCCTTGAAGTGTCTCGACCTCAAAGCCAACTTCGGCAAGATTGCGCTTGAATTGCCCTTGTGCACAGTAGGTAACCAATATACCATTGGTATTCAGTAGAGAGAAACACTTTTGCAGGTTTTCGAGCGACCAAACTTCAGCCTGTTTGCTGGGAGCAAATGCATCGAAATAGATAAGGTGGAAAAGTTTTGAGGTGTTAAAGAGCTCAAGTCTGGCAATCGTTTTTTTCAATCGAAACTGAGATGAAATCTCGACTTCTCTTTCCCAATTCGCTTCATGAATTTTTTGAAGTATGACCTTTTCTTTCTCTGATTGATAATAGTTGAGATTTTCCCAGATTTCTTTCTCGATTGGAAATGGCTCCAACGAAGTGAACGAAGTTTTTACTTGATGTTCCTCAGAATAGTTTAATGTCAAAAATGCATTGAGACCCGTGCCGAGACCTACTTCAAGAATATCTAGGGTGGAGCCTTTATGCGCTTTTGAATGATACTCCAGACCCTCTTTAATAAAGACATGTTGTGATTCGCCTAGGGCACCTCTCGTAGAATGGTAGGTTTCATCTAGCTCGTCATCAAACAAACTGTGCGAGCCATCCTCGGTGATAATGATCTTAATCGCCATAGATCAGAACAACTGCATGAGCAGCTACGCCCTCTTCTTTTCCTACAAACCCAAGTTTTTCAGTGGTAGTAGCTTTGATTGAAAGGTCTTCTTCGGAGATATTTAGGACTTCGGCCAGCGTCTTTTTCATCTCAGGAATGTGTGGATTGACTTTTGGTTGCTCAAGGCATACGGTGCTATCCACATTCCCAATCTTAAACCCCTTTCCGCCGATAAGATCCACGACTTCCTTGAGTAGTATTTTACTATCGATGCCTTTGTACTTCGGATCTTTGTCGGAGAAGTGAAATCCAATGTCTCGCATATTCGCAGCTCCCAGCAGCGCGTCGCAAATCACGTGAATCAACACATCCGCATCCGAATGGCCGAAGGCGCCATGAGAGTGTGGAACCTTAATCCCACCAAGCCAAAAATCTACTCCTTCAGCAAGTGCATGCACATCATAACCGTATCCTACTCTGATGTTTGGTTTCATCTTAAATTGTTGAATCTGCTAATACAAAGTCACCGCAATCTAGCCTGATCTCGTGATCCTTCAAATCTTCTCCTATGAAATGGCAGTGATGTCCAGCTTCGCTTTTTTCATGAAATTTGCACGCAAAACAAGTTCTTTGAACAGAAATTATCTCGTCTTTGTGCAATTGAAAAATCAGCTTCGTCATCGAGTGATACAGTGCTTCTTTCTCTCCAGTCTCTAATTCGTTTACAGATTTTTCCAGCGGAGCGGTAAATCCTTTTACTTGCTTGATCACTTTAGTTCCTTCCATCGACAGGGTCATCGCGTAGCTTCGGGCATCTCCCTGACCAGGAACTTTGGTGATGAGGTCTTTTTGAGCCAAGACCTTAACTGCGTCGCTAATCGTTGGCTTAGTCATGTTGAACTCTTTTGCCAGGTGACTAACCGTGCATAATTCGATATGGTGAGATTCCAGAAAAATAAGAAGTTGAATCTGAATAGGACTCAGGCCAAGTTCTTTCGCGTGATTCCAGAGTAGCACTCGGAAAACCTCCGCAATTCTTTCAAAGCCAACAATCAACCGACTGTTGAGATCAACTTTCTGCTGCTCGATATCGAAGTGATTCTCTCCCATTTCACAAAGTTAGTCATCCTAACTAAAAAAGGTAGGTAAGAAAAGGGAGATCGCTGAAGTCTCCTTTAGAAGATAATTCAGCGACCTCACCAATCTATTTAACAGAAAAGGGCAACGACAGATCTCCTGATGCCACGCTGTACACCGAATAGACCCCAAGCAATGGTAAGTCTTCCTTTGAGGTGTTAACCTGCATGTAGACTACCACAGCATCAAAGTTGAAGGCTGTTTTGCCTGACGTTCTAAACTTCGGCACCAACACCTTAATCTGATCCCCCTTTGTTACAACGTGAAAGCCTGGTGAATCCATGTACATTGGCATGCCAGGGTTGGTCGGCGGAAGCGTGACCTTATCATTCTCCGCGTCAAACTGTTTGACAGAGAGGCCACCTGGAACGGATTCATTGGGTTCGAGTACGACCCAGTGTGAATGCCAGATGACACCATCGTTTCCAAAATTTCTGTCATAGTTTTCATCCCACAGCGGAGTATCATCGAAATCAGGATGTGACGTAAGAGCAAGCGCAACAATTCCTTCGGTTTCACCAAAACCAACATCTGCTGATTTCAGATTCGTAGGAAAAACGTACCCAAGAACAGGTGCCCCATCCAGCTGGCCTACTTCAGTCGGAACAGTAGCTCCCGCAGTTCCTTCTACTGTCATTGAAAACACAAGTAACTCCAGGTCCTTATTGTATTTCACGGCAGTATTCTTAATGACAAGATCCTTTGATTTAGCAAAGGCTGGATCCTCATTTTCTCCTTGAGAAAACGTCCTTGACACACAAGAGGTCAAGAGGATCGCAATACATAATATATTTTTCATATTTTAAATTAGGATTCCTAACTATTTGGAATAAAAATTATGCTTTGACATCTTCCATTGAAGCACCAAAGTTGATATGTAGCACGTTTCCACTTGGAGTAACTAATGCTGGTACAGACTTGACGCCAAGGTCTTCGGCATCCGTAATTCTTGTCTTTTGTTCTCCTAGATGGACTATTTCAACATTTTCGTGACCAACCAAATCAACAATCTCGGTTTCTGCGCTCACACAAACAGAGCAGCCAGCATGATAAAAAACTGATTTTTTCATTTCAATAAAGTTTTAAGTGTTAAACATTCACCGCAATTATAGTTAGGATTCCTTACTATATATAATAATTATACTATTTTTTAGAAAACGTACAGTGAAATTACTTCTGAACTTAGAAAGATGCCTTCTTAGTTACTCATCTCGCAACCGTTCGGTCAGGTCTGCATTTGCAGCTCGGAATGATCGCACTCCCACAATCAAATAGGCCAGTCCGATAGTTAGAATTAGAGCCAGCAGAAATAGCGCAGGACCAAGGCTAGTTCTGTAGGAAAAGTCTGCGAGCCATTCCTGCATGGTTAGGTACGCAACGGGAAGACCAATAGCATTGGCAATGACTACTAGAAGGACAAAATTCTTGGTAAACATATTTACTACCTGGCCAGTAGTTGCACCAAGCGCTTTTCTTACCGCCACTTCCTTTAGACGACTTTTTATGATAATATTGGCAATTGCGAACATCCCAATGAATGAAATAAAGATTGAGAGTACTGTCAGATACAGCATCACGTCGGAAAGCCGCTCTTCCGTTCTGTGTAGCTCAGCAAAGGACTGATCGAGAAAGTAACTTTCAAATGGAACTCCAACAGCAAGTTCGTTCCAGATGGCTTCTAACTGCTCGATGTTTTCACGGACGTTGGTGGAAGTCATGCGAACTGCAAGGTTCTGCGCTTCATCGTCGCGAAAGAAAAACGCATAGGGCTTAATCTCAGATTTAAAATTTGAGAAGTGAAAATCTTTTACTACCCCAAGTACACGGCCATAGATCAAAGAATCTCCCTGGCTACTCATTACAACAGATTCTCCTACTTCGCCCAGCTCCAGATTCATAGCCCGCAGTGCAGTTTCATTTACGATCAAATTCAGTCCAATTCGATCGGTCTCGATACCTTTATCAAAATTTCTACCAGCAAGGAATTCAAATTCCATAGCCTCCAGATAGTCTGGTGAAACCACGGTGTAGTTCATGAGAAATCCTTCTGGATATCCTAACATAAAAGTCCAATTCAGGCCACCTACAACTCCGTCGCTATATCCCGCAGACTCGACGAACGAGAGCTGGGTAACTCTTTCCTTCAGGGTTTGCTGGTTAGAAACAACGCTCGCATTCTCGATGACGAGGACTTGATCCATATTAAAACCCATATCAGAGTTTTTAAAATACATCAACTGTTGGTAAACGACCATGGTCCCCACAATCATGATTGCCGAGATCGCGAACTGTGCGATCAACAATACCCTTTTCAAATCGAGAAGGCCTCCTTTGCGTTTGCTCAACATACCTTTAATTTCTCCGAGTGAGGCAAAATGAAGTGCCGGATATAATCCCGCAAAAACACCTAACGCAAGCACACAAACAGCCAGTATCGCAAATGTCTTGACGTTGGCAGGATCAAATAAACTGATCTCTCTCCCAAAAATTTCAGTGAGTCCTGTGAGGAAAATTTCTGCCAGAATTCCACCAACAGTCAAGGAAATAACCACTACCATCACCGATTCGGTTACAAATTGCCCAACAAGGTTTGCTCTAACAGCGCCAAAAGATTTTCTAACTCCCGCCTCCTTCGCTCTACGAACAAGCCCGCCTATTGTCAAGTTGAGGTAATTGATGAGTGATACAAGCAAAATGAATACTCCGATGGACACAAATACCTTGATGTTGCTCATATTGCTGTTAGTGCCCAGTTCCCATTTCAGCGCTGACTTGAGATGAATGTCTTCCACTGGTTGCGAATACATAATATTTGGACTTATGGAGTCCCTTGGGTTGTTAGCCAGATAGAGCGGTTGTAGCTTCTCCTCAAAATCTGCATATATTGATCCATTGTGCAGTTTTACATAGGTGTAGTAATTATACCAACCCCAGTCACTATTTATGTCCCTGTTTACATTGTGTAGGGGAGTAATAAAATCAAACGCGAAGTGTGAGTTAAATGGCACGTCTTCAATTACTCCGCTTACAATCTTCTTTCTGTTGTCCCGATTAAAAATGGTCAACTCCTTACCGATCGGATTTTCTTCTCCAAAGTACTTCTTAGCCATGCTTTCGGTCAACACAATATTGGATAGCTCACTGAGCAATTCATCTGCGTTTCCCATCACCACTTTGTAGCTGAAAATTTTTAGAAAGTCAGGGTCTACACGATATACCTGCTCCTCATAGAATTGACGGTCTTCGGATACTCCCATCAAATATTTTCCTCCCCATGTTGGGAATACTCTGGTTGCCAATGCTACTTCGGGAACATTTTCTAGTAAGGCCGGAGCTAGTGCTGGTGGGGTGGTGGCATCAGGAATCCGTTCACCATTCTGCATGAAGTCGATTGCAACACGATGAATTCGATCAGAATCTTCGTGATAAGTATCGAAGCTTAGCTCACCATTTAGGTAGATGAAGATGAACAAGAAGCAAGCGATACCAATAGATAAGCTCATCACATTTAGCAATGAATTCGTTCTGTGTTTAGAAAGGTATCGGAAAGAGAATTTTAGATGATTTCGAAACATGACTAGTCCTTTTGAGTTTTGACGTTTGTTTTTGAGAGCGTATGGCCGGAGAAAGCTGAAAAGGTGGAACCAGTAGTAAATCTTCGCTCTCCAACTGGGATAGCGCTCAGAATACAGCTGGTAGTATTCATCCAGATCTCCTTCAATTTCCTCCACCAATCGCTCGTTGCAAAACCAGTGAAGAATTCGCAAGGCCAATTTTGGCGGTCTATGGTATTTTGGATCAGAGGCTTCCATACTGGACATTCTTCCAAGACAGTTGCGGGATTTTGTCCCACAAACTATTACGAAGAGATCGATTGTGCTCCAATGCTTCCTTGCCGGCAGCAGTAATGGTAAACAGTCGCTTTCTTCTGCCTCCACGTTCGTGAGTGGCTGCCGCAAGTTCCGACTTAAGGAATTCTTTTTCCTCCAGTCGATTTAGGGCAGCATGGATTGCGCCCATTGCCACAGATCTTCCACTTGATTCTTTTATTTCTTCTCGGATGGCAAGTCCGTAAGCTTCAGGGTATAGACTTGCAACTACCAAAAGTAGCAGCTCTTCAAATTCTCCAAGGTTCGTTCCTTTCATAAAATTACATTTTTCGCAAATGTAGGAATTGATGTCAATTCATACAAATACGAAATTTGATTTGAAAGGGTTCTTGTAAACGCTAAAAATTTCGAACTATTTCAGAAATTGCTTGACTTCTGAACGGTAATTTGAAGGGCTTTTGCCGAAGAACTCCTTAAATAGCTTAGTGAAATGGGAATAGTTGCTAAAGCCACTTTCAAAGCAAACCTCCGTGATACTCATTTGCTCCTCTGAAAGAAGCTTCGCAGCATGAACAAGCCGATATTCATTAACAAACCTAGTAAAGGTCTTTCCAGTCAGTTTCTTGAAATATCTACAGAACGAAGGAACTGTCATGCTTATTAAATCTGACATTTCACCCAGCCCAATTGGATGTTGAAAGTTCTTTCTAACATGATTCAAAGCAACATTTATTCTCTCATTGTCTTGTTTTGCAATTTCAAGTGAAAATCCTTCAGCATTTAGAATGTTGTATTCGGGTGAATGAGATAGATCATGGAGGACGCCAAGGAGCTTAACTACTCGGTCAAAAGGATCAGATTCGAAGAGTTCCTCGACCTTTCTTCCGACTGCCATTTTTGTCTCACCATAAAATGACAAGCCACTTTTTGCACGTTCAAACATCAAGCGAATTGATGACATCTCAGAAATTGTGAAAAAATCTGGCCCCAAAAAATCGGGAATCATTTGAACTACTGTCTCTGTCTCATTGCCGTTCAGTCTATCAGTGAATCCCTGATGTGGCAAATTGGATCCAATGAGGACAAGTTCGCCTTCATGGAAATATGAAAGATGACTTCCAATATGCCGTTTACCACTTCCCCCATTTACGTAGACTAGTTCCAACTCTGGATGATAGTGCCAATAAGGCCGTGAGTTTCTTGCCTTCTCCGAAAACTGCCGAACGAGAACCGACTCGCCACGTGAAGTTGTAATTTTCTCAAATGATGGAGTTGTTAGCTTCATGATCTGTTGTCTTATTTATTTTCAAATCTAGGTAGCCCTGAATTCAAATTTCTATGATCAATTAACTCATTTATGTGCTATTTTAACTTAAGTGCTCCAATACAAGGTCTTCTTTGTTAAAAATTAACATAAATGGGAAAATTGTGAGGTAGCACAGCATAGTGAGCCCACCTACTTTTGTCTTATAAATCAATGCTAAAATTCGAAAGCAAATGAAAAACAAACTAAGTATTTGGGCAGCTTTGATAGTCTTAGCTAACCTGGTAAACGCAGCAGATGCAGAATCACATTTAGATGTAAATATGACTGGATCTAAAACTTTTAAATTGGTGATGAACAATCTCATCGGAGATGTGAAGCTTTCCCTAAAAGGTGAAAAAAATCAGATCATTTATGAGAGAACTTTGACAAATGACGGATCATTAACAAAAAGTTTTGATATGAGTCTGTTTTCTGATGGAAACTATGAGATCGAATTGATCGATGATCAAAAGATTCAATCTTTTCCAATTGAGATTAAAAACGACCTTTTGGCCATTCATCTTGATGAGAAAGAAACGCACTTTCTCCCTGTTGTTAGTCAAAAAAACAGGCTTGTATCTGTTAATATGCTAGCATTGGAAGGAGAGGATCTTTCCGTCAAAATATTCAATTCAGCAGATGAGGTTGTCTATGACGAAACACTTCGAGGAAAAAGGAATCTTGGGCAGATTTATGATTTCTCTAAAACTGTAGATGGAAAATATACATTTCAGCTAGTGAGTAGCGGAAGGACTACTATCAAGGAGATCTTGATTGACTAGTATTCAGCTAATTTTAAATGAAGGGCCGTGAGTATCACGGCCTTTCTTTTTTAGAAGAACTTAACTCCAAAAACGATTCACGATCTCCAGCAGTTGTGGATGTACAGCACCGCCCGCTACGATCTCTCTACCAAAAAGGTAATTCTCTCCTCCTTTAAAATCTGTCACGACACCGCCCGCTTCTTTTACGAGCAGAATACCAGCAGCTACATCCCACGGATTTAGATTGTATTCAAAGAAGCCACCATAGCGACCACAGGCAACATAAGCCAAGTCAGCTGCAGCACTTCCCATTCTTCTCAATCCTCGGGTATTTTTCATTAGTTCATTTAAAATAGCGAGGTAGTTGTCCAGCATATCAAAGTTGTAGATCGGGAATCCTGTGGCAAATACGCACTCATCTATGTGTTGCTCATTTGCCACTTGAATAGGCTCTTCATTTAAATATGCACCGCCATCTTTCCATCCGTAAAAACACTCATCGTTGGCAATTTCGTATACCACTCCTACAACCAATTCGTCTTTGTGCTGAAGCGCAACACTCACACAAAAATTCGGGAGACCATGCACAAAATTTGTCGTGCCATCAAGTGGATCAATGATCCAGGTATATTCCTTTGAATCCTGAGAAACAGTTTCTTCCTCCGTTAGAAATCCAGCATCAGCCACTAAAGGTCTCAACGTATCCACCAACATTTTCTCGCCTTCCTTATCAACGTAAGACACCAAGTCCGTTTTTCTTCCTTTAAGCTCAACGTCTTTTTTGCTAAAATTCAGTCTCTCACGTCGGATAAATGCCCCTGCATCAAGCGCTGCTTCTACTACTTGTCCGGTGATCTTTTCTAGATTCATTTAGCTCCTTCTAGTACAATGACAAATTCACCCTTTATCGTATGCTCTTCAAAATGTTGCTTCACCTCCGTAATTTTTCCCGTTACCGTTTCTTCAAATTTCTTTGTTAGCTCTCTCGAAACAGACACAGACCGATCTCCTAGAATGTCGAGAAGTTGATCAAGTGTTTTTAGAAGTCGATGAGGAGACTCATAGAAAATGGTAGTCCGAGACTCGTCTTTCAAGGCACTGATCCTCGTCTGCCTTCCTTTTTTGTGTGGCAAAAAACCTTCGAACACAAATCGTTCGCACGGAAAACCTGACTTAATCAACGCTGGAACAAATGCCGTAGCTCCTGGCAGTGCATCGACCTCTATCTCATTTGCCAAAGCTTCCCTAACCAACAAAAAGCCTGGATCTGAAATACCTGGTGTGCCAGCATCTGAGATTTGAGCAATGGAAGCCCCAGTCTTCAACCGATTGATTACGTCTTCAACCTTCTTGTGCTCATTGTGTAAATGAAAACTCTGGCTGGGAGTTGAAATTTGATAGTGCTTTAGTAAGACCCCTGACGTACGGGTATCTTCAGCAAGAATCAAATCCACTGCGTTGAGAATCTCAACAGACCGAAATGTTATATCTCCCAAATTCCCAATGGGAGTAGGCACCAGATATAGCTTACCAAAGTCGCTCATACGTGCAATTTAGCTTGAGCAAGGATCACTATGGTCAATACTTTCGATAGAAATTTCGCAAGTGATTTGAGACTTGATCGTAGATCAGCCCACTAAATTGAGCAAACAGAAACTGTGGTTCTGGCGAAGGAGCTTCTCTTAATTTGGCCAATTCGAGTTGTTCGTCTGTCAAAGCTCTTTCATCGCCTTTGAACGTCGCCCACTCAGAAAGCCATTGGTATTGTCCTGGCATTTTCCGCTGAAACAGAATACGATCAGTACGGCCGTCGTATATTTTCATATCCAAAAGCCCCTTGGAATCCAGGTACTTGCTAAACGTTGTGAACTCGGCTTTAACTTTTCCATATACATTTTTTGGAGCTCCCTCAACTTCAACTTGACCTACCACGATGCTGTCCTGCGTGTAGTCTTTTGTTTTTTCCTTCACATAGGTTTGTCCGACTACAAAATCGTCAAACTGCATGACCACGATATGATCTGGCTGATCTAATCCTGAGCGTTGTGCTTCTGTAGGGCTGTAGAACCTTACAAATTCACTCAGCTTATTCTTATCAAGAAACTCATATATGCGGTTTTGAAAAAATTCATGTGTGAGTCCAAAACGTCTCGAATGCACAGGAATTTGGTCAAGTAGTACTTTCAACGTTGCGTCCTCTCTCGCTTCTGCCATTTTCTGTGGGGTATCCTTGTAATTAGGCTTCAGATACTGTGCGCGTTCAAAATGGTAGAATGCTTCTTTTGCAGCCTCTCTTGAACCTTTCCTAAGCTCTGTGATACCTGCAGAGTAGCGTTCCTCGGCAGCCAACGTGGAAGCTTCATTATATTCATTTTTGTAATTCTTGGGATTGGGGATCACCTTGAGACAGGCTGGACATTGCCAGATCTTGTCGTACATCCAGTTCATCTGATCATAGGAGCTAGCAATCTGATCCCATTTGAACCTGCCGTTCGAAGACTTCTGGTTGCTGATGCTCCTCAAATTCTTCTGATGAGCAAGAGCATACGCCTCCCTTAAGGTTGTCTGAGCCTTTTTGTTATTTGGGCTATTCTGCAGTCTCTTGACAGCCTGCTCTATGGATGTGCTATAGTTTCCACGCTGAAGTTGCTTCTTGCCACTTGAGCAACTCCATACAACAGCCACGGATAATAGTATGATGATTTTTTGCATGATTCAAGTGTTTAGGCCTTAGGGTTTCCAAAGATTAGACCAATTGAGCCAAAATACAATTTGTTCGACTAAACCAGCTGATCTATCGATGCTGCCAGTTGTCGATCATTTTCAGTCACCACATCACCTGCATCGTGCGTACATAATTCAATTTTCACGGTGTTGTAGACATTACTCCAATTTGGATGATGATCCATCTTTTCAGCAATTATTGCAACACGGGTCATGAAGGAAAATGCCTCCACAAAGTTCTTGAATTCAAAGGTTCGCGTGAGTTTATTGTTTTCTTCTGTCCACATTAGTTAGTTTTTAAGTAGAAAGGTATCAGTAAAAAGCAGAAAGCAGTTGGATTTATAAAGCAATTAGGCCTTCGATCATTTTTGCCTTCCTATAAACGGCGATCACATCATCACTTGATTTCACATGTGCTGCTAAGGTGACGCTTACATATTTATTTCCCGAGCTGGGTTTTATCTTAATTTCAGCCCCATCCACCAGTTCTTCAACCTTTTTTTGATCTTCGGATTTTACGATGAACTTAAAGGTATAACCCCCTGGAAACGAATGAACTTCTTCCAGTTTTTCTTTAAATTCTTTTTCCTCAAAATTCATTGTACAATACTATTATTTTTTTAAATCACTTTGATAACTAATGCCAGAATTGGACAGTGATTCTGGTGGGGTATGTTGAATTTCAAATGTATTTATACTAGACGCCCATACAAATATTACAGCGATGAAGTACGTAATTTTATTTATCGGTCTTATCGCCTTTTGTTGCAAGGAAAGTGGTCAAGTATCCCCTGAGAAGGATATCATAATCAGCGATGAATTTAGTGCCTTCGAAGATTCAGAAATGATGATCCAAAAGGCAGAGATCGAATCTCACACCCTGACCCTTAGTATTCAATATGGAGGTGGATGTGGTGAGATTGATTATGATCTCTATACTTCGGGTTTGTTTATGGAATCAAATCCTGTTCAGCTAGAAGTGGTTCTCTCTTTTGAGGATAATGACATGTGCGAGGCTCTAATCACAAAGGATATAAGTTTTGACCTGAAACCAGTTGCAGCACTTTGGAAAAATTCATATCGAGAAGCATCTGGAACAGTAATTTTGCGATTAAAAGGGTACTCTGATTCTATCAGATATAATTTTTAGCAAGCAGATAATCGAAGGATAAAAAAAACCGATCCAAGTAATGGATCGGTTTTTTTGCTTTCTCCCAAAGAGGATTTAGCTAGAAGAACTTGTATCTCATGTCTTCAATTTCTGCAAACTCTTTGATTGCGTCATCGATGTTTCTGCTAACATAGACTCTGAAGTACGTGTAAGGAAAATCTGCAATTACACTAGTGAATCCCAATCTCTTCTGTGCCACCTGTTGGCTAAATGCAGCGTAATTCTCTTGATCTTCTGGCACATCTTTGGTAATCAATTTTAGCATCACAACACCATCTCTCACTTTGAAAGCTCGCGTATTCTCTTCCTCGTTCAATGCGAAAGCTAAACCGATAGCTTCTGGAGCATATCCCACTGTGGAAATGTTATTTGAAGATAATTGAACATCTGTAGTTCCTGTTCTTGCATCCTCTCCGTATGAAGAAGCGATCTCACTAAGATCATTACTCTCAATGTTGTTTAGTTGATCCACAAGCATATCCCCTTTCTTCTCGTTTCGTACAGTCACTGTAATTTGGTTCCGCACAGCGTCCAAATTGGCAAGCCCACTTTCTTGTTTCTCCGTCATCGTAGCGATCACATACTGATTGTCAATTTCTCTGACATCTGAAACAGCTCCCATTTCAGCTTCATTATATAGCCAAAGTACGAGACCTCTTCCTTCGTTTATAACGCCTACTCTTTGTGCGTTTCTGCTAACTCCACTGGCCTTAAGAACTCGGTATCCTTGCTCTTCGGCGTTTCTCTTAAATTCTTCGCTATTTCCAGCATTCGCCGCAAATAAATCTGCCTCGCGATAAATCGCGTTAACGGTCTCATCCGAAATAAAGAACTCCTTTCTGATCTTAGCTACTCTGTACAACACGCTATCTCTGGTGATTCGGTCAACCCTTGAAAGCTTGTAAAATTCATAGCTACCATTCACAATGGTAGGTTCAGATACGTACCCAGCTTCAGCAGCATTATCGCCATCTTTTAGTTGGCTTGGTAGATTATCGATCTGGTATGTGAGGAACGAATATGGATCATCAGAATTTACAACCACAAAACTAGAATCGTTTGCACTGTTGATCAGACCGTCTTTGATATCGGCAATCTCACCTTCCACAATAGCAGAATCTTCTGGTGAAGGTTTCATGTCGAATACGATGTATTCGATGCCTCGAGACTCTTCCTTATCATACTCCCCTGCATGTGCAGAAAGGTAGGCGTTTAGCTCTGCGTCGGTTACTGTAACTGATGAATCACTAACCGACAGGTATGGAACATACACGTACTCTACGGTAGCATTGGCGTTTTGTCCGCTATATTCTTCTTTCGCTTCGTACTTCGTAACGTAGTTGGTCTTCACTAGCAAATTTTGGTATTTGCTAACAAGCCTGCTCGGTTCCAAAGACGCTTCGAACGAAATCCATGCTGCTTGTTGCTGAGGTGGGGCTTGCGAAATACCCGCAAGAAAACTTGTCACGTTATTTTTTGAAAAAGTCCCTGTTTGTGGATCTCGGAAAAATTGTTGGATCTCAGGGCTGATGTTATTCCCTTGAACGATGTCCACCAACTCTGTGCTTGTAATCGCAAGGCCTAACTCGTCAAATTGATTTTGGTATGCCGACTCCAGAATAAGCGCATTCCATGCCTGATCTCTAATTCCTGCCAGCTCGTCCTGTCCAGGGTTTCTGCCTGTGTTCAAACCGAAGTTGTACGAAAGTAAATCAACCTTTGCTTGAAATTTTTCATTTGTGATATTCTCGCCAGCCATCTCTGCAATGTCAGGGTTTTGTCCTGAGCCTCCGAGCAAAGTAGAATTACCGATAAGGTCAGTCAGAATAAAAGAAAGCATGGTAACCATAATCGTTCCCACAACGATCTTGCCCATCTTATTTCTCAGTATACCAATTAGTGCCATTTGTTATGTCCTGTTTTTAAGGTCGGCAAAAATAGGAAATTATTTAGGTAATTGGGTGTTAGTAGGTTAGGTCTTTGAAAAAGTCTTATTCGGTATTTCTCATTTCCATTACTTCATTGGAGCCAGAGAGGCCTTTCGACTCCAAAACCAAGCCAGGCTAAGCCCTGACAATATGTGCCAAATCCCCCACCAGGCAGCTACAATAGCCATACCTCCCAAGCCATCAAAAAAGGCAAAAATGAGAATCAGACCAAGTCCCGAATTTTGAATTCCCGTTTCGATCGCCAAGGTTCTTTTGTCCGCGGTTTCCAGCTTGAAGAGGTTGCCAATTTGAAACCCTGTAGTAAGGGCCACGGCATTGTGTACAAGAACGAGGAAAATCACCATGTGTATGTAGGAAATGAACAGATTGAAATTAGCAGAAAATGCCATCACGATGATTGCCGCAAAAATCACGATCGAGGCGTAGTGCATAATGGGGTGAAGACGATCGGCCAATTTCGGTTTATACTTCCTGAACAGCATTCCCAGTACGATTGGGATCAGCAGTAGCATCATGATCGTTTTAAGCATGTCCCAAAAATCAAGGCTAACATCCGCCAGAATAGCTGCCGTTGGTGGATACAAAGAGGCCCAAAAGGTTAGGTTAAGCGGTGTCATAACGATTGCCAGCAAACTGGAGATGGCGGTAAGACTTACCGATAGTGCTGCATTCCCTTTTGCCATTGATGACATGAAATTTGAAATGTTCCCGCCTGGGCAAGCCGCTACCAACATCATTCCGATTGCCAGACTTGGGAGCGGTCTCATGATCCACACCAGTAGGAAGGTGAGCAGTGGCAGAACGATGAACTGAGATAACATACCCGCAAGCGCAGACTTCGGTGCTCGTATCACTCGTTTAAAATCTTCAACCGTGAGATTAATCGCTACGCCAAACATGATAAAGCCAAGGCTAATGTTGAGCAAGAAAAGTTTGTCGGCACTAAAGTTCAGTACTGCGTCATCTATCATATTGAGCGCCAATTTACTCAGAATTAAAAATTACATCTCTTCGAGTTTACGAAGCAATCTCCTGAATTGGTAATGACATTCCGCTAAAATCGAGATCGCTTCATTTTCATTCACGATTCCCCTCCTTGGAGGGGTAGGGGTGGGTTTTAAGGAAATGTGTTTTCTTACTAACCAGTGTTTTGAACCTTATTTGTCATTTGTAAATTTCCCGAAGACGTGATATGATTGAAAATCTCTACCTGATAACAGAGTTTGATGAAGATCCTGGATCAAAGTCCAGTTGACACACTTCTAACAAGGCATAACTTATCTATTCTGATCACATGTTAATTTGCGTACGACTATCAATTCACATTCGCATGGTTATTTCCACTATAGAAGAATTTCTCCCGTACTACGAGAAAGTAAGAGGCAGGACGCTGCGAATCATTCAGGCGATTCCACCAGAACATATTGACTGGGCCTACAAAAAAGGTAAGTTCACGCTCGGGGACATCATTCGACATCTTGCCACGATAGAGCGTTACATGTATGCAGAAAATGCACAGTTCAAGCCAAGCAGATATCAGGGCTGCGGCTCAGACCTTGCCTCTGAGTATGACGATGTGGTAAGGTTTTTTGATCAGCTTCATCAGGAATCCATTGAAATTTTTTCACAATTAAGTGCTGATGATCTTCAAAAGAAATGCACAACCCCTGGGGGCATTGACATCACACTTTGGAAGTGGTTGCGGGCGATGGTAGAGCATGAGATTCACCACCGTGGACAGATTTACATGTATCTGGGCAAGTTGGGTGTAGAAACCCCACCCATCTATGGCCTTACTGCAGAAGAAGTGCAGGAGAGGAGTGAGAAAAGTTAAGAACCTCTGGTATTCTATAACACTATAAAAAACCCAACTTCACAACAAAGTTGGGTTTTCAAGTAGAGAAAGAGATTAGTTCTAGTCTTTTCTGATAATAATGTCTCCATTCATATTCTTGAACGTGAATTCAGGTCCACCGCCGTTGATCGCGCCAAACACCCACGCGTTTATCGAGACTTTATAGTTTCCGCCATCATTCGTCTTTACCTCTGGCTGAGATTTATCTACGGTCATATCAAAATCGGTGAAAATTTCCCCTCGATCCGATTTCATCTTGGCTTTCGCTTTGATTGAGGCTGGGAACGTTACGTCAACATCTCCATTGAGCGTAACAAATGACATAGGTTCATTTGGTGTAACCTCCTTGAACGTGGCAGTCACTTCTCCATTCACGGTATTGCAAATGATCGAGCCGCTCACATCCGTAAAGGTCAGCGGGCCGTTAACTCCGGAAACCTCCATCGCTCCAGTAACTCCCGAGATCCTAATATGCCCATGCACGGTCGAAACCTCGAGATCGAAATTAGCTGGGATCTTGATATCAAGATGTATGGGTTTTTTCCAGGAGTTGGTTTCAATCTCCACGATGTTGTTATTCTCTGAGGCTTCGAACTCAACGGAACTAGAAGCAATCCTTTTCATTCCTGGAGGAGGCGAATTCCTTCTGTCGTTATCATCATCGCATGAATCACAATCCGAATCACCAGTACTCCCAGCCGTGGCCTCTATGATCACTTCACTGCCATCGTAAGCTTCTATAGTAATGTCACCTCGTATCTGGCCTACCTCCAACTTCCCTGGAGATCCAGGTTTGCTAAGTGGAACCACCAGTTTTTCATTAAAGTCCTGACCCCAAACTGTTGTTGAGCAAATCAGGAACGTTATTGTTATTATATTTTTCATCGTCGTCTTATTTAAATTTTAATTATTGTGTGTTTGACCTTTTCAAATACACATTTCCATTAATACTACTGAAGGAAAACTCAGGGCCTCCTGCGCCAATCTCGACACCAGTTTTGCTCCCTATCTTGAATGTTCCTTCCTTACTACTCTTTTGAATTTGCGGACTCAGTCGTCTGTAATCAAATGCAGTGAATAGTTCTCCATTCATCGAATCAAAGTAGATCTTAGCATTAAAATTTTTAGGTAGTTCAAAGTTGAAATCTCCGTTGACCGTGTTAAAATCGACAGACTCTTTCGGATTTTCTAGAAAATTGATGGTCACATCTCCATTAACTGTCGACGCAGCTCGAACGTCTCGAGCGTTTTTGATTTCCACATCTCCGTTGACATTATTCGCTCGAATCACGCCATCAATATCCTTGATCAACACATCTCCCTTGTTCACGGTCCGTGCATACACTCCACTGTTTTTGGGCACTCTTAGCTTGTACTGATACCGGAATTTGTATTGAGGGTCTCGTGGAATATTATATCCCATTCCCCCGTTGCCCCACCTGTTCATTTTTATGAAGGGTGCCTTTGTATAAAGTATGAGCGAATCATCCACGTGTCTCTCTCCAAGTTCCAGCTCTCTTTTGGCCTTTTCAACCAATGCATCCGAACGACCAGATATCTCAATCTCCAATTCCAAATAGACTTTGTTGTCATTCGATGATTCGACTTCAATATTCCCAAAAATATTGTCAATCAAGACCGTAAAGTTTTCTGGAGATTCGATTTCGTAGCTCTTGCTGATCTTAATCTGATCTTCCCGCAGATCAGGATTCATTAGCGCCAGTAGTAGTATTAGTAGTTTCATTTCAATCTATTTTGAGTTTTTTAAATACTCGAGAGCGATTTGATGCTCTCGTTCAATTTGTCTTTTACTAGTCCATCCTCCACGGTATCCCTGAGTTGTTCCATCGCTTCCACCGACGATTTCTCCTGAATTGTCACCAGTGCATCGGCAATGGCGACCAACATAATGGCGGAGTCCTGCACTTTCAGGGCCTCTACCAACGCTGCACGAACTTCAGGTCGCTTACCGTAAAGCAGAAGCGCTTCCAAAGAGGCCAGCCTCACGTTCAAGTTATCGTCCTTGTTCAGTGTTGTGATCAGAGCCTCAATCACCTTCTCATCCGCAGACGGAAGCTCGGAAGCCATGTTCACCGCACGAATTCGCTCCTGTGCTTTGGGTTGCTCGATCAGGGTCAGCATCATGAGTTTTTTCATGTCTTGGATTTCGCTGCTTAGCTGCGAAATATTTTGCACCTGATTTTGAGACGGCAACATCCACCAACCGATAAACAGTCCCAGAACCATGGATGCCAGGGCTACCTGCCAGCTCTTGGTAAGCCAGGAAACTATACTGTCTAGAAAAGGAGCCGAATGCTGCTTCTTCGCCGACTGATAGGCGGCTAGCATGCCATCAAATCGTGCGTCCATCTGAGTTGAGGGTTCGGGTCTGTCAATTTCATCAAACAACATCCAGGTTTGCTCCAGGTCTCCCCACTCCGAGGCAAGCTCAGGATTTGCCTTGAGAAAGGTCTCAAGCGCTTTCTCATCACTCCCACTGATCTCGCCAGCGAGCTTGTCTTGCCACAGTTCTAATGCCTTTTCCTTTTTCATCTGCCTATATTCTAAAAATTACTTCTGTCCAATTCATCTGTTTTCAGTTACGTATCCAGTTCGAGATACGATTCCCTCAGTTCCTTCAAAATCCGATGTACTCGCACTTTAATCGCACTCTCCGTCACACCTAGCATTTCGGCTGCCTTGGCGTACTTCACCTTCTGAAACCTGACCAACTCAATAAGCTCTCGCTTTTCAACACTCAGATTTTCAAGTGCTTTCTGCAGGTAATTCAGCTCATCCGATTTTTCCATTTCAGCCTCTTTGTTTTCCGTGTCCTTCAGCTCCTCCTCCCACGGATCCATGTTTTCCTGAAAAGCATATCGCTTGTTCTTTCGGTAGTGATCCTTGTGAATATTCCGTGCCATCTGAAACGCCCACACCTCAAAGTCCCCCGTATCCGAATAGGTATGCTTGTACTTCAGTATCCGCATAAAAACATTCTGAACCAGATCCTCACTCGTCGCCCCATCCTTGGTCATCCCATAGAAGAACCCAAAAAATCGGCGACTGTATCGTTGGTAGAGAAGGTTTAGTTTTTCAACATCTCCTTCCTTTACTTTCAGCATTAATGAGTGATCTTCTAATAGGTTCATTCGGCGACTTCTGACAGGGAAACTTACCCAAGTTCGGAAGGTTACATGGGGATTGAAAATATTTTCACCTTGTCATTTCGACGATAGGAGAAATCTCTTGATATAAAGATTTCTCGCTGCGCTTCGAAATGACAAAGCGTATAAGAACCATGAGACAAAGACCACCACTCCGCCTCAACTCTCATCCGCGCCTGTCTGCTCTGGCTTCGACAAGGCAGGCTATCGGCAGTATCTTTTTCTTTCCAACCCCAGGCGATCCCTATTACTCCTCCCACGACTTTGAGTCGTCGGAGGAGTCCTAACGTAATCGATCATCATAACCTACAGAAAAAGGATACTCGCCTCTATCCCGTCTATGTTGCAGAGGGATTTGCGTCGAAAGTAGGATGTAAAAAGAGTGAAGTACATATTTCGTAGACTACTTCTTTCCAAGTTCTAAAAACGTTTTGTGAGAATGATGGGCTAGATTAGTAATGATACAATGAGCATACCCGAATGTTAGGTGTAACTGTGCAAATGACAAATGCAGGAGAAAAGTCTAAAAAAAAAGAATTCTCAGAGAGCTTAAGATTAAAAAATCAATTGAAGTAGGCATATCATGAATACTAATTATATTAGCTTAAACTAAATAAAGTAGTATATCAATGGAGCAAAAGTATAAAAGCCTTAGTATTTTCGAATTTGCAGAGCGTTTTCCTGATGAGGAT
>Ga0316189_10000795_pt1 | contig 31565 bp, 23 predicted proteins | sample LowCovwburrow_MG_FD_204930 | JGI IMG/M metagenome (GOLD analysis project Ga0316189, IMG submission 204930) | Coastal sediment microbial communities from Maine, United States - Lowes Cove worm burrow | ecosystem: Environmental > Aquatic > Marine > Coastal > Sediment | place: USA: Maine...
ACAACCTCTTGCTCAAGGCGCAGAAGGGCGCGGGGTTGCCTCCCAAGTGGCCGCACATCCTGCGGCACACGTTCTGCTCGCGGCTCGCCGCGCGTGGGGCGTCACCGAAGGCGATCCAGGAGCTCGCTGGACACGTCAACTCCAGCACGACCGATCGCTACATGCACCTGGCGCCGAGCGCTTTGCGCACGGCCATCTCTCTTATCGAACCTAAGCTCGGCCACGTCACGGACACGTCACGGGCGTCGGCGAGCATCCACTAACTGAGCAATTCCAACGGCTTAGGCGGCGAGTGACGTGTTGACGTCGTAGAACTCGCTGGGTTTAGCCAAAACACGAACAACGAAACTCAAACGCCGTTCTTCCCGACTCAGGCCCCCGAAAGGGGGCCTTCTGTTTTCGCGCGGTGCACGCGTTGGGACGCGTGAGTACGCGGGATGTGGCACGGGCGTGGCACGGGTACGTCACGGGTGAGTTGCTGATCGTGTCTAGAGTGAGCGAATATCGAACATCTCTACCGGGCTGGGGCGAAGATCCACACCGAGGGCTCTCCCGAGGCGAGTGTATGCGTTCGCAGGGGGAGGGGCGCCCGCGCAAGGCGCCCCGCGGCGACCCCCGAGGGCCAGGACCTCGAGCGAGCGTGAACGAGCTCGTCAGCATCGACGAGGAGACCGCCTGCGCCTTCATCGAGGCCCACCATGTGCGTTGGTTGCGTGCGATGAACGACCCGATAGCGATCCCAGCGCTTTCAGCGCCCCCCCCCGCCCTGCTGCGGCAAGAAGCCGCCAGGCGCCTGTGAGGCAGGCGCCGCTACCGTGATTGGCGCGTGCGACAAGATCGCGCGATAATGAACCCGGATCGAGAGTCACATGTCACGGCGCGACAAGACCCTACATGAACTCCTCTGCGAGCTTTTTGAGGATGCATCCGGCCTGGCCCAGCATATCAGTCTGCATCACGGTGCTGAGATAACGCGATACCTTCCAGCGCCCAATGTGGGGCTGTCGAAATTTGCGTTTGCCGTCCAAAGTACAGTGCATTCGCACGGCGTTCACAATGATTTTTTTGAGGCGCTTGCGGAGGCTCGACCTGATCAGATCGACTCTATCGTCCCGGTCGCCTCACAGTTCTCGGTTGCGGTGGTTCCGTGTAGCCAAGAGACTCCGACCTCGGCCCAGCGAGTATCGCCTTCAGTACCCGCTCCTGTGGACCACGGTGCCTCTTCGCAGAGTAGCGAAGAATCTTCTTATGGCTATCGACTTGCCTTACGTCGACACACGACATGGCTGCTTGTCTTCTCGGTCGTCACTCCAGTCGGCGTGACTGCTATAGTACATGACCGGCCCGGAGGGGAGTACCTCATCATTGCCACGATTCTTCTCGTTCCAGTCGTCGTGATCGCCGCGTTAATCCGAAACCATATTGCACTTGTTGGTGGCGTACTCGCCGGAATTCGTTCGCTCGATCACAGCAGTAAAGTCGCGCTACTTTCTGTCACGACAGGCTCCTTTGCCGGCGCGACTGTGGGAGCTGCTGCTAGCCATGCAGTGCTCAGCGATCACCTCGACCCGGTAAGTCAAGCATATCGGGGGGGCTACGAGGACGACAAAGTCGCACAGGGGGACACCACCGGCGGATCCGAGGTTGCCTTGTCGGCGGGCAGTGTCATTCTGAAGGTGACCCCCAGCGATGCCGAGGTCAATGTCGACGACCAGCCCTACCCAGGTTCTTCGCGGCGGGTAGTGCCCAACCTCGCGCCGGGCAAGCACAAGGTCCTTGTCAGCAAGGGCGAAGACTACGTACCCCTTGAACAAGAGGTCGAGGTGACCGAAGGGTCCGCCGTATCCCTACCCGTGAGTCTCCAGCTCAAGGAGGTCGCGCTCACACTGGAGGTCGAGCCGAAGAAGGCGAAAATCAGCATTCTCGGCGAAGATAGGGCGATTGACTCGGGGAAGGGAGGCGACACAATCAAGCTCGTGCGCAAGGCCAAGGTGAACTACGAGATCGAGGCAAGCGCAGATGGTTATGTGACCCGCAAGGTGCCGATCTTGTTCACTGGGAAGTCAAGTCAGTTGGTCAGGATCGAGCTGGTCAAGGACCCGAGAGCGAAGCCTGCTACGAAGACGAGTGATGAGGCGAAGGCGAAGACCGCCGAGTTGAGGATCAGCACAGGCCCAGGCCTGCTGCCTGCGAGAGTCTACGTCGATAACGCGAGGTACAGAAAGACACCGACGACCGTCAATGTGTCTCCAGGCCAGCACAAGATCAAGTGGAAGTGGGACAATGGGACGTCGGCTAGCATGAGGGTGTCGATTGGCGACAATGAGTGGAAGGTCGTCAAGGGGGTGCCCTAGCCTGGAAGGAAAGCGCTCGATCCTACATATCGGAGACAGCATTCCGACCGACGACGGGCCGAGCGTCCAAAGATCAGGAGGAAGCTCGAGGCTCGGGTTCAGCCATCACAGGCGCACCCAGTTGGTCTCCAACACTCATTTTCTGCCGAGATACAACTATCTCCGCAGGCCTGCCCATGGATACAGACCTTGCAGCAGACCGGGATGTCGGCAGTCCTTGTAGGCCCGGATGTTGTGGAGTCGGATGTTGTGGAGTCGGGTATTGTGGAGTCGGATGTTGTGGAGTCAGATGTTGTCGAGCCGGATGTTGTGGAGTCGGATGTTGTGGAGCCGGGTATTGTGGAGTCGGATGTTGTGGAGTCAGATGTTGTCGAGCCGGATGTTGTGGAGACGGATGTTGTGGAGACGGATGTTGTCGAGCTGGACGTTGACGTTGACTCAGTTGCGCTGGTGGCTGCGAGCGGCCCTGCGTCATGGAAGCAGCCAGGCGAGCTCATGAGCACGGGTACGAGGAGGGTTCTAGCTATCATCGCCGAGCCTCGAAGCTGTAGATGTGGAGGGTATGCCCGGACAGGAGGTCGAATTCCGAGATGTAGTTCGTCCACCGTGTCCGTGAAATCGTTGGCGCTATCGTGGAACTCATAGCCTGGAGACTGTTCGAGTTGGATGCGCAGCTCTTATCATCGTTGGCGATCTGCAAGAGGGCGAGCGGGTGCTCCATCTTCGCCGACCATACCGCAAGCGAGCGAGCCGAGCGACGAGGAACCTCAGGCAAGTCGAGGACCGGCCTCTCTCGAACTGAAAAGTCGGTACGCCAAGGCTTGGCCTGGTCACCCAGGTCGGCGGATCCTCAAGCAACGCTACGGTAAGTTGATCAGGTCGATTCGCGGTTGAGGGTCGGCGAGGCGCTGGGTGCTCGGAGGCTCGTGGATCCCACTACAGCGCATGCAGGGGCATCCTCAGACCGTGGGCAACTCAGAAACGGAGACGAAGCGTAGCCCCAAGCGAGGTCAGGGTCGCGTTCGGGGCCATCGCCACGTGCCGAGAGCGCAGCCGCTTGCGGCCGACCGCCGTCATGATGACGCCAGATAGCAGGACTACGCCGCCGGCGATCCCGGTGGCGACCGCGATCGTGTTGAAGCGACTGCCGTCGCGGCGGAGCGTGTTGACCTCGGCCTCCTCCTCGTCGGTCAGCCCACCGTCTGCGGCGGTCCTCATCGTCACCTCCTGCTTGAGCGTCCGCAGCCGCGAGTTCGTCTGGGCGCCGCGCGAGATGTAGAGCGCCGCGACGCCGAGGCTGGCCGCGCCGAGGCTGAGCGCAGTGCCGCCAGCGGCCGTCAGAGCGACCGCCTTGCGATCACGCGTGGGCTCGATGTCTGCGTCGAACCCAGCGTCAACAGGCCCCGTCGGCTGGACTCGCGCTGACCTCTCCGGCTCGGCCGCCGTGGAGGAGCTGCTCTCCACGGTCTGCGTGAGGGCGGGGTCGAGGGAGTCGGGACTGACGGCGGGGCCGAGCATCGCCGCCGGCTTGCGCGGCTGGTCTTTCGACCTCTCGCACAGCATCTGACGATCACCGTGGGCAGCGATCGTCAGGTCGAGCTCGCGCAGTTTCTCGCGAGCGGCGTGGACCTCCGAGAACCCTTCGCTCGCCTCGCCGTAGCTGGCCTTTGTAGCGGCGAGGTAGTCGCTCATGAGGTTGAAGAGGGTGCAGGCGTGGCTGATTCTCCCGTTGTTGTCCTCGGTCTCCTCGTACGCCGTCATCAGGGAGCCATAGATCTTCGCCAGCGCCGTGCCCCGCTCGTTGCGGTACTTGCGTGGATCGTCGAGGAGGTCGTAGGCGGCGATGTATAGGTCGGCCGCGGCGACCGGCTTACTCTCTCGGTCGCGCTCTTCAGCCAGCCTGAAGTAGCGTGAGGCCTCGCTGAGGATCGGGTCGGCGTTCGGATCCTGGGCCTCGTCCTCGGGGGCCTGCGCAGCTTGGACGGCGGGTGTCCCCGCAAGAGCGCGGCCACCCGGGAGGAACAGGGCCACCAAGGCAGCGGCGAGCGTCCACGACAGACGTCGTGTCAGGCGAGGGGGCTGGACTTCGCGGTTCATCGGAGTTGGTGTTGGTGTTGTCGTTGCAGTCGCGACAGTGGAGCGGCGGAGGCCCTCAGCTCTTGGTGTCGGGGGTACAACCAGGGGACTCGTGGGCACGATAGCGGGATGGCTTGCGAGGTCGTGCTCGCTTGGCACGAGCGAAAACTACCATGGCGCGCTTGTCGAGCTCCTCGTCGCCTCGGTCATGCGCCGACCGTCGACGTGTCGTCACCCCGCTGCTCGTACTCCTCGCTCTCGGCCTGCGGGCGCTCTGAGCGCTGCGAGCGCTGCGAGCCTAGGCGGGAGGCAGCGAGGCGAGACCGCAGAGCTGGTCGAGGGTCACGCCGTAGGCTGTGGCCATCGCCTGCAGATCGAGCGCTTCGGGCTCGCTGAGTCCGCGCTCCCAGGCTGACAGGGTTGGTCGCGAGACGCCGAGGAGGTCGGCCGCGGTGCCTTGGCTGTGGCCACGACGGAGCCGGGCGAGCCGGAGAGCTCGGCCGAGCGCGGCGCGAGCGACGAGGCGCTCCTCTGGGATTGGCTTGCGGGCCACGCGAGACCGTGCATCTGGAGGCGCGCATTTTTCAAGTTGTAAAGACATACGGACGATTCTGGTAATAACATCTTGACCAATGGTATTGATGTTCATACATTCCAATCCGTCGAGAGAGCCGATGCCTCCGGCGGTCGGGCTGCTCTAGGCCGTGCCGCGAGCCCCGCTCCGTACCCCGCAACGGGTCGGGGCTCGCGGTCGTATGAAAACCAGCGACCAACCACGCACGGTGGAGATCGATCTCGGTGTCGACCTCCAACTCCCAGATGACGACGAGCGGGTGACACAGGCCTTTATCCGGGCTGTGGCCGGGGAGATCGTCGAGTCGGTTGCCGACGTGCCTGTCACGCCCCGGATGACCCCGGTGCTCCAGCTTCCCGATGTCGAGGCACAAGGGGCTGACCCTGAGCGAGCCGCCCGAATCTTCTCGGACGCGGCCCTGTCGGCCGATCAGGCCGCTCGTCTTGAGCACCGGCGACGCATCGTCGCGCCGCTGCTCATGATCCTCGCTCTCGGCCTGCTCTTCGCCGCGGGGTGGACATGCTGACGCGGCGCTACACCGGCTCAGCCTGCGACCCCATCGCGTTCGCTCTCGCCTGCCAGGCCCTCGCCGCGGAGGCGCTGCGCACCAGGTCGCCAGCCCGCCTCTTGGGCGCTCCTCATGAGATCTTGGCCGAGGTCGACGCTCACGGCCGCTTCACGGCGGCCCCGTCCATCAGCGGAGCCTCAAAGATGCCCGCTGACGGCTGGTATCGGACCGCTGATGACATCGTCTGCTACGTCCACGAAGGGAAGCCCTTCTCCCTTCGGTGTGGGGAGCAGTTGGTCGTCGCCGCGCTGGTGGTGCTCCCGGACGACGCCCTCGCGGTGGCCGATGATGATGTCGAACCGTTCCAGCAGGCGGGCGCCGAGCTCATCGAGGCGTTCTGCAGCAGGGGAGGGGAGTGATGCGCTGGTTTCTACGCCACGTTCCTCTTCTCCAGAGCTTCGCCCCTCCGACCCAGGCGAGCCTCGTCGACGTCGTGACCCGCCACGACCTGAAGCGCGGCCAGCCCGTCTACATCGAAGGCGACCCTTCGGACCGCGTCTACTTCACCTGCGGCGGACGAGTCCGGTCGACCATGATCTCGAACCACGGCAAGGTCGTGACCCTCGCGCACTACGGCCCCGGTGAGCTCTTCGGCGAGAGCGGCCTCTCAGGCGATGAGCCCCGAGAGCACAGCGTGTGGACGACGACTCCCGCGATCCTCGCGGAGCTGCCGATGGTGGTCTTCGTCGACGCGCTGCGGGACAGCCCGGGAGTTCTTCTGGAGTTTGCAGCGCTCACGAGTCGCCGCTGCCAGGCCCTCGCGAAGCGGCTCGGCGATCTCGTGCTCCGCGACGTCAAGGCTAGGTGTGCCGGCCACCTCCTCGACCTGGCCCGAGAGTTTGGCCGCGAGACTGAGAGCGGGACGGTCATCGAGATCCTGCGGACACATCACGAGATCGCCGACGACATCGCCGCGACGCGTGAGACTGTCTCGAAGGTCCTCGGCGAATTTCATCGCGACGGGCTTGTCGCGAGACAGGGGCGCTACCTTGTCGTCACCGACGCGCGGCGGCTGCATGCGATCATAGGCGCGGACATGGGGCGGACACGGTGACAAGCTGAGCTAGCAGGCTTGAGCTCTCGGCCGCGCTCCTCAGCAAGCCTGAAGTAGCGGGAGGAGAGGCTCGCCAACTCGTCGCCGAGGCACAGCGTCAGCTGGCGCCACACGCAGACAAGCATTCCGCCGCTGGCAGCGGATCAGGCGAGGCTCGCGGCCGTCCTCGAGTAGCACCGTGGACCTCAAGCCGAGCAGGTAACCTCAGCATCGCCTAGCGGACTAGGCACCGGCCAAGGATGCGGCGAGCGCGCCCTTATCTGTGAGTCAGCTTGGACTGCGAACACTCGGCAGGTCTCAGTTGCCCTGCGGCGAGCGTCTCTGCCGTCCAGGACCCTAGGAGGAGCTGTAGGAGCTATCTCGGCGCACCCTTGGTCGCTTCAGGGGCCACGCTCGCAAAAGCGCGAGTTCGCTCATACAATGCAGGGGTGCGAACGTCGCTCGCCTTGGTCAGCCTCCTGGCTCTGAGCTGCCAACGTCAGCCCAGCGCCGACACAGGCCTATCCGGCGGCGGCGGTTCTGGACCGAGCTCGACGGGCGGCGCATCGTCCTCGGTGACCTCGCTGAGCTCGACGATGTCAACGGGCGATGCGTCGACGTCGGCGAGCTCTGCCGCCGACGGCTCGTCGACCTCGGACGAGACGCGCTACGACATGGCGCTGCCTGACCTGCCCCAGGGCTCGGCCTGCAACGGGAAGATCGATCTGGTCTTCGCAGTCGCGCAGGGGGGCGGCTTCCTCAAGTACCTCGACACCCTCTATGCGTCGTACCCGGAGATCCTCGCGACTATCGAGGACGTGTTCGACGACTTTGACCTCCACGTGATCTTCATCAACCCGAGCTCGATGTGGGGGGCGGTCGCGTGCCCCAAGAACATGTGCCCCGAAGAGGGCGGCTGCCCCGCTGAGGACTACGAGGACTTCCCGTGTTGGGCCCTCTATGACGACGACGCGCTCACGAAGTGCGACTCGACGATGGGCGCGGGGATCATCTTCCCCGCGGGTCGGAAGGGGTCCAACAAGCCCTGCGATCTCCCTCCTGGCCAACGCTTCATCGCGGGCGACGATCCGTTCTTCGGCGAGCGTTTCTCATGCTTGAGCCACACCGGCTACGGCGCAGGCGACGAGCAAGGATGGGCGCTCGGCGAGGCGCTCTCCTGGGATCTACGGGGAGGCTGCAACGCCGGGTTCCTGCGGGATGATGCGCTACTCTTCGTCGTCTACGTGTCAGGCCGCGACGACTCGCCCTACAACCCCTACGTCTGGGCCCAGCGAGTGCTCGAGGCGAAGGAGTACGCCCAGGACATGGTCGTACTCCTCGGGATCGGGCTGGATTTGGGTTTGGACTCAGAGTCACCTTGCGAAGGAGTCCCCACCGATAAGAAGGGGACAACGCTCTGGCTGACCGAGGAGTTCGAGCACAGCGTCTTCGGCAGCAAGTGCGCCCCAACCTACGCTCCGTTCTTCACTGAGGCTGCGACGATGGCGGCCGAGCTCTGCGCCAACGGCCCGCAGAGCTAACTTGGGCTAGGAGGCCGATCCTCGACGCTGGTATGGGGTCGCCGTCCCCTCGGACCGCTTGGGTCTCGGCTAGCGTGAGCCAGCGATGGTGTCTACTTCTTGGGGGGCAGCCCAAGGCGCCCGGAGGCGGACATGCACCCCTCACACCCACCACCGCCTGGACACGGCAGCTCAATCGCTGTTGGGAGGTCTGCAGTCGCCTGGCTATATACGCGACGATCCACCTCGACTGCTGTAGGGAGGTCCGGGGTCGCCTGGTTGGGTACGCTATGCTCCTCGACGACACGTCTTGCGAAGTCAGCGTCACACGCAATGAGGAGGGACGTAGCGGATAGAAGGATGACGCAGCGGGCTGAAAAGTGCATGATCAACTAGTATTCCTCGGCACGACTCACTTCTTACACTGACATCTCACTTTTTCGTGGACGTCCTTCGTCTCGTCGAGCCCGAGAGTAGAGGTCTGTACGTCTGTACGACCCTCGGCGCGAGGGGTCGGCTCGTCTAATTTATTTTCTGTTGCGCCTGTAAGAGTCGACGCCGTGTTGGGAATACCATAAGCGAAGGACCGGCTCGGTCCTTGGGCGGAGACAATGCCCCGCTGTAGACGTGTCGTCTCTCACCGAAATGAACCGATCAGCCATGAAAAAAACAGTGATTCCCTCATTCGCCATTCTCCCACTCTCATTCGCCATTCTCCCACTCTCATTCGCCATTCTCCCACTCTCATTCGCCATTCTCCCACTCTCATTCGCCACGCTCGCCCTCGCCAGTTGCGATCCAGGACCCGCTGTTGACGACGCAAGCGCTTCGACGATGGCCTCCGGACCCGACTCGGACGATGGATACGACTCGGACGATGGATACGACTCGGACGATGGATACGACTCGGACGATGGATACGACTCGGACGATGGATACGATTCGGAATCCGACGGTGACTACGAAGCGACTGGTGAGACCTCGCCGGGCTCCGAAGAGGATGGGATGATCCTCGCCGACGAGGTGGAGCCCGGGGGCGATGAACTCACCGAGGTATCGCCCGAGCTATTCGAGCAGATTGCGCAGTGGACCAACGATAGTAAGGAGTCGAAGAGCGACTTCGCGGACTATATTCTTGCCAACAGCCCCGCGCTCCTCGGCGAGGCCCAGGACTTCATTGACGGGCACAACAAGGAAGGTCTACGTTCGGACTGCGTGTGCAAAATCCTCGCGTCGGTCGACGCGCATCCCGATGTCTCGAACGAAGAAGCGAATAAGTCGTTCTGGTTTATGCCGGACAGCGGCGCCGCGCACCGCGGCGGGACCTATCGATCCAAGAACAACTCGATTTCTGAGGTCACGCGCAGCACGAGCAATTATACTGCCATGAACCTGCAGCTCGTCTGTCTCGACGAGCAGGATCAATACTGCAGTGCCTCGTGCACCGGCAAGATGTACGTCTACTCCGAGTACGGGACACAGTTGTACGGGTGGGCCGAGACCGGCGGCAACTTTGTTCTTAGCAAGGCCGCCCAGGCGGCCGTGGCGGACGGTGCCAAGCTGACGTACGATGTCTCCTACTTGAACCCTCTCGTTCTGTTTGAGAAGGTCGGCTCGGTCAGTCATCATGCCAACAAAACGTCGTTCAACGAAGAAGAGGTCATCAAGACCGTGCGCGGGATCCTCTCCATCGCCGTGGCGGTCAAGACATCCGGTGCTGGCGGCAAGGACTGGGACTTGATCACCAAGACCATCCAGTCGCTCGTCAAGATCATCAAGCGCTCCGGGAGCAACGGCAGCACCGCGAACGAGATGTTCGTGAACTACGACTCACGGACGCTCGCGCCGTTCAACGTCTCCTTCTCGCCACTCGGCGCGCAGGTGCATCGCGTCAAGCTAACCACGGAGGCCAGGACTAAGAACCGCGGCTGGGGCCCCAAGAACGCAGATCAAACCCGGTTCGCGAGTGGCTACACGCTGGCCGCGGCCGTCGACTACTTTCAGTGCAACGGGGCAGCGGCGCCGCAGCGCGGCGGTGTCTGGCGTTACGGGCGCACCGTCGGCGCGCCCTACAGTAGCGGGACGCTGCGCGGGATGACGCAGAGCTTCTTCGACTCCATGGGCATCAACGTGAACACCTACTGGTCGTCGGGGAAGTCCTGGTAGACCGCAGCGAGCCGCCCCTCGCGGCACTGGTAGTCCAGGAACGTATCAACGGTCATGCCCGCCATCACGCTTCGGCGCGATGGCGGTCATGATGTGGATGCGCAGGCCGAACTCTCCGAAAAGTGCTTAGTCCATGGATTTCGGCCTTGTATCTTTGCGTGCGGAGGTGTGCCCTACGGTCGTGATCGCGGTGCCCGCGACGAGACCAGTCAGGCCCATCGCAAGCGCCATGCCTGCTGTTCGATCACCTCGGAGCACATCGAAAGTCCTGGTAACCCGCAGCGAGCCGCCGTCACCGTTTCAGCCTCCACGAGCCTCCATGAGCCTCCACGAGCCTCCACGAGCCTCCACGAGCCTCCCGCGACGAGCACCGCTCCGACGCCGCGGTACACGTCGGTATCTCCGGTCTTCGGCAGTGGTGACTACGTAAGGGCGCGTTGTGGTCTGCGGCGTGCCCATGTTGATCGACTCAAGCCTCCGTGAGAGAATCACCTTCGAGATGCAAGCTCTTTCCATGCGTCATACAGTGCCCATGCTCCTCGTGCTGCTCGGCGTCATGATCGCGCCAAGCCTGGCTAGCGCTGAGGACCCGGAGACCCTCGGGTTAGGGATCGAGCAAAGATCGGCGGTCTATGGCGGAGATGTCGCGAATTACTGCGGGTGGCCCTCAGCCGTGTACGTAGAGGTTGAGTTTAGCAAGTACTGCAGCGGCACCCTCGTCCACCAGGACATCGTCATCACCGCTGGGCATTGCCGCCCCGAGGACGGGCGCGTGACGATTCACTTTGGTGAGGAGTTCGCGGGGGTCGAGCGCTCGGTGAAAGCGACCTGCTACTCGGGGCCCTTGTATGTTGAGGACGACAAAAACTACGTGGGCCCGGATGACTACGGCTATTGTAAGCTCGACCAGCCGGTCACGGACGTGCCGATCATCCCGCCGGCCTACGGCTGCGACGTCAACGAACTCGTCACGGGCAAGGAAGTGGTGCTCGTCGGCTTTGGTGAGTCCAACAACGGCAGCAGCCGGACTAAGCGCCAGGTGACCACGACGATCACCAGCATCAACGACGCGGCGGTCATCGGCGGTGGCGGCCTCAGCACCTGCAAGGGGGACTCGGGCGGTCCAGTCTTCGCTCAGATGAGCGATGGCAGCTGGCGCTCCTTTGGCATCACCTCCGGCGGCGATGGCCTCGGCGATGGCCTCGGGGACAAATCGGAGTGCGGCGGCCCCGGGATCTATGCGCTCATGCACATCGCTGTCCCTTGGATCGAGGAGCACTCCGACGTCGACATCACGCCCTGCCACGATGTCGACGGCACCTGGAAGCCCACGCCCGCCTGCGGCGCGATCCCGCTCGATCCCGCGAGCACCAACGGCGCCAACTGGAGCAATAGCTGCTCCGGCGGCCCGCTGAGCGACTTCTCGGGGCTCTGCGGCGAGCCCTTCGAGGCAAGGGGCGACACTGATCCGCCGAGCGTCTCGATCATCACCCCCGCCGACGGCACGGTCTATGACATCGCGCCCGCGGACGTGACGGTCAGCGTCAACGCTGATGATGGCGACGGCTACGGCGTGAACTCGGTCAGGCTGCTGGTCAACGGCGAGGAGTTCGAGGGCAACAGCGATGGCGCGGCGCCCTACGAGTGGCCAATGATGGCCTTTCCGAAGGGCACCTACACGGTCACCGCCGTCGCCGTGGACTTTGAGGGCAACGAGGCCGTGTCCGCGCTGGTCTCGATCGACGTCGAGCAGGAGCCGTTGATCAATGAAACGGACGGCGGCACGACCGAGAGCGGTGAGGAGAGCGGTGAGGACGGCGGCTCGGACGTCAGCGGCTCGGAGAGCGGTGGGGTCGGGGGCTCGGACCCCATCCTGGGGTGTAGCTGCTCGAGCGAACGTGACGGCCCCGGTGCTCTCGGGCTCCCGGTTCTCTTTGCCCTCGGGCTGCGCCGTCGAAAAGACTATGCTTTCCGCGCTCGACGATGGCAGAGTTCCGATTCTCCATGGCCTGAGGGCTCTGAGCTGCGGTCGGCAGCCGTGCCCGTCGGCTCGACCGAGATGAGGAGCGACGTGCGAGTGACCGCCCGCAGGATCGCCGCCTCCTCGGTCAGTGTGGCTGCCGCAGACGGCTCTTCGGCGACACGGAGCCGGCGCCCGAGGAGGCCTAGGCTGTGTCCACCAGCAATCCTTCCGAGGCCCGCGCCTCCCCGCCGCGGCTCCCGCCGCCGACTTGAATCGGCTGGCATCTCGGTCCGCCTGGGGACCACACGAGGAGGTTGACCCCGAACGCATTAGTGATGCTCGAATCACGCTTGAGCAGGCTCAGTCAGCGATGGACCTCAGTAGGGGCTCGCATTCCTACTGAGTCCCCGGACCTCGATCCAACGATCGTGCCCGTGCTCGCCACCGTCGCCCCGTTCGCCATGGGGTCCCCACCGCGTTAGGGGTGAAGCCCCTGGAGGATCATCGACGTTCCGTCCTCCTGGATCGACGTGCCTATGACGACGATGTGGCCCTCGGGAGTCACCGTCAGCCCCGCCACGCGGGCCCCCTTCTCTCCGGTGACGACCTTGGTCCAGCTTGCAAGCTCGAAGGAGACGGCGTCTATGGCTCGGACCTCGAAGTCGTGGCGCCCCTCATCATCAATGTCGACGTCGGTGAGGTAGACGAGGTCCCCAGTTTGGAGGCGGGCGACGCCCTTCGCGTTCCAGAAGCCCGAAGGGCCCCAGTGGTGGGCCTCGCCCTCGGTCAACAGCTCATCGAACGCCAGGATTGTGGCCTGACGGCTGATCTCCGGATCTTGACTCGTCCAGCCCGCGACGAGGATACCGTTGTTTTCGTCGCGGGCGACCGCGTAGGCCCCGGCGGTGTTGAAGACCTCTGGGCTGGTCCAGCTCTTGCTCTTGGGGTTGAACTCGCCGTTCGCGTCGTAGCGGTGAACGAAGGCCCAGTACTCCATCTTGGCCCATGGTTCGTCGGATATGAACCTCGTCTCGCCGACGAGCACGGGGTCGTGGTTGTCGAGGACCGCCACGGCGAGACCCAGGTCGTTGGGATCTCCCTCGTATTGTGGGTCGTCGACCGGGCGCTCCCACGTTCTCGTCCAGAGCAGATCTCCAGAAATTGTTCGCGCCCAGATCCGTGCATCGGCGGCCGTTGAGCCGACTGGCTTCGAGTATCCGGACACATAGACGCGCCCGAGCTCGTGATCAACCGCGAGCCCCGTCGCCGTGTCACCGAGGTGCCCAGTGCTCAGGACAGTGACCTCCGCCGTGAACGGATCGACCGAGGCGAGCCACGATCGCGGTTGCCCTCCGATCCAGTCGACGCCGGTCGCGAGCACAGAGCTGTCCTTCATGATCGCGACGCCAGTCGTCGCCGAGGCAGCGGTCGCGGGGGGGATGTTCAACGCGGGGTCTCCCACGGAGCTGAACCGGCCGAGGGTCGCCCGGGAGTCCACGTCAAAGCCTGCGACCACGCTCAGATCGCCCTTGATGTAGCCCGCTGTCACGGCGCGCCCCTGCGCGAGGTCGCCGAGCTCGACGGACTCCTCCCACAGGGTCGTCCCACGGCTCGGGAGTTGGAGCGCGACAGTCGCGACATCGCTGATCCCCTCGTTCCCTTGCTCGTCGATCGCGCGGACGGTGAGGTGCCGGAGCTCGCCGCGGGTCAAGAGGTAGGGCGGCGGCGGCTCGTCGGGCGTCCATGAGAACTGCGGTTGCTCCTCGTCGATCGCGTCCCAGAGTTCGAGGAGCACCACCGACGCCTCATGCTCGACGGCGAGCGTCACGAACCCGGCCTCCCAGAGAATGTTCGGGCTCACGCTCAGGCTCACGCTCGGCCCAGCATCACCGGCGGTTTGGCTGTCCCCGCCGGACGTGGTGCCCCCGGTCGACGTGTCGCTGGTCTGGCTGTCTCCGCCGGCCGATGTTCCCTCGGTTGACGTGCCCCCTGTGGTCCAGGGGATTGTCGTCACTCCAGGGGGCTCGGCGCCGCCAGTCGAGGATGAACTCCCGTCGCCCGAGAGGCCCAACAGATCGGTCGCCAGCGAGTCGTCGTAGCAGCCCCCCTCCGCGAGGATGAGCGCCAGAGCTGGCACGATGATCGGCAGGGGCGCCCGCATGCGACGCGATTCTCGCGCGATGCGCACTTGCGCGCAAGCGAAAAGGCGTGTTTCTGCGCCCAGCGCGGGCCCTTGCCGCCGGGGTCTCGAGGGCGGTGTCTTGGCCGCATGTCTGGCGATCTGTCTCGCCCCGCGGCCTCGTCGCCGGTGCGCTCCTTGTTGGGCCGAGAGAAGAACGTCCACCCAGGGATCGCGGCGGGCATCCGTTTCACGCGACCGTGGGCCGTGACCTTTGCGAGCGACGGGCGGGCTGCCGGCGACAGGAGGTGGTGAGCGGTAGGCGAGCGGCGGGCGACCGATGGCGGCGACGGGTAGCGAGCTATGGCCTGGCGAAGGGTGAGCGACAGGCGGCGAGCGACAGGCGGCGAGCGACGGGCGGTGACGATTTCGGGCGGGCGACAGGGGGGACGGCGGCGAGCGGTGGCGGACGTCAGGCGAGCGACAGGCGCGGTGGCGACGAGCGGTGACAACGGGCGAGCGGTGGCGGCGAGCGGTGGCGGACGTCAGGCGAGCGACAGGCGCGGTGGCGACGAGCGGTGACAACGGGCGAGCGGTGGCGGCGAGTGACGGGCGGCGGCGAGCGGTGGTGGCGAGTGACGGGCGGCGGCGGGCGAGCGGTGGCGGCGAGCGACGGACGGCGGTGGCGAGCGACGGACGACGGCGGCGCGACGGATGACGGATGGGGGCGGCGAGTGACGAGCGGCGGCGGGCGAGCGACGGCAGCGGCGAGCGACGGACCGGCGAGGCGAGCGACGGACGGCGGCGGCGAGCGACGGACGACGGCGGCGAGCGACGAACGGCGGCGGCGAGCGACGGACGACGGCGGCGAGCGAGCGACGGCGGCGGCGAGCGACGGACAGCGGCGGCGAGCGACGGACGGCGGCGGCGAGCAACAGCCGGCACGGCGAGCGACGGACGACGGCGGCGAGCGACGAACGGGGGCGGCGAGCGACGGACGACGGCGGCGAGCGACGGACGACGGCGGCGAGCGACGAACGGCGGCGGCGAGCGACGGACGGGGGCGGCGAGCAACAGCCGGCACGGCGAGCAACACCAGCGCGCAGGAGCCATGCCATGGGGCCACTCAGGGCGGCGGGATGGGGCCACTCAGGGCGGTGGGATGGGGCCACTCAGGGCGACGGGATGGGGCCACTAGGGGCGACGGGATGGGGCCACCGGGGGCGGTGGGATGGGGCCACCTGGGGCGGCGGGATGGGGCCACTAGGGGCGGCGGGATGGGGCCACTAGGGGCGGCGGGATGGGGCCACCCAAGATGGGGCCAAGGCTCTGCAGATGGGGCCACTCACGATGGGGCCAAGGATCTGTAGATGGGGCCACTCACGGTGGGTCCAGGGCTGGCTGGTGGGGATCGCGCGGGTCGTGAGCTGGGCAGAACTCCGGGGGAGAGGCGAGCCAACGAGCCGGAGCAGGCCGGTCATCACGCGGTACGCCGCCGGGAGCCTTGCCCCCGAGTTCACTTTTGCAGCCCCCAGGTCGCCGCCGAGCCATGGGTCCGCGCTTGACGATGGTTAGGAGGAGGTGTGTGCAGCACAACTGGTCGTCGATGCCTGTTGAGGACGAGGTGGTCAGCTCGCGCGACTCTGCCCTCCTGGCCACACTCGCAGGTCATCGTTCGCCACAAGGGGCTGACTCCGGTGGCCCGCATCGGCCGCAATCTCCGGTTTCATGGAGGTGCTCGTCGCGAGCGATGGACGACCGCTCTGCGGAGCAGGCGAGGAGCGCTTTCCTGCCGCGACCCCGCGATCCACAAGGCGCCGGTAGGCCCCTCCCGGTACCTGCCCTTGTATGCCCGGCTAGGTTGCCGGGGGCTGGGCGCAAGGGCCTTCAGTCCTCGGCGGCGTTCTTTCGCTCCTCGCGGAGTCTGCGACGAAGTCTCCGAACGTATTCGTTATGGACGGCAGTGAGCACGATATCCGTGATCGTCGTCTCATCCTCTTCCTTCATCGTCATCAGCTCATCGTCGATCTCATAAGTGAAGCGGATGTGTCGCTTCTTGTAGCCGGCCCGCTCCGAAATCGCGGCTTTTCGCTCTGCCCCTGTGGTAGGTCGTGACTTGGACTTCGAGGGCTTCTTGGACCTCGAGGGCTTCTTGGTCTTCGAGGGCTTCTTGGACTTCGAAGGCTTCTTGGACTTCGAACTCTTCTTCCTGGAGGAAGCCGAACTCTTCGTGCCTGAGTGCCGAGTGCCCCGCGATGGGGGTAAGGGAGACATTATCCCTAGCTTGACCAGCCTCTTGCGCGTTTCTGCCGAGACTCCATCCCGTTGCCAGGCAGAATCATCGTCGTCATCGTGCTCATCAAGGTCGTCGATCGTCTCCGGTGCTTTCGTCATCGACTTACCTCTTCCACTCTGGCCACTTTTGTCGAGCACCTGGCTTCAGGCCGCAGACACGCATTAAATATGCGCAGAACCTCTCAATCTGCTTCGTCCCCTCCGCGCGCTTGCTAAAGCGAGTTTCCCAGACCGGGCGATGCTCCGCCATCGCCCGAGCGATGACCCGAGATTGACAGATCTCCTCCTTGTGGATGTCGATGTCTCGCATTGTACTCAGTGCGTGAGAGAGTTCTTCAGCAGCCCATTTGCCGCCAGCACCCGCCTTGTTCATGACGGCAGTTACGGGAGCTGAGAGTCGCAGGTCCCGAAGAACACCGGCGAGGTTATCCAGGCTGAAGTTGTTGTCGACAGGAGAAACCCACCGGGTTGGTCGCACCTTGCGCGAGATAGCGATATCGGGCGGGCAGTCAGCGATCAGGACATCGCAGTCCACCCCCTCAGGGAGTTTGTTCGGGCTGTATGCTGCGACAATGTTACGGAGTTCGATCACTTCGTCCTTGAGGAGCATTCCGTCGGGCCCCGCGAAGTACTTGAGGAGGTCGCGTTGCGGATCAAGGCAGACGGCAACGACCTTGAGGCCGTGCTCTGCGAAGTAGCACGCGGCATTGAAGCTCAAGGTCGTCTTTCCGCTCCCACCCTTGTTGTTGTAGAACGCGATCGACTTCATGGATCTAGCGTCACGTTGAGGGAGGAGGTCGTCAACTACAAGCGAGCGGAGGGGGGAGCGGATAGACGCGAGCATCTGAGTCGACACGACTCAAATTTGGCGGACGAACGTTGGTCCGCTACGGATCCTGCGAGAAGGTACGGAGGCGCGCATGATTGTGAGCTGAGGATCGCGGTTCTTTCCCTCGGGCCGATCTACTTGCCGAGTCAGAGGCACGGCTCGGCATTGCGCGACCGAGGCATCACATCGCTCGTAGCGGCCGGCTTCCATTGTTCGGGTTGGTCCCATTGTTCGGGGTGGCCCCATCGTTTGGGGTGGCCCCATCGGTCAGGGGGTCGATCGTTCGGGGTGGCCCCATCGTTCGGGGTGGCCCCATCGTTCGGGGTGGAGCTATCGTGTGGCCGAGGCTGCAGAGGAACTCCACGACAAGGCAGCACGCGGCCGAGTGGTCAAGCGGTCGAGCTGTCGCCCGCCTACCCGCGGTGACGATTGATGCCGATGACCACGTAGTTGTACGGGATCAGCTGCTTCGGATCGTCCGCCGCGACCACCTCGCCTGTCGCCGGGCTGTAGACCCAGTCGCTCCAATCCCACAGGGCTTGGAGCTTCTCCGGGACCTGGACAGCGAGATAGGAGCCTTCGGCCAGGCGCGCGCCCATGCGGTCGCGGCTGAAGTCCAGGCCGAGGAAGAAGTCCTGGACGGCGACGTTGCGGTTGCGGCTGGCGATCGCTCGGGTGATGCCCAGGGCCAGGCCCGAGAGCGGGGCGATGGCCGGTTGGGCGGTGGTCGCCAGCTTCAGGCCGCCCTTAAACACGTCGCTGTCCAGGAAGTCGAGGAACTTCTCATCGCTGTCGTTCTTGACGTTCACGGTGTAGCAGCGCACGCCGAGCCCTTCGCCAACGCCTAGGCCGATGAAGATCGGGTAGCCGACGAGCGCCGCCCGCTCGCCCGAGCGAACCCGGTAGGTGTGGTTGAAGTGCAGGCTCTCGCTCACGTCCCGGTCGAGGTGGTTGGTGGCGTGGAACTCGAAGAGCACCCGGTGCGAGCCGGAGCCGGGGTAGTCGGCGACACGCAGTCGGTTCAAGGTCACGTTGACGCGTTGGTGACGCAGGCTCTCGTCCGCCTGGACGGCGCCGAGGGGGAGGATTGGGGCGCTCGTGGCCGAGGGGTCATCCGCACAGGCTGGACCGAGGTAGCCAAACGCGTGGGCCGTGTGCTGCCACGGCTTGTCGCCGAAGGGCCACCAGTCGGAGACGCCCATGACGGCCCCCCGGGGGCGGAACTCTGGGTTGGAGAGAGCGGTGGCGGTCGCATCGTCGCCGAGCTCGCGGAGCTTGGCGGCGGCGTCGTCGGGGGAGAGGGCGCCAATGACTGGCGGGTGGTCGTCGCGTTGCATGGGAGCTTTATGGCGGGTCGGTCGGGTGTTAGTGGGGGGACTTGTGGTCTTGCTCGATAGCGGCGATGAGCTGGCGGGTCTTCGCTATCTGGGCGGCGGCGCGGTCACCGTATTGCTCGAAGTTCTTGAGGGCGCCGTGGGCGTAGTCGAGGGCATCGTGGAGGCGTCCGGCTCTGGCCATCCTTATCGCGACTTGATGCTGAGTTGTGGCGACGTCGAAGCGGTTTCCACTATTTTCCTGGTAGGCGATCGCTTTGCGGGAATGCATCAGCGAGCGGTCGAATTGGACGCCCGTCGCGTACAGGATGCCGAGCGCGTAGTGCGTCACGGCGAGTTCGTTCAGTGCGTTTGTTGGGGTGAGGTCGAGCGCGTGGTGATAGAGGCCGAGCGCGACGTTGAGGAGTTGGAGAAGCTCCACTTTGGGTCGCTTGGCGGTACGCGCCTCCCAGAGGCGCTCACTTTTAACACTGCCAAGCATGCGTAGGCATTGCCCAAGTCCGAGAATGTCCGTTTCGGCGCGCAAGTCGAGGCTCCTGCCACACCAGCGCTCAGCCGCGTCGAGATCGCGGAGGCTCGGCAGCTCCTGGTATGCACGTCCGAGGTTCAACGCGCAGGTCGCAGCGGCCTGATCTGCGATCGTTTCCAACAGGCAGAGCGACTCTTCATAGCTATGGATACAGGATGCCGCGCTGCGCTTTCGCTGGATCTCCCCGAGTCCGTGCAAACTCACCGCGAACGATCGCACCATTATCCGCTCGCCATGCTCTAGTGAGTCAGGCGGTTTAGCGAGGTGCGGCTTGGCTCGCCCCCGGGCCCAGTCCACGACGCCCCTCTGTAGGTGCTCCGCCCTTTCCCAGTCGCGCGACTCGCTTGCGAGTCCTACGCGATAGCTTGTCACCAGAGACCACACCTCTTCGCGGCCTTGGAGGGGCCCATCGGTATCGGGGTCTACGATGTCGGGCACCACCGCCTCAACCAGCCGCGCCCACGCCCCTCGTCGTCCCGTACCACGATACAGAGTGCTAAGCCCTTGCATCGCGCTGATCGCAAGCTCCCACCAACCGTTCTGACGAGAGAGCCGCCACGCGCGCAGGAGGTTCTCCTCCTCCGTCTCTAGGGCTGCTATGACTCTAAAATTCCCAGGCTCGAACTGGCAGTAGAAGTTCCCTAGCCCGCCTATCGCGTTGACCCAGGCCCGCTCAACTCGATGCGCCGCGCAATCACCATCACCTGTTCCAGGCGGGTAATGGCGCTCGAAGACTTCCCGAAAGAACCACGGCAAGGCCGGGTGCACACCGTAGTAGTCGGTGTAGCGACGCAGGAGCCCAACCTCCGCCACTCGGTCCAGCAACGCCGTCCATGCGTCCCGCCCGACTCCCCGGAGCTCCTCGAGACACCCAAGAGCTTCTGGGCTGCTCATGAGCACCAGGGCATCCACATCGACGACCCCCTGGAACAGGGCCAGCACCGACAACCAACGGCGCTCCTCCTCGCTGAAGCCAACCTCGAATCCGTACCGAAGCGATGCTCCCAGAGACCGCGACCGCCCCTCCGCCATCTCATCCTGAAACGCCGCTTGCCTGGAGCGGAGGGTGGCCACGTACGCCTCGATCGCAGCCTTCGCCCGTAGGCCGTCCCGCACTGCCTGGCCGACCACGATGGTCAGGGTCAGCGGGTTGCCCCCCGTGAACACGAGGAGCGGCCGCCAGCTCTCTATGTCGGTGAAGTTGCGTCCGCGCTTGCCCATCAGCACCCGAGCCAGCTCCACCCGCTCCTGGAAGGGCATCGGCCCCACAGCGATGCGGCGCGGCAGCTCCACGAGCCAGTCGCTCTCGTCGCGCCGCGACGTCAGCAGGAACTTCGCCTTCGTCCTTCGCGCGGCGCGGAGGAAGTCGACCAGCTCGCGCTGCTCCTCGTCGCTAAAGGCCGTCGGCGCCCCCTTCGGAAAGCCGGTCACCGGCTCCACGTTGTCCCACACCCAGAGCACGGGGACCTGGCCGAGGAGCTGGAGGGCCACATCACGGCGACGGGCGTCGTCCAGAGCGAGCCAGTTGATCTCGTTCGCCTCAAGCATCGGCCCGAACACCTGCCCCACCGTGTCGAGAACCCGCGCCAGCGGCCGGTACTGCTCGAACGACGTGAAGAGTACCCGCCCGTCCAACCCGTCCAGCCCGCCCGTCAGCTCGTACCAGCGCGCGAATTCCACAGCGGTTGTCGTCTTGCCGCTGCCCGCGTAGGCGTGCAGCAGCACCACTTGGTGGGAGTCGAAAGCGCGGTCGAGGGCCAGGATCGTGGAGTCGCGGCCGATGAAGCCCACGTCCGGTTGCGGCGGGAGGCCGACCTCGCGTTCGGACACGGCCTCGATCGACCGGGTGCTATCGATCTTGATCCGCAGCGTCGGGGCAACGTTGCTGCGATCGGGGAAGAGCTGGATCGGCTGGTGTTCATAGACGATCGGTACCGACCAGTCGCGCAGCGGCACCGGCTCGTAGGCGATGGTCCGCAGCGGTTCGGCCGCCAGCTGCTTGCGGCCCGCCGCCACTGCCTCCCCCAAGCTCCGGCCAGCGACCAGTGCGGTGTAGAGGTCGGCCACGAACTGCGCGGCCGTCACCACGTACACGTTGTGGCGCATCGCCACCACCCCGGGCACCCCCTGCTCAATGACCTCGTGGGCGAGCGACCCGTAGACCCGATCCTCCTGGTCGTCCCCCGCTTCGTCGTCATCCTCGACGGTCACCAGTGGTTCGGACGGAGGCTCCGCGTGGGCCGAGCGACACGCGTTCAGCACCAGGGCCGAGACCCGGGTCTCGTAGAGCAGCCTGCCCAGGGCTGGGCCGTCCACGAGTTGGAGGTTATCCTCGACCCTGGGGTTCTCGAAGACTAGATATCCGTGCGCGCCGGGGCGGTGCTCGGAGAGCAGCAGTGATCCGTAGGTCGCGGTGCTCGTCGGCGCCAGGCTGCGCAGCATCTGCCGCATCCGCTCGCCTAGGCTCGTCGACTCCTCCGCCTTCGGCAGCTCCAGAAACGCGCCGTGGCCGTCGAAGTGGACGATGTGATACGGCTTGCCTTCGGCCTCGGCCGCGCGTAGGACCATCGCGAGGCGCGCGTAGGTGGCAGGGCGCAGGACCTCGAGCTGGAGGTGCTCGCGGTCGCTCGCCTTGAGGCACTTCACGAGGCGGCTAGCCACCGAGCGGAAGGGGACGTCGGAGTCGCGCCCCGGCCGGCAGATGACCAGGAGGATGCGGATCGGGCCGTCCTCGGCCGCCGTGTCCGGGACTCGCACCGACACCGCCGTCTCCGACTGGACCCGCACAAACGAGCGCGCCCGCAGGGCCAGCACCGCATCAGTCCGCGGCTCGCGGAGGAGCTCCCACGGGATCGCCGTCGACCCGGCCACGTCGGTCCTCACCTCGATCCGCGTCTGCGTCAAGTCGTCTTCGAGTTTGCCCCACAGGCGCTGGCCCTTCGAGTCGGAGAAGACTGCGTTGAAGAGATCGACGCCGACCTCCTTGATCAGCTTCGTCTCGATGCGATCGGCGATCTTCTTCTCAACCGGACCCGGCTGGAGGAGGTAGTCCTCGAGGTACCATCGGAGGCGCTCGCGGTCCTGGGTGCTGAGCGAGAAGGAGAACTCGGAGCTCGCCGTCAGCGCAGCGACGCCGTTCCGCCGCAGGGTCGCTTCGACCCGGTAGAGACCTGCCGCCAAGGCAAGCTGTCGAAGCTCGAGGACCTGCATGGACCTGCACTGTACAGCACCGTGTCTGCGACTTCGTCGGGGGGTGCGCCTACCGCTCAGCAGGCGGCTGGATCTCCGCCCCAGCAGCTCTGGTGCCTCCACCCTGTGCCCGATCTCCTCGACCTCGCCGAGTGCTCGGGTGGTCATCGTGTCCGCCTCGTCAAAGACCCGCTAGACTCTGCCAACTGATGGTGGCGACCACGATTCTCGCAGGGCTCTTCGGGTTTGTGCTCAACAAGACTGGGGGCTGGGCTGCAGACTGGGCCAAAGACTCCGTTCTTGCGGTGACCCTGGAAACGAAGCTCCTCAAGGCCACGAACGCGTGGAAGAACGAGCTTCCCACGGGACTCCGCGCTCATGACCTCAACTTCGATGTCTTCTGGGACGAGCCGGCGATCGACCGGAGTGCTGTTGCTGAGCTCAAGCTCGCAGAGAGGCTCTGGGGTCATGAAGTTCCGACGACGGATGAGTTCTTTGACGTTCTCTTCGGTCGCTACAACCGGGTGCGCTCGGGCTACTCAGAGAAGCCCGAGATACACCCGCCCTGGTTCTTCCGAGTCGAAGTGGTGGAGGTCGAGCCGGAGCTCGAGAGACTTGCAGAGGCGATGCACAACGTATGCGCCTGTTTCCCCGAACTTCGTGACCCCACGCTAATCAAGGAGATCAGAGGAATTGCCGCGCGGCTCCCGGCGGTTGTACCGAGAGGTGAGGCTCTCCCTGACGAGACCGAACGCCACGGCATCGACCTTGACGCGTACCTGAAGACCCTCCTCGCCGAGGTCGACCACATCGACATCAAGGGGATCTCGACCAGCGTCCGCGCGGCGATGCGTGAGCCGATCGAGAACCTCTACACACCGCTGCACAGCCATGAGGACAACTTCGTGGGCGACGCGGAGCAGGTGCTCCTCACGCGCGGTGAGGAGCAAGACACGGAGGTATTCCTGCCCGAGCTCCTCGGTCGTCACCGCCATCTCCTCCTCGTCGGCAAGCCCGGCTCTGGCAAGACCACCTTCATCCACCTTGTAGCCTGCATGCTCGCGCGCGACCTTCGCGAGCCGCGGCCGCCGGACGCTGTCCCCTGGCGCGAGGAGCACCTTGGGATGGCGCGGGACAAGCCGCCGCCGATCCCCGCGCTGATCCGCCTCCGCGAACTCGTCCACGACCTGCTCGGCCGCGACCCGAAGGCGATGCTGCCGAGCGACCAGGGCTGGCTTCTCCGGCGCCTCGGAGAGCGGACCCAGCCAGCCGGCGCGGTGAGCGATCATGGCCTAGAGGCACGTCAGCAGCAGTGGGCGCGATGGCTCGCCGGCGATGAGGCGATCCTTCTTCTCGATGGCCTCGACGAGGTTGCCGACCTCGTCCTCCGCGACCGCGTCCTGGCGATCGTCCGCAGCGCCTGCGAGATCTGGCCGAAGTGCCAGGTTATCGTGACAAGCCGACCGATCCTCGTCGAGGCGATGACAGCGGCGCCACTCTGCTTCCATCAAGCCGAAATTGCTGAGTTTGACCAGGATGAGGTCCTACGGTTCGTAGAGCAGTGGTCAAAGGCGCTCTACCATCGCCAGGAAAGCCTCAGCGCCGAGAATACTCGGTCGCTCTTGGCTGCGCTCCGCGACCGACCGGAGCTCCTGAAACTCGCCCGCAATCCGGTGATGCTCACCTGCCTCTGCGTGATCCACTACAACGAGAGGGGCGAGCTACCCAGTGGCCAGGCGCGTGTCTTCCGGGCCATCTTCAACTGGATGCTGCGCTCCCGCCGCGCCCAGCGCCGCTACGTCTACGCCGCAGAGGTTTCATGCGATCAGGCGCGAAGCGAGCGAGAGGTCGACAGCCTTGCCGAAAATGCGCTCTACCGCCTCGCCCTGGCGATGATGGAGGGGACAGAGCGGCGGCCGGGCAAGATCGCCTCGATCGACGTCGGCGATGCGGCGACCGCTATCGAGGGGGAGATCCTGCGCTACTTCCCAGACGACCGAGAGGCGCCGCGCGAGCGCGCCGAGCGCTGGTTGCGGGGGGAGTGCGAGCTCAGCGCGCTGATCGAGGAGGTTGCAGGCAACCAGCTCAAGTTCTGGCACCTCACGATCCAGGAGTTCCTTGCCGCGTGGGCGATCTCCCGCCGTACCAACTGGTGGCAGGACTTCGAAGGACACCTCGACGACCCCCAGTGGGACAACGTTGTCGAGCTCTTCTCAGGCTGCGTCTTTGAGGCTGGCGGCCGCGATCGTGTCGACGAACTGATCGAGAAGCTGCTCGATCGCGGGATGGGCAAGGGTCTGCTCGTCGAGGCCCAGACCCTGGTCCTCGTAGACCGCGTGCTCGAGTCGATGAGCGCCTACGAGTACCGCGAGGACCGGGCTCTTGTCCGGCGTCAGGAGGCCCTGGTGGATCAGGTGATGGCGATCTTTTCGGTGGCGGGGGCCGCAAAGGTGCCGTTGGAAACGCGGATCGCCGCAGCGGAGGTGGTCGGGCGGTGGGGTGATCCTCGGTTTGCCGAGGAGGTGGACAACTTTGTGGAGATCCCTGGGACGGGGCTGAGGCTCGGGAGATACCCGGTGACGGTGGTGGAGTTCGGGCGCTTCGTAGCGGCAGGGGGTTACGAGGTGCAAGAGTGGTGGGCCGGCGTGGACTTGGAATGGCGCAAGGAGCGATCGAGACCGTGGGAGTGGGAGTTCCAGCAGCAGCACCCGAGTCGACCGATCGTAGTGACGTGGCCCGAGGCGCAGGCGTACTGTCGGTGGCTGAGCGTCCAATTAGGCATGCTGGCTCGATTGCCGAGCGCGAAGGAGTGGGAGCGGGCGGCGACTCCGCTCGCGGGGCCGTATCCGTGGGGGGTCTTGCCGACCTGTGACGAGGACGAGGCCGAGTCTGTCGGCGCCCTGATAGCAAACTCTCTAGCGAACTATGGGGTGTCCCTGGGGCCGACGCCGGTGGGGCTCTATCCAGCGGGAGCAGGACCGAGTGGACACGTCGATCTCGCGGGCAACCTATGGGAGTGGTGTAAGGACGGCCCGTCGGACCGGGAGGATATGAGATACGTGAAGGGAAACTGTTGGGCAGGAGGGCCAACCGACCAACTGGAGGTCCCTTCGTACGGGTTGGCCCCTGTTGACGTCTTCATGTCCGACGTGACGGGGTTTCGTGTGGTCGTAGCGAGCGAGCCAGGTTGATCCATGCGCTTCGGGGGGCGTTGGCGAGCCGGCAGAACCGATCTTCCGATCCTCGACAGCAACCGATCACTCAAAGCGCTCAAGCGTGTCGCCAATAGAGATGATCTCGAGCTCCTCGTTGTCGGCGATATCGAGTGCCAGCCAAGTCACGTCACGGCTGCGATGGATCTGATTCGGCTGTGGGTCGATCTCGAGTGCGTCGCTCATGAACAGTGCTGCTGTGACCTCCCGGCGGACCCGAATGCACCACGCTGGTCGTAGTCCCATCGTCGCAAGGTAGGTCATCAGCGCCTCTCGACTCGTGACCAGATAATGGTGTTCGAAATTGTATCCTACGGAAGGGCAGTCGCGCTCGACGACGACGGGGCACTTGGCTCGATCGAGGTAGGTGCGATGCCATCGCCCGCCCTGCATCCCTACGACGCCGAGGCTCGTGCGCAGGCCGGAGCTGGGCAGCCATACGTCGGACTCTGCCTGAGACTGATCCTCATCGCGCGCGGTGAAGGTTCCGACGAGCTTGTGGATACGGACGTGATGGATCGCGCCGTCGTGGTTGAAGCTGTCGTAGCCGCCCTCTTGATCGGTCCATGAAAGCCAAGGTGCCCAGCAGGCAAGGGCAGCGGAGCCATATACACCGCCGTCCAACCACGCCCTGTCGTGGTAGAGGTTTCGGAGAATATGGGGCGCATCTCGGCGGACCTGGGCGAGATCGGCAAGATCGATGGCGACGGCGTTGATCTCGACCAACTGGTCGACGCAGTACTGATGTCCGCAGCGGAAATGTCGTAGCCCTAGTACCTGCGCGTCGCTCCATCCTTCGACGTGAGCGCGAACCAGAATCCTAGGATCGGGCAGAACCCCTTCGGTGAGCCATCGTTCGGCACGTAGCACGAGGTCGGGTTCGTGGGCGAATTGCCTGGTCAGGATCTCCTCGGGCTCCCAGGCTCCCTCCCAGGCCTGCTCGCGGTCGCTTTCCTCTGTCGACCTCGGCATTGGATCGGGAAGTCCGTTGCCGATCTTCTCGAGCGTCGTCAGCCGCTGCCACTCGCCTTCCTCCGTCGACCACACGGGAAGTCGATCGGCGAGTGCGCCAGCGACACGATCGACGGCGGCCCAGACGTACTTCTCGTTGAAGGTTGCAACCTCACTCCTGTGGCCATGTGTAGCTCCCGAGCCGTGCCGCTGCGCGATTGCATCGTCGACAACCGTGGGCTGCTCCTTCCAGTTGTAGTGGCGAAATCCCTGGCGAGACCAGCCCCAGCTGCGGACGAGGCTCGCGAGCATGGCATTGCGCACGAGCTTGGGAGGGGGCTCCGTCGTCGCGCCTACCTCGGCGGCGTGGCTGAGCAACGCCCGAAGTTCGCTGGAGAGTTTGGGCTTGTCGACCTTGTGGCGTAGCCAGGCGTGGAGTTCTTGGCCACGCTTGAGGAGTTCTTGGCCACGCTTGAGGAGTTCCTCCTCGGAGAGTTCGACCTGGTCGTCGTCCTCGCCTTCCGTATCGTCGCCGGCAGTCGTGAGCATTGCGAGCTTCGTTAGGAGTGACTCTAGGCTCGGAGCTCGCCCCCGAGCGCCTTGTTCTCGCGCCGACGCCTCCTGTCTCGCCTCAACCAAGGACTGAGGCCCGTCGATGGCGCCACTCTCGAGTGCACGCACCAGGCTCGGATCAACCTGGGCCTCGCTGTCGACGTGTCTTTGCTCGGCTGGTTTGGAGAACTCGCGGAAGCAGCGGTCGGCGACGTACCAGGAAAGGTCTCCGACTACGACGGTGCCTAGGTCCGGGGAGCCCGCGCGCAGCTCGTCGATATCGAGTGCGGGCCATCCCCCGCGCGCTGTGTACGGTGGCCTTGCCCGCGCGAGTTGGATATCGAAGGACCCCGGCAGGACCAGGGCTGCGCGCTCGATGATTGCCCTCGCGGCCACACGAATAGCGACGCTAGTGGTCGGGCATGATGCATCCGGGGCAAAGAACAGTCGATCCGCGAGCTGCGCAAGCTCACCGATGGCCGGATCGTCAGGGGGCGCGATGACGGCTGCCCCGAGAGCGGCGACGACGAGATCGTCGAGTAGCTGAGGGTCATCAACGCTCGCCATGTGTTGGAGAAGCTTGACCATCTCCGCGAGGCGTGAGCCTCCCCAGCGGGCGAGCATCTCCCGCGCGCGCCTGCGTCGGTTTTCGACGACCGATGAGCAAGTCCACGCCACAATGAGAGGCAGTGAGTCCCAGGTGTCGACTTCAACCGACAAGCCAAGGTTGTCCAGTACCGGCTCGAAGCACCCCGCCCATGGCCCTGTTCCGCCAAGGTCTTCGGGGACGGACCAGATCGGATCTCGCTCTGCGAGGGGGAGGCTCCGCAGGGCGCTATCGAGTAAGCGAGCTCCGAGCGGGTGTCCGGGGATGCGGGCGATCGGCACGACCAGATCCGCTAGCAAACTGCGATTGAGTTCGGTGGTCTCGACAAGCCACTGCTTGATCTCCGCGGCGCGCTGACCCGCCGTCTTTGGCGGCAAGAGTGCCAGAGACCCGGCGTGTATTCTCTGCAAATCTGGAGGTGGGGACATCCAGCTCAGGTCGATCACGAAGTGACCATGTTGGGCGAGCTGCGCCGCGTAGATCGTCGCAGCAGAGTGCCGGCCAAGAAGGATCTCAGGAAACGCCAACTTCTTTTCGCCGCCGATCTCCTCCAAGGTGGCTCGCGCGAGCGCGGAGGCTAGGACGAAGTCGGAGACATGTCGAGTGGCCAGTGTGTAGACGGGGCGCGGTGTCGCCAAACCCTCCGCGGGAGGCAATATTCGATCAACTAGCCCGTACTCGACGAGGAGCGTCAGCACACCGCGGACTCGCGGGGCGGTGAACTCGTAATCTCGCTGACCCACGCCCCGGACAATTTCGATGCTCGAAGTCCAGTCGTTCGATGCCCTCGATCCCTGCTCGGTTAGCTCGGTCAACACCGAGTGCACCAGACCGAGGTCTTCGCTCCAAGCCTGGCCACCCGCCCTGTCCCGGGCTTCGGCCTCAAGGCGCTCGAACTTGCGGCGAAACAACATCAGGAGGGTGGTGTTGGCTCCATCGGAGGCGCTGACCGACCGGCCGCGGAATTCCTCCGCGAACAGCCGAACCTCGACGGGGTTGCGCATTGCCCAGCCCAGCCAAGGTACTCGGTCGACGCGAATGGCGTAGTGCTCCGTGTAGGCTCGAAACAACGCGGGAAGGTCGACGTCCCCATCCCTCGCGAGCTTGGAACGGCTTACGCCACGCGACCGCGTTTGCTGGCGGACATACTCGGGCCGAGCCGTGGCGATGAGGTGTACACGCGGCCGTTGCTCGAGCTCTATCGCGAGGTCGCCGATGACGTCGAACCACATTCGAGAGTTCGACGGTGACTCCTCTAGTCCATCGATGATGACCAGGCAGCGAGAGAAACCTTCATGGCGGGTGTCGGCCTTCACGCGCGCAAGCTGGTCGATGATCGCGAGCGCCTCTAGACCGTCCAAGATGCGGCTCAACGGCCACTCCGGAGCGTCGAGGGCCTCGCTCAGCATCCGTCGAGCCCCCTGTCCTGGGTCGTGGGACTTGGCCAGGAGCATGAGGGCCGGAGCGCCTCGTTCCACGAAGCGATCGATCGCCTTGGCGACAGCGTGGGTCTTGCCACATCCCGCAGGGCCTTGGATAACTCGCGGCATCGCGCTGCTTCGAACCCAGCGCGCGATTTGGCGAACGATCGTGAGGGCCTCGCGTGTGAGTGACAAGGAGCGGGCAGCGTGACGAGCTGCGTACGCTCCTGAGGCACCGCTCTCATAGTCCTTGAGACCCACATCGAACTGATCGATCGCGGCCGTCGCTGTGAAGGTCTTGACCGAAGTTGTTGGCCCCACGGTCATGAGCAACGCCAAGGACTCGGAGTACGCTTGAAGCGAAGCGATGGTGTCGGCCATCGGCCGGATGGCGCTGCTCAGACCCGCGGGCAGGTTGCCCGAGGTCAGGCGATCGAAGCCATCGAGAGCCTCGCGAGCCGTAACTAGCCCGCGGAGGGCCTGCTCGAGGGCTTCGCGTGCGGCGATGACGTGCTCGTGGATCCACGAGTCGGCGTCGATGATCGCGTCCACTCTCCCTATAGCGTGAAGGCTGGGCATGTAGCGGTTGTGGAGCCGCTTCTTGGTCTTTCTCCATGCGATCTTGAGGGTCTCGCGCGTGAACTCGCCATCGAACCAGAGCGCCTTGATCTCTCGGTTTCCGGGATAGGCGAGCTGGTCAAGGAGGCCGGCCCCATCCCAACGGACGATCTGGAGCTTCGGGTGGCTCGCGGCGAGGTCATCGATGAATTTGGCCCACCGTTCGACGCCCCCCTTGCGCAGCTTCTTGTTCTTGCCGGGAGTCCCCTTTGTCAGGTTCTGCGGCATGGCAACGATGTAGCGACGCAACGTGGGGAAGGTCTTAACGGCGGTGTCGACAGAACCCCTGATCTGCTTCATTCGGGAGTCGTCGAGGTTGCGTGGAAACCACTTGGCTTGGAGCCCATGGACGTCACCGTTGGCGAGCTTCGCAAACGCCTCGACACCACCGTCACCACCCGCACCATGGAGCACGTAGGATTCGAGATCGTCACCCAACTCGCGCGCGATCCACCTCTCGAACAGCTGCGCGCTGAAGGCTTCGAACGCGTCCTCCGGGCTGACGAGGCCGCTCTCGAAGCGCGACCAATTTAGGATGGTTGCCACGTCAGACCTGCACCCTTGTCGCGGCGTCGGTCGACCCCTGGGGAGCGCCGGCCAAGGGAGGCGTCACGTTCAGCCGAATCTGCCTGCGCCGCGATCTACCGGGAGATCGAGGCGCAAGGTTCGAGCTGGCGTGCTGAGATAGACCATGCCCTCGTACATGGAAGTTGACTGCGGCCATCACGAGCAGGATGTCTGGCACTCGATCCCCCAGGATTCAGCGCGTGGGGCCGAGCGGGATTGCACCGGAGGGTGCTGGACCGAGGGCGCGAGGAGCGAGCTTGAGGGCGATCTCTGAGTCGGCGTTGTCGCTAGCGAGGACGACGGCACTCAGCATCCTGCCATCGTCTGTCACGTGAAAAGGTATCAGAGCCTCTGCAGCTGTGAAGACTCCGTCGCGAGCACCTGCAAAGACGTTCTTGAAGTAATGAAAGAGCAGGCGGTGGCGCCTGTCTCTCTCGCTCTCCGCTTTCTTGTGCCTCTTTACCGGGGCTACTTCAACTCGACACGGACGCCCCTTCACCTTGAAAGTGAGTTCGTGAGTGGTCCATCTCGCGTCCGAGATTCCTACATCCGTCGCAGCTTCAAAAATCTCGCTGATCTGCTGCCGAGTGATTCGCCAAGGCACCTTGGTGGTCGAATAAGCTGCTCGCACAAAAAGACCGTAAGCACTCGCATCGGCTTGGCAACCCTGGGTTGCCCTAGGTGAACCTGCGCGCCTGCGCCTGGAGCGCTCTAGCGGTGGATAGCCTACTTCCGCACAGGGCGATCTCTCCCCCTGACGGCTTTGCCGCGGTTGTCTATCCTCGAACTGCGCGAGTGTTGAGCGCAGGAGGTGGGGGTGGGAAGAGCAAACGGAAGAGCAGCAACCCAACCAGCGGGCCGAGAGTCACCGCTGATGACAGCCGATGAACTTGCGGGCTGGCTCCACTGCTCACGCCGGGCCATCTACGACCGGGTCTACCGCGGCCAGCTCCCGGGCGTTGTCCGGGTCGGCCGGCGCCTGTACTTCCTGCGCGATTCCGTGCTAGCGTTTCTGTCGGAAGGGACAGAACGGCGCTCATGGAGGAGTCAATGAGCGTAAAGATCCGAGAGAGGGTCTATTCCAAGAC
>Ga0316189_10000796_pt1 | contig 31547 bp, 24 predicted proteins | sample LowCovwburrow_MG_FD_204930 | JGI IMG/M metagenome (GOLD analysis project Ga0316189, IMG submission 204930) | Coastal sediment microbial communities from Maine, United States - Lowes Cove worm burrow | ecosystem: Environmental > Aquatic > Marine > Coastal > Sediment | place: USA: Maine...
CTTGGCAGAGAAAATGTTGGTTATGTGGAGGGAAGCCGGGTCGCGGTGGCTGAGGCGCTTGGCAGAGAAAATGTTGGTTATGTGGAGGGAAGCCGGGGTCGCGGTGGCTGAGGCGCTTTGGAGAGAAAATGTTGGTCATGTGGAGGGAAGCCGGGGGGCGGTGGCTGAGGCGCTTGGCAGAGAAAATGTTGGTCATGTCGAGCCGCGGCGAGCCTGGCATCGCCTGTCCCCTCGTTTGGCGCTCGCACTCTCTTTGACGCTCGCTGGTCGGCTTGTCGGTCTGCCAGCCGCCACAGGGGAAGAGGAGGACGCCTCCGGCGAGATAGGCTCGACCTGTGCCTCTCAGCCGAAGATCGATCGCCTCCGCACGGACATCGCCGGGACTACAAGGAGAGCCAAAGAGCTCAAAGAGATCGAGCGCGTCTCAAAGAAGGACGATCCCGGCTGGCCAGAGCTCACCTAGGAGATCGCGATCGCGCAGTCATCTAGGGCCGAGCCCTCCGAAGCTCGTCAGCGCTCGAGGGCGATCGCGATCCCTCTCCCGAGGTTTCGCTCGATGGTAACGCCCTTGACCTCGAACTCTGCCCCGGTCAGGACCACCGCGACCTCCGAGGGCACCCCCGTGAGGATCAGTCGTGCGCCGAGGAGGCGGACCATCTGCGAGACACGCTCGATCAACTTCGCGGTCTCGGCCCCCACATCGCGAATCGCGGTCAGGTCGAGCAGCACCGTCCGCACCCGATGGGCGACCATCCCCTGGGTCATGACCTCGACCAGCCGCTGTCTCCGGCTATGGTTGTAGCGTCCGATCAAGGGGACCGCGATCACCCCCCGGGCCAACGGCAGCAGCGGCACCGAGAGCTCGTCGAGCGCCTCCTCTTGGGCGGCGATGACCTCGTCCTGCAGGCGCGCCCTCTCCTCAGCGAAGCGGCGCGCCTCGGTGACATCGCGGAGGATCCAAGCGAGCGCGCTCTCACCCTCGGTCTCCGAGCGGATCAAAAAGGCGCTCGAGGAGAGGTGCAGCCGCTCATCCCCCTTCGCGTAGCGTAGATCCTGACTCCAGACTTCACCGGCCTCGAGAGCGCTGGAAAGCCCAGCCCCCTCGCCGAGGCTCTCGACCGTCTCCCGTAGCCAGCTCATCAGCCCCTCGTCGTCGCCGAAGAGCTGAGACGCGCGGTCGTTGACGTGAAGCGGCGGGCACCGCCAGTCGATGGGATAGGCCATGACCATCACTCCGTCGGGCGAACGGCTGACGAGCGTTCGGAAGATCGCCGCCGCCTCCTCGGCGTTCCGCCTCCGCGTTACATCTGTTGAGATGCCAGCCAGCGCGAAGGCTCGACCGTCCTCGCCTTGGAGCGGAAAGATCTGCTCGTGAAACCACCGTATGCCCTCGGGGAGCGTCAGGCGAAATTCCTGGACGGCGGTCTCGCCGGAGGCGAGCGCTGAAGCGCTGACCGCAGCGATCTCCGCGGCCTCTTCCTCGGAGAGAAAGTCGCTCTCAAAGCGACCCAGGATCTCGTCCGGGGCAAGCCCCAGCATCTCTGCGTGGAGACGGTTGCTGAGGATGAAGCGTCCGTCGAGGTCCTTCACGTAGATCACCGCGGGGGCATACTCCGCGATGTAGTGCAGGAGCCGCTGGCTATGCTGAAGAACCCCTGACTTCCTCAGCAGCTCCGCCTCGAGCTCCGCCAGCTCGCCCTGCAGGCGCTCCCGCTCCTCACGCAAGGAGCGAAGTGCTGCGTCCTTGTCGCTCACCTCAGGTTCCAGTCCGACGGGGCTTCAGGAGGTGCAGAGCTGCTTCAAGTTGAGACCTGCGAGCGCCATCCCTTGGACCTGAGCTGACGCTTCGTTGATCATCGTCACACCGGCGCCGCTCAGCTCATCGATCACGACCCGGAGCGGGCGCGCGCCCGCGGGCGACGCGATGATGTCGACGAGCGCCTGGACCACCGCGCCGGAGTCCGGCGGAGTCGGCGACGAGAGGGCCTCAATGATGCTCCCCTGGACCAGGCCGGGGATCGGGGCCGCCGCTCCGTAGTCCGCGACGCGCTCTGGATCGTCGTTCGACCACGCCGCCATCTTGCCGCCGATCGCCGTCGGATGGGTCCCGGGCTGGACGATCGAGACGTCGACGCCGAGCGGCGCGAGCTCGTAGCGGTAGGACTCCGCCAGCGCCTCCAGGGCGAACTTGCTGGCGGTGTAGGGGCCCGCGCAGGGGATCACGACCCGGCCCATCGAGCTCGAGACAAAGATGATCAGCCCGCGCCCCGCCGCGCGGAAGTGCGGCAGGATCGCCCGACAAAGGCGCTGCGCGCCAAATACGTTGACCTCGAAGAGATCGCGGATCCGGCCCGCGGTGTAACCCTCGAGGAAGCCGAGGCCTGCGACCCCAGCATTGTTGATGACGACGTCAAGGCCCCCGGCAGCCTCGAGCGCAGCTCCAAGCGCCTGACTCACCGACGCGTCGTCCGTGACGTCTAGGTCGAGCACGGTGATCCGCTCGTCCGCCCCGAGCTCTTCGGCCGCAGCGGCGTTCTTGCCGGTGCTCCCGCGCATAGTCGCGAACACACGATGGCCGGCGGCCGCCAAGGCGATCGCCGTGAGGCGGCCAAAGCCGCTGCTACAGCCCGTGATGAGTACTCTTTGAGGATCGCTGCTCGCCGGCATGGTTGTCCCTGTGGGTGCACTCCGAGCCTGGCGCGAAGATCGAGCGTCCCTCCCGGAGATCGGCCCGAGGATACACCAGCCCCGGAGCGCCGACCCTGGAAATCAGCCTCGGGCGGAGACAGCACTCACCGTCGCGGTTCGGAAGCGCCCCGAGCGCACGCATAAATTACTTTGCGCACCAGATCTCGTACTCCACCATCATGCCCGGGATCGCCAGGGCGTCGACGACCCGAAGGGTTCCCGCCGCGGGACGTACCTCTACGTCCGCGAAGTAGGCCGCGAAGAGCCCTAGGATCGCCCCGAACTCCGCGTCGCCGACGTCATTCGTCAGGGTGAACTCAATGCGGATAATGTCGTCACGATCGTAGCCATTCTCTCCCAGATAGGTGTCAAAGTTGTCGAGGATATACTGAGTCTGGCCAACGGGATCGTCGGGGAAGAGGATCGCCCCCTCGGCGTTGTGGGCCCCATAGCCGGCGATCAGGAAGAGTTCGTTGAAGTTCTGGATCTTCACGCCCCAATTGAAGATCGCCGAGAAGTCGGGCGCGTTGGGGTTTGGCACGGCCGTCTTCTTGAGCGAATTCCCATACTGCCCGTTGCCGCCGTAGCCCGCGTAGATCTGCGGCGCGGTCAGGGCAACGGAAAGTGTCAGCATAATCGAAGACGCGATGACAGAGCGATTCATAGAACAACCTCCAGGCAGCCCAATAACACTACGTCAGGACCCTACTATTGTCGAATGGTTTGGCGTCACAATCTCATAACACACAGAGCCTGACATCGGTGCACACGCAACGGGTATCGCCGACCTATAGCGACCCTCTCGGGTCGGTATGCCCTCAGGCTTTGTCACGCTCACACGGAGGCACATTCAGGCACACTCTGTACAGGCCTGGTCGGAGGGGCTCTCTTCGCTTCGCTCCCTACTGCGCCGTGCGGGCGATACTCGCTCGTCCTCGCGATCCGTCAAGACTGAGTAGTCTCTTGCCTGCGAGGCGCGACAGACAGGGGGAGGCGCCCTCCCGAGACGCCAGGGGACGGCGTGCGGGCGCTTCGATCAGGCGAATCTGTCCAAAGGGGCATTCATAGTTTATCCCTGCCGCTCGCCTACGAGCGACGTCGGCGGACACCAGCGCTCTCCATCACGAAGCCCGTGACCTGCGCCCGGAGACGGGAAAGAGGAGATCTCGAGCGACGAAAGAGGCTGAGGCGCGGGCTCGTATCGCTCGCCGCAGAGGTCTATCCGTCGCTGCCCGGCCCGCCCTGCCGGAGCTCATCGGCGAAGGCGACGACCGACGCATGAGCGTCCCCGGGGACCTCGAGGGTCAGGGTCGGCCGTTGGTTCGGCGGCGGGGCGATCGAGTCGAAGGCGACGAAGAGTCGGCCGCTCTCGGCGTTGAACGAGAACTCAGCCAAGCTCTGGTACGGCGCGGCGAAGGGATAGTAGCTGCGGCCGACAAAGACGCCGCGGGGGGCGAGGATGACCTCGCCGCGCTGGTCTTGCCAGCGGGCTCGGATCTGTTGCGGATCGGCGAGGACCGCCAGCAGGTGCTCGTCCTGGTAGGCGCGGTTGAGGCGGATGATGATCCGCAGCGAGCCGACGCCGGAGACCAGGCCGATGACGACAAGGCCGATCCCGGGGACCGTCTCCTCGCCGATGAAGGTCACCATCCCGCCGATGAAGACCGCGGAGAAGCCCAAGATCATGAGGATCGAGAAGAGGAGGAGCTTGAGGATCACCATGGCGACGGGAGCTCGGGCCAGGGTATCAGCGACCCTTCGGCTGCGGCGGGTCGTGCCCTGTGGACGGGGCTTTGGGAGGGGCGGCGGGCGCTCCTGCGCCCATGGCCGCGCGCTCGCGGGACCTCTGATGAGATGTTCAGGAGACGGCGAAGGACGCGGCTTTCTTGCCCGACCTCGGGGATGGCGGTAATGGCGAGTGTCGCTGGCATCCCTATGAGCTCCCTCGCCGCCAAGAGGCCGCAACGCCGCAAGCAGACCCGTCGCCGAGGGCGACGGCAGGAGGCCCAGGGTCTCGGCGGTCTGCTGGCGCGGGTCCGCGGTGACAACGCCAAGTATGGGGCGAAGTCGGGGGGGGCGCGCAGGCGCTCGGGCAACGGCAATCGCAAGCGCGCCGTCGGCGGGGCGCGGGCGCCCAAGGCTCCGCTCAAGACGGCTACGTCCGCCGGTCGGTTGCGCCCGCTCGCCAAGCGGACGGGCTCGCTCATCGCTCGGCTGACCCTCGCGGGAGGGCTCGCCTGGGGGCTCTTGGTCGGCGCCCAGCAGGGCTACGCCTACGTCACGACCTCGCCGCGCTTCGCCGCTGAGAACCTCCTCTTCGCGCCGACCGACCACATCTCGTCGGAGCGGATAGCCGCGCTGATGGGCCTGGAACCCGGGACGAACCTCCTCGCGGTCGACACCGACGAGCTCGAGCGGCGGATCGCCGGCGAGCGCTGGGTCGAGAGCGTCGAGGTCCGCCGCGAATTTCCCGACACCCTCCGGGTCGAGGTGGTCGAGCACGTGCCCGCCGCGGTGCTCCTCGCCGACCGCTTCTACCTGATCGACGGCGCCGGCAAGCCCTTCAAGCGCCTGGGGCGTGGGGAGCGCGGTGACCTGCCGATCATCACCGGCATCTCCCGCGAGCTCCTCGACGGGCGCCAGGTCTGGGCGACGGCGATGATCCACCGCGCCCTCGAGGTGATGAAGACCTACCGGGCGGGCGTGGATAGGCCCGAGCTCGGCGAGATCAACGTCGGCGAGACCGGTGAGCTCACGGTGTACACCGCGGCCCAGCGGACCGAGCTCCGGCTCGGCCGCGACGGCTACGGAGAGCGCCTCGAGCGCTACGACGCCCTCCGGGCTGCCCTCGGCGAACGCGCTGAGCGCCTCGCCGTCGTCCACCTCGACGCGATCGCCGGCGGCGATCGGACCGAGCGGATCGTCGCCTCTTTCCTCACCTCGGAGGACGAGGCCGCGGTGCTAGGCCGCGGATCTGCAGCTCACTCGAGTGACGCGGCGACCCGTGATAGGAGGAGTGAACACGCCGACACCCCGGCGAAGGACGCCGCGACGAGCGGTGCCCACGCGGCGCCCGCGCGGCGCCCCTCGGGGTCGAAGCGAACCCGCAGGATCCCCCGCTACGAGTAGACGGAGCAGCGCATGGCCGAGGTCGGAGAAGTCATTGTCGGGCTGGATATCGGCACCACCAAGGTGGCCGCGATCATTGGAGAGGTGACCCCGAGCGGTCTCGAGATCATCGGGGTCGGCACGAGCCCCTCCGAGGGTCTGCGCCAGGGCGTGGTCGTCAACATCGAGGCGACCACCAACTCGATCGCCCAGGCGATCGCCGAGGCGGAGCAGATGGCGGCGGTCGACGTCCAGTCAGTCTACGTCGGGATCGCCGGCGGTCATGTCCGCGGCTTTCGCTCGCTCGGCCAGGTGTCGATGCGTAACCGCGAGGTCGGCGAGGCCGACGTCGCCCGCGTGCTGGAGCAGGCGAAGGCGGTCAACATCCCGCTCGATCGCCAGATCCTCCACACCCTCCCGCTCGAGTACATCATCGACGGACAGGGGCAGATCCGCGATCCGATCGGCATGAGCGGCGTCCGCATGGAGGTCCGCGCCCACGTGATCACGGCGGCGACGACCAGCGTCCAGAACATCATCAAGTGCTGCAACCGCGCCGGCCTCGACGTCATCGAGGTGGTCTTGGAGCCGCTCGCGAGCGCGATGGCGGTGCTCCACGAGGATGAGCGCGATCTCGGGGTTGCGGTCGTCGACATGGGCGGCGGGACCACGGACGTGGCGATCTACGCCGAGGGCACCAACGTCTACACCTCGGTGATCGTCATGGGCGGTCAGCGGGTGACCCAAGACATCGCCCACGGGCTCCACACCAGCGTCGCCGAGGCGGAGCAGATCAAGCGCAAGCACGGCTGCGCCCTCGTCTCGTTGGTCGACGGCGAGGAGCTGATCGAGGTCCCCGGCGTCGGTCCGCGGCCGCCGCGGGAGTTTCAGAGGCGCTTCCTCGCCGAGGTGATCGAGCCCCGCCTGGAGGAGATCCTCCTCCTCGCCCAGGAAGAGCTCGCCGCCAGCGGGATGATGGAGCTGGCCGGCAGCGGCATCGTTCTCACCGGCGGCTCAGCGCTGATGGAGGGGATGCTCGAGATCACCGAGGACATCTTCCAGATGCCGGTGCGGGTCGGCGTCCCCGGCCAGGGCGGCAGCCGTCGCACCGGCCTCAACCTGGTGGAGAGCGGCTTTGCCGGGGTGATCCAAAACCCGAAGTTCGCGACGGGGGTGGGCCTCATCCTCTACGGGGCGACCCACGAGCCGATCGAGGCGGCCGTCGACGCCGGCTTCCGCGGCGACAGGCGCCCCGGGATCGGCAAGCGCTTCACCTCCTGGGTCCGCGAGATGTTCTAGTCGCGGCGAGCCCTCCGGGGGTCTAGCGACAGGCGATCGCCACATCGACGAGGGGCGTGCGCTCGGGCTGGTCGTTGCGGAGCATGGTGATCACGTTGTCGGTCAGCTCGTCGTCGGGCGTGGGCTCGCCTCGCGTCGACAGGAGTCGCCAGTAGCCGTCGCTTCGCAGGAGCGAGTCGAGGACGCCACCGGGCGTCGGGGTGAGAAGCTCGCCGACGCGCACGTCAGTGCTCGGCGGCTGCTGGAAGAGCGGGGTTACGGGGTTTTCGTAGTCCATAGTCGTATCTCCGTCGCGCTCGGGTTGGCGCTCGAGGGGCGGCTTGGGGATATTGACGCGTCGACCCGGTCGAGCTTCGTCAGACCCCTAGATGAAAGTTTGGACGCGCTCGCCGCCTGCCTAGAAGGCCTCTTAGGGCCATCTAGGGGCATGTCTGGCGGTGTTGCCCGTGTCACATTCCCGCCTGTGCAAGGCGTTGCTCGGTGCGCAAGCTCTCGTCGAGCGGCGCCCGAGGGGGGTCGTCTCGGGACAGCGCTCAACGATCATGCGCCGGTTCTCCGTCGGATCCCGCCATGACCCAGCATCACCACGTCATCTTCGTCGCGCCCTACTTCGGCCCCAACATGATCCGTTGCATCGACGCCCTCGTGGCGCTCGACGATGTCCGCCTCGGGATCATCTCGCACGAGCCGGCGCAGCGGCTGCCGCCGGCGTTGCGCGAGCGGATGGCCGGTCATTATCAGCTCGCCGACTCGCTCGATCCGGTCCAGCTCAGCGCGGCGGTCCGCGCCTTTCAAAAGGAGTGGGGCCGCGTCGATCGTCTGCTCGGCTACCTTGAGCAGATGCAGGTGCAGCTCGCGATCGCCCGCGACCGCTGCGGCATCCCCGGCATGGGCGAGGCCGTCGCCCGCAACTTCCGCGAGAAGAACCGGATGAAGGCGGTGCTCCGCGACGCCGGTCTCCCGGTCGCTCGCCAGGCGCTCGTCACCTCTTTGGAGAGCGCCCGACGCTTCACCGATGAGGTCGGCTACCCGGTCGTCCTCAAGCCGCCCGCCGGCGTCGGCTCGCGCGGCACGGTCCGCGTCGGCAACCTCGAGGAGCTGCGGGCCGGGCTCGCCTCGCTCCTCGTCACCCCGTCAAACCCGGCCCAGGCGGAGGAGTTTATCCAGGGCTCGGAGCACACGTTTGAGACGGTGTCGATCCGCGGCGAGACGGTCTGGTCCTCCTCTAGCTACTACCTTCCGCGACCGCTCGAGGTGCTCGAAAACCCGTGGATTCAGTACTGCGTGCTCCTCCCCCGCGAGCAGCTAGAGCCCCACGCGGCGAAGTTCCAGAGGACCAACGCTGCGGCGCTCGGGGCCCTCGGTGTCGAGACCGCGCTTAGCCACATGGAGTGGTTCATCCGCGCCGACGGCTCGCCTGTGATCTCTGAGGTCGGCGCGCGTCCGCCCGGCGTCCACCTGATGCCGATGATGGGCTACTGCCACGGCGTCGACATGTGGGCAAAATGGGCAGTGCTGATGGTCCGCGGCGAGTTCACGGTGCCAGAGCGCCGCTATGCCTGCGGCACCGCGTTCTTCCGCGGTCAGGGCCACGGTCAGGTCGTCCGCGCGGTCGAGGGGGTCGAGCTCGTCAACGAGGCGGTCGGCGGTCTGGTGGTCGAGAGCCGTTTGCCGCGGGTCGGCGACTTCCGGGGCTCAGGCTACGAAGGCGAAGGCTACGCGACGGTCCGCGCGGAGACGACGCGTGAGGTCGTCGACGCCCTCCGCAAGATGGTGCAGGGCGTCCGCGTGATCCTGGGCTGAGGCTCGCTCGGAGCTCGGGCTCCCAGGTTCGTCTACAGCCACCACGGGGGGGCGGCAATCTACGCAGAGACCCTGCTGCGAGATCTGCCGGCACCTCGCCATCGCTGAGAGAGCGAGGTACCTGTGGTCGGGGGCGGGCGTCCCCCGAGCGGATCTTCGGGGCCCAGCGGACGTCGCGACAGAAGCCGAGCAGGGGCCTGCTCGCATCCGCTTGGCCGCTGCCGTCAGGCTCGGAGCAGCTCACGGCACGGCGCTTGCTACAAGCCGGAGAGGATGACCGTGGATCCCAGCTCGAGCGCTATCATCGATCCACCGATGGGAACGCGCGCAGGTGTCGGAGATTGGGGTCTTCTCGCCGTGGCCGCCGGGCTCGCGGGCTTGCTGGTGATCTCGTCGTTGTCGAGCTTTGTCGGCGCCCACGAGCTCAGCGAGACCCTGGTCCGCGGCGAAGGCGAGATGATCTACAACGCGATCCGCTCAAGCCTCCCTGGCAGGCGGACGAGCGACGCAGACCTCGATCGGATCCTCGAGGGGGAGCGCGGCCGAGGCCTCCGCTATGTCGCGATCTTGAGGCCCGGGGGTCATGTGGTCGCCGACGCCGGCTCGCCCGCCGGCTCGCCGCTTCGCGAGCCCGAGGTCGGGGATCACGGGGTGTTCCGGTGGCTCAGCGACAATCTCCGGGGGGGGCGCGCGGCGGTCCGCTTTGCGCGGCTGATGGGACCGCCGCCGGGGGGGGCGCGTCTTCGACCCGAAGATCGACCGGCCATGCCGCCGCGCGTGGTCATCGAGATCGAGCCTCAGCTCGCTCGAGCCTCCTTTCTACGGGCATTTCGCGATCTCCTGATCAGCCTCGCGGTCGCCCTCGCCTGGTTGGTCGCCAGCGGGATCTTCTACCGTCTCCGTCGACGGGCCCGTAAGGCCGAGACGGACCTTTCGGAGCGCCGCCACCTCGCCGCGCTCGGCGAGATGTCCGCGGTGATCGCCCACGAGATCAGGAATCCACTCGCCAGTCTCAAGGGACATGCGCAGCTCCTCGAGGAGCAGCTCGCCGACAATGAGCGCCGTCGCGGCAAGGCCCGGCGGATCGTCAACGAGGCCGTGCGTCTGGAGGAGCTGACCAAGAGCCTCCTCGACTTTGTCCGCGCCGGTAACCTCAAGGAGGGGGAGTCTGACCCTCGCGGTCTGGCGATCCGTGCGGCGGAGATGGTCGACGCCGCCAGGGTCGACGTCGACGCAGGGGGCGCGCCCCCGGGCTGGCCCCTTGACGTCATGCGGATGGAGCAGGTCTTGGTCAACCTCTTGCGCAACGGGCTCCAGGCGAGCCCCGCGGACGCGAGCGTCGACCTTCGGGTCGCCGCCGAGGACGGCGGTCTGGTCTTTGAGATCGCGGATCGTGGCAAGGGAATCCCCGAGGAGATGCGCGAGCGCCTCTTTGATCCCTTCGTCACCGGTAGGACCCAAGGGACAGGTCTTGGGCTCGCCGTCGTCCACCGGGTGACAGAGCGCCACGGGGGCAACGTGCGAGTCCGCGACCGCCCCGGCGGTGGGACAATCTTTCGGGTCTGGTTGCCGCAAAAGCGGCCGCGATCCCTAACGAATGGAGAACAGTGATGGCGCGCGTATTGGTGGTGGATGACGAGCCTGGGATCCGCGAATTTCTCGCCGAGGCGCTCGTCGATGACGGCCATGAGGTCGACGAGGCCGACTCGGGAGAGGCCGCCTGGCGTCGTCTCGAGCGCGAGGCGTTTGACGTGATGCTGACGGACCTGAGGATGCCCGGCATGGACGGGATGGCGCTCTTGCGGCGGGTCCGTGAGCGTCAGCCTGAGGTCGAGGTGATCGTCATCACCGCCCACGGGAACGTCGACAACGCGGTCGAGGCGATGCGTCTCGGCGCGTTTGACTACCTGCAAAAACCGATCGGATCCCTGGCGGAGCTGCGGATCCTCGTCCGCCGGGCCGCCGAGCGGCATAGCCTTCGGGCCCTCAAGGAGGCGCGCAGCCGCGACGCCGAAGGAGGCCCCGAGCTGAGCTACGGAGCGCCGGTGATGAAGCCGGTGATCGCCGCGCTCGAGAAGGTCGCGGCGACTGACGCGACCGTCCTCCTCGTCGGCGAGAGCGGTACGGGCAAGGAGGTCGCAGCGCAGGCGATCCATCGTTGGAGCCGTCGGGTGGAGGGTCCTTTCATCGCGGTCAACTGTGCGGCGCTCTCCGAGCAGCTCCTCGAGAGCGAGCTTTTCGGCCACGAGAAGGGCGCCTTCACCGGGGCCCACGCCCGCCGACGCGGCCGGATCGAGCTCGCTCAGGGGGGGACGTTCTTCCTCGATGAGGTCGGCGAGCTCGCGCCGCAGCTCCAGGCCAAACTCCTCCGGGTTCTGCAGGAGCGGAGCTTTGAGCGGGTCGGCGGCGGTCAGACCGTCAAGGTCGACGTCCGCTGGATCGCCGCGACCAACCGCGACCTGCCGGCGATGATCGCCGCTGGGACCTTCCGCGAAGATCTCTTTCATCGCCTCGCGGTCTTCCCCGTGGTGCTACCGCCGCTGCGAGAGCGCAAGGAGGACGTCGAACCGCTCGCAGAGCGGCTGCTCGGTCAGGCCTGCGCTTCCCTCGGACGACGGCCGCTGGAGCTCGACGCCAGCGCCCGGGCGCTCCTGCATCGTGCGCGCTGGAGCGGCAACGTTCGCGAGCTCGCGAACGCGCTTGAGCGGGCGGCGATCCTCGCGGAGGGCGACGCCGTCACGGCCCAGGATCTGGCGATCCCGGGCCTTAGCTGGGCAGGCGGCGGCGGTGTTGGTCTAGGGGACGCCCCGGCGGAGCCGAGCGTCAAGAAGAGCGAGCCTCGGCTCCTCGCGGAGGTGGAGCGGGAGACCGTCGTCGCCGCGCTCCGCCACTTCGACGGCAACCGGACGCGGGCCGCAGAGGCCCTCGGGATCGGCGTCCGGACGATCTACGACAAGATCAAGAAATACGGCCTCAGCGACTAGGAGGCCGTGGCGAAAGTCCCGAGCGCTCCAGCCCTAGGCGGGGCTAGTCGGGGCTAGTCGGGTCTAGTCGGCCTAGTCGGCCTAGTCGGGGCTAGTCGGGGCTAGTCGGGGCTAGTCGGGGCTCGTCCGCCGGCTGAGTCGCGGCGACGAGGACTCAGGCAGAGGGCGAGGACTCAGGCAGAGGGCGAGGACTCAGGCAGAGGACGAGGACGCAGGCAGAGGGCGAGGACTCAGGCAGAGGTCGACGCCGGGCTGTGGGGCGACCTGAGTCCCCAGCCGGGTGAGGACGCAGGTGACGGGTGCCTCGATCTCGCTGTAGGTGCTACCGCGAGCGCGCCGGATGCACGCGTCGAGCTCAGGGTCGCGGCCGATGAGCCTGCGCAGCTGGTCGATCGTGCGGGCCTCGAGCGGGGCGGTCGGGCGCGCGCTGCAGATCTGTCGGCGGATCTCGAGGAGGACCGCGTGGTCGTGCTCGATCAGCTCGGTGCGCAGGTTGACCTGCATCAAGAGCCCTGCGAACGCGGCGGTGTCTTGCCATAGACGGATCCCGGCGCGGATCGTGGCCCGGCTGTCAAAGGGGCTCTCGCGCAGCCAGCCGAGGAGTCGCGACTGCAGCTCGCGGAGCATGCGGCGGTCTGAGGTCCGCAGGTCCTCGTAGCAGGGCCGCCCGATCAAGATCGCGAGCGAGGTGCCGACCAGCCGCAGGCGGGTGCGCAGCTCCTCGCTCGACGGCGGGCGGTCGAGCTTGAGGCGGTCGCGGAAGTCGACGTACTCTTGGCGGACGTCGAGCGAGCAGCGCAGCACGCTGAGGTAGCGACGCTCCTCGAACTCGATCCCGGCCCGCTCACACACCGCCCGGTCGAGCGCCGTCGCGAACTTGATCACGCGCCGGCGGACCCGCGCGCACACGGCGAGCTGATCCCAGCGATCCGACTTGAGGGTCAGGCAGCGGAATTGCTGGGTGCGCTGGGCGAGCTCCATGCGGGCGATGAACGCGATGTCCGAGATCGAGGCGTCGGCGTCGGCGTGGTCTTGCTCGAGGCGTCGGTCGGCGTGCTCGCCGAACCCGAAGGCGGGCGCCGCCTCGATCCGGTCGCTCGCAGGCGCGCTCGACTCGTAATGGTGTTGGAGGTGCTTGAGGACCCGGTCGGCGTCGTCCAAGAGGCGCTCGACCGCGACGAATAGCTCGTCGCAGATCGTGTTGATCTCGGCGCGCTCGTACGTCGGCGTATCGATCGCCTGGGCCGAGTCGATGAGCGCGCGGAGCTGCCGGACCAGCGTATCCGACGTCTGCACAGACGGGAGCGTCAACACGCCATCGCGCCGAGGCGAGTCCTCGCGGCGCTGGAGGATGGCCGCGTGTGCGTCGACCTGAAGGCGCCATCGCGTCGAGGCATCGCGTTCGCGGGGATGACCGTCGACATCTGCCTGGACCGCCTCTGGGCCTTGGTGCCGCCACGGTGGCACCACATGCTCCGCAACTACGGGGTCTTCACGAGCCGCCATAACCAAGCTCCTCTACGGCGCCCATAGGCGCTTTCGAAACTGTCCGTCTGGGCAGTTGTGGATGTTCGTGTGAGCGCGCGCGGACACGTCGCGGTCGGCTTCGCGTGTCCTGTCGTCGGCGCTACGTGCCACGACCACGCCGAGACGGCGAGCTGGCCCGCCAAGGCATCGCCCGCGCCCGGTCGGCGGTCGTCGCCGCTGCGAGTGCGCCTGTCCCCTGTCCCTGCTCCAGCCTCCACGAGCCTCCGAATACTCTGCGCCTTGCTCAAACTCGCAGTTGAAACGCCGATCCGCCGGTGAATGACGAAGTACGGTGTGCTTTGCCTATTTGTTGTTCGACACGACGATCGGCTTGTGAGTCGGCGACGAGCCGCTGCTCGCGATCGGGGCGGTCTTGACGGGCCGAGCGCGCCGAGCCGTGTGGTCCTTCTCGACAGCTCCGAGCACGTCCATGCCCACGAAGATCGTGTCTGACATGGTGTGTAGCCCATCGAGCCAGGGGGTGTTGGTGAACGCAATGTAGAGCTGGGAGCTGTTGGTGTTAGGCCCGCTGCCGGTCAGAGACAGCCATCTGGGGCCGTTGTGCTTCATGGTGAAGCTCTCGTCCTAGGAGTGTTCGCTATAGGTCGACTTGCCGTCTCTACCGTCGCCGCTGGTGAAGTCGCCGCCTTGACACATGAGCGCCGAGATCATGCGGCGGAAGGCGCTGCCCCTGCACCGGACCCACTCTTGTGGGTGGCCAGCTCGCAAGAGGTTCATGGTGGTCTTGGGCGCGGTCTCGCCGAAGAGTCCAAGGGCGACGCGGCGGGAGGATCCTCCTCCGATTGTGATGTCGAAGTAGACCTTCCTCGTGAGGGGACAAGAGATGGCTGTCATAGTAAATTCTGTCGTAGCGTCAGTATTTCTAGGCGGGGCGTGCCCGTGCCGGTCGTCCGCCCGGACACGTAGAGCGAGATGACTGTCTGTATGGCCACATTTGCGCATGGGGTCCTCAAGGTCTAGGGCATGATTTGGAGCCTCTTGTCGGCTCGCCATGGAGCTGAGCGGCGCCTCAGTCAACAGTGTCGGGTGCTGTGACGGGTCGATCCTCAGACGCTCAGGGCCGTGGGCCCGGAGCTTCTCTTCGGCGCTAGATCGGGCCAATTGCGGCCAGAGAGTCGCGCTTCTTGTCCGCCTCTTCGCCGACGTAGCTGCGATGGGCGTCTCGGCCCACCTGCGACGGCGAGAGGAGGCTGGGCGCGCTCGCGTTTACGGGCGCCCATCGTGGATAACCTGACCCAATGTCAACTGTTGGAGCGATATATGCCACTACTGCCCCCCATTATGCTCGATTTTGAGCACAGCACTGTCAATGCTGCGAACCCTATTACACTTCTCATATATCTTCTACCGAGTGGGAGGGGTCCGTGCAAGGATTATTATCGCGATGAATGTCGCGGGAGCTATGTGCACACAGCCCGTCTGTCGTGAGGGGCGAGGCTGTCCAGAATAATGGACATAGGCTCAGAGGTGACGTGCTTGTTGGCTGCTCGGCCGTCTCCAGGGTGAACATGGTGGTTGTTTTCATCTCGGGCTTCGACGCTCGGCGGTGGCAGGGCGGTACCGCTCACGGGGGGGAGTAGGGCGCTGTCAGCACGAGCAGCCTTTCGCCCCGGCCATTGTCTACCGGGGGTCACGCGACAACCTTTGGTATTCGGCTCACGTCGAAGCGTCCAGCCACACTCCGGGTCTCCGTGTGTCCACACCGTGATCACAGCGCTGCGGACCCGGGGCATCGGCTCCTCGCCGGAATGAGAGCACACTCGCTCAGACGCGATCCGTGGTCGGGCATAGAATAGATCTGTGCCCGCCGTTCGCTGAGTGTGGCGAGCGCTCGGGGCGTCCGGGTCAGTAGGGCCGCTCGCCGACGAAGTTGCCCGGCGGGTCGTAGTTGCAGACCCAGACCTCGCCCTGGGAGCAGCGGGCGGCGGCGCAGCCGAGGTGTCGACTCTTGCGCCAGACCACCTGGGTGTAATGACCACACACACCCTTGCAGCGGTTCTTTTTATAGTTATAGTCCGCGGCCTCGGAGACCCAGCTGTCGACCACCTCCTGCGGGCTCGCGGAGGTCCCGTAGATTGCGTAGAGGTTCTCGCCGTAGCGGGCGTCGCTCCGATGTTGGAGCCCGCAATCGTCGGCCGCGAGGCGTAGCGCCCAGTCCTCGGCGATCGCGGCGAGCTCCGAGGACCAGGTCAAGGCTGGGACGCCGAGCTCAGCGCGCGTACGGTTGTGGGCCTCGGTGATCCCCGCGAGAGCAGCGGGCTCCTCGGGGCCAGCGCTCGGGTCTTGGCGGGGCGGGGCCTGCCTCGGATCGGTGGCCTGCGGGGCTGCTCGGTCTGTGCCCTCGGTGGACCTCCCGCTCGAGCCTGTCTCGGCGGTCGTCGTGTTCGGCGTCGAGGGCGATGATGGGGCTCGGCTCGCGGCCGGTCGAGGCCGAGGCGACGCGGCGCCTCGGCCGGGACTCGCAGCGCAGCCGAGGGTGATGGCGAGGCCGCCCAGGAGCCGAGGGAGCAGGCAGAGCAGGCGTCGGGGCATACGCCGGCAGGATAGCGGAGCTGTGAGGGGGCGTGGCGTCGTCGTCGGTCGAGCGCGGTGTCGCTAGCTCGCCGCGAGGTCGCGCTCGATCTCGTCGCGGGCCTCACGGAGGGCGTCTAGCCCGTCGATGATTTCGCGCAGCTCCTCCGCGGCGTCGGTGCCTTCGCTCGCGGCGAGCTGGAGGGCAGCCGAGGCGGCGTCGTGCAGCGCGTCGGTCTGCCTCCGGAGGCGCGCCTCCGCGGCGTCGGCGGCCGCCTGTCCGCTGGGATCGTCATCGCGCTTGCTCGCCAGCCGCTTCACCCGCGAGACCAGGGGAGCGCGCTTGAGGACGTCGAGCAGCACCGCCTCGGATCCCTGGAGGAGGGCTGTGTCATCGCGGCCGAGGTTGGAGGCTAGCGTCGGATCGCTGACGATCTCGTGGAGGTGGGCGTAGTCCTCGACAGCGCTGTCGATGAGCTCGCGGATCTCCGGCTGGATGTCCGCGGGGATCTCGGCGAGCCCGCGGTCGATGGACCGCGGCAGGGGCTTGGCGTCGGGGCTCTGAGCGGCGATGGCGAGGCGTTTCGCCAAGAGCTGATTGCCCGCCTTCTCCGCCTCCTCGGAGCGGAACTCGGCGTCCTGGCGCGGGTGTAGGAGGAGGGTGTGGATCGTCGTAAAGACGAAGGTGCCGGCGCTGAAGTAGAGGGCGACCTCACCGATCCAGCCGACGTAGACCAGGTAGAGGAGGGCAGAGATCGAGGCCCAGCCCATGAGCTTGCGGACCAGCGTCTCGCGGCTGGTGTTGAAGATCGCCTGGACGAAGATGGCGGTGAAGAAGATCGCGATCGAGGCGAGGAAGACGTGGAAGGCGGCCCCGAGGACGCCGCCGCCGCTGACCATCGCCACGAGGGTCGCGCCTCCGACCGCGATAAAGAAGGAGTCCTTGAGCAGCTGGACCGCGAGGAGCCCCTCACGGTCGATCTTCGCTGGTACCTTGGTCTCGCCCATCGCCGTCGAGGCTCCGGATTGTAGCGCGGAGAACGGCGACCGGCCGCAGCGTTCACGGCCCCTGTCGAAAGTCATTCGTCCAAAGGACGTTGACGATAGGGCTCGCGGGGGGCGACGGCGCGCCCAGGGGGGCAGGGTGCGCGGCCGCTGCAGCGAGCGGTTTGACAGCTCGGGGGGCGTGATCCTCCGGCCTTGCTTCGCCCTGGGGCACCGCCGCGCCGCGGGTCTCCCGCGCTCGGTGGTAGGCTCCTATCGATGTCTGCGATACGCCATCCCGCGGGTGCGCTCGCGATCGCGGCGCTCTTGCTCAGCGGCTGTACGGGGGACGACGCTGTCGGCGTCGAGACCGACGGGGCCTCCGAGACCGGGTCGAACAGCGGAGGGGAGAGCACAGGCGGGAGCGAGACCGACATCTACGATCTCCTCGTCGCGATCCCCGGCATGTCCGTCGTCGAGCGCGACGCGACCAACGCCGAGAGTCGCTTCTTTGAGCTGATCTACCAGGTGCCGATCGACCACGAGGATCCGGGCGCCGGTGACTTCGGCATCACCATGACCTTGATCCATCGTGACACCGACGCGCCGATGGTTCTCTTCACGACCGGCTATCACAACTATTTCTACGACAATGAGGTCGAGCTCAGCCGCCTCGTCGGCGGCAATCAGCTCTCGCTAGAGAAGCGCTTCACCGGCGCGTCGATCCCTGACGCGGACTGGACCAAGCTCAACGCCGCCCAGGTCGCGGCGGACGGGCATGCGGTCGTAGAGGCCCTCAAGAGCGTCTACGACGCGCCGTGGCTGCGTACTGGGGGGAGCCTCGGCGGTGAAGATGCGGTCTATCATCACTACTTCTACCCAGAGGACTTCGTCGGCGTTGTCTCCTATGTCGCGCCCTTCGTCCTCGGGCTCGCCGACAGCCGCTTCGTCGATCATTTCGCGACCGCGGTCGATCAGGGGTGCCAGGGGACGCTCGAGGAGCTCCAGGCGCGGATGTTGACGAAGGAGCGCGAGGGCCTGATAGAGCAGCTCGAGGAGCGGGTCGAGCTCGATGAGATCTCCCGTCTGGGCAGCTACGACCGCGCCCTCCAGACGCTCGTCCTCGAGCTGCCCTGGAACGTCTGGCAGAGCTATGGCCCCCTGGCCTGCGCGTCGTTGCCCGCGGCCGACGATCCGGAGCTCGGCGCTGTGGAGCTCATCGGCCTCCTCGACGAGTACGTCGGCGTCTCCGGCGTGACGGACGCGAGGTTCGCGACCTTCGACGCCTACTCCTATCAGGCGTTCACCCAGCTAGGCCGCCCTGCCGTGCCGCTCGCCCACCTGGGCGGTCTCATCGATCCCGACTACGTCGATCTCGAGACCGGGGCGCCGCCGCCTGGGGTCGCCTTGCCCTTTGACGCGGACTTCCTGCCGGCGATCCATAGCTGGGTCGCGACGGAGGCGACCGATATCGTCTTCATCTACGGCGATCTCGACCCCTGGTCTGCGGGCAAGATCGACGCTGCGGACAATCCCAGCGTCGCCAGCTATCACAACCCCAACGGGCTCCACGGGGCCAACATGGCCCAGCTCAGCCCTGGCGAGAGGGCGGCGATCGAGGCGGAGATCGGCGAGTGGTTGGGCGCAGATCTCGGCCGCCTTGGGCCGCTAGGCGGCGAAGGGACGAGGCCGTCCCTCCGGGTCCCGCGCTAGACGAGCCCAGCCCTACCCGCTACCAGACCTCGCAGCGGTCCTTCGGGTTCATCGGCGTCCCCTCGGCGCACTCAAAGGTGGCCGCGAAGTCGGGGTTCATCATCAAGGGGACGCTGGCCCGGAACTCCCCCGGTGAGTGCGGGTCCGTCGCGACCTGGACTCGGAGGTACTCGGGGGTGGCGACCGTGCACCAGACCTGGGCGAAGGAGACGAAGAAGAGCTGCTCGTTGGTCAGGCCGTCGACGTGGGGGGTCGTGTCGCCGCCGTTCTCCGCGGCCCACTTTTTGTAGGCTTGGTAGCCCTGCTTGACCCCGCCCATATCGGCGGTGTTCTCCCCGAGTGTCAGCTTGCCGTCGACGTGGAGGCCGGGCTCGACCTCCTTCTCGGAGTAGGCCTTCTCGACGCAGGCGGTCCGCTCCTCGAACTTGGCGATCACATCGTCGCCCCACCACTGCTTGAGCATTCCGTCGCCGTCGTACTTGCGGCCCTGATCGTCGAAGCCGTGGGTGAGCTCGTGGCCCATGACGACGCCGATCGCCCCGAAGTTCATCGCCATAGGGAAGTCCTTGTCGAAGAAGGGCGCCTGCAGGATCCCGGCGGGGAACCACATCTCGTTGCGGGTGCCGCTGTAGGAGGCGTTGACCACCGGCGGTCCTGCGCGCCACTCGTCGCGCTCGACCGGCTTGCCGACCTTGTCGGCGTTGTAGGCGAAGTCGAAGCGGTTGGAGGCGATGATGTTGCCGAGGTGGTCGCCCTTGGTCACGCTGAGGCCGCTGTAGTCGCGCCACGTGTCGGGGTAGCCGATCTTGTTGTGGATCGCCTTGACCTTGGCCATCGCTCGCTCGCGGGTGGTGTCGTCCATCCAGGAGAGGCCCGGCAGGTTGGCCTCGAAGGCCCCCTCGATCCGGTTGATCAGGTCGAGGGCGATGTTCTTCGACTCGCCGGCGAAGGCCTTGTCGACGTAGAGGCGGCCGAGGGGGTGGGTGAAGGCGCCCTCGGTGGCCGAGGTGCAGCGCTTCCAGCGGGCCTCGTCGGCCTTCTGTCCCCGGAGGGCCTTGCCGTAGAACGCGAAGTCCTCGGCGACGAAGTCGGCGGAGAGGTGGCTGGCGTTGTTGGTCAGCGTATGCCAGCGCAGGTAGTTTTGCAGGGTCGTCGGCTTCGCCTTGGCGATCGCCTTGGCGGCGGCCTTGAGGTAGTCGACCGAGTCGACGTTGATCTCGGTGATGTCGGGGTAGCCCATCGCCCCCGCGAAGGTCGACCAGAAGAGCCCGGGGGCGGCGGCTTCGATCCCCGAGCGGTCGATCTTGTTGTAGGTCTTGTCCGGATCGCGACGCTCGACGCGGGTCATCTGCGCCTTCGCCAGGATCGTCTCAAAGCTGAGCACGTCCTTGGCGGTCGTCTTCGCGTCGGCCTCGCTCTCGCCCAGGAGCGTGAACATCTTGGCGATGTGGGCCTCGTAGGCGGCGAGGAGCTCGGCCCGCCCCTTGTCGAGGTAGTAGTCGCGGTCGGGGAGGCCGAGGCCGCTCTGATAGAGGTGGACGATGTTGAGCTTCGGGTTCTTGTCGTCGGGGCCGACGTAGAGGCCAAAGAGGGGGTGGACGCCGATCGGGTTGAGGGCGCCGGAGACCCGCATGAAGTCCTCCGCGCCCTGGATCCCGGCGATCTGCTCGAAGAGGGGATCGAGGGGCTTGGCCTTGGCGGCGTCGAGGGCCGCCTCGTCCATACAGGTCGAGTAGAAGTCGCCGAGCTTGGTCTTCTCTGGGTCGCTGGCGGGATCCTTGGCGGCGGCCTCAAGGATCTCGTGCATGATCGCGCGGTTGTTCTCGCGTAGGGCGCTGAAGCTGCGGCCCCAGCGGGGCTTGTCGTCGGGGAGCGTGGTCTCGGCGATCCAGCCGCCGCAGGCGTACTGGTAGAAGTCCTCGCAGGGGGCGACGGAGGTGTCGAGCGCCGACTTCACGTCCGCGCTGATCTGCTCCTTGGAGATCCCCGGGGCCTCGTCCTTCGCTTCTGGCTCGGCCGGTGTCGGCGTCGCCGCGACCGCGGGCTCGGGCTTCTTCTCAGCGTCAGCGGTGCAAGCGGGGAGGAGGGTGGCGAAAGAGAGGAGGATGTGTGAGCCGCAGCGCATATCAAGATGGAGTGTCGCGAACGCGTCGTGGTTTCACGAAGCCCAAAAGTGCCCGCCGATGAATCGTTCGGCCGCGTAATCGCCGAATGTCCTGAGAGGAAGCTCACCACATCGATGCAGAGCCCTCGTCTCGATCGCATCGCCGGGTGCTCCCGGCGACAGAGCGGCGGATGGGTCGTAGAGGGATTGCCTGTGGATAGATCGCTCGGATCCCTGCGATGATCCGCGGATGATCGGCCGTTGCTCGCTATTTTTCGCCGTCGCCTCCGCAGGTATGATCTTCGTCGGCACCGTCCGAGCCGACCTGCCGCCGCCGGAGGACGTCCAGGTGTGTTCGACCAGCAAGGTCGGCGACGCCTGTGAGGCCGAGGGCAAAAGCGGCACGTGCGTGACCCAGAGCTGTTCGCGCCTCGACTACTCGGGAGGCGTGCCGCCGAAGAGCGTCTCCTACGACTGCCTGCGCTGCGACCCCTCCGGCGCCGCTTCTCCGACGCCTGAGCCGACGCCTGAACCGTCGCCTGAGCCGACGCCTGAGCCGAAGCCCGAAGCGTCGGATCCGACCCCCGCTCCCGAGGTGGTCGAGACCCCGGCGGAGAAGAGCTCGGACGCGGTGCCGGTGGAGTCGAAGGGGGCGTGCTCGGTCGTCGGTGAGACCGTGCCGGGCTCGCTCGCGCTGGTTCTCCTGGCGCTCGTCCGTCGACGTCGTCGCCCTTGAGCGCGGCCGTCCGCGCTCAGGTGCGGGGGATCGCGGTCAGCAGGAGATCGTACTTGCCGGTGACAAAGACCTGGTGCCGGTGCTGGTTGAGGTAGCGGCGGTAGAAGGCGCAGTCCTTGAGGAGGAGCGAGAGGTCCGGGCGACGGAAGTTCCGCATCCGGGCGCCGTAGATCTGCTCACCGTCGACATAGCGGCAGTTGGGCATCGCGATCAGGAGCCCGCCCTGCGCTCGCAGACGATCGCGGGTGAGGTGGCGGAGGAGCGCCCGGTCGCTGACCCCAGGGCTTTGCAGCGTGCCGAAGGCGAGGATGAGATCAAAGCGGCCGATCTCTAGCGTCGGCAGATCGTTGAGGTCGGCCTCGATGAAGGTCACCCGCTCGGCGGAGAAGCGGCTGCGGGCGAGCTCTAGCGCCGAGGCGCTGTGATCGATGCCGACGAAGGTCCCACGTTCGGCGAGCGCTGGTCGGAGCTGGCAGAGGAGCTTGAACTCGTCACCGCGGTTGATCCCGAGGCCGAGCACCCGGGCGTCGTCGGGCGGGGCGATGCGGTCGAGGGCGTCGGCGACGTCGGCGACGAGGTGGGGTTCCTCGAGCTTGGAGATCCTCTGAAAGGGGCTCTCGCTGCCGTAGCGCTCGCTTTGCGGCCCTTCCCGTCGCCAGCCCGGATCCTCCGCGAGCGGCTCCAAGCGGAGCTCCATCGAGCCGTCGGGGAGCGGTCTTGGGGTCAAGAGGCGCAGGCTCAAACGCTCGGCGAGATCGAGCCAGACTTGGAGGGGCCGGTGGACATAGGACTTGCCGTCGACCTGGTAGCGCTCCCCGGCATAGCAGCTGCGGCTATGGTCCGGGTCGGGCACGCGGAGGGTGAGCATCGTCTCGCCCGCGGCGAGTCGCTGGCGAAGATCGGCGATGAGCTCGACCATCCCCCGCTCCTCGAGGGGCGGGCTGTGGGGGGCGTCGGACATGGGGGCCGGATGATACGCTGCCCTGGGGCCTGTGGCGCAAGAGGGCGCTAGTCGACGTCCCAGCTCGTCGGCTCGCGGGGGCTCGTGGCGTTGCTCTCGTGCCGGAATTTCGCCAGGGCGCGGTAGGCATGGCGACGCAGGCGGTTGATCCCGCCGAGCGGTCGGTGCTCGGGGAGGGCGCGCCAGGGGTTGAAGGTGAGCTGCTCACAAAACTCTCGCAGGCTCGCGCTCTCGAGCACCTGCTGGGGCAGCTCCAGGGTCGCGAGCTTGACCAGCGCCGAGCCGTAGGACGACCATGCGATCCGCGGATCTTCGACCGGCGTCGACCCTGGATCGATCCGGAGCTGGATCAGGAGGTCAAAGGCGACGCTGCCCTCCGCGAGGCGAGCGGCGAGCCTCGTCCGCAGAAAGTCGGGCGAGTCGTCTTTGGGGGGCGGGCGCGTGTCCTCCTGCGGCCGGAGCAGGTATTTTACCGCCCGATCGCCGAAGAGGTAGGGGGTGACGCTCGAGTAGGGGATGGCGAGCAGATCGTCGCAGCGGACGAAGCTCGCCCGCATCGTCCGCCAGGCCCGAAAGCGGAGCGTGCCCAGGCCGACGAAGAAGCCGACGATCTTCGACAGGCCCCCGTTCTCCGCTTGGATCAGCGTGTCGGTCTCGGCGACGTCGCGGGTCATCAGCGTGGGGTAGCTAGAGAAGAGGAGATCGTGGGTCTTGTCATCTTCACGACCCTCGAGGAGCTTGGCCCCGGGGACGCCCATCAGCTTGATCGCGAGGCCGCGGATGTCCCTCTTCGAGTCGGCCCGGGGCTGGGCGGCGGCGCTGGAGAGGCGGACCCAGGCCCGGTACTCGCGGGGCTCGCGGAAGAGACCGACGCGATATTCGGGGGCGAGGCCAGCCTCGACCTTGAGCGTCGCGCGGACACAGGCGTGCCCCTTGGCGAAGCGGCCGCGCAGGGTCCTGCGGTGGAGGTTCTCCCGGCCCATCCGCGCGCGGGTGATGTCGATGATGCTGTTGATGTGGAGCTCTTCATCGGCCGGTATTTCCTCGAGGTTTTCGCCGGAGGGCGCGTGGTGAAGTCCGGTGCCGAGGAGCCGTACGGCGGGGATCGACGGCATGAAGAGGTAGGCGCTGCCGCGGACCTGGACAAAGCCGCCCATCTCGGTGCAACGCCCTCGGAGCCCGCGCTCGACGTCGCTCTGGATCGTGAAGGTGGGCGGGTCTGCCCCCAACTCGGCGTCATAGCGGGCGCCGATGAGCGGATCGGGGTCGGCGTTGAGGCCGGCGAAGTTGGGGTTGTTGCACCACTGCTGCTGGATGAACTCGAACTGGCGCTCGATGTTCGCGTTGAAGCAGATGAATTGCAGTCCACGCTCTGTCGCATCCTCCGCCCCTTGCTCCGCTCTGGCGATCCGGAGCATCTCCTCCGGTCGCAGCTCTGGGTCGAGCGGAGGGCCGTAGGGGCGTCCGCGGCGGAGGATCCGGTGGAGGTTGGCGAGGCGCAGCGACTCTGCGCGGGAGACCCCGAGCGACCAGTCGCGGGGGTTCGTCCGGCGGACGTGCGAGCCGAAGGGGCAGCGAGCGCCGTAGCGATCGTTGTCGGCGCCGTTCTCGAGGTAGGTGAAGTCGTCCTCGTCCTGGAAGCGCAGGCGCTCGGGGTCGCCGCCTGGGTGACGGACGAGCGAGGCCCCGCTCGGCCAACGACCGACCATCTTGCTGGCGACCGTGAGCCCGTCGAGCTCGTCAAAATCTTCGCTGCGCCCCCCGCAGTAGCGCCAAAACGCCTCTACGTCCTGGGACAGCTGACGGAAGACCAGGTAGCTGCCGTTGCGGCCGAAGTCGAAGCCGCTCGCCGTGGTCGGGCTCGGCGAGACGTTTCCGTAGCCGTCGCGGTGGCCCAGGACGATCTCACCGGCGGCGAGGGTGTTGCCGCTGACCTCGGGGCGCCCGCTGCCGGCGATGATCGGCTGGGCGATCCCGTCGCGGAAGCCGAAGTGCTCCTTGCGCCCGTGGAGCGTTCGTCCTTCGAGGTCGACGACCACCTCCGCCCCGCAGCGCTCCGCCTGGCGCCGGTAGTGGTCGCGCCAGGCGATGACCGCCTCTCCGGTCGAGGCGTAGATCATGAGGAGAATATGCACAGGGTTCTCGCCCGATCCCCAGCGCCAGCGCTCGGGCGCGTTTTCGCCGATATCGCCGTTGACCCGCGCTCGGTAGGGGCTGTGCGAGTCGTCGACGAAGGCGGAGGAGAAGCGGCTACAGAGGGTCTTGTCTACCCCCAACGCCCGCAGACCGGCGTGGCTGAAGGCGATGTTGACGAGGGGATCGGCGGTGCAGGCAGAGGCCGACGCGTCGGCGGCGGAGGTCAGGGGCAGCTCGCTCAGCCAGCGGAGCAGCGCCTCGCTATGCTCGCCGACTCGCAGTAGCAGGAATCGTGCCTCCGGTTTATGACCATAGCCGCGGAGGATGATCCCCTGGATCTCCTCCAGGGGCAGCGCGGGGTCTCGGGTCTGCTCAGCCCCGTAGAGCCTGTCTGCGCCCTTGCGGTTGACGGAGCGCAGGCGGAAGAGCCAGCTCGTCGCGTCGACGGCCTCGGCGTCCGCGAGCCCCCGTCGGATCATCGTGTTGTCATTGACGTTGATGATCGACAGGCCCGGGTAGGCGCAGTACCAGACCTGAGTCTGGAGCTGGTGGTGACGGGTCCAGGCGAGGAAGCGGGAGGCGTCACGGGAGCCAGCCTCGAGGAGCCACTTGGTCCGCGGGTAGCGGTCCGTGTTGCTCCAGACCGCGGTCAGGCCGGCGCTCGCCTGATCGATGAAGTCTCCGAGGTAGCTCTGCCAGGAGTTGTCGAAGTTCGAGAAGAAGAGAACTCCGCCGTTCGCGGTGAAGACCCAGCGGGCGAAGTGGATCGACGGGATATCGCCGAGCTTGCCGTGATTGAAGACGTTGGTCGCGAGGAGCTGGAGCGCGCGAAAGACCAGCCGCAGGAGCGCCCAGCGGAGGAGCCCAGGCTTGCGGGCGACGAAGTGGGTGAGGGGATTTTGGAGGAAGAGGTTCTCGCCCGTCGACGCCGCTCGGAGCTGCTCGTCGGCCTCGGCCGAGCGCGTCGGCTGGAACTGCGGGTCGCGCTCCTCGAGCATGCGCAGACGGACGACGCCGAGGAGGGGGATCAGCACGAGGGCGCCGAGGAGCCCGTAGAGCGCCGAGCTGAGCTGCGGCGTCGCATACCAGGCGCCGAAGAGGAGCCCCGCGACGGCGGCGACGAGCGCGAGCTGGAGCGTGATCGTGAGGCCTGTGACCCGGCCTTGGAGGTCTGGCTGCGGCGGAAACTCGGGGACGCCGTCGGCGTAGTCGGGCCGCTCGGCGATGGCCTCGCAGATCGAGGCGCGGATCGCCTCCGGGCTGAGCTTTCCCCATTGTCTGGAGTCGAGCTCGTGGTCGACCGCGCGCCGAAGCTGCGCCTCCCAGAGGATCTGCGCGCAGGAGCGGCCTGGGGCGCCGACGAAGAAGGTCTGCGAGGGGACTCGATTACGCTGGAGGTAGCGCTTGAAGTCTCGCTCGACGTAGCCCTCACAGCACTCGAACACCCTCGCGAGGCCCGCCCCGGCGCCCTCCAGCAGCGCGTCGAGGTGAAGGCTGCGGGCCTTCCGCTCCGGGCACTCGCTCTCCCCCTCGGGACCGTCGTAGTTGGTGGAGAAGGCGAGCAGCGGCGTCGTCACCGGCTCGCGATCGACGATGACAAAGCGGGCGTAGTGGAGCCCCGTCAGGGCCTGGAAGGGGAGGGTAACCTCCGCTGGCGGACGCCCGCGCATGACCTCGATGGTCTCCTTGCCGATCGTCTCGAGGAGAGCCCGCAGCTCATCGATCCTCGCGGGCTTGATCGGGAGCAGGACCAGCAGCGCGAACTGGCGTGTCGGTGTTGTCAGCGGTAGAGGCAATGCTCAGGGCTTTGTTCGCGGGGGGGCGAGGCAACGCGCGCGCTGTCCTAGCGCGATCGCAGAGCCGAGGATGAAGAGCGTAGGGGCGCGGAGCGAGGAACTCCCCGAGATGATCACGCTGATCCCTCCCAGGCCGAGGAGGAGCGCGATGAGGCCGAAGCTGCGGGCCCGTGCTCGGCGCGGCAATTCGCGGCTCCGCGCTGCGCCGATCATGACGCGCAGGGGGTAGAGGAGCGCGGTCAGGGCGGCGATGAGGGTGAGGAGCGCCGTGGCGAAGTTCATCAGCCCGCGCCAGCGGGCCTGTCCGGACGACTGGACCCGCGCTCCGTTGCGCTGGACAAACCCGAGGATGGCCGGGAGCGCGCCCTCGTTCGGCGCGGCCAGGTAGGGGAACGCGGTCGACGGGGGCTGGGTCGCCCGGTCCACCCCGTCGCGGATCCTCGGCCCCTCTCCTCGGTTCACGAGCAGCGTGTAGAGGTCGTCGATGATGTCGTCGTCGAGCGAGCGACCGCCACAGCCGAGCTCATCGGCGCCCTCGAGCATCGCCCGCTCGATCGCAAAGTAGCGGGCGCGGCTGCACTGGCCGCTGACGTTGATCACCAGGTAGTCGTCGAGGAGGAGCTCCGCGAGGGCGTCCCTGTCGGCCGCCGGCCACTGAGGGGCGCCGTCCGCCGCGTCGTGCCAGTCGATGTTCTCGCGCAGCCGTTCGCGGTACGCGGGGCGGCTTGAGCTGGCGACTGCGAAGGGCTCCTCCGCGTTGTACATCGGCCGCAGCTCCACCTCTCCACGCGGGGAGAGGAGGATATTGGTGAGCTCAGGTCGGCCGACACGATCGAGCCGCTGGGTCGCCCCGCTGTGGGGATCGGTCGTCATCGCCTGGGCCGCGATGGCGACGAGCGAGCCGCCTCGGTCGAGGCCTTCGGCGCCGACGTTGATCTCGAGCGCGAGCGAGAGAACATTGGCGTGTTGGAGGCCGTTGCGGTCCATCGGCTTCTCGAGGACGCCGCGCTCGCCGAGCGCGGCAAACCAGGCGGTGTTGATGAAGAAGGGATCCGAGCGCCGTCCAGCGAATACCCGCAGGTGTTCGCCCTGTACAGCGTCGGGGATGGCGTCGACCTCGGCCTGGGCAAGGGCACCTGTGCTGCTCTGGCAGCGCACATGGTGCTCGGCGAAGGGGCGGTGCGGGGTTTCGAAGGTGCACTCGATCGCATAGTCCCCAGCCGTCTCAAACCCTGGGGCCTCTCCCGTCGTTCGGGCGCGGGCGCGGCGGAGCAGGAGATCGTAGCGGACCTGGTCGGAGAAGTGCCCGCGGCTGCGGACGAGCGGGTAGACGTCGAGAACGACCGAGAGATAGCCGGGGCGGTTCGGGGTCGGGAAGGCGTAGAGATCGGTAAGATCGGCGATCGGGTCGTCGGTCGTGACGGGGCCGTCGACGTGATCGCTGGCGACCGCGATCTCCGGCACGAGGAGCGCGACGAGGAGCGCGACCACTGGTGCTCTGCCTGCCATTATTAATTATCATCGCTCGTGAGAGGAGCGTCGGCTCTGAGCATAGCGGCGATCGTGAGCGCCGTCGCTGTCCTGGCTCAGCTTGGCCTGCGAAGTCGAGCGCTGGGATCGAGACGCTCGGATCTGCGCGTCGCATCGGCGCGGAGTTGCGCCCCTGCGGGAGTCTGCAGCGAGCGTTCTCCGGCGAGCTCGATGCGCTGCTCATGACCATGAGAGGAGCCCGCGTAGGTCGCCGTCGGTGATTCGAGGAGCATCTTCAGTCGCTCGTAGGCGGCCCGTAGAGGCCGCTTTGAGAGCTTCTGAACCAGGGGGGTGAAGATGGCGAGGAGCCCTGGGAGCTCGAGCTCGCCGGACTCCGTCACCCGCGTCGACCCGCCGACCGCCTCGAAGCTGCGCGTCCCTCGGTACGGAGCGGCGCCCTCGATGGTCTCGATGGTGATGTGGTCGGGGGCGTCGTAGCTCGTGATGCGAAAGCGCCAGTCAAAGCGCCGGCCGAAGGTGACCCGCGTCTCGCGGAAGGTCGCACCGGCGGCGAGCGGCCCCTCGACGGTCACCGACTGGATCTCGGGCTGCCAGCGGGTCTCGTTGCGCAGATCGGTGACGAAGGCGAAGACCTCGGCGAGGGGACGGTGGATGATCACGGAGTGTGAGGTCTTCATGGAGAGCTCCGAGATCAGCAGGCGACCGCGAGCTGTGGGGCGCCGAGAGGCAGGCGGTGGTGCTTCGTCTGGAGGTAGCGGAGCATCCCCCGTTCGCCGCGAGGTGTTGTCCAGAGGTGGTTGAGGGCGAAGAGCGGCTTGAGGAGCGGGGAGAGGTAGCGGATGAGCGGCATGTTGACCGTCACCCGCCAGTCGAGCTCGACGCGGGTACTGTCACCGTCACGGACGAGCTCGGCCCGCCAAATCCCGTCAAAGTCTCCGGTCGCGCGGACCTCGACCAGCTCTCCGGGCTCCAGGCGTAGGGCCTCGAGGATGAAGTCGAGCTTGTAGGGGAGAAAGCCGCGGGCCACAGCGCGGACCTTGCCGCCGACGCAGGGGCGGGCGTAGGGGGCGAGCGGCGTGGCCTCGAGGTAGACGCCGGACCACCAGTCCTGGACGATCGACGCGTTCGCGAGCACCTCGTAGACCTCGTCGGGCGTGAAGCCTGGGATCGTCCATTGCTCACGGAAATGATAGGTGTTTGCGGGCATGAGAGTCTCCTTTGTGGCTCTGAGGAGCCGAGCGTCGGTGCGGCCGGCGTCCTCGCCGGTCTTCGTGTTCGCTAGACCCGAGCCCGCGCAAATCGATCACGTTCGTCGACAAAAAAGTCGACGCCGCGCTCGGTGCGACCCGACGAAGCCAGGACCAGGACCAGGACCAGGACCAGGACCGAGATCCTCCACACGGTGCTGCGCGACCAGGCGAAGGCCTGAGGCGAAGGCCTTCGCCCTTCTCAGAGCTCGACGGTCTGCGGGTCCGGGGTCTACTACGGATCGACGAGGTGAAGCGCGATCGAGCCGCTAAAGGTCCCGACGACGGCGATATCGAGGTAGCCGTCCTCGTTGAGATCGCCGAGGGCGAGGTCGAGCGGTCCTCCGGCGGTCGGCAGGCGGTCGACGCTTGGGATTGCCTCATTGAGCCCGCGGATGAGCACGACCTCTGAGGCGTCGAGGTCGACGGCGACCAGGTCCGGTGCGCCGTCAAAGTCCAGGTCACCAGTCGCCGCTCCGTAGAGCTTGGCTCCGATCGGGAGGTAGTGATCGGTAAAGGTGAGCTCATCGCTGGCGCCGCGGAGGATCGTCAGCTTCTGGTCCTCGTAGCTGGTGCCGACGATGTCGAGGAGGCCGTCATCATTGAGGTCGGCGATCGCGAGGTTGCGGATGTCGGGTCTCGCCTTGTGCTCGATCGCCGGGGAGAAGCCGCCGAGACCATCCCCTGCGAGCACCGAGATCGTCCCGCTGAGGCGGTTGGCCGCGGCGATGTCGAGATCCCCGTCGCCGTCGAGATCCGCTAGGGCGACGTCATAGGGCTCCTCGCCGACGGGGTGGGTGGCGAGCACCGGGGGCATATCGAGTTCGAGGAGCGCGAGGGTCAGATCGTCGGAGCCCTGGTTGGCGATGACCAGATCCTCGTCGCCGTCACCGTCGACGTCACCCCGGGCGAGCGCTCGCGGCTTGCTGCCGACGGTCGTGCTTTGCGGCGCTGCGTAGGTCCGAGGACCCTTCGCGCGGATCAGCGCCAAGGCGTTGAAGCCCTGGTCGGCGACGGCGAGGGTGAGCGGGCTCGAGAGGTCGTGCGCGATCGCGGTGATCCCCCGCGGCATGACGAGCTTCGGCAGCTCCTCCGGGACGTCAAAGGTGCCGTCGCCGCGACCGTAGCGGAGGATCACGTCGCCGGTGAGATCGACGATCGCGAGGTCGACGTGCTCGTCCCGATCAAGATCGATGAGCGCGATGTCGACAGGCTTTCCGCCGAGCTTGAGCGGCTCCAGCTGCGTCAGACAGAGCTCCGCAGGAGTGGCGACGCTATCGCCACAGCTCGCGACCTCGCCGGTGGTGGTGGTGGTGGTGGTGGTGGTGGTGGTCGATGTCGACGTGGCAGAGGTCGTCTCGCTTGCGGACTCTGTGGTGTCGCTCATCTCGACGTCTGTGGACTCGCCGGCGGATATCCCCCCTGTGGAGGTCGACGTGCTGGGCGAGCTGGTCGCGCTCTCGCCCGTCGCGGTCGTCTGTGACTCGCCGGTGCATGCGACGAGGGCGACGATCGTGAGGGGGAGGAGCGCGGCGAGTAGTCTTGGGCCGCGAGCTACGGCGGCTCGTCGAGGGGTCTCCATCCCTCGCAGCATACCCGATGCCAGCCCGCCGGGGCCTTCACGGCGAGACTGTTGCGAAATATCCGTGTGGCTCTCGGGGGCGAGGTGCTCGCTCAACGGTCGTCGAGGGCTCCGGGCTCGCTGGCTAGGTATTCTTGGGTCGAGAGGCGGCGGTCGCCGGTCGAGCGCCGAACCAGCTCCTCCGCAGCCTCGCGGCCGATGTATCGATAGTGCCAAGGCTCGTATTTATACCCGGTGGTCTCCTCTGCGCCGTCCGGGTAGGAGAGGATCCAGCCGTACTCATGGGCGTGAGCGTCGAGGAACGCGTCGATCGCTCGATCGCCGCTGAGCCGTCGCCAGCCGATCGCGAGGTCGGCGGTGGTGCCGAGCTGGTGCTCGCTGAAGCCTGCGCGGGCCGACGCTCGGGTCGCCTCCGCACAGCCGAGGTTCCGCGCCTCTGACCTGAAGATCGAGCACTGCAGGGCGAAGGTTCGGTAGCCGGAGCGGATGTTGATCCGCACCCCGGTTTCCGCGTAGGCGGCGTCCGAGAGCTCGACGAAGGCCTCTGCCGCCGCCTTGCGCAGGAGGTTCGGCGGTGAGCCGCTCTCGATCACATAAGGACCCTCGAGGGCGACGAGATCGTCCGGCGACCAGCTAGGACGCAGGCCGTGATGGCGGTCGACGGGCGCGCGGAGATCGTCGCCGTCGAGGTCTCCGCCGACGCACTCGCGGTCGCACTCGCGCGTGTCGTCGCGCGTGTCGTCGCGCGTGTCGTCGCTCGTGTCGTCGCTGGAGCTCTCGGTCCTAGCCGGCGAGCTCGCCTCAGCTCTCGCTGTCGTCGCGGGGGTCGGCGGCTCTCCCTCGCTTGGCGGGGCGT
>Ga0316189_10000797_pt1 | contig 31537 bp, 33 predicted proteins | sample LowCovwburrow_MG_FD_204930 | JGI IMG/M metagenome (GOLD analysis project Ga0316189, IMG submission 204930) | Coastal sediment microbial communities from Maine, United States - Lowes Cove worm burrow | ecosystem: Environmental > Aquatic > Marine > Coastal > Sediment | place: USA: Maine...
GTCATATCTATGAAACAAATCTATAGCATTTCCATACGTTAATCGTTCCTCGATTGCTTCAATATGTATCGTTGGATTTAAATCTTCAAGACGCTTTTTGGCAGCCATTGCTTTATTAGTTCCCAACGATTCAGTCCCGAATAGGATTTGACGTTGTAAATTGGATATATCGACATCGTCAAAATCTATAATTCCCAAAGCCCCTATTCCAGCAGCGGCCAAATATTGCAATATTGGACACCCCAAACCTCCAGCACCTACTACCAACACTTTAGCCATAGACAATCTGTCTTGACCATGTTGACCAACATCCGATAAAATAATATGTCTGTTATATCTACTCATACACAATTAAAAAAGCAGAATTTTATTCTAGCTTTAAACTCCTTAAATTTTTAAAACAAACTAATCCAACTTTGTTTGCCAAATGCCCATTATTATCCTCCAGAAAATGGTGGTAATAACGCTAATTCTTCACCTGACACTGTAGTCACTACAGAAACAATTTCTTGATTTTGGGCAACTTGAAAATCTTTAGTTTCTAATTCTGGATACTTCCCAAAAAGAAGTTCTAATAACTCAGATATTGTTGTTTCTGAAAACTCAAAAGTTTCTTCATTACATTTTGTTATTTCCGCAATGAGTCCAAAGTATTTAATGTTCAATTGCATAGTTTAATTCTTTTAAATCTTCTTTAGTATTTACGTTTCTTACAAATTTGTCAAGCTCAGATTCTATTAATATTGTTTTAGTGCTCAATTGGCTGACAGCAACACGAAGTCTTTTTTTACCTTGTTGTAATAATTGCAAACATGTATCTGCGCATTGTTTATTATAAAGAGCAATTAATGGCATCGCTTTATGTTCACTTTGAATTTGAACAACGTCAAAATTCTCATAATCAGTATCAACTAACTTTTTTAAAACCTTAGTTGTTATCATCGGAATATCACAACTCAGCACCAAATTGTATTCAGTTTCAGAATGTTGCAATCCAGAATATAAACCCGCTAAAGGTCCCGAGTCTTTAATGCTATCTTCAACTCGTTTATAACCAAACTGATCATACTTTTGATTATTACTAACAATAATTATTTTATCAACTAAAGGCTTTAATGCACCAATTACATGTTCAACAAATATTTTGCCTTTCATTGTAAGCAATCCTTTATCAGAACCCATTCTTGAGCTTTTCCCTCCTGCTAAAACTATTCCTGTTATGTTTTTTTTATCAACCATTTACGCAAAAAATAATTTTACTGAAGCAATGATTAGTACAAACGCAAGCATATATCTTAAGAGTGCGTTATTGAATTTTTTGCTGCCATAATAACTTCCAAAAAACCCACCTACTAATGCAATAGCAACTAAAATGAAGGATTGAGAGGAAATTTCAACACCACTAGACACTTGACCAACTAATCCAGCTGCTGAGTTTACCCAAATAAATAAGGCTGAAACTGCTGCTGCTTCTTTCATTTTCCCCCAATGCAATAATAAAATTATTGGTGTCAATATAATGCCTCCACCAATGCCAATTAATCCAGAGAAAAACCCAATAATTCCTCCAACCACTAATCCTTGCCAAAGTTTTACGTTCTGAATATGTTCTGTTTCCTTTCCAAAAACATTGAGCATTTTTAGGATGGCGAAAACTAATAAAACAGCTAATACTTTTTTATAAATAGTGGCGTCAACTTCAATCAATCCTCCGATAAAAGCTAATGGAATTGACGCTACAGCAAATGATAAAAACAACTTTTTGTTAAAATGACCCGCCTGGTAATAATGATAAAATGCAATTCCTGCGACAAACAAATTTAGCAACAAAGCCGTTGGTTTCATAGTTTCTGGAGCAAACGAAAATATGGCCATAAGCGCCAAATAACCACTAGCACCTCCATGACCAACACTTGCATATAAAAATGCGACTACTGGAAGTAGTAATAAAAATATCCAGATATGTTCAATATCTAAAATCATTTAAGCTTTGATTCTTTAATTTGTTGGTCTAAAAATTTCCAACAACTTTCGTTTATCGTTTCAAAAGTTTCAACCAACGATTTCCCATAATCTGTAAGTTGAGCTCCTCCTCCACCTTTACCTCCAATACTTGATGTAGTCACAGGCTTTTCAGCACGTTTGTTTACAGCATCAACCAATGACCAAGCTTTTTTATATGACATCCCTAAAACTTTAGCTGCTTTTGAAAGTGATCCTTCTTCATCAATCGCCTTAAGAAGGTTTACTCTGCCTTCTCCTAACAAAATATTTCCATCTGCCTCAATCCAAATACGGCTTTTAATTTTATAGTCCATACTATTAATTTATAGGAAGAAGTATCACTTCAACCTCATCGTTTTTTTTAATTGATTCTGCTATTTCTGACAAGTATACTAAAGCATTTGATAAGGCAAAGGTGTGTAACATGGATGAACTTTGTCCATCTAAAATTTCTACTTTCCCATTATTATAAATCGCTTTAAGAAATTGCGCTCTATCTCCTCTTTTAATATAATCTGTTGTTGAAATTGCTTGCGTTCTATTTAATGAAAAATTCACATTTCCAGATGATTTTTCTAATACTGAAAGCACATAGATATAAAAACAACTCAAAGCTGCAGCAGGATTCCCTGGAAGCGCAAATATTATCTTGTCATCTTTCTTACCAAAGAATAATGGCTTACCTGGTTTTTGTTTTACTTTATAAAAGAACTCCGTTACATTTAATTCATTAAGAGCTTTGCCTACAAAATCATAATCGCCTACAGAAATTCCGCCAGACACCAAAACCACATCATGCTCTGAAATAAGAGTGTCTAACAGGCTTAAAGTATTGCCATAATCATCATTAACCTTATGCATAGTTACTTTATCATAACCCAACTGTTTTAAAGCCACGCTTAGCATTATTGCATTGCTTTCATAGACTTGACCATATTGCAATAAACTACCTGATTTTGCTAATTCATTTCCTGTGACCAAAATTGCAATTGATGGTTTCTTATAAACTTTAATCTTTGTAATGCCTAAAGTAGCAAGGAATGCAATTGATGCAGGGTTAAGTTTTGCTCCTTTTTTTAAAGCGACTTCACCTTTCTTCGCTTGTTCACCTAATCGCCTAATATTAGCATTTGTTTTGATTTCTATTTGAATGCTTAAGGAATCTTCAACCACATGTGTTTTCTCTTGCATGATAACTGCATTTGCAGAATCTGGAACTGGAGCTCCAGTGAAAATACGAATAGCTTCTCCAGCTTTTAAATTGGGTTGATGATGATCTCCAGCTTTAACTTCTCCAATTAGAATATATTCGTTTGAATCATGTGAATTTAACGCATAACCGTCCATAGCAGACTGTCTAAAAGGAGGCATATTAATTGGTGAAATGACGTCGTCAAACAACACATAATCTATAGCATCAGAAACGTTTATTTCTTTAGAAACACGTGTTGCATCAACATTATTTGAAATTATTTGAACAGCTTGTTCTACGGAAATCATAATAAGTCGTTATATCTTTTCAAATATAACGATTACAAAGAATAATTAAATGAATTGTGAAGTTAAATTTTTACGAATTATGGACTGGAAGTTTTTTATTTGATGCTAATTGTTCTTTTATCATACATGCCGTTTTAGTTATTGCAAGACCACCCTTCCCAGTGCACTTAACACACGTTGGCATTTGACTACTTACTGATGATACCGTTTCAATAACCTCATCTAATGGTATCAATGCATTATAACCAGCACAAGACATCGTTGCTGAAGACAACGCATTAACAGCTGCACTTACATTTTTACCCAAACAAGGAGCTTCTACACGATCTGCAATTGGATCACAAACCAAACCAATCATATTTTGTATAGCCATTGATGCAGCATCAACCGCTTGACGCGCTGTGCCACCAAATAGCTGAACTATTCCAGCAGCAGCCATTCCAGCAGATGCACCACATTCAACTTGACAGCCATGTTCTTCAGCTGAAAATCCTGGACCCATTGCAAAATAGGCTCCAATGATTCCTGTAGCAAAATAAGCTTGAATTAATTCCTCATGAGACGCATCAATATCATCTGCAACAGCTCTTAAAACGCCACCAACTGTACCACAAGAGCCAGCAGTAGGGTTAGCAACCACAACTTCCATCGCACTTTTTGATTCCATTATTGCGGATACATTGGCTATGATTTTATTCATTATTGAATTCTGAAGAATTTTTCCACGCTTGTGAGCTTTATCAATTAAATGAGATTGCTGTGGTAAAATTCGATCTTCATATACTGTTCCTGCTAATCCTGTTTTAATACTATTTTCAATAATATTAACGAGGTTTTTCATTTTATCAATAACAACCTCTTCAGGCAATCCGCTTTGATAAGTTTCATACATTAATCCGATAGCTGCCAAATTGAGATTTTCTTTTTCAGCATATTCTAAAAGTGATGCTATTGACGAAAAAGGTAACTCGGTTTCATTTCCAGAAATAACTGGTAAAACTGGATTGACAACAATCAGGCTATCTAAAACAGTAGTGTCTTTAAATTGTTGTAATTCTTCGTCTGAAATCTCTTTTGAAAATTTGACATTAATCAATCGTTTATCATCATTAATTGACTCAACTATTGATTTATTTAAAGGAAAGAATGATTCTAGATTTTCAGGATAAGGATCATTCACATTATTGAACAGCAGCAATTCATAAAAATCACCACATAACTTCACTTTAAAACCATTAACTTCTTGAATTTCAACAGATCCTCCACCTAATGAGGCAGCTAAAACCTGAATGATATTACCATGAATTCCTTCTAACTTTAAACGAACTGTATTTACATGATTTGTTTTAAATGAATTCACTTCATAATTAATAGAGATACCTCTTTCTAATGCAACTTGTTCAGTATGCTTCATTCTATCATCAGCCATTTCTAAACCTAATAAACCTCCATCAATACCTAAAGTCGTGCCTTGTGCTCTATAATTCGGAGCCCAAGCACCATCTTTATCAAAATCTACAATTGCTTTTTTTAATGGCTCGTTCAAAATATCCATGCTCATTTTTGCAGCACGCCAAGAAGCAGCTGTATGCGAACTGGAAGGACCTCTCATTATTGGACCAATGACATCGTTAAAAATTCCTGGTTTCTGATTCATGCCTCTATTGTTGTGTAAATGGTTTGACAATTAATTCTTCATTCAGAACTGATGTTCCTGTTTTTAATACAAGGTTATACGTTCCTTCTTTATGAAATGTTGTTCCTCTAAAGTAAGCACTTTTATTCGTTTTTGATTTTTCTTTTATGAGATCCCAAGTGACCGAATGAAACCCTCTATCAAAAGATTCATTATGCGACCAAACAACATTGTCTTTTTCATCTTTCACTACAAGCTCAATTTTTTCCTTTTCAGGAAGATAAAATAAAAAACTCGCAGGAGTTGAGGTTTCCATATCCCAATCTCCATTGGCGTGTCTTGCTCTTGGTGATTTTGCATTCTTCAAAGGAAACAAATACGCTTCTTTTTGATTCTGAAATTCTCTAAATTTTCTAATAGGTCTAACATCCATTGCATACATACTACGACCATGTGTAGCAATAATCAACTCATCTCTTTCTGTATGGACTAATAAATCTTGAGTAGCAATTGTAGGTAACTTATTACTAAGTGATATCCACTCTTTACCCTTATTTACCGAAACATATACACCTAAATCTGTACCTACATACAAAATGTTTTCATCTTTTGGGTCTTCAGCAATTATATGTGTAGCTTCTGTTGGCAAATTATTTGAAATTAACTGCCATGTTTTACACAGATCATTTGACACATAAACATAAGGCGATGCATCATCATGATTGTAATCATTAAGAGTTATATATACTCTGTTTTTATCAAATTTTGAAGGTTGAATACTTGTCAATTTTAAATGAGATAATAATCCATCATTTGAGTTCTTCCAGGTTTCTCCGTTGTCTGTACTTAAAAACAATTCTGCATGGTTACCACCAGCAATTAGCACTTCAGGATTAAGTGGAGATTCAGATAACACAGTAAGAAGGCCTTCTACATTACTTTTTGAATATTCAGCAAACAAATCAGGACTTATGGATTGCCAATTATCTCCTTTATCTAAAGATTTAAAAACTTTGTTTCCTGCACTATAAATTGCATTAGGATTGTGAATTGAAGATAAAAAAGGAGCATGCCAATTGAATCTATTAGGCACTTCATTATCCTCACTTCTGGGCTGAATCCAAACAGATTCATTCTTTTTTTTGCTCTTCCTAACCATGCCTCCTCCTTGACTTTCAAAAAAGACTATATCAGCATTTGTTGGATCGCTAAACGTTTCAAAACCATCACCTCCAGACCATCGATCTAACCACACATAATTCCATGGATCTTTCCTGTTTCTTTTATGATCATTATCTATTGGACCATATAAAGAAGAGTTATCTTGTGTTCCGCCATAAACTATGTTAGAATCATGATTATCAACTGAAATTGTATAAAATTCTGCTAGTGGTAGGTTATTATGATGTATCCACTCTTTCCCTTTGTCATAAGTAGTAAAGATGCCACCATCGTTTCCTAATAATAGTCGTTTCGGTTGCAATGGATCTATCCACAAATCATGCATATCCAGATGCAAAATCTTACTGTCATTTTCAACAAGATGCGTAATATCACCTCTTACTTCTTCAAATGTTTTGCCACCATCATTCGATTTTTGTAAGGTAACACCCAAGGCGTATATTTCATTTTCATTTGTTGGAGACACTTTGACATCTCCAAAAGACCATCCGTGACCTGCATAAATATATAAGGGATCATCATGAGTTTTATTCCAAGTCTCACCAAAATCTTTAGAAGAATAAACCTCACATCCTATCACACCTCTTTCTTTTCCATTTACAATATTTGGTGCTCTATTGTCTACAACAGCATATATATGATTAGTATTTGTAGGTGCAATATCCAAACCAATAATCCCTGTACGTTTTCCAGTTAAGAAACCTGAAGTTGATTTTTTCCATGTTTGACCTCCATCTAAACTTCTATAAATACCACTATAATTTCCATCCTCTCTATTCCACATTGCAGCAAAAACATGATTGCTATTTGATGGATCTACAATAACATCTGATGCTCCTGTTTGGTCATTAACAAACAATATTTTATTCCAGGTTTTTCCTCCATCATTAGTTTTAAAAATACCTCTTTCAGTATTAGGTGCAATATTATGTCCCATTGCAGCCACATAAACGTTTTGGTTATTATTAGGATCAATTGCAATTCTCATAATGTGATGAGAATCACTCAAGCCCATATGTTGCCACGTATCTCCTCCATTTTCCGATTTAAATACTCCGATTCCAGGGAAAGAGGTTTTTGATAATAAAGATTCTCCTGTACCAACCCAAACTAAGTCAGGGTTTGATGAACTTACTTCAATATCACCAATTGCTCCTGTAGGCTGATTATCAAAAATGGGTTGCCAAGTAGCACCAGCATTAATAGTTTTCCAAACGCCTCCTGAACCAATTCCTACATACATTATTGATGGATCACCTGGAACTCCAACTATACTCTCTACTCTTCCGCCTTGAGATATAGGACCTATGGAACGCCATGGCAAATCTTTAAAAATTGAAGAAACTTCCATCTCTTGATGTTGTTTCCATGATTGCAAAATATCATTTGCAGGAGTAATTATTTGTGCTTGAGAAAGCACCCCTTGTAAAAGAAGAGCCAAAGTGATATAATTTATTTTATTCATTCAATATAATTTTAGCTGAATCTAATGAAATGTATAAATTATACAAATACGCTTAAAATTAGACAAAATGTTACTAACAAAAAAACCAGATACTTTCGTGTCTGATTTTTAGTAGCAGAAAGGTCCAAATTACAGAACCTAAATAACATTAAAATATTCTATTTAGTTAACGTTCGCTTGGGCTCTCAATTAAATTATCATCTGCTGGTCTTTTTTTAAAATGAAGATGATTACCACTTAAAATCACGAATCAAGTCTTTAAAAAATAATACTTTTATGGTGTCATTTGTGGCATTTAGAATATAATAAACTTTGTCATTTTTCCTCTCTATTTTATTGTGATTTAAAAATGTTGAAGTTAAGCTGTCACCATATAAATCAAAAATATTGTCCTTCAAACTTTTTGAAAATTTAATATAATTTTTTTTTGATTCTTTTAGATTGTAAATGTTAATTGAATAATATTTTTGATTTTTTAAGGTAGTATTATATATAATATTTTCACTGTTTGAAGACCAATTCATAGCAATTGATTCAGGTTGAGCAAAAGAATCAATCTTAATCTCAATATCTTCTAAAACATTTTTAACAGACAGTTTATAAACGCTTTTTTTATATTTAATTGATGCAACAAAGTTTCCATTAGGAGATAATACTCTTTCTTCTATACTAGATTCAACCATGTAAAACCATATAAATGAAATAACTATTAAAGAAAATATAATAAGAAAAATATTGATTTTTCGACTTTTTTTAATTTTAATCGCTTCATGCATTATTTCAATTTTTGAAATAGGCACTATTAGTGAATAACCTTTTTTATGAACAGTCTTTATGTATTTTGGTTTTGATCTTGAATCATTAAATACAGTACGTAATTCTGAAATAACTTTATTTAAAGAGTTATTCGTTACAACTGTATCTTTCCATATCAAATCTAATAAATCGCCTTTCAAAACTACATCTCCATTTGCCTCAGCTAATAATACTAGTGTATCAATTACTTTTGGAGTTAAAATTAGGCGACTACCTTGATTATTAAGTATTTCTGATGATTGAGGAAACAATGTCCAATCTCCAATAACATATTTATAGTGTTTTTTAACCATTGTCCATCAAATTTCGAGCTTAATTTAATAATTCAGAAAAAATTCAGGTTTTTTTTAAAGATAAATATTACTATTGGAATTAATATTGTCTTTTAATTTTTATTAAAAACATTTAAAACAATGAAAGCCCAAAAACTAATCCTATTATTTCTGTTATTCTACAATAATTTTATAACAGCAAACACTGATACTCTTTACATTCAGTCCAAAATATTAAAAGAAAAACGAGCTATCCTAGTTTCATTACCTAATGGCTATGACGTAAATAATAAAAGCATAACATATCCTTTAATACTTACAACTGATGGAGAGTGGCATCATGAAATAGTAACAAAGATGAGTGAGTTATTATATCAAGATGGTTTACCAAAAATGATTATCGCAAGTATAATAAATCTAGATAGAAATAAGGATTTAACTATTTCCAATACAGCAGAATTCAAAACTAGTGGAGGAGCTTTAAATTTCTATAACTTTATTAAAGAAGAATTAATGGGGGAACTTAAAAAAAAGTATCATGTTTCTAATCACTCAACCTTATTAGGTCATTCTGCTGGTGGATTGTTTAATGTATTTTCGCTAACTCAAAATAACAACCCATTTGAAGCTTTCATTGCTGTAACGCCAACAATTAGATGGGATAATTATAAATTACTTAGTGATTTTAATACATCACTTCTAGAAAGCTTATCAAAACAAGATAAGTCATTTTATCTTAGTATCGGAAATGAAACAGGAATTGAAAGGTTAGGTGTAACTAAACTTGATTCCATACTAAGTAAAACTAATTTTCTGAATTTTGATTATAAGTATAAAGAGTATCCAGAGGAGTCTCATGTAACTGTCCCTTGGAAAGCTTATTTTGATGGTTTGAAGCATACCTTCAAATCTTTCCACATTCCAGATTCGTATTCTAATAAAGAATTTAAGTTTACAATAAATTATTTTGATACTCTAGGAGAAAAATTTGATTATGATAAAAGAGTCCCACAACGTATCATATTAAATAGGGGTTACAAAGAACTAAAGAGTAAAAATCAAAAGACTGCAATCGAAATCTTTAACTATTTTAAAAAAGAGTATCCAAAAATCCCAATACCATATAGCATTCTTGGAGATATTTATTTAGATCAAAAGAAATATGTTCTTGCACAAAAACACTTTGAAAGTGCCTATAAAATATATCCCACCCCTTATGTTAAAAACAAATTAAACAGTTTATTGAAATTAATAAATAAAGATTGAGATAATACATGTAATATTATTGAGCAAGATTATCGATTTATAAAGAAACGAATTATTCAATGCTTAGTATTTAAAGCATTTGAATCTGCAAAAAGAACCTTATACGGAATTGAGATGACTCCTATAATTAGGAAAAAGCAATTGATTTCAAACTGAACACCACTGTACAAACCATTCTATTCATTGGCTAGTTAGTAATCTTTAATTACTGGTTATCTTAGAATTAAGTTTAGTAGATGAGACAGAACCACATTTCTTCAACTATAAATTTTTCTATCATTCATGAGATCAGGTTATTTTTTTCATGAACACAGCGATTCAGCTATTGTTTCAGAGAGGTAAACTTAGAATTAAGCATTGAAATCTGCAATAATTATGAGCATTGTTAGCTGTGTGCTTAATAAATTATTTTTAATTTCATCATTATATCCACCGGTTCGGTACCCCCCATTTTGTATATGTGTTTGTCAAATTCTACAAAACCATTTTTTTCATAAAATCGAATTGCTCTTGGGTTTTTCTCCCAAACACCTAGCCAAACATAGATAGCATTTTTTCGCTTTGAAATTTCTATGACTTTTTCAAAAAATACTTGTCCAACTTTTTTTCCATGAAATTCATTTAGAACGTAAATTCGTTCGATTTCTAGTGATTTTTTTCCGTTGATTTCAGTTTGTGATTGTCCAAAATTAATTTTTAAATATCCGATTACATTACCTTCAAGTTCTGCAAAATAAAATTCGGAGTTTTTGTCAATCAATTCTGCTTTTAGTTTTTCAATTGAAAATGCATTTTTCAAATATTCTTTTATATGCTCTTCACCCATATCTGAAGCATAACTTTGTATAAAAGTTCGATTTCCGATTTTTTGTAGTTGATCTACATCTCTTAGGTTTACTTTTCTTATTTCCATTTTTTGTGCGACTTTATTTCATATACGTAAGCTGTTGTCTTATTTTATTAACTTGAAGTAACTTTGCGCGATTAACATGACCTATTGAAGCTAACGCCAAATACTTATTAAATCTTTGATCGATTAGCCTTTGATGGTTTTTTATTCGTCTTCAATAAATACTACTGGTTCGTATAAATGGTTAATTATAAATTCTTCCTTAAACATTACCCAAACCATCTGAATTCGTCTTACTTCATTTTCATCCTTTTCTAATTTTCGTTTATTATACTCATTAGTGAAACCTAATTTATATGGGATTTTAGCACTGGCCGTATTCGTTATGTCACAATGGATTTCGGTTTTTTCAATATTGATGTGTTTAAAGATTAATTTTGTTATTGCATAAGTACATTCTGTAGCGTAACCTTTCCCTGTTTCATTTTTGTCAATCCAATAGCCAATCTCCAAATAGCTGTTTTTTTCTCTTGAAAACACGTATACTGTTCCAATCATTTTCTTTTCCTGAGTGAAAATTCCATATGTATAATAATCGATATCTAAGCGATGATTATTTTGCCACTTTTGAATTCTATGTTGTTTGTTTTCTAAAGATTCAGGTTCTTCTTTAGCCCAAGGAATCCAAGGCAACATATGATCTATATTTGGTTTTAAAATTTGAATTAATTCTTCTGCATCTTCAATTTCATAATGACGAATCAATAAATTTGGAGTTCTAATTTTGGATACTCTATTTTTTAATTTATTAATTTCAGGGTTTCTCTTTTCTTTAAGTATTTCGCTAGAAGACGCCATTCTTTTCTTTTTTTTGAATTTAAGCTTGATGCATTTGTTTTATATGATATTTGATTAAGTTGAATATTGAAACAAATGATTAAAACATATTAATCATCATGGTTTGAATGAAAAAATTCAACTCTTCATCCAAACCCGACAATCATTCAAACCAACTAATCATGAATAAGTCATTGTTTAACCTACACTAGCGTCTATATACGCGATTCTATTTTCTGCTAACCTTCCAAGTGCCCAAACTCCAGATGGAGCTGCTTCAATACCTGGGAGAGTTCCTTTTACAAAATCTTTATAGACTACTTCTGGATCAACACCTTCCTTTTGACCTACAAACTGAGAGTATACTTTTCTAGCCATATCACAGACAAAGAATTTCGCTCCCTTTTCTTGTAATCCCTTTATTCCTGCTAATCCTGGTATTGGGAAAACGCCTTCTTCTGGAGTATAATAAGGATTTCTTAAAGCAGGTTTATTTGTAATTGGATCATTAAGTCCCAAAAACGCTCCTAGATTGTATTTCTTAATCGTAGCATCATTCATAGCGAATATCATCCCATGATGTCTTAATACATTAAGGACTCCTAGTTTATTTTCTGGCGTTCCAGTTTCCTTATTAGTAATGTAATAAACATTAGACCACATAAGACCCCAAGGATTCACTGATGACATATCATATGCCAATGGATGTGCACTTTTACCTAATTTCTTTAAGATAGTGTCTAATACTTCACCTTTACTTGATAAGCTATCTAAATCAATTGCCAGTTTATTAGATCCAACATGTGCTTGAATAGCTTGCGGCACCAGAGTTAATCCAGCAGCAGCTACGGCTCCTGATGTAAGTTGACTAATAAACTTTCTTCTTGGGTTTAAATTTTTTGTTTCCATTTTTATTATAGTTTAAAATTAATAATCTTCTTTATACGTAATATTATTGTGCGTTTATTATGGCTCTTGCAGATCCCTCAACGAGCATCTCCGACGATGCCATTTCACTTACATGGATTAGAGTTGTTGCTGGTTGTACTTCACCAAAATATTTGTGGTGTATCTGAGCTATTTCAGGGAAATAGTTGAAACTTGTCGTGTAAAACGTTGTTTCAACAATATCGTCTAGACTTCCTCCTGCTAATTCCATAACTTTTTTCATGTTCATTATTACTTGTTCCACTTGACTGCCAACATTTTCTGGCTCCTCAATCAAACCGCTCGAATTAAAGGCACTGGTGTTTGAAATATATACTTGCTTGGTTCCTGTATTATGGTCTTCAATGACTTTTGCTCTTGAAAAACCATAGATTTTTTCCCATTGGTCACCTCCAGGAAGTGAGATACTTGTTTTTACCATTTTGTTATTTTCTTTGTTTAACTGTAGTTCGATTTTTGAATCTAGATTTTTCACCGTTGCTCTCATAACAAATAATATTCCACCAAAGAGTAAGATTATTAAGAGAGCAAATATTTTAATAAAGTTTATCTTGTTTATCATTTTTTAGTAATTATTGACAATTCGTTTATTGTATACGTTAACTTGCAATTCTTCTTAATATAAAAACCTACCTAAATTATTATGATCTGTCTTTGAAAATAAATCCAAATTGTTCAACGACTGTACCATCTGGACCTAGATTTGCTCCCCAGGTTTTACTGTCTATATGATATGCTCCAACGATATGAAATTCAATCTCGTCTGTTATTGGGCAGGATAAAATATCTCCAATCATTGAAAGATTTGCAGGGGTTTGTGTAAAAGCGGTAATAGATCCTTTTCCATCTCCAGAAGCAATAAAATAGTTCTCACTTCCATCATTCGAACCAATACAACCAATACCTCGAATATTTAGCATCTCCGCATTAGTATCCATACCTTCGCCATGAAAAGTGACATTCCAAAAGGTATAAACACCATTTGGAACTAAACCAGTTAATTCCATACTAACTTCAAAGCCACCTTCCAAGCAAGTTACAGATGCAGTACCATTTACAGTGCTGAAATCAGCCCAAGTCATATGGTTACCTTCCCTGTCAAGAACAGGATTATTTAAGCGAAATTCATACAATAGATCATCATTAGATGAAGGCATGATTCCATTTTCGTTTTGAACAAAGAATGGAACTGTTATAACTTCATTATTTACAGTTTTTGGAATTTCTACGATTTCGCCTTCATCGTTATCACATGAAGCTATAGTAAGCGAGATTAAAGCTAGCAGACCGTAAAACATGATTTTTTGGATACAATTGGTTAAATTGTTTAATTCTATTTTCATTTTACTATTGTTTAAATTTTTCATTCTGTTGTAATTATTGTTTTAAGTTTTTAAAATTTAATTTGTATTGTTTTTATTAGTAGACTCTCTAGTACACCATTGTTGTGCCAAACATGTTGAAACACTGAAAATCAGACTTTTAAATCAATTGATGAATAAAAATATATTTACGATAAATCGCGAAAAAACGAAAAAACGTAACTAAATTTATGATATTTCGTAAGTTGTCTTTATTTACCATTTCATGTACAATATTTGCCGCAATCAATTCGGAAATTCTGACCCTATGAATCAAAGAGCAGTACAAAGTGGTAGTCTTCCTAATTTGCACTGAGCTAAAACATTATGTTTTGTATTTAAAAATGCACTATACTACGGAATCACAGAAGTCCCAATTTGCTATATGCTGTGCTAGCCTTAGTTTTTATTCTTTCTTTTCTATTCTGGATGGATTAGTTCTAAAAACATACGCAAATAGTATAGCAAAAGAAGCATAGACTATAGTGACAGAAACAACGATTTCTGAATGGATTCAATTACGGGAAGATACTGGCGATAAAAAGTTAGCTGGCAAAAAAATGAAAAGTGAAAGTGGATGGATAAAACGGCAATATCGAATCTCAAAAGTGCATAGTGAGTTTTCTCTAATCGCAAGTATATCAAGGGATAATAAGACAGAAACTAAAAACGCATCAACTGATAAAGATGATGCGTCTTGCTTTATAGAGCGTACAGAAAAAATGTCGCCCTTTTTGATTGAAGAATTACACCGATTTCATTCAATTATTAAAAAATAAAGCGGTCTCACTTGTTCTACCTTATCGTATAGTCATACGGAGTGGTGCTATGGAGTAATATGGAGTTTTGACGGTGATTTTTAATTCAAAGAATAGCTGTATGGAGTGGTATGGGTGTATAAAGGTTTGAGCATCAATTGAAGAAATGACTTTTCTGTCTATTTGTATGTTCAATGAAAGTGTCATTTACTCATATATTAAGACATAGCTTTGCTAAGCATTTTTAGAAAGCGGTGTCAATCTACGTTATATTCAATTATTACTTAATAAAAATAACTGAAATATACACCCGCGTTGCTGCGATTATCTTTATGGACATAAAAGATAAATAGTTACCGGTCACTATATACATACGTTGGCAATAATTTAGAAAACTGTGTAACCTATCTTGATTTCTATTCGTACACATGATTAGGAAAGAGCAATTGATTTCAAACAGAACATCACTATTCAATTCATTCTATTCATCCGGCCAGTTAGAAATCTATAATTTCTGGTTATCTTAGAGTTAAGTTTATTAGATGCGACAGAACCTTATGTTACTTTGCCTTAGAAAAGCAATAGTTTCATTTGCCTATTTTTATTTTCAAAGTTTTCTTCTCTAAAGCTTCTTTTACTAATGATAATGGAAACTGTTTACAAGCAACAACTAGCAGCAAAGTAGTGTAATCTGTGTGGAATGGAATGAACACTATTTATTACTATTTAACGTCTACTTTTCTAATATTTAAATACCCAAAAATTGAGAATACTGAAAAGTATAAACTACTAAATAACGATGTTTTAGGGAACCAACTAAATCCTGTGTCAACTGCTGTTTGAAAAAGACTTAATCTGCCATAGGAATAAGGGAAATATATAGCTTCTTCTGCTTGAAAAACAACAATACCAGTAATTACTAAAATAATTCCAATACTTAAAGGAATGATAAAATTTTTGAATCTAAAACTCAACCAAAATTGAAAAGACAAAATACCTAATACACCAACAAAGGACCTAAAAATTAACTTTAAAGGTTGTACCAAAACTGGTGTAGTTGATAAAAAACTAAGCTCACTGTGAATTAATCCAACAAAAAACCCACTTATTAACATGCATAATGTAAATAACAAATATGTAACTAATATATATATATTAAAACTACACTTAATTTTCCGTAATAAACACTCCATTTTTTAACTGGTAAGGAAAATATATGTTTAAATCCTGATGATTTATGTTCTACTTGTACAATTAAGCTTGTAAGCAAAACTATAAACAAGGGCAGTAACAAAGAAGCAGAAGTCATGATTTGATCAGTCATAAACTTATTCCAAGGATTAACACCTTCTGTAGGAATTAAGTTTTTATATTTTACTGTATAATAAATGAAATATATTGTAGGAATAAAAAGAGCACTAATTATAGTTATCCAAAAAGCAAATGTATTCTTGAGCTTTAAAAGCTCATTTTTTAAACTGATAGTAAAAGTATTCATTATAAAAAGTTATTTAGTAAGGTTAAGGAATAGGTTTTCTAGATTTTCATCTATCTTGAATTGATAGATTTTAATTCCATGAAGCCTTAACTCATCAATTAATTTAGGAATGGAATTCTTTGTGTTAATTACCGTATGAATTGTTACCTTATTAATAATAGATGCATTATGATTGATTTTTTTTACAATTTCAATACTTTTTTCTATATCATCAACTTCAATATGTAAGTTTAATTGTTGACTTTTAATTGCTTTTAATTCAGAAATACTCCCTTGAAAAACGAGCTTACCATAATTGATAATTCCTACGTGTGTGCACATTTTTTCAATTTCTGAAAGTAAATGACTAGACACTAATATGGTAATATTTTCAGTCTGATTAAGATGTGTGATAAGATTTCTCATTTCCAAAATCCCTTTCGGGTCTAAACCATTAGTAGGTTCATCCAAAATTAAAAGTTGCGGTTTACTTATAAGCGCTAAAGCTAAACTCAAACGTTGCTTCATACCAAGAGAAAAGGTTTTGACTTTTTTAAAAGTAACATGTGATAATTTGACTATATCGAGCACTTCGGTTATTCTTTCTTTTGAAATACTACCTCTATAATTCGCCGTAATTTTTAAATTATCAATAGCAGAAAGATGTTCATATAGAGATGGATTCTCAATAAGTGCGCCTATATTTGAAAGCACTTGAATTCGATTTTTATCAATTGCTTGTTCTCCAATTAAAATAGTACCCGAACTTGCTTTTATTAGACCTAAAATAAGTCTTATAGTGGTTGTTTTTCCTGAACCATTGGGTCCCAAAAATCCATAGATTGAGTTTTTTGGGACTTTTAAAGATAAACTCTCAATTATCTTGATTTCTTTAGTATATGAGAAATTCAGGTTATCTGTATTTATAACATGCAGCATAATTAGTTGTATATACAACTAAGACGATCAAACTAAAATTATGTTACTTTATTTTAAATAAAACATGAAGTTAGCAATTTTCTCCAAATTAAGCCTACAAATATATCATAGTATTAAATTTAATGAATGCTAATTAATATATATTAAGTATTTCCACATACTTTAGATTCGCCTTATAAAAAGTTGGTTAAAACAAAGGAGAAATAAGTGTTCCAATATTAGAGGTTTAATAATTTATAATCTAAAGAGATTCAATTATACAAAGGATTTTAAAGTAATCTTGACCCGTTTCAATGTTTCCTGAAATATAGCGAATGAGACGTAAATTACTTGCAAAGTTATATGCAACTTTTAATTATTTTTTTTTCAAGACAAAAGATAATAAAACACGGAAAAGAAAACTTCAATTAGAATATTAAATATAGCAAGAGTATAAAATTTCTCTTCGAGTAAATTTCTATACACTTGTGGCAAGTTGCCGAGAAACTCTTAAATATTTTTTTGACGTAAGTTTTATCGAATACGCAATTTTTAAAACACATTAATAGTTGTATGCACAACATATTAGTTTATATTTGTTCTGTGAAGTATAAATTAGAACATTGTGTAGGGAATAAATTAAGACGTATCTCACGCATTGTTGATACACAATTCAGGTTAAGTTTTAAAGATTTTAATGTTACAGAAAATCAGGTAACATTATTGTTTGTTCTTAGTAATTACGTCAAAATAGATCAAGGAATTTTAGGGAAGCAACTTGGTTTAGAGCGCTCTTCTATAAGTAGAAATATAAATATTCTTGTTAGAAATGGGCATGTGGCAAAGAATTCAGATTATAGACCTCAAATATTTCTTACTCAAAAAGGCAAAGACTTGGTTAAGCAGTTAATACCATTATGGGAAGAGGTTATGGATAATATTATTATGAAGATTGGTGAAGAAGGTGTCGAAATGATAAATAAGTTAGAAAAAAAGATAGTATAAAAAAATTTAATAATTATGTTGCATATACAACTTATAAGAATACTATGAAAACATTTAAAGAAAAATATGGCTCTTGGAGTTTAGTTACAGGAGCATCATCTGGAATAGGACAACAATATGTCAAACTTATAGCAAATGAAGGACTAAATATTGTGCTTATTGCAAGAAGTGAAGACAAACTATTAGCCTTAAAAAAAGAGCTCGTCTCTAAATACAATATAGATATCAAAATCATAGTAGCAGACTTAACTTCTATAAATGGTTTAGAAAAAGTTAAAAAAGAAACTATAGGGCTAGAAATTGGCCTACTAGTAAATAATGCAGGAAGAGAAGATTCTAATCATTTCCTAAAGATCCCCACTACAAAGCATTTAGAGACAATAGATTTAAACATTAAAGCGCCACTTTTACTTACACACCATTTTGGAGAAAAAATGACTGAAAGAAAACGTGGTGGAATAATCATGATGTCTTCAATAGTTGCTTTTCAAGGCGTGCCATATATAGCAAATTATGCCGCAACCAAATCATACAATCTTATTTTTTCTGAAGGCATTGCTGCAGAATTCAAAAAACATAATATTGATGTATTAGTAGTAACACCTGGTTTTACAAAAACTAATCTTGCCAATCGCTATGAATTCTCAGGAACTCCTTTTAAACCTCTAGCACCTAATTTTGTTGCAAATCAAGCTTTAAAAAAGCTAGGAAAAAAAAGGCTAACAATTCCTGGCTTTATTAATGGTTTTCTTTACTGGAATGGAAAATTTATATTCTCAAGAAAAATGAATACAATGTCGTTCGGAATGGTTTTTCAAAAAGTATTAAGGAAAATTCTATAAAGGTTCTGTCGCATCTATTGGTCTAAAACACAAAATGTTTGTTTGAATGCCATATTATATAGCCAAAGATTTGAAAGATTCAAAAGTTGAATTTTTGGGATTCAACAGATGACCTTTCTTTATCATTCTAATTATTTCTTTTCCTGAATAGGTATTGTTTAGTTGAAGTGGTTTACAGATTTTCTCTTGCAAAAGGTTTTCATAAGAAGTATTATACGTTTTTTCAAGAATTAGAGCCAATAAAAAATAATTAGAATTACTATACTCTCCTTTACTATTTGGTTCAAAATCGCTTTCATACTTTGAAATTTTGGATAACATATCTTCAGAGGATATATGTTTAGTACGATTGTCAAAAAACCATTTATCTTTTGTAAAACTGTGAATACCACTTCTGTGTTGCAATAAATGTGCAATAGTAATCTTGTTTGCGTTTTTCACGTTCGGGAAATAGTTCTCTATAGTTCCATTTAGCTTTAGTTTATTTTCTTCAATAGCTTTAAAAATTAGTGTTGCAGTAAAAGATTTAGTAACAGAACCAATACGATATTTTGTATTTGCATTAACTTTCTTTTTTGTTTTAACATCACTAAAACCTACAGTGTTTTCATACACTGTTTTCCCATTTTGAGATAGTATAATACTCCCCATAAATTCATTGTTTTTATTGTAGGCTTCTAATAAGCTGTCAATTTTAACTTGATAGGTGTCTGGTTTTTGCTTTTCCGATTGAACAGATTTCTTGTTTTCTGAACAAGACAATAGTAGAGCGATGAATGCTACTATTAATAACGTTTGTTTTTTCATTTTTTACAGTTTTGATTGATGTTAAGTTAGAAACTAAAAAAGTATTACGATTTTGTTGTTAAATGGTTGCAGTATTCAGAATATTCTTTTTTATACAATTTTAGTTTCCATTTAACTCAGCGTCAATTGTACTTAACAGTTTTGCTTATAATTATTCTTTTATATACTTCCATGTTTTATCACCTTGCCCTAAAGTCAATTGTTTTCCATCAGGTGAAAAAGTGAATGAAAAGGACGTAGCATACATTTGATTCATAACAAATTTATTATTCCCTTTATAAGCTAGTGGTTCTTCAAATTCATTTTTTATAACATGAACTAAAGTAGCTTTATCTTGAATAAAGACCATTTTATGCTTATCTCCATCTTCTGAAATGTATGTTCCAACAAATTTTTCGACTTCAGTTTCCAATATTTCTACAGGAGCATCATTAAAATATAAACTAAGAATTTCTATATATATAGCGTTAATATCGACTTTAGCAGCATTTGAAATTAATGTAAAAGCAAGCTTTTCTTTAGAAAAATAAATTGAAGTAGATCTAAATTCATCGATGCGCCCACGATGTCCATATCCTAGTCTGTCATCTAGTTTGTATTGTTCAACTCCCATTCCAAATCTACCGTTTATGGTTTTCATTAAGGTTAGGCTTTCTGTTGAGAGTAATTTACCCGTAAGTAAGCTTTCCATAAAACTATTTAGATCTTTTGATGTTGAAACAATTGAGCCGGTTCCTTTAGATATTGACATATTAGTCTCAGAAAATTCAGTCCATTTTTCATTAAAGGCGTATGAATAAGATTCATTATCATTTATATTTATTTCTTTTCCTGAATACGTATTGTTAAGTTTAAGAGGCTTACAAATTTTCTCTTGTAAAATCGCATCATAAGAAGTGTCGTAAATATTTTCGAGAATTAGGGATAACAAAAAGTAATTGGAATTACTATATTCCCCTTTGCTACCGGGTTCAAAATCGCTTTCATATTTTGAAATCTTAGATAGCATTTCCTCAGATGGTATATATTTGGTGCGATTGTCAAAGAAGCTTTTATCTCTTGTAAAGCTGTGAACACCGCTTCTGTGTTGCAATAAATGAGCAATTGTAATTTTGTTTGATTTTATTACATTCGGGAAATAACGCTCTATGGTTTCCTTTAGTTCCAGTTTATTTTCTTCAACAGCCTTGAAAATTAGCGTTGCGGTAAATGTTTTAGTAATTGAACCAATTCGATATTTTGTATCTGTACTAGCTTTTTTTTTTGTTTCAATATCACTAAAACCAACGGTGTTTTCATAAACTGTTTTCCCATTTTGAGATAGTATAATACTCCCCATAAATTCATTGTTTTTATCGTAGGCTTCTAATAAGCTGTCGATTTTAACTTGATAGGTGTCTGGTTTTTGCTTTTCCGATTGAACAGATTTCTTGTTTTCTGAACAAGACAATAGTAGAGCGATGAATGCTACTATTAATAACGTTTGTTTTTTCATTTTTTTTGATTTTTTGATTGATGAATTTTAATATGCATTGATGAATGCAAATATATAACATAGTATTTTATTATACAAGGTACTATGCTTAATATTTGATTGATGCTTTCAATCAACTCTGTTCCTGCAATTTGCTTTTAAATTCGCAGTTTGCCTTCTAAAACTATTTTTGCCATACTTTTTATATTCAATTTACCTTCATCTATTAGTTCTACTTCCATGAATCCAGTTCTTTCTGAACACTGAAAAGAATTCATTTTTGTTTTGCCTAATCGTTCACTCCAATATTTTGCCAAAAAAGTATGAGTTCCGCCAGTGACAGGATCCTCATTGGTTCCACTCCAAGGCCAAAAATATCTTGACTCAAAATCAAACTTCTTTCTATTTGACTGTGCTGTAACTAAAACACCATTTATTGTATTATGTGAGCGATATAATGCTTCGAAATCAGGGTTTAAATCTGCTAATATTTGACTGTCTTTTATTTCAAGAAGTAATATCTTAGTTTCTTCATTATATACGCTATTTATAATTGTTTTTAATCCTAGTGCATTAAGTAATTCTAAAGACACATCAGCAGGCTTGGTTTCATAAACAGGAAATGTCATTGTTATCATTTCGCCATCTTTCTGAATCATCAAATCCAGATTATTATCCGTAACAAAATGAATTTTTTCCAATTTTGAATCCTTCTCAAATAATACTTTTGAAGCAGCTAATGTTGCATGACCACATAGGGGAATTTCCATTTTTGGAGAGAAATAACGTATTAAATATTTATTTTCATTATCTCCTTTTTTTATAAAAGCTGTTTCAGAAAGACCCAATTCTTTTGCAATAGAAAGCATTTTTTTCTCTGGCAAGCTACTTTTCAAAATGCAAACTCCTGCAGGATTCCCCATAAAGGGTTTATCTGTAAAAGAGTTGACAATGTATGTTTCTATAGTGTTTTTCATTTCTAATTTTAATTACCTATTTGTATGTCATCAGCTTAATTTGAACTTTTTGACTAAAAAGATTTTTCACTATTCTATATTTTGTTAATTAATTTGTTTTCAAATTTTCTCTCTTCAAACTTTCTTGGAAAACCAGCATATTCTATTCCAAAACAATTAATTTGAGTTTCTGACCAAAACTATTGATAACAGAAAGGAATAGAGCTAAAACAATTAAGTAATTCGTTTTTAGTTTCATAATTATTTAAATGACATCCATTTTTATGAATAATAGATAATAGTGAATAGATTTCTTTTATGATTAGAATATTGTTTTATAAATTCTATTCAAGTATCCAGGATGAAATTTCATCCAAAAAATTATCTACAAATGTCTTTTCAAGTTTAGCATATTCATCTCTTTTACCTGTAGTGGCTTTTTGAAAGTAATGATTCGCATCGTCAAAGGTTTTAAAATGATAATCAGTTCCTGATTTGAGAAACGCATTTTCCATTCGATCCTTATTTTGGTAAATGGGAACCTGAAAATCCAAACCTCCAAATAGACTTAATACTGGAACTTTCAATTGCTCATAATCTTTGGAAGGATCATAATACAAAAATGAGGTTAGAGATGGTAAAGCATAGATAGTCTTAAATTCATCAGCTTTGGCAATTGCCTGTTGCTCTATTTCTTCGCGATCTTCCGCTTTTTGTGCAAATGACAATTCATTCAATATGGAATGAGTCGTTTCTCTGAATACATCATAAGCTTTATTGATGTTTTCATTATCCTCAATAGCTCTCATTAAATTGTTATGCGCTGAAACATCAGCTTCAATTAGCGATTTGGAAATATTAGATTGCTCATATTCTTGTCTAACTTGATACGTAACCACCTCTATAAGTGGTACTGATGGTGCACCCATTAAAATTACTTTTTTAACTGATTCATTTCCAACAGCAACTTTTCCAACAAGAATACCTCCTTGACTATGTCCAAACAAAATAAAATCATTGAACGGATGCTCTTTATTGGTTTTAAAATAATCCATGATGTTTTCCAAGTCGATTGAATGGTCTTCGATGGTGCTGATGACAAAATCGCCTGTGCTTTCACCTACACCTCTGTCATCGTAACGGAAAGATGCAATGCCTTTTGAAGCCAAGTGGTCAGCTAAAACTTTAAAAACCTTAAAGCCGTCTAGAGTTTCATCTCTATCTTGTGGACCACTTCCGGAGCTCATTATTACCAAAGATGTTGTTTTAATTTTAGTTGGAATAACAAGTGTCCCACCAATAGAGATATCATCTACTTCAATTATTAAATCAATGACTTGTGAATCTTGATTTGGCAAATCATTATTCGCTAAACAAGAACATGTAATAATGAGGAATCCTATTAACCCTAAAAATTTCATACTTTTTTTATTTATAGATCTTACTTTCATTTTGTTTTCGGTTTTAATTATTATTTTATTGTAGCTCGACTAAAATTTCTAACAATATTCAATTTGTTTGCTTTAAAATCCAATCTGAAATAATCTCAAGCGCTTTTGGAGAAAACGTTTGATCTATTTTACTGTACTCATCCATTTTCCCTGTATCTGCTTCTTGAAAAAGATGATTTAATCCATCAAGTTCAATTATTTGAAATTTTTTGTTTTTCGCTTTTTCTAGTGCTTTTTTAATCCCTTCTTGATGAATTTTTGCTGGTACTTGCGTGTCCTTTGATCCATTTAATGATAACACAGGTTTTTTGATTTTGGCATATTCATCGGCTGGGTTATAGCTATAAAAGTACCTTACCCAAGGAGTTGTGTTAGCATTTATTAGATTATCTATTGCTCCTGCAATTTTTTCGTTAGAACCAACCACAGGCTTTAAAATAGGCACCAGAGTACTATTATAATGAGTCTTAAGTGCTGCTCTTATAGCTGATAGATCCTGATCAGCGCTGGCGATACTTATTCCTTCTCTAATAGCGTTTTCAAATGCTGCTTCGTCTGGTACTGGAAAACCTCTCATGCTAGTAGCTTGCCATAATGAAAATTCAGCTCCCGATATTCCTGTTCCTGCAAGTGATATTATAAAGGACACATCTTTTTTTGCCTTGTTTGTAGCTAATGGTGCTATTATGCCACCTTCACTGTGACCAATTAACCCAATATTATCTATATCAACATCGTCACGTGTTTTTAAATAATTTACAGCTGCTACCACATCATTAGCAAAATCTTCGGTTGTTGCTGTACTAAAGTTACCTGTAGATTCACTTGTGCCTCTATCGTCATATCTTAAAACAGCAATTCCTTGTCTGGTTAAATAATCAGCCAATACTAAAAAGGGTTTGTGACCTGCAAAAGTTTGATCTCTATCTTGTGGACCACTTCCAGTAATTAAAATAACGACTGGATGCTCTGTTTCGGTTTTTGGTTTGGTGAAAGTACCTGCTAAGGTTACATTAGCCTCTGTATTGTTAAAACGTACCTCTTCTTCGTGATATGGATATGGTTTGTTAGGTTCTTGAGGTCTATTGACTTTTGTTGTTTTAAGTTTTCCTTTTAATTTCTCTAAGTTTAAAGGAATTTTGTTTTGACCTTCTGAGAATTCCCCTTTGAATTTTTGAATAGTTGAATCAAAAACACCTTCATACTTAATACCTAAATTAGAACCGTCTACTAAAAGATTATTATCAGTAAAAGTGGTTGCTTTTGGTTTTAGTCCTGTGACTCTATTGGTAGGGATGTCAATCACTGTAGTATAATTTCCACCGTCTTTAGTAATGTAAAAAATAAACTCCAATTTTTTATCACTACCTAATTGTACCTGACCTGCCCAATTTCCAGAAATATCTTGTGCATAGCTATTTGCAAAAAAAATAAATGTAATTATCGATGTCAAAATTGTTTTCATGATTCTATATTTTTTGATTATTAATTTGTTTGAACTTTGTATCATTTTATATCATTTCTATTTTTTAAAACTCCTATAAACAAATTTTAAACCATCATAAGCTGTTTTTAAAATTATAGTAAAATGAGTCTCGTTTTTGTATGCCATACTTCTCCATACATTTTCTTTTGATATGTTTTTTTCTAAAACATCATCCATTGCATCAGTCCCCATAGCTATGTAACGCTCCCCTTCACGTCCAGATATAAACAATGAGGTATCTGTTGGCATAAGCGATGGTTTCTTTTCTGCTAGTTTAATAACATATTTATCATCCCACCATAAGGAAGGGTCTGCTAAAACATAAGCACTAAAAAGTGTTGGTTCATTTAATAAATTGTACATAGCAAATGTTCCTGCATGTGAATGTCCAAAAAGTGTCTTTCGATTTGTTGTAGGGTACTTTTTATTGATATATGGGATTAAATCTTCTTTAAAAAATTTAATATAATTATCCGCTTTACCCGAAAGAGGAAAACGCTCTACATGTGTGGGTAATAAATCTCTATTCCGTTGTTTTACACCATCTATTTCCTTATTGTCCACACCTACAATGATGCATTTGGGTATTTCCTTCCAATCTGAAGTCATATCATGTATTGCTGACACAATTTTAGCAACCCTTTCTCCATCCAGAACATAAATAACGTCATATGTTTTTTCAGAATTTGGCTTATACCCTTTAGGTAAAATTATTCTAATATTACGTTGTTCATTAAGTACGTTGGAATACAATGAATCTTGAATAGACCTGTCTTCTTGTGAATAGATAGCATTAATATTCCCAAGAATAATAAGAACTATAAAAAAGAATATTTTTTTATAAGATTGGTTCATTATTATTTTCTATTAAAAAAGTATGCCGCTTTTTCTATTTCCCAACCTGATTGAAGACACAAGTCTAATAGATCTAAAACAAATATTTCTTTTGAAATCATATTGTTTTCAAAAGTGAAATTTGCACTAAATTGACATTGAGCAGTTGTAAATTCCTTATTTGTTTTTAGAAAATCAGAATTTGGGGTTAGGCTTACTTTACCTGTCATTAAAACTTTGTTATTCTGACCAATAACATCTTCAACATGAACTTTATAATCCGGAAATAGTTCGTAAAATCGATTCATACCAATTAAAACTTGTTCTTCTCCCTTTAGGTTAGAATTAAAAGTGGGAGAAATTAATTGAAATTCGGGGCTACAAACTTTTAATGCCGATTGCATATCCTGTTTGCTCTTCATTTGAGCGTAATAAATGGTTTTATCAGTAGATGTTTTCATAATAAAAAATAGCTGAATAATACCAATCGGTATTAATGTTAATAAATAATTTTAATAAGTAAATTTATTTTAGTCAAAATCATAATCATCACATATTGGTGTGTGCCATTTTTGTATTAATAGTTCAAAATCATCCAGAAAAGCATTAACAGCGACTATTCCTCTGTAAGTTTTATTACCTTCAATAAGCATTGAGTTTTCTATGTTGTAATCATCCAATATTTTTAAAGCAATATGATTACCCTTTACTCTCTGTTTTAGATTTAAATGGCTTTTAATTTTTGATGATATAAATAATTCTATCATGACTTTTGATTTAATAATTTTTCAAATTCGAGATTCAAATCTTGTGAATCCAATTCACAAATTCCAGATACTATTTCAGGTGTTTTACCCCATTTTGGAACATGTTCTGTTTTAAGGACTGAAAATTTTGATGTATCGCCGCCAATAAAATCTACCGGTAGGCTATATACTATTTTTGGTATCTTATAATGTCTTATCACATAAGAGCACATTATGCATGGTTCATGTGTTGTATACATAACTGATTCTTTTAATAACTTTCCCTTTCCATTCGAAATGGTGTCTTTAACAGCTAATATTTCAGCATGATTTGTAATATCTCCTGTTGACTTACCAGATTCAACTCCAATACCTAATATTTTGTCATTGAAAACAATTATTGCTCCTACTGGCGGGTTTCCGCTTTCAAGAGCTATTTTTGCAATTTCTATGCATATTTGCATGAACTTATTATTACTGTCTACCATTTTATTATAGTTCTATTTCTATGTCTGACTTTGGTTTTGAACAACAAATCAAAACTCTACCTTCAGGAATTTCCATAAATGGCTCAGGATCATAGGTTATCTCTCCATTAAGAAGCCTTGACTCACAAGTTAAACATGTACCCATTCTACAACTATTATCTGGAAAAATATCTACAGATTCTGCTAATTCCAGTATACTATTGTATTCATTGGTCCATTCAATGGTCTTCCCCCCTTTTGCAAACTCTATTTTGTAAGAGTCTTGTTCTGACTTATGAACGTCTAATGATTTACCTAATTTTTTTGCGTCCTTGAAAAACTCATATTTAATGTTGGATTCTGCTACTCCAAGCTCAATGAGGTAATTGTACATAGCATGCATAAAAGGATTAGGCCCACATAAATAGTAGGTACACATCGATGGATTGGGAATCGTTTCCTTTAAATAATCAAGTGAAATCATGCCTTCATTGTCAAAATCAACACCTTTTTGTTCATTGTGTAAAGGGTTCGAATGATGGATATTCACTGTGATATTAGAATGATGGTTCTTAATTTCAGAAAGTCTTTCGGCCATAGGTTGTACACCTTTATTCATACTCGAATGAATGAAATAGATTTTCTTATCGGCATTGGTGAAAACCAAGTGTTCCAACATGCTGAGCATAGGTGTAATTCCAACACCTCCTGACAACATTATCATCGGCCTTGAACTTTCCTGATCTAAATAGAAATCGCCTGACGGTTGGCTTACTTTAATTAAATCACCTTGCCCTATTCTTTCATGTAAAAATTTAGAAACCAATCCGTTTTCTTCTTTTTTGACAGTAATCTTGTAATAGCTTCTTCCTGGACGGTCAGAAAGGGTATAATTTCTTAAAACAGGTTTTTCAAATCCTTCCAGTAATACCTGAATTGTTATGAACTGACCTGGCAGGTAGTCCACTAAAGGTTTTTTGTCTTCCCGTTTGAGATAGAAAGACCGAATAGTACTGCTTTCTTGAACAATGCTATCTACTATGAAATTACTGAAAGTCATGATTGTGGATTAAATGGTGAATAACTCATAAGTTTCCAATTAACATTATGGTGGTCGGCGGTAACTACCCATTCACTTACTTCAAAAAGCCAATAACGTCCAGTTCCTGTAGTCTTGATTAAATCTTGCTCAGTTGTTTGCTCGAAAATAATTTTTGCTTTACCTGTTAGCTGTAGCGTTTTCCTATTATCAAAGTCAATAAAAAGTAATCCTGCATTAGGGTTTTGTACAAAATTACCAAGCGTATTATACATACTGTTACCTTGATAATCAGGTATTTTTAAAGTTCTATTGTCTACTATTTCAACAAATCCGGTGTTACCTCCACGATGGGAAGCGTCCATTTTTTGATTGGTACTTTGGCTGCCTACAAAAAGCGTGTCTGAACCTTGTATCCAATTTTTCAAATTGCCTGTAAGTGCACTACCTGTAGTTTTATAAACTTCAATTCTATCAAAATTTTCAGGAGTAGAAATTACCCGCTGTTGAATATATTTAGGACAGTTTGGATAAGCCTCTTGTACTGTTAGGTCTATTCGGTTATCTACCTCTTTTACGTTTCCGTTAATTCTGAAACGTCTTCTGGTTTCAAGCTCAATAAACAACGAGCCTACTGAAGGGTTTTTTAATATGTTTTCAAAAAAGACATCATTGGAATCACTGTAGATTTTGTCTTTTTTAAACGATAAACTATTTGGAGCTGATACGGTTACAAAGCCATAATCTCCTACGAGTAATGAAACCCATACTTTTTCGTTTTCATTAACAGAACTTACAATAGCCATTGGTTGTTTTTCAATAAAATTAATAGCTCCCTTAATGATCGTGTTAGTAATTACCCTGCCATTAGAATTTGCTTGTATATCTTCACCAACTCTTGTCTGAATTTCTTTTTCCCCTTTGTGATAAACGTCATTCATATCTTAAATGGTTTTAAATAAGGGCTACCGTATTATTATAAGCGATAGCCCATCATCAATCAATCAACCGATTAAAACGTAATTACGCTATAACCTTCTTTTTGTAGATTTACAAAACTTGGCAAACCTGTTGTTCCAGGTACACTGTTATCTGTAATAAGATCTAATCCTGAAGCTTCGGCTCCAAAAACGTCTGCACAACCACATGAAATGCCTTCTATTTTGTCTTCTACGGCTTTATATAGTGCATTAGCTGGATGATCTTCTTTTTGAAGCTCTTCAGGCCATCTTGTTCCTGCTCCCTGAAAAAGTATTTTTACTTCTTCGTTTGCTTGTTTAAAATCATACCCTGCTGCTAGAGCATTAAATACACGTCCCAAAGCTTCTTCAGAACCTGACTTTGGTTCTGATAGAACCACAATTGCTGTTTTACTCATTCTTTTGTTTTTTAAAGTTTAAATAATTGCTCCCTTCTGTTCGATTTATTTACGCTCATTTTAGTTTATAACCGAACGTTCGGGAAATTAAAAGCGTAAATTTTTTATATGTCGCTATATAATTTTTTAATGTCTACCAAAGAATTCTTAAAAATTTGGTTGTCTTTCATCATTTTGCATACAACCAAGCTACCCTGAACATTAATAAGAACCTTAAGGGCAGTTTGGTAAGCCCTATCTTCAGACATTCCAAAAGCCTTACCCAATTGGTAAAATGAATCGACCCAATTTTGAGCAGCCTCCTTAAGCTCCATACTATAAAGGCTCATTCCATTATCCATCGAAAGTGCTCTTAAAATACATGTTGATTTACCACCATTATAAAGATCATCAATCTTTTCCAATGCCATGTGTAGCCTTTCGATTGGAGCTATACTATCATCTTCAAGTGCCTTAACAATATTCTTTTCGATCCAGTCACCTACATAGTTTAGAACCGCTAGGGCTATATCCTTTTTACCACCAGGAAACCGATGATAGAGACTTGCCTTTTGTAACCCCGATGACGAAGCTAAATCATTCAAGCTTGCCCCATCATATCCTTTAGATGACAAGACGGTCATTAAGCCTGATAGTAAAGTTTGATTATCAATTTTTTGTGGTCTCATGCTGCAAATATATATAAAAATAATTAATTACCAAACATTCGGTAAAAAATATTTTTTCTCTTTTGTAAGTTGTCAGTTTAATTTAAACTTCTTAAATTAGTTTCAAAGGCATCTTACAATAATGGCTCCTATGAAAAACTTAGTCCAGTTCCCTATAGTTAGCCAATATTATCATCTTACTTTTTTGTCCAAATCAAATGTTTTCATTATTGATTTTGAGGATAGTAATTTCATTATTGATTTTAAATTATCAGGGCTTTGGACAAAAGGATGATTTTTATATAGCTGTTGGTAATCTTTAATCACTTCATTATCATAAGTATTTACCCTCTCGTTTACGATCTTACCAATAGATGTAATTCTCTCTTTTTGAAAATGAAGATTAATTGGATCAACATAGCCCATTTTAATAAAACCAGCAGTTTTTCTGACACATCTACAGGGGTTGTTTTGGTTAATTAATCCACATTTATTATTCATAAAATTATAAAGTTGTTGTTTCGCTCTATGAAGTTTCACTCGAAAATTCACTTTGGATATTTCCATTATTTCACTCCCTATTGTATCAGGAAATTCAAAAAGTTCACCTATTATATAAATGAAGCGTTGGTCTCTATCAAGACAAAGAAGCATCCCTTTCATACAACTTATTTTAGCTTCTTCAACAAGTGTATTCTTGTCTATTTTGTAATCATAATTTGTTAAAGATTCATTGGGAATAGCATCAAGTCCTTCACCGAATTCGTCAAAGGTTATTGGTTTGGTTTCATATTTTCCTCTTTTCATATTCAGGAAATGATTTTTGACAATACGATATAACCAAGTTCTAAAGTTACTTTCGTTTTTAAAAGAACCTAATTTTGTAATACATTTTATTAAAACCTCTTGTGTAATATCGGCAGCATCATTATGGTCGCTAACCATGGCAAGAGCAACGTTGTAAACCCAATTTTGATGTTTCTTTATTGAATTTTCTAGTGCGACTTTATCGCCTTTCAAGGCTTTGTTGATAAGTATAACATCATCATCTTTTATATTGTAGTCTTTAAACAAATATTTCATCAACGATTTTTTAATGACCAAGCAAAGATTTA
>Ga0316189_10000798_pt1 | contig 31537 bp, 26 predicted proteins | sample LowCovwburrow_MG_FD_204930 | JGI IMG/M metagenome (GOLD analysis project Ga0316189, IMG submission 204930) | Coastal sediment microbial communities from Maine, United States - Lowes Cove worm burrow | ecosystem: Environmental > Aquatic > Marine > Coastal > Sediment | place: USA: Maine...
TCACACAACGGGTCGAGATCCTGGACGGCGGCAAGCCTGTTGCCCAGAACCCCGATCTTCCCATCATCGACGTCCCGGCGACTGAGCTCGGATCGACTCCAGCGTCGCGTGGCGTGAACAAGTGGCTCATCGGTGGTGGAGTTGCGGCGGCGGCGGTCGTCGTCGGCGGCCTGATCGTCTGGAGACGGAAGAGCGGCACGGACGAGGACCCGTCGGAGGGCGGTGCCGATGACGGCGCGGAGGGGAAGAGCGACGACGACGACTCGGTCATCGACACTGCGGTGTCCTTGGGCAAGGGCTGGTGGAACCAGGTCCCTGGCCTACCGACCGAGGAGGAGGCCCCGGACTTTGACCTCGTGAACAACTGGGGGAAGACGCCGAAGGCGATGCGGCCTCTCTTCGCCCTGATGGAGCAGGTGTCTCGAATCCGCGGCTCTGCGCGGATCTTCGCGCTCATCTCCTACCGCGAGGCGGGCTTCAAGCCGGGCGCGCACAACGACTCCAAACAAGAGACCAAGGCGTCCAGCAATGCCTACCGCAACGCGAAAGACCGCAACCAGCCGCTGGCCTACGGGGAGGCATCGGGCGAGTTCGGAAGCGGTGGGCTCTTCGGAGCGCTCGCCCCCTACTTCCTGTGGACCGCCGTCCAGGAGATGAAAGGCGCAGCTCCGCTGCTCGGCGCGCCTCCGGCGGTCATGTTCAGCCCGAGGATCGCCGCGTTCGGGGCGGTCGTCTACATGCAACGGCTCCTTACCTACTACCGGATCGACGACCATGCGGACATCAAGGTCGGCTGGGCGCGGCCCTCTCTGCTCCGCGGTACCCGAACGGGCTCCCTCTACAAAAACGTGCGGACCAAGTTCTACGCCGACGCGGCGAAGCTCGGCCTCGACCTCGAGGACACCACGACGATCCCGAAAGACTTGAGCGCCGAGGATTGGCCTGGCGCTGCGACGGCGTTCACGGCCCTCACCACGATCCCCGTCCAGGACACTGCGGAGGGCTAGACCATGGCTACAGACTTCCTCGACTGCTACGACGCCGCGCTTGAAGAGTTCTCCGACGAACTCGCCGGTGACTTTGACTTCCTCTCGAGCTCCGAGCGCGAGGGCTGGCTCGCCCGAGAGTGGACGAAGGTCGCCGAGGGGGGCGGCTGGGAGGACGCGCTCAGACAGACGCTCGCGAAGCTGCGCCAGACGCAGCTCGGGCTCGTCTCGCTCGAGTCCGCAGCGCTCGCGGCCTTCTCGATCGTCGTTCGACGGGAGCGAGAAGAGCCTGGGCGAGCCGATCGTGCGCTCGTTCGCGCGAGCGTTCTCGAGACCCTACAGGAAAAGCGCCCGGCCCATCTGTGGCGCGTCGAGGCCGACGTCGGAGGCCTGCCCCACGGGGCCTGCTACGGGCGCGCTACGTGGCAGCCAGCGCCCCTGAACGCGAAGGGGGGGACGCTCGCCGGGAAGGCGAGCGAGGCCAAGGTCAAAGCGCCGTCCATGGGCGCGCAAGTGACCGTTCTCCCGCAGCCCACGTTTCTCGCCGATACCGGACCCTCCTACTTCTGGGACGGCGCCCCCTCATCCCAGGTCCTCGACCTGGGCTGCGGATGGTCCACACCGCTGCGGCTCAGCCTCGGCACGTTCCCGTGGGTCTACGCCCACCGGCTCCAGTCCCCCGCACCTGGGCTCGCCTGGCGGAGCAACACGACGAACCATCCGGCCACGGTGGCGATGCGGATCGCCGCCGGGGTGTGGCACCCGGAGGGCAACCTCAGCACGGACGCTCGTGACGTCGTCGCAGCGTGGAAGCACTGGAGGGCCGCGACTCAACCGCTCGTGTCGGCGCTGCCCACCTCCCCCCAGTCGGGGGAGGTCTCTCGCGATGGGGAGCGTCTCGTGGCCACGGGCGTGAGCGCGGACGTCGTGGGTGTGAACGGTCCGCGAGGGTTCATCTGCGCAACCGCCTACAACTTCATCCAAGAGCGGTTCGCGGCCTTCTTCGCGATGCGTAGGGCTCTGCTCCGCAGCCGTCGGCACCTGTCGCCGGAGCTGCGCGAGCTCCTCATGACGAACAGCGATCCCTGCGTGCGGCAGCAGCTGGGCGTCGCGGTCTTGAGCCTTGCCTGAGGAGACACGGTCATGATCATCGAAGTCGGCGAGAGTGGGTACGAGAAGATCTTCGGGTCGCGGGACTTCTCGCTCCCGTTTACGAGCAAGCTCCCTGGGCACAACGTCCTCCAGGCAGGGCTCAACGATCCCTCGCTCAAGAACGACGCGATCGACATGGTCCTCGAGGCTGCAAGCGCAGGCGCGGGCAGCCTCCACAGCGCGGGTCTCGCCGACTTGCAGCTCGGCTCTCAGGTCCTGACCTACATGCGCGTCACGGCCTCGCGCATCGGCGGCGAGCTCACCCTCCCCGGAAACGGGATGCTGACCGCGATGACGACCGGGCTCGTCCAGACGATGCAGTCCTTCAAGGTACCGTCGCAGGTCGACCCCAACCAGCTCCAGGCGATCATCGCAGATGCCGCTTTCGCTGCGGGGCTCAAGGGCTTGGGAGCTTTGGGCCCGATCGGCAAGATCGCCGCCGCGATCATCGGCGCCGCGAAGGCGATCATCGACATCGTCAGGACGCGAGACCAGATTGAGAAGGAAGCGGGGGAGCTTCGCGAGCGCCAAGTCTACTTGCGACTGCCGCCGCTCCAGCAGCCCGACACGGACGTGGACGCCTACTACGTAGAGTCGGTGCTTCGCCCGCTGATGGAGAGCGGCTCGTGGACGCCGATCTTCTCGCCGCGCTTCGACAGCGATGAGTGGAAGGGCATCGCGCGGAACGGAGGCTTCGCGTTCGCCCCAGGAGATGACATCCTCGGTGAGGATCCCTTCGGCAAGCCGAACCGCGTCTTCTCCCCTGGCGCCGGCGTCGGCCTCATCCCCGGGCTCGACCGGATCACGAGCGTCGTCCAGGTCTCCGCGGATCCGATGGCGATTCAAGCCTGGGGCGGGAGCGGACGGTGGCCCGTCAAGCCCGACATGGTCACCGATGTCGGCAAGTTCTACGTGAACACCGGCCGTCTTGGATCCATCGTCTGGGGTTGGGCGACGGCCTACGACGCCAGTCCCGACCTCTACAAGCTCGACGTCGGCGTTCACAACGGCGCCGGCGACAAGCACCTCCACTACCGATGGAAACGCTATTGCGACGGCGGGGTCCGATACATGCAGGAGACCTCCGACGACTGGGTGAACAACAACGGCAAGGGTCGCGCCCTCTCGGGCGACGCGAGGTACATCCTCGGGACCGGCATCGGCTGCGCGGTCGGGGCGTGGCGCTGCATGAACACCCTTGAGGGCGGCAAGTACGAACGGGTCGATCCGGGCTGGTTCGGCCATGAGCGGATGGCTAAGTTCGGCCTCGGGAAGGGCACGCTCGGCTGTGTGATGGACCCGCCGAGCATGCAGGTCCGGGATCAGAACGGCGACCGGTGCGTCCTGACCCTCTACGACGTACACATCCGCAGGGTCCTGGAGAAGGTGCGCGACCGTCAGGTCCACTACCTCTGGCACTCGCTCGTCGCCGCCTACGTTCGCGCGGACTTCGACGCCTTCCGCGACCCGTGGATGAAGGCGCAGTTGATGCAGGCGCGCAAGGTGATGCTGGAGCACCCCGACCGCAAGCTCGTCGAGCTGGCCGATGTCGCCGACGACGAGCCCGGGCTCCCGGGGAGCGGCATGACGTGGAAGGAGCAGCTCATCGCTCGCGGGGTTCGTCCTCCGCACCCCTTCCAACACGGCGGCCGGGTCCGTACTCATGGCGCGCAGCCTGGGACGCTCAAGCCCGACAAGGACCCACCGCCAAGGGTGCCGGTCTCGAAGATCCCCATGCCCTTCGGCGAGCTCGCCGGGGCTCCTGACGACGGCGACGATGCCCCCCGCACATCGCGGGGCCTCCTGTGGGCGGCCGGCGGCACAGCGATCGTCGGTGGCGGCGCAGCGCTGGCCTACTACCTGAAGAGACGAAGAGACGAGAGGAGAACGTAGCGATGCAGAGTGACGACATGATGGCTAAACCAACACCCACAGGGACAACGCCCTGGCTCCCGGTCGTGGTCGGCTCGTTGCTGTCGGGCGCCGTGAGCGCGACCGTCGGCTACTGGCTTGGATCACGACCGAAGAGCTGTAGCTGCAAGTCGAAGGCGCCGACCAAAGCCGGCAACGGCGGAGAGAAGGCGGCCTAGGTATGGAGTCCGCACTAGACGCAGGGCTGCGCGTTGTGGTCCGTGACAAGGAGGGCAACGATCACCTCAGGACGTTGGAGGAGCTTCTGTGTGCGGGACAGGCCACCTCAGAGGGCCGCGCTGACTACGACAAGCGAGCGCTGGCGGCGGTCCGCCGGGGGATCGACACCGAGGTCGCGCTGATGGAGATCGTCGGCGGCCAGCGCAAGGAGATTCGGGCGTCCCTCGCGAGGCATGTCGAGGCGGGGCGGCTCGCCAAGGACGGCGACACCTACTCGATCGCGAAGGCCGGGAGTTCAAGGGGCAAGGCGAAGACCGCGAGCAAGAGGACCGCGAAGAGGGCCACCAAGGCGAACGCAACGGCGAAGAGAGCGACCGCGACGAGCAAGAAGACTGCGACGAGCAAGAAGACTGCGACGAGCAAGAAGTCCGCGACGAGCAAGAAGACCGCGACGAGCAAGAAGACCGCGACGAGGGCGACGAAGACCGCGGAGAAGCGCCAATCAAAGGGGCAAGTCGCGGAGACGGGCGCGGAGCGAGGGTCGTCCGCGCGTCCGAAGGCGATCAAGCTCAACACGCCCGAGAAGAGAGCTGAGTTCGACGCCGCCAGCCTGCGCGCCGTCGAGAAGGGAGCGCTCACAAACTCGAGCGTTCGCAAGATCATCGGCGGCTCCCCGCTCCAAGTGACCGCCGCGCTGGAGCGGCTCGTCGCGGCTGGCAAGCTCGTGGTCGCTGCGGAGGGTCCTCCGGCCCGCTACAAGCCCGCCTCGTCTCAGGACAAGAAGAAGCCGAAGAAGCCGAAGCTTCCGACGCTCAAGTGGAGCAGCACCAGCAAGAGGGGCCGCAAGGGCTACACCGCGCCGTGGGACACGGGCGAGTTCAAGCTCCTCGAGACGAAGACAGGTTCGTTCGCGCTCTTCTTCCAGCGCGACGAGGCGACCTACGAGGAATACGGCTGTGGCACCAGCCGGCAGGCGAAGAAGCAAGCCAGGTTGATCGCTGCGGCCGGCGTACCCACCGCCAAGCAGTGGAACGCCCAAGGGGGCAAACTTCTCGGGGACTGTCCCGTCGCGGTTCGTCGCGTCACAGAGTCGGGGTCGGCGACGCTGACATGGACCGAGACGATCCAGGAGGGGCGGCAGGTTTGTGTGGCTCCGACAACCGATGGCGAGTTCAGGATGGAGTCGACGGACGGTGGTTCATTCGCCCTGATCTTCGTGCGCGACGGTGACGAGACCGCCGAAGCGCTGGGCTCAGGCAAGAAGTCGACCTTGCTCAAGCGAGCTCTGGAGATCGTGGATGAGGAGGCCAAGGATGCGGCTTCGTTCAGCACAGGCTCGGGAGACACGGCGGGCGCGGATGCGCCGGACGATGCCGTGACCGACGACGACATGGCCGACGACGACGTGGCCGACGACGACGTGGCCGACGTCGCCACCGACGATCTCGAGGACGCAGACCAGGAGGCCGCCTTCGACGACGACGCCACCGAGGGGGACGCCACCGACGTCACGCCCCCACCGGCAGAGGCGGCAGACGACGCGACGATGATGAACGCCTTCATGACGGCCCTCCAGAGCCTCTAGGACCGACGAGCAGATGGACCGCAAGCCCCCAATCACCGAGCAGGAGTTCGACTTGCTCGAGCGAGTGATCCACAGGGCTTCCGTGGGCGAGAGCTTGGTGCTCGAGGGCGACGATGTTGAGACGGCGCGGCGGCTCAGGGATCGCGGCGACCTCAGGCTGAGAGATGGGCGCCCCGCTCCCAACGATGCAGGGCTCATCGCCGCCAGCGACTACGAGCATGATCTCGAGGGCTCCGACGAAGTGCGGGACCCCCTTACGGCGGAGGAATTCGAGCTCCTCGCGAGGATTAGTGAGGGCGAGATGTCCACCCGAGGTCCCTACCAGCTTGATCCTGTCGACCTACCGCTCGCGCGGTACCTCGCGAGCCGGCGTCTCGTTCACCTTGAGGACAGATGTGTGGAGCTCGAGCGACGGGGCCATCGGGCGGTCTACGCGAACCGAGAGCGAGTCGCAGCACAACCGAAGCCCAAGGTGAGGCCGACCACCGCCGGGGAGGTCCTTGAAGCGGTTCTCGGTGCGCTGGCGAATGAATTCTCTGTCCACGCGATCTCAGGTCTCCTAATGCGCCAACGTCAGGAGCTGGGCAGGATGCTCCAGCTCTGGGCGGAGGCCAAGAGTCCGCTCGACCTCTGCGGAGCCCGAGCGTGGAAGCTCGGGAGAGGCGGTACACCGGAGCTTCGCGAACTCGAGGGCATCCGATGCGGCAGTCTCGCCAAGGCTCCGCTGCTGACCGCCGCCGGCCTTGCCGAGGTCGTTGATGGCTCCGTGCGGCTGACCGCGCGTCCGCATTGCTGGCACATCACGCAGTCGGGGCACCTGCGCGTGGACGGTCAGGACGTCGCGTCCGGCGCAACTCTCGGCCTACGATCGCTTGGCACCTTCCTCCATGACATGGGCTACCCGCCGGTGAGAGGCCGAGACCTCCGGCTCTTTCGGCTCGGGCAGCCAGGGGAGGCGCACGCGCTCGTCGGGCCCGCAGCCCTCTCGGAGGTGACGACAGAGCTGGTCGGCCAGCTCGCCTACGACGGAGGGACTGCGGAGGGCGCTGGTGTGTACCTCGGCCTCTCTGGCGCCCAGTGGCGCCGACACGCGGGATCCGCAGGCGACAGCGCGGGTCCGTGGGCGACGCGTGTCCTGCGGTATTTGCCGGCCCACCCCCGCGTGATCACGTGGGTCTTGGAGCTGGAGGAGCCCCTCGGACGCGCCGTCGTCGGTGACATTCTGGAGCACCTCGCGCGTCTCGGTCTCGCCGCGAAGCGCGGGGCTGACTGGCATCGCACCGCCGAGGGTGCAGCCGCGACCGACGCGGAGCGCGTCGATCCCTATGACATCTGGGTACGCCGGCACCACGACGAGCTCGGCAGGCTCGAGAACGGGGGCGCCGACTTCCTGACATCGCTGCGCCACCAGCTTCGACGTCGAGCGCGGGACGTTGGGCGAGATTGGTACATGAGGGACACGGTGCGCTCCCGTCACCTCAGCAGCGTGCTCCGACAGGCGGCCGAGCGTCGCCTGGGACACGGCTGCGAGCTCGCCCACGCCCTGTGGTCGCGGCGAGCCCACGAACTGGTGGGGCACGCATGACGAGATCATCTCCTGAGACGCCCGTCATGACGCCCTGCGAGGTCGTGGACACGAGGACGCCGTGGGGCCGCGACGCGTTCGACCTGTGCGTGCTGAGGGGCGTCTCGACCCAGGCCAGCGTGAGCACTGCCGACCTTGAGGCAGGAGTAGGCGGTACCAACGTCCAGGTTCGGTCGAGCCTCGGACGGCTCATCGCTCGATCTGCGGTCACCGAGAAGAAAAGACGCTACTCCGCAGTCGAAGGGCGCGAGAGCGCGATTTCGAGGAAGGTCGACCTGTGGGAGCGCCCAGGCGGGCATCTCCTCCGGCTCGTCTACACGCCCTGGCGGTCGACCCTCCAGCCTCGCCAGACAGGCCTCCTCGATGGCTTCATCGCTCGGAAGCTCCGGGTCCTCGTGGAGCACCTGGAGAACTGGATCAAGGGGCCCATCGACACGAAGACAGCCTCAGGGAAGGAGCTGTTGGAGAGGCGCCTGCTCAGGGCCCTCGTGATTCGTCCTGGTGCCACGGTCCGAGAGCTTCACCCCTTCACCGGCGGGCTCTACGTCCAGGCCCGCGCGAGCTTGCATCGCTTGGTCGAGACACGACGGATCGTGTGGCGCAGCGGCGGGTACTGGATCTCCGAGAGGGGCGATGAGCTCGGGTATGTCGGCATCGCCGGCTCCGGCGGACGCGAGGCGTTCGATCGGTTGGTGCTCGAGGCCGTGCTCTCCATGCCGAAGGGCGCGACGGATGATGAGCTGTGGGTCCGCGTGCCGGGCTCGCGAGTTCAGCTGCGCGCGAGCGTAGCGCGCCTGCTCCACCGCAAGGCGATCCGGTGGACGATGGACTCCGGCATCACCCGCTTTTTCCCATCCAAGGACAGCGCGCCATGACGACAGCTTTGACGCACGAGCAGGTATTGGACACGATCATTCTCCCCCAGTGGCGGGCGGCTGCACCCGCCCGCATGGCGGCGAGGATCGACAGCTTTGTCGAGCGCAACAGGCCTGCGCTGGTGGGGGCTGTGGGCGTTGCGTGGTCGCGAAAGCTCTGGGCCGACGACCTCACCCATGCACAGAAGGTCCTCGCGGAAAACCTGGCCGTGGAGCTATCACAGGGCGCCCCTGTCGAGAGCGTTCTGGACGCGGCGATCGACCTGCAGGTTCCCGGGGCTCTGGATCTGGCGACCGACATCGCGAGTCTGCCAGAGGGTGACCTGAAGCGACGGCGCGCTGCGCTCGCGAGCGCCCTCGCACGCGGGGCGAGGCCGAAGCCTCGGGACGCGTCGGCCGAGGTCGACCTCAGCGCAGCGGACGAGGCTCGTACACCAGCGCGACGAGCCCGCAAGAACATCGCCGCGATGGAGCTCGCGTACGCGATCGAAGAGAGCGGCGAGCCCAACGACGAGGACACGCGGACGACACTGCGCGGGTACTCGGGCTGGGGCGGGCTCTCTTTGGAGAAGTACGGCCCGAAGTTTCCTGAGGGGTGGGACCCTGAGTCCCCGGGCCTCATCCACGAGTACTACACCCCCTCGGTCGTCGCGGACGCCATCGCGGAGGTCGTGTGCCCGATGTTGGAGGACGTCGCGACCCCTCAGGGGGAGCTGCGCGCGCTGGAGCCATCCGCAGGGATCGGTCGCTTCATCGACGCCTTCGACCGCGCTCGGTGCGATGACAAGCCGGCGATCACCTGGACCGCGGTGGAGTTCTCGGACAACTCCGCTCGCCTCCTGGGGCACATCCGGCCCGACATCGAGGTCGAGCACGGGACGTTCGAGTCGTGGGTCAGCCGCTACGGGAGCGCGCTCCAAGGCACGATCGGCCTCGTCGTCGCCAACCCCCCCTACGGCGAGCGCGGGACCCATGCGGCCGAAGATCCAGACGCCTTCTACCGAGAGAAGCGAGCGTCCAATTACTTCCTCCGTCGTGGGCTCGATCTCCTCGCGCCCAACGGGATCGGCGTCTTCCTCGTCCCCGGCGGGTTCTTGACCGGGAAGAACTCGGCGACCTTGCGCCGCAAGGTGCTGCGCCGTCACCACCTCTCGGCGGCGATCCGGCTGCCCAAGCAGACGTTCCCGGGGACGGGTCCCATGTTGGACATTGACCTCCTCATCTTCCGCTCGCGGGGTGGCGAGCTCGCGGAGGTCGACGAGGCTGACCGCTCCATCGTCGAGGGCGGGTACTACAAGGCGTTCCCGAACCATGATCTCTCGGAGGCAGAGACGTTCTCAGGACTGCCGGCTTTCAACGAGCGCCCGCAGTGCATTGACTGCGTGGTCCGGGGGTACACTTGGAAGCGGTTGACCTCGCGCCCTCGCGCCCGGGTGGTGACGAGCGGCGAGAGTGCGTTCGAGAAGACGCTCGCAGAGGACCTGCGGGAGGCGCTCGGGCTTGGGGCACGGGTGCGGCGCTATGTCGCCGCGAACTCTGCCGGAGACCCCTCAGCGCTCGATCTCTACTCCGAGCTTGTGATCGACCTCGAGGCGATCGCGAAGCAGGCGAGGACCGTCGCCTCGATCCGAACGATCGCGGCTCAGAAAGACTCGATCAACGCCGAGGCGCTGGCGGGTGTGATCACCCCTGGGGGATCGGTCGAGCTCGCCCCACCAGGACCGGAGTCGACGCGCTACACAGGTCGCCCGGACGATGTTGTGGCCCAGGCAGAGCAGCTCTACGCTGATCGCCGTCGACTCTCGCTCGAAGAGCTGATCGCGTTCCACGAGGCGCGAGGCGGCACGCTGATGCCGTCGGCCATGGTCGACCTACTCTTCCGCTCGGACTGGAACCTCGACGGCGACGACCTCGACCAGGTGGTCCCTCTCGCCGACTACGTGACTGGGGATCTCTGGCCGCGTGTCGAGACCCTCAAGGAGGCCCGGAGCGCTGCGGTCGCGGCCAAGAACACGGGCATCAGCGAGTCGGCGGTCCGGGAGCAGTTGGAGAAGCAGCTCGGCCGCCTGCAGGAGGTGCTCTCCGTCGCCGAGTTCGAGGACATCCAGGGAGTCTCACCGCGGCAGGGCTGGATCCCGCTCAAGCTCGTCGGCGAGTGGTTGGGCGATGTCGCCGGGGACGGGCGGCCGCTACGTGTCGAGCGCCGCAACGGGTTGGTTCAGGCCCTCGGCGTCTCCTACGTCAAGCTCGAGAACAGTCTCCCCGCCGACTCCGTGATGGCGATCGGATACCTCAACCACGACTTTCCCTACTTCCAGCCGAAGCAGGATCCTCCTCGGTCCAACCTCCCCCTGCCGCCAGGGTCGAACGCGATGGAGACGCCGCTGTGGACCGCTGACGCCTCCGATCCCGACAGCAAGATCACCATCGATGAGCTTCGACGCCGATGGGGAATCTTCTACGAGTCTCACTTCTACGCGTGGGCTCTACGTGACCCCCAACGCAAGGCCGCCATCGAGAAGAGCTACAACGCAGCGTTCCGCGGCTTCATCCCGCGCGAGTACTCGGGTGAGCCCCTCGACATCGCCCGTTGGGGCTCCGAGATCACCCTCGCACCGCACCAGGCAGCAGGCGCGCGCCGCGTTCTCAACCGCCGGGGCGGCCTCATCGCCTTCGATGTCGGCGTGGGGAAGACCTTTACCGCGATCGCGGTCGTCGCACGAGCTCGTCAAGAGGGCTGGGCGCGTCGGCCCGTCGTCCTGGTCCCGCAGTCGCTTGTCTGGAAGTGGAAGCGGGACTTCACCCGCTGCTTGCCGGACTTCCGCGTGGTCGTGATCGGCAGCGAGATGCACAAGCTCCAGGGCGGCAAGCGCCTCAAGGCGGCGAACAAGCTCCTCAACGCGCAGCAGATCAACGAAGAAGAGCACGAGCAGATGCTGATGGTGTCGAGGACCGACACCGCAGCGGATCGCGGCGACAAGTGGGTCGCCTTCGCCTCGGGTCTCTTCGACGTGGCGATCGTCTCGTACGAGGCGTTCCCCCAGACGCGAGTCCGCGAGGAGAGCCTCGTGCGCTACGCCGAGCGGACCGAGGCCATCATGCGGACCGTCGAGCTGACAGTCCGCAACGCCGCAGGCAAGGAGCCCGACCGCCTGACAGAGCGACAGAAGGCCATCAAGGAGCGCGGGGTCCGGGCCTGGGTTGAGCAGATGATCGCGAGCAAGCGCGAGCCCGATCCGCGGATCACCTGGGAGGACATCGGTGTTGACCTCCTCGTGGTCGACGAGGCGGCGAGCTTCAAGAACTTGCACATGGCAGAGCCTCGAGAGGGCGGCATCCCCCGCTACATGGGCGGTGGGGGCCGCACGGGCTCGAAGCGCGCTTGGAACTTCGACTTTCGCGCGGGGCTCGTCCGCGAAGCCACCGGCGGGGCTGGGGTCGTCCTCCTCTCCGCCACCCCGGCGAAGAACTCGCCCCTCGAGTTCTACAACATGATCCAGTACATCGACGGCGACGCGTGGTCGGATCGCGGGATCACGGATCCAGAGCAGTTCATCGATCGCTACACGCGGATCGCGACTCAAAACGTGGTCACGCCGTCGTTTGAGATCGAGGCGAAGGCGGCCGTCGTCGGCTTCACGCAGCTCGACGAGCTGCGCAGCATCGTCTTCCGCTACTCCGAGTGGCGCAAGGCGAAGGACGTCGGCATCGAGCTCCCCCGCCCCCGCGTGTGCCGCTGTGAGGTGGACCTCGATAGGGTCCAGCGGGCGAAGTACCAGGCGTTCGTCAGCATGATCGAGGAGTCCCTCGAGAGCGGCGGCAAGAAGGGCTCCATCCTCGGCTACCTCGCACGCCTCGGCCTCGTCGCTCTGCACGCTCAGCTCGACGAGGGCTACACATGGAAGACCGCGCTAGGCGGGAAGGCGACCCGCCAAGTGTCCGGGGGAGCCTTGAGCGTGTGGGTCGGACAGGGCTGGCAGGTCGTGCCGCCGGATCCCGAGAAGAAGAGCAAGAGGGTCGACAGGGGCGATAAGATCACCATCACGAAGGACCTCCCCGCTCCCGACCCGTCGAGCCCGAAGTTTCGCGCCATCGCCCAGCGCGTGGTCGCCCAGCCCTCGTGCGGACACATCATCTTCTGTGAGCCCACCGCGGCTCACGCCTGGATCCGCCAGGTCCTGATCGAGTACGGCATCCCAGCCGAGCGGATCGCCGTGCTCAACGCGGAGGTGGCCAAGGCCGCGGCGCGGGTCAAGATCGCGAGGGACTTCAACGGGGAGGATGGCGAGCCCAAGTACGACGTGGTGATCGCGAACTCTGTCGCCTACGAGGGGATCGATCTCCAGGTGCGGACCTGCGCGATTCACCACGCGGATCTCCCTTGGACACCGGCAGACCTCGAACAGCGGAACGGCCGCGCTCACCGTCAGGGCAACCAGTTCAGCACGATCATGATCTACTACTACCTCGGAAAGGGGTCGATGGACCTCTTCCGCTACGATCTGATCCAGGGAAAATCGGGCTGGCTCGAAGACCTGATCGCCGGCAACCCCGAGACGTCGAACCCTGCCGCTCAAGCTGAGCTCACGCCCGAGGACTACCTCGTGGCCCTCAGCGCCGATCCCGAGAAGACCCGTCGCCTGATCGAACAGAAGCGCGCCGGGGACTCCGACAAGAAGCGCAAGGCCATCATCACGACGGCCAACCGACTCCTTCAGCGGGCGAGCAACCTCTTCGCGAAAGCTCAGCGCCAACCCACGGAGCAAGCGGCGCGCTCGCGAGCGGAGGGCGAGGAGCTGCTCGACCGCCTCGCGAAGTACGCGAAGGTGTGGCCCTACCACGGTCTGGAGGCCCAGGCGCGTCGAGCTCCGATCGTCTTGACGGCCCCGGACGGCGTGCCGATCTACGAGGGACTCCGGCTCCAGAGGAAGGGCTCAAGACCCAACGACGATCTGGTCAGCCATGCCTTCGCCGACGCCCTCGGCATGGCTGGCATGGGCGGAACGGTCAGCAGCGACACGGGCGTCCCCGACATCATCGAGGTGGGCAAGCCGTCCAGCTCTGACGCGACGACGATCGCGATCCGTGAGGCGGGGTCTGCCGAGTGGAAGCGCGTGCATCTCGCGGACCTCAACTCCGTGCTCGATCGATCGAGCTTCGACATCACCTGGACGGACAATGACAGAGAGATGATGATCAAGGCGGCCCGGACCCTCGCCCAGACCGAGGGGATGGAGGCGCTGCTTGTGCTCCACTTCGACGGGGCGAGCGACGCCTTCCGCACCGCCGTCTGGCCGGTCATCCGTCCTGGCCTGATGAAGAACCCGAGCGGTCTCCTCCCCGTCGAGCGGGACGGCGACCTACAGCTCATCGAGGCTGTGGAGGAGGGCGATGAGCTGCTGCCATGGACGCCTGCGGGCTACGAGCGCTTCCTCGAGCTCGCCCTGGCGTCTGCTCTGAAGGTCGGGGAGCTCGTGACTGTGGCGCGACGCTGGTGGGGGCGCTCGTTCCCTCGGGCGCTGCTCAAGCGCGACGAGGCCCCGGCAGAGGAACCTGTGACCGCAGAGCCCTCCGCAGTGACCGCCGCGGTGCGGGCGGCCGAGAGCGCGCAGCTCAGCGAGCTCGCCCAGAGCCCCGAGGGCTACGCCTTGCTGCTCGCGCAGCTCGGCGAACTGGCAGAGATCGAGGATCCGCTCCTGATCGCCCCGCGCTTCGGAGATGAGTGGATCACAGACTTCACGAGCGCCTACACGACACAGGAGGCGGAGGGGCGCTGGAACACCAAGCCGAGCGAGGTTTGGCAGACCGATGAGTATCTCGACGAGGTGCTCGGCCGACTCCGTGACCATCTCCTCGATGGAACGGCGGCCGTCTCTGAGGACCCGCGGCGTGCGGGCGCCCTCCGTGTCTTCCCGGATGGAATTCGCGGCGACGCCAGCGAAGGGTTCTATGTGCTCCGGGAGGATGGCGCCGGCTCCTCAGCGGAGGAGAACCGCGCAGGCGTGTCTCGCCGCTACGTCGAGCTGCTCGACGAGCTCAGCCTCGACGCCGAAACGCTCGTGGGCGTGAACAACATCGCCCACCCTGCGAACGCCGGAGCGCCTCTCGCCGTAGGGGACTCGGTCTACATCGTCGGTCCCGACCTCGACACCGAGACGATCGAGCACATGTGGACGACGTACAAGGAGCTTGCAGAGTCCGTGCGCGGGGCCCCGACCGCGCTTGAGAGAGCACGCAAGGCGATGGTCTACGCGCGGGTGCTGGTCCAGGCGCCAAGGTGTCAAGGTGAGGCCAAGAGGTCGGCCCTGGAGTTCCTCCGCGGCGCTTTTGTCTACTACCGGAACGCGCAGGAGCGAGTCACCCAGGGTGCCGCCGGAGCCGCGTACGCCAACCTCCGAAGGATCTCCAGGTACCTCGCGAGGGAAGCCGTAAACCTCGCCGAGAGCTGCGCCGCTGGCCAGCTCTCCTTGGTCACGCCCGCACCGATCGACGTCGGGAACATCAGCGACGCAGCCGTCGATCGGAGCGAGGAGGCCGAGGAGGCCGAGGACCGCGACTACGAGGCCCTCACAGCCGCGGCCGAGGCTGCGAACGACGAGGTCAACGACGATGAGGTGGAGGCGCCCTGATGCCTGACCACAAAGCCCTGGGCACACGCCCGACGACGAAGAGGAGAGCACCCATGCGATCACAACGACCCATCACAGACGCGGAAGCAGCGGAAGACGCCCTCGATCGCGAAGCCCAAGCCCTTCTCAAGGTTCAGCGGATGCGCTTTTGGATGGGGGTGGGCACCGCGGGGACCATCGGCTTCGCGCTCGGTGCCTTCACCACCTACCAGATCGCCTGTTCACTCCGTCCTCGGCGGTAGCGAGGTCGACATCATGCATCCGGTCCTAACAGCCCTCGCCAAAGCGATGATCGAGACGATGGAGCCACACGTTGAGGCGGCCCGCGAACAGCAGCGGCTCGCCGCGGAGGCGACCAGGGAGACCCAGGGCACGGAGGCCGAGGCAGAACCGGGCGGGCAGACCACCGCGACCCATGAGCCACAGTCAGGGCCGAGCGCAGCGGAGACAACGTCGAGCGCAGCGGAGGCAACGTCGAGCGCGGCGGAGGCCGCGTCGAGCGAGCCGGTGACCTCCGAGAGCGAGAGGCCGCAGGAGCCAGAGCGTCAGGAAGAGCGGCAGGCAGAGGCGCCGGAGCAGGCGACGAAGCCACGACCCGACGAGCCGACGCCACAACCCCGGGAGAACGACGGGGGATGGGGACAGTGGGATCGTCAGGCCGACTCGGACGACTCGGACGACTCGGACGACTCGGACGACTCGGACGACTCGGACGACTCGGACGACTCGGACGACTCGGACGACTCGCTTGACCCAACGGAGAAGCCGAAGAAGCCCAAGCCGAACCACGCTGAGTGGACGCCAGAGCATCTCCGCGTGCGTCTTCGGACCGCGGACGACGCTGGCCGCAGCCCCACCGCCCCGGCGATCGGTCTGGGCCACGCCGCCAACGAGAACGCCGAGACCGTCGAGTTGAGAAAGTTCATTCTGTGGGCCGAAGCGCACGCGGACGGAGTGCTCGACGCGCCTGGAAACCTACTCGGTGGAGTGTATGTCGAGACCGAAGCACGGCCAGAGACCCTGGAAATCCCTGCCGAGCCCGCGTCCGAGCCGCACGCCCAACCATCGAGCGCAGTCAGCCCCCCGCCTGAGGCAGCGCCCATGCCTGAGGCAGCGCCCACGCCTTCCCCGGCTCAGGCCACGGCAGAGGCGCAGCTCAGCGCACTCATCGACGAGCGGATTGCGGCAGCAGTAGCGGCGCAGGTGGCGATGCAGGTCGAGGCGAGGATCGCCGAGGCGGTGACGGAGCAGGTCGAGGCGAGAGTCGCCGCGGCGGTGGCCGAGCAGGTCGAGGCACGAGTCGCCGAGCAGGTCGAGACGCGAGTCGCCGCTGCGGTGGCCGAGCAGGTCGAGGAGCGAATCGCCGCGCATCTGCTGCCGTTCGCGGAGGAGATGAGGAACACCCTCGCGCCGCTTAGAACCGTGGTCGCGGGTCTCGTCGAGAAGTCGACGGCGAAGGTCGAGCAGAGGATGGCTGAGTCCCTCGATCAGCGCGTGCGGAAGGTTGAGGAGCGAATCAACAAGCTCGCCTCGGGGATCGCCAACGTGCTCGAGGAAGACCTGGGCGCCATTGACAGGCGCCTTGACGCCTTCGCGGCGCTGCTCGAAGAGTTCGAGATCGTCGACGACGCCGAGCAAGATTCGGAGGCGGACGACCAGCCCGAAGTCGAGACCAACGTCGACCCAGACGCCGATGATGGAGTCGCAGAGGCGGATGAGTCCGTCGCCGACGGCCATGCAGCCGAGCCGTCAAGCGGGTCGAGCTCGACAGGACCGCCTCGGCACTTTGCGCCGCTCTTCGTCGCGCCGGAGGTCACACCCGAGGACCAAATCTCGGACGACGACGAGAACGAGATCGAGCCGAACTACTACAGGTAGCGGAGAACGGCACCAGAGGTCGGGCATGGGAAGGATGAGGGGTACATGAGCAAGATTGATGACATCCGAACGGAGCTGTTCAAGGGGGAGAGCCTCTTCGTAGAGAAGCTACAGGGCGCAGACAAGGCGTCTCCTGAGCTCCGCACGGAGGCGCTCACCCGCCTGAACCTGATCTACAAGTACGCGAGCCTGAAGGGGCGCGGGAGGTTTCTCGACGAGATGAGGCTTCCCGGCGCGATCAAAGAGAGAAAGATCGCCTTCGACAAGTGCCAGAAGGAAGGCCAGCCCGAGGAAGAGTGCGACGCTCTCATGGAGAAGCTACCGCTCTTTCGGCCGCTCCTCGACGCTTGGCCGAAGGACAACGCGGGGCCGTCTTGGTGGTCCGCCCCGCTTACCCACCTCATCGGCACCTACGACCCCGAGACGCCGCCGGCGAGCGACCTGGCGGACTGGCGTGATGAGGTGGACACCCCCCTCGGCGAGGGGGCGGTCATCATCGACGATGCGGTCGACGAGATCGGCGAGATCGCCAATGACATCGGTGACTCGGTTGGCGAGGCGTTGGAGCCCGAGCCGGAGAGTATTTCGTGGTGGAAGGTCGGTGCGGCTGTCGGTGCGACAGCCATCACCGGGGCGCTGGTGTACAGGATCGCGAAGGGGTAGAGCCCGACTCCCTCGTTGAGGGAGGTGTTCGCGACAGTTGTTGGATGTGTGGAGGGGGCTCGCCCCCGGGCGGGTAGCGGCATGGCGAAGAAGAAACGAGCGAAGAGGAAACGCAGGACGACGACGGGACATGCTCCGCTCCTTCTCGGAAGCCTAGGCCTTGGCGCGGTCGAGGTCGCCGCCCGAGCCCTGCACTACGGCTCCAAGGGACAACCTACCGAAGCGGCGTGGCGCAACGCGACCGCCGATGTGCTGGAGAAGGCCGCGGGCGACGACGGAGAAGCCGCTGATGCGCTCACTGAAGCAGCAGAGACGATCCGCGTCGGCAACCGCGACGAGAGCTAGATACGCGATCGGCACTTGGGTGCCGAGAAAGAGAAAGAGCAAGACGATGGCAGAAGCAACGACATTCCGACTGAACGCGAACGGGCCACTCATGGGATCTGGCCTCATCCCCCTCGACCGGACGGGCTTCGCATCGTCCGCGAACGGGCGACTCCTGACCGCCTCGATCCCGCAGGGAAGTCGTGTGGGGGCCGGGTTCTTCGGGTTCTTTGGGCCCGGAGGGATCAAGGCGGTCACGGTCTCCGCGACGACACACAACCCCCGAGATGTGCTGCGCGTCTACCTCGGCGCTTCGGCCAGGACTGAAGCCCGACTCAGCGCTGGACCACAGACGGTGACGCTCGGCCCCGGTGAAGAGCTCGCCTTCGTCACCGAGGGCCCCGTCGTCCTGCAGCTCGTCGTCAATGATCTGGCGGATGGCGAGCAAGCGTCTCGGATCGAGGAGAGCCCCGAGATCGGTATCCGGGCGCAGGTCACGAGCAACGCGGGGTTCACGGCCGCAGGAGTGCTGGGGGCGACGCTGACGTGGTCCGAGACATCTCGGGTGCTGACGGCGGGCAACGTGGGCGCCGGTTCGCTCCCCTTGGAGGCGATCGACCCGAGCGCGTCGCGGTACGAGGGCTACTACTGGCGAGTCCGCGTGAGCGGCTGTGATGGGCCCGCGCACGTGGGAGCGGGCAACCGCCTCACCGGCGACGCAGCCCTCACGGAGCTCGCCCCGGGGCAGTGGTCCTCGCCGGTGCGCGTGAGTCATGACGACCTTCTCGCTGTCCAATCCCCAGGTGTACGCGCCGGTTGTCCAACCGTCGTCGCAGACCATGAGCTTCTGCCAACAAGCTCGATGGTCGGGGTCGCCGATACCTCGTCCGCGGCGACAGGCGGGGTGATCCAACCCGGCGGGGTGATCCCCTGGGCCTCGTTCACCAACCTCAGCGTCAACGCCGCTGGAGCCGTCCGTACCGAGGAGGGGTGGGAGATGTGGACCCACGCGATCACAGGGAACCCGAACGCGGCGGGCAACAAGGGCTTCCATGGAGGCGGCGCGGGGAACAAGTCGATGCTCGGCACCGACTTCATCGACGACATGGCGCTCGGTGACCTGACCTCGCTCTCCGTCCGCTACGGCCTTCGCACCGCGGGCAACGATCACCCTCTGAACCGTCCCTACGTCAACGTCCTGATCGATGTGAAGGGAGACGGTTCTCTCTACAAGATCGGCGTCTTCGACCCCCACTCGAACCCGCAGCTCAACCTCCTGACGGAGGTCGGCGAGGGCGACGCGACCGATCACGAGTACGTCCGTTCGTGGGTAGGCGCGGGCAAGATCAAGGTCGTGAACGAGCTCGCAGGCGTCGTACCGGTCGTGAACCTCGGCCCCGGTTGGCTCAACAAGGTCTTCACGATCCCGGACATCCTCGCCGTCTACCCGAACGCCAAGCTCGCGCGGGCCTTCCCTGCCGACGGGGGGCTCCCCGCAGACCTCACGTTGCCGGGTCTCTGGCTCGTTGTCGGTGACTCCACCTACACGCGATACTCGCGGATCATCGTCCGCGAGGTCCGGGTCAATGGGTAGCGGGATCGCGAGGAGGGACCGCTAGCGATGGCACGTACACCAAAGTGGGAGGCGATCGAGATGGCCGTCGGGGATCCAAAACCCGCATGGCCCATGCCGACGGTGAAGGCGAAGTTCGCCCTGTGGAGCTTCGGCGGCGGGCGACCCTTCGGCTGTGACCTGGGCGCTTGCAAGCGCTGGCACGCGGGGATCGATCTCACCGGAGCCGGTGGCGGCGCCCTCGTCGTCTCTCCCGAAGACGCGACCGTCATCGCAGTGGACCGCGGGTGGAGCAGCGGCTCGAAGGCGATCTTCCTGCGGACCGAAAGCGGCCTCTTCCTGGTCCTCGGCGGGGTCATCAAGGGGTCCTCCAAGGAGTTCGACGTGGAATCGGGGACACAGGTGAAGCGCGGCGCACACCTCGGCCGCGTCCTCGGCTCCTACGGCATGATCCACTTCGAGACCTACGTCGCGGGCGACCGCACGAAGAACTCGCCATGGTGGAAGGACAAGCCCGCCCCGGCCGGTCTCCTCAACCCGACCAACTACGTCGAGCGGATGGTCGGTGACCGAATCTCGCTCGTACGTACCGCCCAACGACATCAGGCCCTGGCCACCCTCGGCTACTTCGTCGGCCCCATCGACGCGCTGTGGGGGCCGACCTCGACGGCAGCTCTTCTCGCGGCCCAGGAGGCCCTGGGAGTCGACGCGGACGGCAAGTGGGGCCCCAAGACCGAGGACGCCATCGTCGCGGCCCTGGCGACGGCTGAGGGGGCTGAGACGAAGGAAGAGCCGGACCGGCCCCCCTCCAGCGAACCGGGCACCTCAACCGATCGCTGGCGTTGGCCGACCGTCGCCGCAGTCACCGTGGCGACGGGCGCCACCCTGGGGGCCATCTGGCACGCCTACCGCAAGAAGACGCGACCCCGCGGGGAGATTGAAGCATGAAGTCACTAGGAACCGCACTGGCCATCATCGGCACTGGAGCTGTCGCCGGCCTCGTCGCCCGCGAGGTCATCATCCGACGCGATCGACGGCAGCCCGCCGAGGTCAAACCTCTCGTGCGCCAGGGGAAGAACCCCGTGATCCCGCTAGTCGCGGGCTGGTCGATCACGTCCGAGCACGTTGAGAGCGTCACGTCCCAGCTCTCCCGGTTCACGGGTCCCGTGGGGCTCTTGATCCACACGCAGGGCGGGCACTTCCAGCCGGTGATGCAGCTCGCGCAGGCTGTTCGCCGCCACGGGAACGTGACCGCGATCGTGCCCTACTACGCGCTGAGCGGGGGCACACTCATCGCCCTCGCGGCCAAGTCGGTGCAGCTCTGGCCACACGCCGCCCTCGGGCCCGTAGACCCCCAGATCGGCTGTTTCTCAGCGGGGGCGCTCGAAGCGATTCTCTTGGCCAAGTCGCCGGAGAATATCGACGACTACACGCTGGGACTCGCACACGAGGGCCGGAAGGCCCTGACCGAGACCAAGCGCCTGCTTCGCTCCCTGATCGGCGACAACGCGGCCGCGATGCAGCGCTTGGTCTCCGGTGGGATCCCGCACAGCTACCCGATCTCCTACGAAGAGGCGAAGGGGCTGGGATTGCCGGTCCAGCGTGTCCAGCCCGACGCCGCGTCGCGACAGGCCACGCAGGCCCTGGTCGCCGACGACCGACGATACCTAGAGACGTAGACCGCATGGACAACACGACAGAGGAGACTTCGATGGATACCAACAACCTTGACGACGACAGCAGCCCGAGCATCGATGCAGACGCTCCGACCACGGCTGAGCGAGCGCTCACGTTCATCCGCGCAGCGCTCGCGCTCACACCGCTCTCCGCGGACGGACAACGCGCTGCGCTGGCACTTGGCGACGACATCGCCCGGATCTTCTCGGAGCAGGACGAAGCCGAGGAGCGACGTCTTCGAGAGGAGGCCGAGGAGCGTCTTCGAGAGGAGGCCGAGGAGACGCGTCTTCGAGAGGAGGCCGAGGAGCGCTACCGGAGCATCATCGAGGAGCGTCGAGCCGAGGCGGGGGAGGCGGCTCGAAGCGCCCAGATCGACGCTACGGCATTGCGACGGCTACAGAGGGACCTGGAGTCCGCCGAGGCTCGCGTAAGAGCGGCCGAGGAAGCTCTCGCGGAGGTCGTTCCCACGCACTGGTCCACGGCGATGCTCCGTGAGGCGTCGAGCCAGCACGAGCGGCACATCGAAGCCACGGTGAAGATCGCGGAGGGCTTGGGCGCGCCCCGAGTCGACCTCGAGAGGGCTATCCGCCAGCACATCGGCCAGGGCGCAGTGCATACCTCCCGCCTCGCACTCGACCTCCTCATCAACCCCCTCGGCCTCCCGCAGGACGCTCCGACGGGTCAGCAGCGGAGCAAGCAACGTGACCCGGTGGCATGAGCACGCCGAGCTGCTCGACGTGCTGGCGCGGGGCACCGAGGTGTCCGTCCTGGAGCTCAAGCGCCCGAGCCCGTCGGCAGACGACTCCAGCCCCACGACGTGGGGGATCGGCGTTGACGGTGCGCCCTCCGTCGTCAAAGTCCGAGAGACTGACGAGGGCGTGGATGTGTCTGTCGACTGGTTCTCCCTGTCTGCGAAGGCGATCGGGTCGATCGAGGCGGACCCCGCGGCGTACGTCGCCGGATCCGTCGGACTTGGGATGACGGTCGGTGCCGTGCTCGGCCGGTCTGGCGCGGCCGCTGCCGCCGGCGCCGTGCTTGGGGGCCTCCTCGGACTCTACTCCCAACGAGCGAAGGGTGAGTGAAGTTGACGACAACGACGAATGAGCGAACGTACCTACCACCAGGGACTGAGCTGCGATGGATCCAGGAAGACGGGGAGACCTCGTACCTTGAGGTGACGCCGGAGGCCGCGATCAACCTCCTGCGCAGGCCAGTCCCCGCATGGCCGACCGCTCCGGTCCCCGGCTTCATGCCAGAACCCGGAGGGCGGCTGTTCCGAACCAAAGGGCTCACGCAGCAGGCGGCCAGAGATGCCGCGGTCGAGCACGCCGAAGACGTTCTTTGGGACGTAGAGCTGAAGATTCGGAAGTTCCTCGCGATCAGTCCCGGCTCCTCACGGCACTACGCGATCCTCACCCTGTTCGGCAGCCCAGAGGATCGGGCGAGCCTCGTGAAAGCCGAGCGCTCGCGTTGCGCGACGGATACACAGGGGGCATCCAGACAGGGGCTCGTCATGGGCGCTATTGGGGGATTGGTCGTTGGCAGCGGGCTCACGGGACTGCTCTGCTGGCTGAAGAAGTGACCCGTCGGCGGGTCGATAGGAGACACAGAATGGCGAAGACAAACACGAAGGACGACCAGCAACGGGAGTGCGACTCCAGGGTCTCTCACCTCAACCTGCAGATCCAGCTCATGAAAAAGCAATGCGCCCGCCAGATCAACTTCGGTCGGGCGCTAGGGTTCGGCGCGGGGACTATCGTCGGTACGCTCATCGGAGCCGCGATCTGGCGGCGGCGCCCAGCCCCCACCGTGGAGTAACGCGAGGTGGAAGTTGATGTGGAGGTTGTACCCGGCACCCCGCCAGGGACCCGAGTCGAGGTCACTTGGCACCATAGCGGCCAGGTGGTCACACTAAGCCCCGCCGTGGCGTACGATCCGGCCGGCAACCCCATCGTTGCATGGCCCCGCGTGCTCGAGGGCTATTACCTCGCGGAGCCCGGAGGACGTCAGTTCACAACGGGTGCGCTCGACGCGGATTTCGGAGCCCGCGCGGTGCAACGGACTCTCCAAGAGCTCTGGAAGGTCGAGGAGCAGATACGTAGCTTCCTGAGGATCGGCTTGGCGAGGGAAGCTGCGATCCTCCACCTCTTCGGGAAAGCCGAAGACCAGGCGAACCTCGTGAAGCTCCAACAGAAGCAGTCCTGGGAGAGTGGTGCGCTTGTTGGCGCTCTCGGTGGCCTCCTTGTGGGTAGCGGTGCGGTGGCGATCGCATGGGTGACGAGAAAGAAGTGAAGCCGTAGTGTCTCGGCCCGCGATCGACCCCTCGGTGCCGCTTGGAGACAAGCTCCCGAGCATGAACAGCGCCGCGCTCTGGAAGCGCCCCGGGGGGCAGCTCGTCCGTCTCGTTCTCCCTGCCTGGAAGGAGGTCGTACCAGGGGACGCGGTGGACCGCTTCCTCGCCCGCAAGCTCCCGGACCTCGTGCAGATGGCTGAGGTGTGGATCCTCGACGACTCTCGCCGACGATCCGAGGCGGCGATCCCGGACGACGCACTCGAGGCCGCGCTGGAAGCAGCCGCGGGGGGTGAACATGAGGTTTTGTTGGAGCTCGCAGAGGGGGTTGTCGGCGACTACTGGGCCATGGAGGCGCTCGTTCGGCGTGCCGTGCTGCTCCATCCGAAGGGCACGCTCATGAGCGACACCTTCGCGAGAGCCGGGACGGAACACGGTGCCCTCGTCGCGGCGATCCGCGGAGAGCGTCCGAGCGGGTGGAGACCACCGGTCTACCGGGCCTCGCCCATGAGCCCCGAGGACAAGCGGCTTGAAGAGGAGTCTCGAGACCTGCGTGACGAGGAGGTGCTCTCCCTCCTCCAGGTCAGGCAGCACAGCCTCGACTCGCTCGAGCACCAAGCGACGACGATGACACGCGCCCAGATCGTCGCCTCCCTCAACCGCCTCATCAATCTCGGGCGGATCTGGCGGCTTGCCGAGTCGGGCAAGCGTCCTCAGTACGCCCCGATCTCACGCTACATCGGCATGCGGCCTCCGCCGAAGACGCTGCTGAGGCAAGGAGGCCGGCCCTCTGCGGACGAGGTCCACGGGGGGCCGGCGCGCGAGGCCGGCCGACAGGCGCTCAAGAAGGCCAGGGCGCTCGGTGGCAATGCTGAACGCGCGACCGATCTCCTACGGCTGGACGCTGATGGACGGACGCTCGCGCGGGCCCTGCTGGACCTCACAGCGCCTCGCCGATCTCTGGGCGAAGTGATCGCGTTCCTTGGCAAGGTCGGCCATCGCGGTGCCGAACTGTTGATCTCGAGGGCCGAAAACCCCAACCCAGAGTCTCTCCAGCGCCGAGTGTGGGAGAAGGTCTTGCTCGAGGAGCCCGTCATCCGCGTGAAGGGTACTGCCGACGCGCCGCGAGTGCTCCGACCGGCGATCCGCGAGGACGTGGACGCTACCTGGGTCGCCGTACGGCGGGTTGAGGCTGGGCGAGCTTGGCTACAACGGGTCGATGTCGAGGTCGTGGGGTTGAACCCGAACGGCTCCGTCACTGTCCGTCCAATGGGTGACGGTGTGCTCAGACCCGAGGATGAGATCCACCTCTGGGTTCGGTCAAGCCCGGCCAAGTTGGCCGAGATCTACGACGTTCTCGAGGACTTCTTCGACGACCTCAAGTACAAGCCGGACGACCTTGCGAGCGTGCGCCCGCTCCTCTTTTGGACCGGGGTCATGCTCGACACCCGGCAATGCACCGGAGAGGCGAGGCAGGCGGCAACGCGGGCGTTCAAGCAGGCGAAGCTCTACTACGACGTCGCGAGGGAGTCCTTGTCCCGTCGGAGTGATGTGTGGACGCTCGGCGCGCTCCGTCGCGTGGCGGCTGCCGCGTCTGCCGTCGCATCTGCGTGTGCCGAAGGCAAGCGCCCGCTCCCCGGGTTCGTCTTCTTTGAGCCATCTTGGCAGCCGAGGTTCCCGAACTCGATCAAGACGCCTCGCCAACGGGCTCTCTACGAGATCCTAGGCCAGAACACCGGGCTCGCCCTGCGTGTGGACGCCGCCGCGGCCAACGTCGCAGAAGAGCCGCTCGAGGCGGCGCTCTCACGGCTCTTGCCCGGCGAGAAGGCGGTGGAGCACGTCGTGTCGGTCCTGAACTCCGTGGATGACATGAACGCGGACCCGGACCTGCGAAGGCTCTACAACGCGGTGGACTTCGACTACCAGAAGGCCAGAGACATCCACAGGGTCCTGGACGCCGCGCCGGACGGCTGGCGACGCACCCGCGCCAAACAGCGGATCGTGATGGGGGAGCTGTTCGAGGTCCTCGGGGATGAAGAGACCGCTGAGCGGGTCTTTGAGGTCGCGATCGACGTGGCCGATCTCTGAACGGTGGTGGGGGCATGAGCAGAGACGACGCCATACGGGCGTGAAGGGAGAGGAAGATGATGACACCTGGACAAGCACTCCTTGGATCCATCCAAAGCGCTGTGCCGCCCGAGCTGCGGCGGAAGTTCGCCAGCTTCGTCGATCGCAACCGAGCTTCTCTCACCGAGCGGCTCGACCAGTGGATCCTCGACGACGCGATCGAACAGTCCCGCCGCGCCTACCCGGACTTTGTGCTCTTTGGCGACAAGCGCTGGGAGCACGAGAAGCTGCTCCTCCCCTTGATGGGCAACTACTGGGCCATGGATGCTGTCGTAAGGCGAGCATCCGCGCGCGGTCCTCGGTGTCGCGCAGAGGTCGTCGACATGATCGCCCACTACGGCACGCGCGAGCTCTACCTCGACCACGAAGTCGCCGCGATCGCTGCGGTTGTCGGAAAGCCGAGGAAGGGTTGGGTTCGCCCGCCTTACGCTCGTACTGGCCCCATCGATGGGAGTGAGGAGAGCCTCAGGACCCTTGACCGACGGATCCTCACCGCCCTCGCGCGGGTGCCCGCCCGGGCCGCCCCCTCGCTCCATCGTGACGTGGGCGGGTCTCTGCCACGGGTGCGGAACGCTCTCACGCGGCTGGTTCGCCAGCGCAAGGTCTACTCGCACTCTCTGTGGAACCATAAGAAAGTCCAAGAGAGGGCCCAGCACGACCCTGAACTCTGGGACCTCACCGACATGATGTCCACGCTGCCGCGCGACGAGTACGACCACCTCGTGCTGCGCGCGCTGAACGAGCACGCGAAACTCACCGAAAGCAAGATCCGAGCGAAGGAGAAGGAGATCCCCGACCGCCTGTTTGAGGTTCAGGGTCTACACCAGACGGCACATCTGATCCCAAACGCGGTCGTCGTCGAGCACATAGGCCGAACCCGTGGCGAGGAGCGGCGGAAGATCGAGGACACGCTCCGCTCGCTCGACCTCGCGAACGGCGACATCAACCACTTCTTGAAGCACCTCGCCGAGGCCCTGGCGCGTAGCTACGACTGGGCGGACGACTACGAGGACGGGCACCTCCACAGCGTTAGGGCGCGGGAGTGAACTTCCTCGCACCGTTGGCCAGGGGAGTTGTTGCGCTCTCGCGCTCCGTATCGCTCCAGCGTGCTCCCGCGCATCGCGACAGCACGAACAACTCTTCGTCGGCTGTCCGTCGTGCGCGAGCCGTCATCGCCTCCCCGCTCAAGTCCGTCCCGCCGACCACCCGAGGGTCGTTGTCGTGCCTGGAACACCCTTTCAAGACCAACTAGGCTGACCTGATGAGTCAGGCGGTGGAGCAGTTCGAGGCTGAATTTCACCGTCGACTCATGGAGCAGGTCGCCAGAGACCCGATCGTCGCGTTGGAACGCAAGCTTCGTGACCTCCGTGCCCGAAGAGCCAAGGAGACGGCCCAGTACGCTGCACATGTGAAGGAGCTGGAAGGCGCGATGCGCGACCTCAAGGCACAGAACGCCACCATGAAGGCTCGGCACACCTCGAGTGTCCGGTTCGCTCAGGCCACGAGGGCCGCGCGCGTTGCCTCTGATCGTGACGGACGCTGGCTCGATGACCTCACGGATGCGCGGGCCACTATCAGGCGCCTGAAGAGCGACCTCGAAGCCCTTCAGGCCGAGCACAACGCTCTTCAAGCCAGTTACTGCAAGTCCATCGATGCGCTCGCTGAGGTCGGTGAACTCCTCCTAGACCTCCTGTCCGAGCTAGGAACCAACGGCGGAGTTCAGGCGCCTAGGCCGTAAGCCGCTGTCGATACCACAGCTTGGCCGTCACGGGTTCTGCGGGAAGGTCCGACCGAAGAGGAACGGTTGACTTCCGCCACCAGCCGCTCGGGCTGACCTCTCTCGCCATACACCCGGGGGACTGAGGCTCGTTACGATCCCCGCGAAGTAACTGAGGATGTGGGCGACGAGCGTCAGGGCGATCGTCAGTGGGAGGCGGAGCTTGATGATGCGCGCGGCCTTCGGTAGTCGCGCTTGATCTCAGCCTCCTGCCACTCCTTGACGGCATCGATGGCGACCTGGGAGAAGATGCGCTCGTAGGCCTTTGGGCCAAGGAGGAGGCAGAGGAACGGCCCGATCCTTGAGCCAGGAGGGCTCAAAGTACAGCCCCGCGCCGAACTCGGCGCCGAACTCGGCTATCTCGATGATGAGGGGAGTCTGAGCGACCTTGATCGACCGTCCGCCGTCCGCGATGCTGTTCGGGTGAGTCACGGAATTGGTACAGGCCCGCGGTCGCCAGGCGCGGCACGCTACCTCGGCAAGGACCTCCAAGGCGCCGACCTCCAAGACGCCGAGCTGGGTGGCGCCGACCTCCGAGGCGCCGACCTCCGAGGCGCCGCGCTGGGTGGCGCCGACCTCCGAGGCGCCGACCTACGAGGCGCCGACCTCCGAGGCGCCAAACTCCAAGAGGACGCCGAATGCGCCGCCGACCTCCGAGGCGCCGACCTCCGAGGCGCCAACCTCCGAGGCGCCAACCTCCGAGGCGCAAAACTCCCTGGCACCAAACTCCAGGGCGCCAAACTACAGGGCGCCAACCTCGAGGACACCGACCTCTCGAGCGCCGACCTCTCGAACGCCTCCCTCTTCAACGCCAAACTCAGGAACGCCTACCTCACTTTTGCCAACCTCGCGAACGCCGACCTCGCGCACGCCGACCTCCAGGACGCCGACCTCCATGGCGCCAACCTCGAGGTCGCCAACCTCCGCGGAGCCAAGCTATACGATCTGGATCTTGGCCCTATCGCTGACACCCCCTCCTGCCTGGTGGGGAGCAATGGCATCGGCATCAGTGCTGTCGCCCGTTCGCTAAAATGCCCAGGACTCCATGATTTCTTGGTGCGCTGTGGCCAGCCCGTGGTCGTCGCTACCTACCTGATAGACTCCCTTCGCTCTCTCGATATTGTTGAGTTATTCAAGATGATTCAGACTGTTTTCATCAGCTACGGTGGCCCGGATACGGCCTTCTCGAACAAGCTCCGGGATGCCCTGGAGACGAGCGGTTGCAAGACCTGGCAGTTCGCGCGCGATGCGGTGCCCGGCGACAAGTTGCACTGGATCATGCACAGCCGGCTCCGGGAGCACGACCGGACAGTCCTCATCTGCTCGAAGAAATCCCTGACTCGACCGGGGGTGCTCAACGAGATCGAAGAGGCGCTCACTTTCGAGGCCGAGCAAGGAGGGGCTGGCGTCATCATCCCCATCACCCTGGACGGCTACGTCTTCTCAGACACCTTCAAGGTGGACCTGGAGAAGGCCGTCGGCCCGCAGCGCGCAGGGATTGTTGCTCGTCTTCTTATCCGGGTCGTCGGCGACTTTCAGGGGGCTCTGGATGACGACGACAAGTTCAACGAAGGACTCCGCAAGCTCCTCCTCGCTCTCCGTCCAGTCCCCTAGGCCCGCCAGTGCTCGACGCGATGTCCGATTTCTCGTCGCTGGGAGCGTCGACCTCGGGGCCGGGGGCAGCGGGAGATGTCACGGCCCACTGCTCGGCAAACCTTGGCGATGACAGACGAGAGGAATGGTCGACGTTGAGGAGCCCTGGGTACCGCAGGACGGAGTGGAGAATGAAATCCTGCGCGGCTTCCTACCGGGGGCTACGTCTTTGACATCACGACTTTCACAAAGATGCGGTCGACCTCCTCGGGAGTAGTGTCAAACTTCTTTGCGATCTCCGCCGCTGCCTCGTCTTCTGCGGCCTCTCGAAGTCGGTTGTACGCTCCAACGTCATCACCGGCAACGGCTTCCCATCCACTTCGCTTGCTCTCCATTAGAGCCTCAAGCTCATCATGGATCTGCAACTCGCGTGTTGTGGCAGTTGCCTTCTCAGTGGGGACGTCGGGAGCCTTGTCTGGCGCTCCAGCGACTGCCGGTCCAGGAATTGGCTGCTCCACGGGTCCAGGAATTGGCTGCTCCGCCGGGTCCTTGGCAGCGCTGTCTGGTGCCGGGGACGAAGGACTACATGCAATTGCGAAGAGAAAAGGTAGTAAGTCCCGCATGGATGAAGACGATGCCGCTTTGAGCTGCTTGTGTCGAGCGCCTCATGCCGAGACTCGCCCGTGAGCACAGGCCGGTTCGCAGCACGACGGCCGAACCGAGCGAATATGCGCGCGGCTCGGGAGCCGATCGGAGAACCGTGACACCGCGTGGATCGATGGAGGCGGCGACGTCGCCCGCTCGGCCGCCGGCCGCGTTGCCCGGCGCCCTCCGCAAGATCTACGACCCCCGCCTCCCGCGCCATGACCTGCGTCGAGGTCAAGGGCAAGCCGTTCGACCTCCGCGTCGATCCGCAGGAGGCGGCGGAGCAGCGCGAACACTGGCGTCGGCACGCCCTCGCTGCCAGGTAGCTCGGCGAGCACCGGCAGCGTCGCCAGGGCCCCGGCCGCCATCCCGCGCGGTATGCAGACGTAGGCGAGGCCGACGATGCGGTCGACGGGCCGCGGCTGCTCGTACGGCGCGAGCGTCCGGTCGAAGTCCTGCATCGCCGCCTCGAGCGCGAGGAAGCGCCGCGGGTCGCCGACGTGGACCACACGCCCCTGCTCGTAGAGGAGCGCGATCGGGCGCCACCGGCCGACCCGCGCAGGTGACGGCCAGGAGCGCGAACGATAGATTGTGGCGCCTAGGCCGTCGGACCGACACCCGATACCTCACCCCGCCTTGAGCCGCTTTCCCGTGCTCGTGCCGTAGTGGATCGCCCGAGACATCGCATCAACCGCATCCTTCATCACTGAGTCGGCGATGTGAGCGTAGCGTGCCGTTGTCTCAGGCTTGCGGTGGCCCAGGATCTTGCCGACCACCGCGAGCGGAACGCCGGCCATGAGGGCATCGCTGGCCGCCGAGTGCCGGAGGTCGTGCAGTCGCACTCCCTCGAAGCCGGGGATGCGGTCCCGCACACGGCTGCACCACGTATCGGTCAGCGTCGATGAGCCGATCTTCTTTCCAGCCTTCGTGTAGACCACGTGCTCAGGCAGTGGACTGAAGCCGGATGCATCCCGGACCTTCCGGCACTCGCGGACGAGGTTGAGGGCGTGCTCAGAGACCGGCACGACCTTCTGCCCGGTCTTCGAGTCGGGCAGGCGGAAGCATCGATGGCGGTAGTCGACCATCGCCCAGGTGAGCCCGAGGATTTCGTCTCTCCGCATCCCGGTGAGGGCGAGTAAGCGGATCGCTGCCACCGAGTGCCAGCGCAGATGTCCCGGCTGGTTGGCTGGGATCGTCAGCGCTCGATCGAGAAAGCGGTCCAGCGTGGCCCTCTCTCGCGCGGTCAAGAACCGCTCGCGCCGCTTGGTGGGGAACTTCGTCACTCCGCGCGTCGGGGGGGCATAAGCATGATCCAAGACGGCCCAGGCGATCGCCCGGTGGTACATCGAGCTCAGGAGCAGGAGGTTGGCGTTCGCCTCGTAGGGCGTCGCTCGCATCGAGGCGTGGAACCTCGTAATGTCAGAGACCTCGACCTCATCGAGCCGAAGTTTGGCGAACACCGGCAGGATGTTGCGGTTCAACATCTGCCGATACTTCTGCTGAGTGCGTCGCTTGCACCGCACGTTGGCGTGCTCCTCGAGGAAGCGCGGGGCGAACTGGGCGAAGGTTGGGGCCAGCGTTGCCCGCTTCGCAGAGCGACGGGCCCGATCAGCCGGAGGTCGCAGACCCGGCGCCGACTGATCGAGCCTCTCGCTTGCGAGAACCTTTGCCTCCTCAAACGTCAGCTCGGTCGTCGCGCCAAGCCTCACTCGGAGGTCCTTCCCGCGTTCATCTCGATAGCGGATGTAGTAGGCCTTCTTCCCGCTCGGCAGGACGCGGAGCATGAAGCCGGTGAGAACCGAACACGAGATCTCGTACTTCGATTTTCTTGGTTTGGCGCGCAGCACCGCTCTCTCGGTCAATCGGGTCATTTTCATACGTCCAAAATCGAACCAAGTATCGAACCAACGCAAGCACTCAATCGTCCTCAAAAATGACTGAAAAATCAAGATATTGCAGAGCTAGAGCGGTTTAGCACACACGGACATAATCGCCGATGAGCACGTTCTCCGGCTTGAAGTCGCGGTGCACCAGCTTCGCCGCGTGAGCGGCCGCGAGCCCTCGTCCAGCCTCGACAAAGCGCTCCA
>Ga0316189_10000800_pt1 | contig 31509 bp, 28 predicted proteins | sample LowCovwburrow_MG_FD_204930 | JGI IMG/M metagenome (GOLD analysis project Ga0316189, IMG submission 204930) | Coastal sediment microbial communities from Maine, United States - Lowes Cove worm burrow | ecosystem: Environmental > Aquatic > Marine > Coastal > Sediment | place: USA: Maine...
CCCTGGACTACCTGACCTATGTTCTAGACAAGGTTGATATGGTGCTGCTGATGTCGGTGAACCCCGGTTTTGGTGGGCAAAGCTTCATTCCTGCAACCCTGGACAAGCTTAAGGAAGCGCGCAAAATCATTGATGCTTCCGGTCGCGATATTCGTCTGGAAATCGATGGTGGTGTGAAAGTCGATAACATCCGCGAAATTGCTGCTGCTGGTGCTGACACCTTCGTGGCAGGGTCAGCGATATTTGGTGCCGTTAGCGAAAGTGATCCCAGTGATTACGATACTGTCATCAAAGCCATGCGCGACGAACTGGCCAAGGTCTGACAACGCCAGACCAGACCGATTACTACAGGTTACAAACTATGTTGCCCGCAAAACCGGAAATGATTCTGATTGATGTCGACGGCACGCTGGTTGACAGTGTGCCGGATCTGGCATTTTGTGTGGATGAAATGATGCAGCAGCTCGGTCGCGAACCCTGGGGTGAAACCCGGGTGCGGGACTGGGTGGGTAATGGTGTCGAACGGCTGGTGTGTCGCGCGCTGATCGGCAAGCTCGATGGTGAGCCGGCGGACGACGAGTTTGAAAAAGCATACCCGATATTCCTCGATCTCTACGCTGACAATACCTCCAAGCGTTCGCTGCTATACCCGGGCGTGCGTGAGGGACTGGATTACCTGAAGGCCGCCGGTTATGCGCTGGGCTGCGTTACCAACAAAGCGGCGCAGTTTACCATTCCATTGCTAAAAGACCTTGGCGTGTATGATGACTTCAGCATTGTTGTCAGTGGCGACACGCTTGAACACAAGAAACCGCATCCTGCTCCATTGCTGCATGCTGCCGAATTCTTTAAGGTGGATCCTGCAAATGCTCTGATGGTGGGAGACTCTATTAGCGATGTGAAAGCCGCGCGCGCCGCCGGCTTCAGTATTGCCTGTGTGCCTTATGGTTATAATCATGGCGAGGATATCCGTGTGGCCAAGCCAGACCTGGTGATTGAAAGCATCGCCGCACTGAGAAACGAGCTCGAACAGGCAGCATGATGTTTATCGTTGAGATCAAAGAGCACAGCTATAACGGGCGATGGTGGCGCTGATTCGCACCTGCTCATGTATTTGTGTATTTAGACAGTCTCAACGGTGAGGACCATGACACCTGAACAATTTCAGCAACTGGCCAGCGAGGGTTATAACCGGATTCCGGTGACCCGCGAAGTACTGGCCGATCTCGATACCCCGCTAAGCACCTATGTGAAACTGGCCAGTGGGCCATACTCCTATCTGTTCGAGTCCGTCCAGGGCGGTGAAAAGTGGGGGCGTTACTCGATCATTGGTTTGCCGTGCCAGCAGGTTGTGCGTATCTATGGCGAGTCGATTGAAATCTGGAAAGACGGTGAGTGCCACGAGACACTGACCAGTAGCGACCCGCTACAATGGGTGGAAGACTTTCAGAAGCAGTTCCGGGTACCCGAGATCGATGGTATGCCTCGCTTTGGCGGTGGACTGGTCGGTTATTTCGGCTATGACACGGTGCGCTATATTGAAAGCCGTCTGCGGGGTGTTGAAAAGCCTGACCCGTTGCAGACACCGGACATCCTGTTGATGGTGTCCGAGGAAGTTATTGTGTTTGATAATCTCGGCGGCAAGCTGCTGATGGTAGTTCATGTCGATGCGAGCCAGGCTAATGCCTGGGAGGCCGGTCAGTCCCGGCTCGGCCAGCTGCTCGATCAAATACGCCGCCCGGTACGTATTCCCGGGGCTCTGAAAGAGCCGGATAAAATCAGCGAAAAAGATTTTGTTTCAGGCTTTACCGAGGACGGCTTCAAAGCTGCCGTCAAGCGAATCAAGGAATATATTGTTGATGGTGATGCCATGCAGGTGGTGTTATCCCAGCGCCTTTCAGTGCCTTACAAGGCGCCGCCGCTGGATCTTTATCGCGCACTGCGCAGCCTCAATCCCTCGCCTTACATGTTCTATCTGGATCTGGATGATTTTCATATTGTCGGGTCTTCACCGGAGATCCTGGTGCGTCTTGAAGACGATATTGTTACTGTCCGCCCTATCGCGGGAACGCGGCCGCGTGGCGCGGACGAAGCTGAAGATCTCGAGTTGGAAGCTGATCTGCTGGACGATCCCAAAGAGCTCGCAGAGCATCTCATGCTAATCGACCTCGGGCGTAATGATGCAGGTCGGGTCAGCAAAACTGGTACTGTCGAGCTCACCGAGAAAATGCTGATCGAGCGTTACTCGCACGTCATGCACATTGTTTCCAATGTTGTCGGTCGGATTAAAGAAGGTATGTCGGCTATTGATGTGCTGCGTGCGACGTTTCCCGCAGGTACCGTCAGTGGAGCGCCGAAAATTCGCGCTATGGAAATAATAGATGAGCTGGAGCCGGTCAAGCGTGGTGTTTATGCTGGCGCTGTGGGTTATCTGTCGTGGAACGGTAACATGGATACCGCTATCGCAATCCGGACGGCGGTTATCAAAGATGACACGCTGACGATTCAGGCCGGTGCCGGGATTGTCGCTGACTCCGTGCCGGAGAATGAATGGGCGGAGACCATGAACAAGGGGCGTGCGATTTTCCGCGCTGTATCATTGGCAGTGGCGGGTCTCGATGGTAGTCATCAGTGAAGAATATTCTGGTGATTAATGTGCCGCGCCGCTGAGAAGGGGGCGGCATTTCCAACGCTTAACATGCCTGATCGGCGTTATGCCGGTAACCGATCAGAGATGATATCTACAGTTCGTGCACATGGTTAGAAATCGATCTGTGCACGCATCTGGTAGATACTGGGCTTGTCTTCGACATTATCCGCGCCTGCTGTTTTTGTGCTGATCGGGTCAGCATCAACATAGACATAGTTAGCCATGAAGCGTACATACTTGGTGGCCTACCAGTTTAGGCCTACGGTGATGTTGGCTTCCTCACCACCTTTGGTATCGCCATTGTCAAGACTGACGTAGCTGTAACGAGTTGCGAGTTCCCAGGCACCCCACCCACCTTTTCCAACAGTGGTGTTAGGTGTTACCCGGCCAAAGGCACCTTTTAGGCGATTCGCCGGTTATGAACCAGCTGCCAAAGATGTAGCCATCGTTGTAGTCCGCATCATCGAAGCCTGATACTGCCACTGTATCTGACATATCTGACAGGCTTGTCATGCCAGCATGACATATCTGGCAGGTACCATGATATTGGGTTTATTTTCCCATTATTGTTTTCAAGTAGTTAGGCATTTGGCGCGGTTGGCGTTGGTCTTGCATTAACAGTCGGAACCACCGTGAGTGCCCAGCTGCTTGCATCTCCGGAAAAAACAACCAGTAACCGGCCCGGTGCGCAGTATTTCCGGGAACAGCCTCCGCTACAGCGGTTGGCCATGAACCGGGTTGGATAACGACAGCAACGCTGAACGAGGAGACAGACCATGTATCACGCCCCGCAACCTCGAGATTATTATCCTGATGATCAGAACGGACTCATCAGGCGAATCATTTTCATGGTCATCTACCTGTTCGTGGCATCCTTGCTGAGTTTGAGCCTGAGCAGCATGGCGTTTGCCAGTGACGATTTCCGCATCACCAGGGCCAGTTGGAGTGATTTCCGGGATCGACTCACGGTTAGAGGCGACTGTCATGATCGCCTTGACGTCACGGTGACCAACGCCGATACAGGCGCTTCGGTTGGTCGCGGCGAATGCGATGACCATGAGTGGCGTGTGAGAAAAAGCTATTCCGAGACGTCTTCCGTACCGTGTACGGTGCGGGCCGTGCAGGATGACGGCGAGGTCGAGGAACGTTCCGTAAGCAATGCCCCGTCTGATTGTGATGACGGCGGCGGTACGCCGCCTCCGCCGACGGGGGAAGTCTCTATAAACTCGACCAGCCAGAGCTGCGGCTCGGCAGATATTTCCGGCAACGGAATAGCCTGCCCAGACCCGGACGCCCCCGTGTCCGAGCGGCCGATCGTGGGCAACAACGCCGGTCACACGGTGGTTGCCATCAACGACCTGGGCATGCACTGCGGTGATCTCGACACCCGCATCTCCAGTATCCTGCCACCGTTCCAGGTGCTGCTGGCGCAGGTCATCCAGAAGGGGTCAGAACCGGACATTCTGTCGCCAAACCAGGTGGACGTGTTCTACTCCGCTGCGTCCAATCCCGATGACCCGATTCTGAACAAGGATCCCGATACCGTGTTCCGTGGCCTGACTGCCGACGGTAGCATCTACAAGACCAACTTCTGGGATTATCCGATCCCGGGGGGCACTTATGACGCCTTCTATCCAGCGTTTAACCCGCTCCCTCCACCAGAGCCCCAGTTCAGTATTACACCGCTCGCAGGTCCCCCGTTCAATATTACCTACGACGTAGGCCTGCCGGTGCCGAATGTCGAGAACCTTTATCTCAACGGGTCCTTGACAGCGGTGACGCAGAACATGCCAGGTATCGTTAGCCCTTATGCTGCTAACGATCCCCAGGAGGTGCATGAGCATTTAATCGACAAGCCGTTCTTCTCTACCTTCCCGTTCGGTTACGTTGCCAACGATGTCAACTGGTTCGAGGCTGCGGGCCCCCCGTTCGTGGCCTACGACGATGCCGGGCGCGAGAACGCCTATCCGCTGGTGCGGGTTGAAGCCCGGTCGGAAGGTGGTACCCCCCTGGCCTCGGTGGACACCGTGCTGCCGATTTCGGGCGAGGCGAGCTGCAAGAACTGCCATGCCGATCCGATGGACCCCAACTTCGGTGCCAGCCGTACCAGTGATCCAACGGACGAACTAGAAAGCGTAAACCTGCCGGTGGTTAACAGCAGCCAGGACCCGCTGTTCCAGGCCGGTCAGGTGCCGGTCGATGTCGCCATCGAGTGGGCCACAGACATCAATGTCCTGCGCCTGCACGACAAGAAGCACGGCGCTGACTATGTGTCCTACTGCGGTGCGGCACCCTGTCCGCCGGACCCCTGTACCATTAGCGAGGCCGATCCTAATGGCTCGGCATCGTGTCTGACCAACCTGGCGCTGGTGCAGGAGAAACCGGTGGTCTGTCAGGTCTGCCACTACACTCCGGCGCTCGACCTGGCGCAACTCGGTCCGCTGGCGGGCGCGCCTTATGACCCAGTTACAGATACCGGCGACGGTCTCGCCAACGGGCGTAACCAGGTGGCGCACCAGAGTAATTCGCGCGTGATGCACAACCACCACGGGCAGTTCACCGATCTGTTCCCGCCCCTGGATCCCCCGGTGCAGGACGGCAGCGGTGGCATCAGCAACCAGGCCACGCGCGTACAGCAGATAGAGGACACCTGCTACCAGTGCCACCCGGGCACCAACGTGCAGTGTCTGCGTGGTGCCATGTTCGACGGCGGCATGCTGTGTAACGACTGCCACGGTGACATGAAACAGGTCGGGGCGGACTTCACACAAGGTGTCTCGCCGGACAACCCCGGTGACTTCAAACTGGGTCTCGGTAACTACTACGACCCGGCGAACACCGATCAGCCGCGCGTACCCTGGGCCAACGAACCGGGTTGTGGCTCCTGCCACACCGGGGACTACCTCGACAACCTGGCAGGCGGGCAGAACGTGATCACCAACGTGGCCGATTCAATGGGTAATGATGACGATATCCGCCTGCGCCAGGCCTGGCGCATCGGTGATCCTGTCGCCAAGCCAATTGTGCCGACCAACACCCGCTTCGCGGAGAACTCGATCCCGGCTTCTTTCAACGGCACGCCTAACCCGGGTGCGGGCACCAGCAGTACCGGTGCAGATAATCCGAAACTGTACCGGGTCAGTACCGGTCATGGCGGAGTCTTCTGCGAGGGTTGTCACGGTGCAACGCATGCCGAGTACGACACCGATGCGCCGTCACTTAACAACGATGACGTAGCATCCATTCAGCTCCAGGGTCACACTGGTACAATCGTCGAATGCTCTACCTGCCACGGCAATACCATGAACAGCCGTAACACGCTGGACGGTCCACATGGCATGCATCCGGTGGGCGACAACACCGAGTTCGCCGACGGCGGTCACGAGGACCTGGCTGAAGACAACCTGCGGGCGTGTCAGGCCTGTCACGGTCCGGGTGACCGCGAAAGCAGCCAGGCGGTCGGTACGGTGTTGTCGCTGGCCAAGGCAGACCGGGACTTCCGCGATCTGGAAGATGGCGGCCTGGTGGCTAAAGGTGAGCCCATCGGCTGCCGGACCTGTCACGACTGATCGGAGGAGAGAAGCCAGGCGGGGCACGGACGCCGCCCGGAACTATCGGCCCCGCCGGGAAACCTGCGGGGCCGTTTCCGTTCAAGAGAACAGGCAATTGATCTTTACCCGGCTACGCGTGGCCGGGTGCTGAGTGAAACGCGCTATTAATAGCTGTTGACCGGTTTCAACCTGAGCCCATACTTTTGAGTCATGATGACCCGACCCGTGACAAGAGACACACCTCAAGGTGCGGCAGTGATTGCTTTAATCCTCGTTGTCCTTGGGCTCTACCCGCTCAGCGGATCGGCTGGCGAGTTGTTCAAGGCAGACGTTACGCTGCGCCCCGAGCTGAACCTGCCTGACCTGTCCGCACAGCCGCGGAGCCTGGACGAATTTGCCGGCAAGGTGGTGTTGGTCAATTTCTGGGCCAGCTGGTGCACGCCCTGCCTTGAGGAGATGCCCGCCATCCGACGCCTTGCCGCGGCAATGCGCGATAAACCATTCGTGGTGATCGGCGTGAATGTGGGTGAAGTGCGACGGCGGGTGCAAATGACGGTGCAAAGGCTGGAAATCGATTTTACCACCCTGCTGGACAAGCACAGCAGTGTATTCAAAAACTGGGGCGCCACGGTCCTGCCGACAACATACGTCCTGGACCAGGATGGCAGGGTACGCTACATCGGCCAGGGTCCGCTGGAGTGGGACCGGGCCGACATCATCGAACTGCTCGGACAATTGACGGAAGAGCATTCCCGGCTGCAATAGTCGCTGCGAATACCGGCCAAAAAATGACCGCACCCACCACTTAACTGTCCTCTCACAAACCTTTTTTCTCCGGTACAATCACGGGCTTGCTAATACCGGGAAACGCAAGGGCCTGTATCCAGGTTCTCCTGAAGATCTCACGGCACCCAGGGAAAATGTGGGTATCATCAAGGATGCCGAGAGCATGGCATGAGATTTATATGTATGAATAACAATAGGGTATGCCTGTTATGCTGCTCATGATCGATAACTACGATTCTTTTACCTATAACCTGGTGCAGTACCTGGGTGAGCTGGGCGCCGATGTGCGCGTGTTTCGGAATGACCAGATCAGCGTGGCCGACATCGAGAAACTGGCGCCTGAGAAGCTGGTGATATCGCCCGGTCCATGTACACCCAATGAGGCTGGTGTGTCGGTAGAGGTTATTAAAACCTTTGCCGGTCGAATTCCGCTACTCGGAGTATGTCTGGGGCATCAAAGTATCGGGCAGGCTTTTGGTGGCAAAATTGTCCACGCCAGCGAGATCATGCATGGCAAGACTTCCATGATCCATCACAAGGATGCAGGTGTGTTCAAGGGGTTGAGCAATCCGTTGGAAGCAACGCGCTACCATTCGCTGGTTATCGAAAAAGACAGTCTGCCGGACTGTCTTGAAGTGACTGCCTGGACGGGTGATCCTGATGGCAGGATCGAGGAAATAATGGGCGTGCGGCACAAGGAACTGGCGGTTGAAGGTGTTCAGTTTCACCCGGAGTCGATCCTTACCGAGCACGGCCACGACATGCTGAAAAACTTTCTGGAGGGTTAATCCGTGGATATGCAAGCCGCCATCCGCAGCGTCACTGAGCGCCGCGATCTTACTGAAGCTGACATGATCGAGGTTATGCGCCTTATCATGACCGGCGAGGCTACACCGGCGCAGATCGGTGGTTTTCTGATTGGCCTGCGGATGAAAGGTGAAACCGTGGACGAGATTACCGCGGCAGCCCGCGTCATGCGTGAGCTGGCGACGCCGGTACCGGTTAGCGGAGAGCACCTGGTAGACACTTGTGGTACCGGCGGCGATGGTGCTTCGACTTTCAATATTTCCACGGCCAGCGCTATTGTCTCTGCGGCTGCAGGGGCGCGTGTGGCGAAGCACGGTAATCGGTCGGTATCTTCAAGCTGCGGCAGCGCAGATGTGTTGGAAGCGGCCGGTGTCAACCTGGACCTGGGTGCGGAGCAGGTGGCCAGGTGTGTTGATGAGATCGGTGTCGGGTTTCTGTTTGCGCCCAAACATCACAGCGCCATGAAGCACGCTATCGGGCCACGCAAGGAAATGGGTGTGCGCACTTTGTTCAACCTTCTTGGCCCCTTGACGAATCCTGCCAGCGCACCTAACCAGGTGCTGGGAGTTTTCAGTGCCGACTGGCTGGAGCCGCTGGCGCAGGTACTGGGCAAGCTTGGCAGTCGACATGTGTTGGTGGTGCATGCTGATGATGGGCTCGACGAAATCAGTATTGGTGGCTCGACGCAGGTAGCGGAACTTAAAGACGGTGAGGTCAGCACATATCGTGTATCCCCAGAACAGTTCGGCATGGAAGTTGGCAAGGTTGGCGAATTGGCGGTGCCGGATGCGGCGGCAAGTCTGGCAATGATCAATGCGGTTTTCGACGGCGCTGAGGACGCGGCGCGGGATATTGTTTTGCTGAACGCCGGTGCGGCCATCTATGTATCTGGTGTGGCCAGTAGTTTGAAAAACGGTATTGAGCTGGCGCGCCAGACGGTAGCATCGGGTGCTGCAAAGCAGAAGTTTAAACAACTCATTGAAACGAGCACGCATTGCTGATGGCGGATACACCCGATATTTTGAGAAGGATTCTTGCCCGCAAAGCCGAGGAAGTGGCCGAACGTGAAGCAGGTGCACCGTTGGTGGAAATACAGGCGCGAGCTGGTGGAGCTGATGCGCCGCGTGGATTCCTGAAGGCGCTCCGGCGTCGCGTGGAGTCCGGGGATGCGGCGGTGATTGCTGAAATCAAGAAGGCTTCGCCCAGCAAAGGGATATTGCGCGATCCCTTCGACCCGCCGGCAATAGCTGCCAGTTACGAGCAGGGCGGTGCCACTTGCCTGTCGGTATTGACCGACATAGATTTTTTTCAGGGCTCTGATGCCTACCTTCAGCAGGCGCGTGCGGCCTGCTCATTGCCTGTGTTACGCAAGGATTTCGTTACCGATCCTTATCAGGTTTACGAGGCTCGGGCATTGGGGGCTGACTGTATCCTGCTGATTGTTGCCGCACTTGAAGATGCTTTATTGAAGGATTTGTTGGTGCTTGCGGATGAGCTCCAGCTGGACGCTCTTGTCGAAGTCCATGACGCTGATGAGATGGCGCGTGCTCTGGCAACGCCGGCTCCCCTGATCGGTGTGAATAACCGCGATCTGCGAACTTTCGAGACCTCGCTGGAAACGACCTTCGAGCTGATGACTGATTTTCCGGACGACCGTCTGCTGGTGACCGAGAGCGGCATCCATACCGCGAACGATGTGAGTCTGATGAGGGAGCGAGGCGTGCACACCTTCCTGGTGGGCGAAGCCTTCATGAGGGCCGAACAGCCCGGGGAAAAGCTGTCCGAGTTATTTGCCTAGCGGGCGCCGAATATCACCATGGTCTTGCCCCTGGCAGTGATCAGTCCCTGTTCTTCCAGAGACTTCAGTACGCGGCCAACCATTTCACGTGAGCAGCCGACAATTCGGCCGATTTCCTGACGGGTAATCTTGATCTGCATACCATCCGGGTGGGTCATGGCATCAGGCTGTTTGCAGAGATCCAGCAGGGTACGGGCAACACGGCCGGTGACATCCAGAAAGGCCAGGTCACTGACTTTGCGGCTGGTATTGCGCAGACGGGTGGCCATCTGACCGGCTAGCGCAAACAGAATATCGGTATCTTCCGCGGCCAGCTGCCGGTAGCGGCTATAGCTTATTTCCGCCAGTTCACACTGGCTCTTGGTCCGGATCCAGGCGCTGCGGTTGCTTTCTTCACCAAACAGGCCCATTTCGCCGAAAAAATCGCCTGGGTTCAGGTAGGCGAGTACGATTTCGTGACCGTCCTCATCTTCGATCAGTACGGTCACCGAGCCCTCGACAATATAGTAGAGGACGTCCGAGTGATCACCGGCATAGATAATCACGCTCTTGGCCGGGTAACGCCGGCGGTGGCAGTGTTCCAGGAATTTGTCGATGTACGACGCGCTTTCTGTTGGCGCTGGTGCGGGTATTGTATTTGGCATCATCAATCTGTACCTTCGCGGGCCCTTGTCCTAGTAATAGCGTTTACTTCACGGGTTTCATTAGTGTATGCAAGCCCCGGGCCATGCTATTTGTGTGACGTAATTCACAAACCTCGAAAGAACAGGAGTGAGCGATGCAGGCGCGCGTAAAGTGGGTCCAGGACGCAACTTTTATCGGCGAGTCTGGCAGCGGCCATGCCGTGGTGATGGATGGTCCCCCGGATCATGGGGGACGGAATCTTGGCGTCAGGCCTATGGAAATGCTGCTTTTGGGCATGGGCGGCTGCACTGCTTTTGACGTTGTACACATCCTGAAGAAATCCCGTCAGCCGGTGACCGATGTGGTGACCGAGATTGAAGCCGAACGTGCCGACGAGGAACCCAAGGTATTCACCAGAATTCATGTGCATTTTATCGTCACAGGTAAAGGTCTGGATGAGAAGCGCGTGAGCCGTGCTGTGTCGTTGTCCGCCGACAAATATTGTTCGGCTTCCATTATGCTTGGTAAAACCGCCGATATCAGCCACGACTACGAAATTCGGGAAGCCTGATGCAGCGTCCGGCACCCACCGCAGGTATGCGGCATATCGCTCTAAACGTACAGGATCTGGAGACGGCAGAACATTTTTATGTGAGCTTGTTGGGTATGGAGATCGAATGGCGCCCTGATGTAGATAATGTATACCTGACGTCAGGTAACGACAATCTGGCGCTGCACCGGTCAGTGCATGCCGGCGACAGTGGTGCACAGCTGCTGGACCATATTGGCTTTATTCTTAAAACGCCTGATGACGTTGATGCCTGGTATCGGTTCCTGAAGGCAAATGATATTGAAATGAAGTCCGAGCCGCGCACTCATCGCGATGGGGCGCGCAGTTTCTACTGCGTCGGTCCAGAGAGCGTAATCGTGCAAATGATTTATCATCCGCCGATCGCGGCTTGTTGAAATTCCGATTAGCCGCCAGAGGCTTCAGGGTTAGAATGCCTGCCAGGCGAAGGCGATATTAACTTTTTGGTTTTTCTGCCCTGCTGGCGAATTAAAGTCTATGAAAAAACTTAAACTGGAAGGTTTCAATAATCTTACCAAGACGCTGAGCTTCAATATTTACGATATCACTTATGCAGAGACCGCGGCACAACGACGTGAGTATATTGAGTATATCGATGAGGAATATAACGCTAAACGGCTCACCCAGATTCTCACTGATGTCTGTAATATCATTGGTGCGAGCATTCTGAACATTGCACACCAGGACTATGATCCTCAGGGCGCCAGCGTCACTATGCTGATTGCCGAAGAGGAAGTTGGTTCACCGGACATATCCAACACGGCCCAGCCTGGTCCATTGCCGGACGCATTAGTTGGGCATCTGGACAAGAGTCATGTGACAGTGCATACCTATCCGGAGAGCCACCCGGACAATGGCGTGAGTACTTTTCGTGCTGATATTGACGTTTCAACCTGTGGTGTCGTTTCTCCGTTGAAGGCTCTAAATTACCTGATTCACTCGTTCGAGTCAGACATCGTGATTATGGACTACCGGGTGCGGGGGTTTACCCGCGATGTGCGTGGCCGCAAACATTTTATCGATCACAAGATTAATTCGATTCAGAATTTTCTTTCCAGGGACACGCGAGAGCGCTATCAGATGATTGATGTCAACGTGTACCAGGAAAATATTTTTCATACCAAAATGCGGCTCAAGAACCTGTCGCTTGATGACTATTTGTTTGGCGGTGGCAAGGAGACACTGAGTCTCACGGAACAGCGCAGAGTCAGTAAACAGGTGGAGCATGAGATCATGGAAATATTTTCTGGCCGCAATATGCCGCGGCGTTAGGTTTGATACTGGATGGTATTGTGCAGAAATTAAGGCGATTGCTCTTGCTGTTTGCAATGGCAATGCTGCTGGTTGCCTGTGCTTCGTTAAGCGGTAGGACGCCGGAAGTCACGGGCTCCGGTCATGCGACGGCCAGTACCTTCTTTTTCGAATGCGAAGACCAGTCCAGTTTTGTTGCCCGGGCTGAGGACGGGCATGTGTGGCTGTTTCTGGACGATGTGACAGTCAATCTACCGCGGCGCCCCTCGGCGTCGGGGGAGAAGTATCAAAGCACTGAATACCTCTTCTGGAGCAAGGGCAGCGGGGCGCTGCTGGAAACTACCGGCGGGAAGCGCCGGCAGTGTGCAAACAACCCGGCAAGAGCCATTTGGGAAGCAGCCAGGCTGAACGGTGTGGATTTCAGGGCGGTGGGTAATGAGCCGGGGTGGTCACTAGAGCTCGGTGAGGATTTGCTGGCGCTGGAAACCGATTACGGCGCTTCACGCTATGAGTTTCGGACCCCGCAGGCCGATGTTAATGTGGACGCGAAGCTGACGCGATATCAGGTTACCGAGAACGGGCAGAAGCTCTTGCTGGAGCTAAAAGGTCAACGGTGCACGGACACGATGAGCGGAGAGACATTTCCGACACGAGTCAGCGCGACTCTGAACGGGCGGGTTTTACGCGGCTGTGGCCGTGCCCTGCACTGAGCGCATTGTTGTAACGGTCAGTTGAATCCGGGCCTCAATTTGCGCACACTGTCTCCATGAGAAGCCGCAGCTACAGTCCAATTGACCACCTGATTGTGAATTTTGACCAGGCCTTGCGCACGCTGGCTGGCCGCCCTCTGGTTACAGGCCGTCCCAACCCCGCCGATGATCGTGAAGAAGCAGAACTCAGTGAGGCAGAGAAGGCTGAATCTGCTCGCCTCATGCGTGTCAATCATGCCGGTGAAGTGGCGGCGCAGGCGCTCTACCAGGGGCAGGCGCTGACGGCGCGCCTCGAGAATGTCCGGGACCGCATGGAGCGCGCTGCTGAAGAAGAAAATGACCATCTCGACTGGTGTGAAAAACGCATTAATGAGTTGGATGGACATGTCAGTTACCTGAATCCACTGTGGTATGCGGGTTCTTTCGCCATCGGTGCTGTTGCAGGCGTCCTTGGCGACAAATGGAGTCTGGGTTTTGTGGCCGAGACCGAGAAGCAGGTCATTAAACATCTTGATGGCCATCTGCAGACTTTGTCTGCCAGCGATCAGAAGAGCCGTGCAATCATCGAGCAGATGAAAATCGATGAGGCCCATCACGGTGCCGAAGCCAAACGTGCCGGGGGTGTCGAGTTGCCACAGCCGGCAAAAGAGTTAATGAAAGTCGTGTCAAAGGTCATGACCGGTAGCGCTTACTGGCTTTAGGGTACAGACATGTCTATTCGCCGTTTTGAAGGGTATTCGCCCGCTATTCATCCCAGTGCCTATATTGACGAGCAAGCCATGGTCGGTGGCCAGGTGACGATTGGTGCTGAAAGCTCTGTCTGGTCGATGTGTGTGTTGCGTGGTGATATCAATAGCATCGAAGTTGGTGAACGCACCAATATTCAGGATGGCTCGGTGCTGCATGTAACTCACGATAGCGAGTTTGCCGAGGGTGGTATGCCGCTGCTGGTTGGCAGCGATGTCACGGTCGGGCATAAAGTGATTTTGCACGCGTGTACGATAGAAGACCTGTGTCTGATCGGTATGGGTTCAGTGGTGCTGGATGGTGCACTGGTTCGCAGCGGAGCAATGATTGGCGCGGGTTCGCTGGTGCCGCCAAACAAGGACCTGGAGGGCGGCTATCTCTATGTAGGCTCGCCGGTGAAGAGAGTGCGCGAACTCAGTGAAAAGGAGCGGCGCTTCCTGAAGTATTCGGCAGAACACTATGCCAGATTGAAGGACCGGCACCGTAGCTGATACAAAAAAGGCGAAGGGGTTGCCTTCGCCTTTTCAACCAAATGCCGGGTTACCTGATTCAGCGTTTCATTGAATCAAAAAACTCATTGTTGGTCTTGGTGCCCTTGAGACGGTCCAGCAGGAATTCCATAGCTGCGAGATCTTCCATTGGGTGCAATAACTTTCTCAGAATCCACACTTTCTGAAGTTCGTCGGGCTTGGTAAGCAGTTCCTCACGGCGAGTGCCGGAACGGTTGATGTTGATCGACGGGAAGACGCGCTTTTCAGCAATCTTGCGGTCCAGGTGGATCTCCATGTTGCCGGTTCCCTTGAACTCCTCGTAGATAACATCGTCCATGCGTGAGCCGGTATCGACCAGCGCAGTGGCAATGATTGTCAGCGAGCCACCTTCTTCGATGTTACGTGCAGCACCGAAGAAGCGTTTCGGACGGTGCAGTGCGTTGGCATCTACACCACCTGTCAGTACCTTGCCTGAGGAAGGTACGACCGTGTTGTAAGCGCGGCCCAGGCGGGTAATGGAGTCCAGCAGGATGACTACGTCGTGCTTGTGTTCGACCAGCCGCTTGGCTTTCTCGATCACCATTTCGGCAACCTGGACGTGACGACTGGCCGGCTCGTCGAATGTGGATGACACCACTTCGCCGCGTACTGAGCGTGACATTTCTGTCACTTCTTCAGGGCGTTCGTCAATCAGCAGGACAATGAGATAACACTCTGGGTGATTGGCGGTAATCGACTGTGCTACGTTTTGCAGCAGCATGGTCTTGCCGGCCTTCGGTGGTGAGACGATGAGGCCGCGCTGGCCTTTGCCGATGGGTGAGGCCAGATCGATTACGCGTGCCGTAATGTCTTCCGTGCTGCCATTGCCTATCTCCAGAGTCATGCGCTCATTGGGATGCAATGGAGTGAGGTTTTCGAAAAGCACCTTGCTCTTGGCATTCTCAGGCTTGTCGAAATTAATTTCGTTAACCTTGAGCAACGCAAAGTAACGTTCCCCTTCTTTTGGAGGACGGATTTTGCCGGATACGGTGTCTCCGGTGCGCAGGCTAAAGCGGCGTATCTGGCTGGGGGAAACGTAGATGTCGTCGGGGCCGGCAAGGTAAGAGCTGTCTGCCGAGCGTAGAAATCCAAAGCCGTCCTGCAGGATTTCCAGCACACCGTCACCGAAAATGTCTTCACCGCTCTTGGCGTGGGATTTGAGGATTGAAAATATGACGTCCTGCTTGCGAGATCGAGCGCCTTCAATGCCCATATCCCGGGCAATATTGATCAATTCGGATGCCGGTTTTTGTTTCAGTTCGGTCAGATTCATAAGCTTTTAGTATCGTTAAAGTTATAGGAAACGGCGCCACCAGGCGGCGGCGGTTCGGGGTGCGGTGCTATTGCAGCAGCGCATGTCAGTTTACATCAGTGCAGAATCGCTCTCTGCCTCCTGAATAAGCGGTCTGCCATCGGACAGGCTGCTAGATGTTGGTATCAATAAAGGCTGTCAGTTGTGACTTGGACAGCGCACCCACCTTGGTGGCTTCTACATTGCCGTCTTTGAACAACATCAGAGTGGGGATGCCGCGGATGCCATATTTCGGTGGTGTCTGCGGGTTTTCATCAATGTTCAGTTTGGCGACTTTGATTTTGCCCTGATACTCGGCAGCAATCTCGGTCAGTATGGGAGCGATCATTTTGCAGGGGCCGCACCATTCGGCCCAGTAATCGACCAGCACCGGTTCGTTGGATTCCAGCACTTCATTTTGAAAAGAGTCATCGGTTAAATAAACGATCGTATCGCTCACGCTTTGGGCCTCCTGACCACATTGACTGAATACTGTTTGATTCAAAAACGGGAATGTTGGATTTAAATTGGGGGTCTTGTCAGACGGAACCGCTTTACTTCCAATTCTCTGTTGGCCGGATGCTATCTGACCCGTGGACGACAAAGCAGTGTGCTAATTTCAGCCCAAAAAGGCTCGGAATGCAAGTCCTAAAGCTGAGATAAATATACATAAATTCGTTATGCTTCGCAGTTATGGATGATAAACCGATAACAAATTGCACATTTGGCAGCTTTAATCTGCCGGATTCTATCGCTCAAGGTATTGAGGAAGCAGGGTTTTTAGCCTGCACCCCCATACAGGAAAAGACTTTGCCTCTTACGCTCGAAGGCAAGGATGTGGCGGGTCAGGCTCAAACCGGAACGGGCAAAACAGCCGCTTTTCTGGTTGCCGTCTTCAATCATTTGCTGCGTAACCCGGCCAATGACAAGCGCAAACAGAACCAGGTCAGGGCATTAATTCTGGCTCCGACCCGTGAGCTGGCTATACAGATTCATCGCGACGCGACCAAACTCGGGCAGCACACCGGTCTGGTACTGGGATTAGCCTACGGCGGCACAGACTACGACAAGCAGCGCCAGCAACTGGTCGATGGTGTGGATATTCTGATTGGTACGCCGGGCCGCATAATTGATTACTTCAAACAGCATGTATTCGACCTGCGTGCCGCACAGGCGGTGGTGCTGGATGAAGCGGATCGCATGTTTGACCTGGGTTTTATCAAGGACGTGCGCTACCTGATGCGACGCTGCCCACCGCCAGAGCAGCGCCTTGGGTTGCTGTTTTCGGCCACCATGTCACTGCGCGTGAACGAACTGGCCTATGAGCACATGAATAATCCTCAGCATGTTCAGGTCGAACCGGAACAGGTCACGGCTCGCCACGTCCGCCAGGCGCTCTACCATACGGCTAACGAGGACAAGATCCCGCTGCTGCTTGGTCTGATGAAGCGAATCGATGCCAAGCGCAGTATTGTGTTTGTTAATACCAAGAGGGATGCCGAAAAAGTCTGGAGTTACCTGGAGGGTAACGGCTTCAGTTCGGCCATTCTCTCCGGTGATGTGCCCCAGAAGAAGCGTCAAACCTTGTTGAAGCGTTTTCAGGATGGCGAACTGGCCATTCTGGTGGCTACTGATGTAGCGGCCCGGGGTTTGCATATCCCGGATGTGAGTCATGTTTTCAACTACGACCTGCCGCAGGATGCCGAAGACTATGTCCACCGTATCGGTAGAACGGCACGCCTGGGCGCCGAGGGTGACGCGATCAGCTTCGCCTGCGAACGATTTGTCTACTCGCTGCCAGAGATTGAGGAATATATTGGCGAGTCTATCCCCGTTGAGCCGGTCACAGATGACTTGATGGCCAAGCCCAAGGCGCCGGTAGCACGTCCAAAGCGGGAGGGACCGGCCAGGAGAGGCTCTGGAGGTGAAGGGCGGCGCGGGGGCGGTTCACGCGGTGGCCCCAGGAGACGTCAGTCGACCTCTTGAGACGCTCGTCAGGCAGGAGTGTGGAACAGACGGGCGACGCCGCAGTCAAAATGGGCTAGAATAACAACATTCAATAAATTAATAGATTAGCATCAGGCGTTTAAGTTATTTGCCAAGCAGCCGCGTTTAGTGGTTCAGGGACATAGTGAATTTAGATAATTGTATCCATGGTCAGTCTTGCCTTACCTCAATCTGCGCTGCAGAACTGGCTGCAGCCAGAGCGCAGCGGACAGCTTGCCAAGCTGGTAAACCTGCTGCTGGTTATCTGGCTGGCCTGGCTGTTGGCCCGTCTGAGCTGGTTTATACTGCCCGAACCGGAAGTTGAGCCTATCCCCCAGCCTGCTGTCGTAGCAGCGCCGGTGCAGCGCCAACAGGCGCGTATTGACGAGCGCCAGATTGCCTCATGGCATCTGTTCGGTGTTGCCGGCGAGGAAAAGCCCGTTAAGGTGGTTCCGGTAGCGGACGCTCCGGAAACCCGTCTGAAGTTGACTTTGCGAGGGCTGTTCGCCAGCGATGACAGCGCCGGTGGACGCGCCATCATCGGTGATCCCAAAGGCAAAGAAGAATCGTATGCTGTGGGAGACCCGGTGCCGGGTGGGGCCAAACTTTCTGAAATTTATCCTGACAGGGTAATACTGGAACGCAACGGCCGCTATGAGACACTGCGTTTGCCGAAAGACCGCTCAAGCGCGAGTAGCAGTGCCGTAAGAACAGCTACCAGTACCTCAACAGGTGGTTCAGGTGCCGGACAGGCTGCAGCATTCACGAAATACCGTAATGAGGTTAAGCAAAACCCGGCGGCGTTTTTGAATTATGTGCGAGCTACCCCGGCACGCAAAAATGGAAAATTTATCGGCTTCCGTTTGCAGGCCGGTAAAAAGCGTGGTGCGCTAAAAGAACTGGGCCTCAAGCCAGGAGATATTGTGACTTCTATTAATAGCGTAAAGATTGATTCGCCTGCCAAGGGCATGAAAGCCATGCAAGCACTGGGCGAGGGTGAAAGCGTCAATGTGACTTTGCTGCGTGGCGGGCAGGAAGTTTCGAAAAGTCTGACTTTGCCGTCAGCCGCCGAATAAAAGATAAGGTAGTCAGGAGCAGAAAGACAGTGAATCCCCGCACCAATAGTCACAGGCACTGGTTGTACGGCATATGGCTGATGTGCCTGGTCTGGGCGATGCCGCTGTTGGCGCAGACTATCACGCTGAACCTTAAGGATGCCGATATTAATGCACTTATTGGCACGGTGGCCGAGGTAACCGGCAAGAATTTCATCGTTGATCCGCGCGTCAAAGGCAAAGTCACGGTAATTTCCTCACGACCAATGGACTCTGAAGAAGTCTACCAGGTGTTTCTGTCCATTCTTAAGGTGCATGGTTTCGCGGCGGTACCGAGTGGCGAGGTTATCAAGATACTGCCAGATGTCAGTGCCAAGCAGGACAGTATTCCCAACGTTTCCGATGACGCGCCCGGTCGGGGTGACGAAATGGTGACCCGGGTCATCCAGGTCGATAACGTTGCGGCGGCGCAGCTGGTGCCGATCTTGCGGCCGTTGGTGCCGCAGCAGGGTCATCTGGCCGCCTATCCGGCGACCAATGTACTGATTATTTCCGACCGCGCGGAGAACGCATCGCGTCTGGTCAGCATTATTCGTCGAATTGATACCGTCAGTGACAGTGAAATCGAGGTTATCCGTCTGGAGTATGCCTCTGCAGCGGAAGTGGTGCGTATCTTGAATGCCATTAGCCGTTCACAGCCACCTGCCGGTGGTAAAACACCCGCTGGCGCTGGCCAGGCTCTGGTGGCGGATGAGCGCACCAATAGCGTTCTGCTGGGCGGTGATCGCGCGGACAGGCTGCGCATGCGTGCAATTATCTCCCATCTGGATACGCCGCTGGAATCCGAGGGTAACACCAAGGTGATTTACCTCAAATACGCCAAGGCCGCCGATCTGGTCGAGGTGTTGCAGGGTGTTGGCAAGACTCAGGGTGAGGAAATCAAGAAGAGCAAGGCGGCGGCAGCCGCTATCGACAAACAACTGGATATTCATGCCGATGAATCGACCAATGCACTGGTGCTAACGGCACCACCGTCGCTGATGCGATCGCTGGAAAGTGTTATTCGTCAGCTGGATATTCGTCGTTCACAGGTGCTGGTTGACGCGATTATTGCCGAGGTCGGTGAGCGTAAGGCGCGTGAATTGGGCGTCCAGTGGACCATCTTCGATCTCAGCGGCGATGCTGCGCCGGTAGGCGGTACTAATTTCACTAACACCGGCACCAACCTGGTTGATATCGCTCAGGGTGTTATCAATCAGCAGTTGGTAGGTCTGACGCCGGGTATGTTGTTTGGTGCCGGCAAGTTCGACAGAGACGGTACCAGCTTTGCTGCAGTGGTCCAGGCGCTGGCTGCTGACGGTGATTCGAATATTCTGTCGACGCCGTCGCTGGTGACGCTGGATAATGAAGAGGCCGAGATTGTTGTTGGTCAGAATGTGCCTTTTGTCACTGGTTCGTTCACCAGTACCGGTGCTTCATCGGGGTCAGTGGATCCCTTCCAGACCATCCAGCGAGAGGATGTTGGTATAACGCTCAAGATCAAGCCGCAGATCAATGAGGGTGACGCGGTCATAATGCAGATAGAGCAGGAAGTGTCCTCGATCTCGAATGACGCCCAGGCTGCTGACCTGATTACCGACAAGCGCTCCATCAAGACCAACGTACTGGCGCGCGATGGACAGATTATTGTGCTGGGCGGCCTGATCGAAGACCGGACTCGTGAATCAGAGCAGAAAGTCCCTCTGCTTGGCGATATTCCCTGGCTTGGGGCATTGTTCCGCTCAAAGTCGAGTAATGTGGATAAAATTAATCTGATGGTCTTTATTCACCCGACCATTCTGCGTGATCAGGAAACAGCAGACCGATATACGGCGAGCAAGTATAACTATATACGTGCACAGGAAGCGGCGGCCTTTAAAGAAGGTGTTTTCATGACGCCTGAAATACCGGCGCCCATGTTGCCGGATATGCGTGAGCTACTTGAGTTGCCTCCCCCCTTTGAGTCTGGCCGGGAAGATGCCGCGCCATCCGGAGTAACCGAGCAGGATGGCTGAGGCCGAGCACGAAGTAAGCAGCGATGAGTTAATAGCTGGCGACACCGGGCAAACACGCGGGCGTCGGCCGTCGTTCATGTTCGCCAAGCGCCATGGATTGCTGGTGACGGAAATCGGTGATTCTTCCGCTCAGGTCGCTATGAGTCCGGACGCAGATCCGCAGGCTTTGTTAGAGCTGCGCCGTTTTAGTGGCTGCCATCTGCACCTTAAGCAGATTTCGGCAGAAGAGTTCGAGAGTTTGCTGGCATCGACCTATGAGCAGGGCTCGAATGAAGCCATGCAGATGATGGAGGGGATCAGTGATGACCTGGACCTCTTCCAGGTTGCGCAGGGACTTCCGGAAACAGAGGACCTGCTGGAAAGTGAGGACGATGCCCCGATTATCCGGCTTATCAACGCGCTGTTGACCGAAGCGGTCAAGGAGAATGCTTCGGATATCCATATAGAGCCGTTTGAAAATCGCCTGGTAGTGCGGTTTCGTGTTGACGGAGTGCTGCGCGAAGTTCTGGAACCGCAACGTGTGCTGGCGCCCTTGCTGGTATCGCGGATAAAGGTTATGGCCAAGCTGGATATTGCCGAGAAGCGATTGCCGCAGGATGGGCGTATTTCGCTGCGTGTTGCCGGTCGTGCGGTAGACGTGCGCGTTTCTACCTTGCCATCAGGTCACGGTGAGCGTGTGGTATTGCGCCTGCTGGACAAGCAGGCGGGTCGTCTTGATCTGGCGCACCTGGGTATGGCGCCGGAAGGACAGCAGCTTATGGATGTCATGATCGAGAAGCCCCATGGCATTGTTTTGGTAACTGGCCCGACGGGTTCAGGAAAGACAACCACCTTGTATGCTGCGCTGGAACGCCTGAATAACAAGCGGCGCAACATAATGACCGTCGAAGATCCGATAGAGTATTACCTTGATGGTATCGGGCAGACCCAGGTCAACACCAAGGTTGAGATGAGCTTTGCCCGGGGCCTGCGTGCTATCTTGCGCCAGGATCCTGATGTGGTGATGGTTGGTGAGATTCGTGATCTTGAGACCGCAGAGATAGCCGTACAGGCCAGTTTGACAGGCCACCTCGTGTTTTCGACCTTGCATACCAATAGTGCAGTTGGCGCTGTCACTCGTTTGCGTGATATGGGTGTTGAGCCTTTCCTGTTGTCATCCAGTCTGATCGGCGTGCTTGCCCAGCGTCTGGTGCGTGTGCTCTGTGATAATTGCAAGGAACCCTATACAGCTTCCGCCGGCGACTGCGACATGCTTGGTGTAGATGCCGGTAATCCACCGACCCTGTATCGTGCTGTGGGTTGCAGTGAATGCAACCAGTTGGGTTACCGTGGCCGGACGGGCATCTACGAACTGATCGAGATCGACGACGAAATGCGCACCCGGATCCACGATGGTGGCGGCGAGCATCAACTCGAGGCACATGCCCGCGAGCGCGGACCGAGTATGCGACAGGATGGTTGGCGTCGGGCGCTGGCGGGCACGACAACGCTTGAAGAAGTCCTGCGTGTAAGCCAGGAAGACTAGGTGACAGGCTCTCATGAGCGCATTTGAATACGTTGCGCTGGACACCAGCGGCAAGGAAAAAAAAGGTGTGCTGGAGGGGGATACCGCTCGTCAGGTGCGCCAGCAATTGCGTGACAAGGGCTGGACGCCGGTCGAGGTGCAGGAAACCAGCGAGCGTCAGTCGGAGACCACCAGGAGCAGTATAAAAATAAGGCGCGGTGTCAGCGCCACAGATCTTTCGCTGATTACGCGTCAGCTGGCGACGCTGGTGCGTTCCGGTCTGCCGCTGGAAGAATCCCTGCAAGCCGTGTCGCAGCAGACGGAAAAAGCACGACTCAAAAGCATGCTGCTAGCGGTTCGCTCCAGGGTGATGGAAGGGCACACCCTGGCGACGGGGCTGGGGGATTATCCCCACGTTTTTCCAGAGCTCTATCGCACAACTGTGTCTGCCGGTGAGCAATCCGGGCACCTCGAGGTAGTGCTTGAGCGCCTGGCCGATTACACCGAAAACCGGCAGCAGATGCAGCAAAAGCTGCAGCTCGCGCTGTTTTATCCGGCCCTGCTGACGCTGGTGGCGATCGGTGTTGTGGTCGGGCTTATGACATTCGTTGTACCCCAGGTTGTTCAGGTGTTTGACAATATCGGGCAGGAACTGCCGGTACTGACACGTACGCTGATCGCCATGAGCGATTTCCTGCGTAGCTACGGACTGTTAATGCTGGTGCTGCTGGCGATTGCCGGTGTAGTGGTTGCCTGGGTGTTGAGCAAGGAAGGGCCGAAGCGCCGTTATCATGCATTTTTATTGCACCTGCCCTTGATTGGGCGTCTTGAAAGAGGCGTGAATGCCGGTCGTTTTGCGCGTACCTTCAGCATAGTTACAGCGAGCGGTGTGCCGGTGCTGGATGGCTTGCGCATTGCTTCGGAAGTGATGTCGAACTTGCCCATGCGTGAAGCGGTTGAAGAAGCGTCGCGCATGGTGCGTGAGGGTGCAAGTATTCATGGATCGCTTGAGAAAAGTGGTTACTTCCCGCCGATGACTGTTCATCTTATCGCCAGTGGTGAGGCCAGTGGCAAGCTGGAAGAAATGCTGGAGCGCGCCGCAGTCAATCAGGAGCGTGAAATAGAAACATTGATCTCTGCGGTTATGGGCCTGTTCGAGCCTGTTCTTATTCTGGTAATGGGCGGGTTGGTACTTGTAATCGTCTTGGCGATTCTGCTGCCAATTTTCAATCTAAACCAGCTTGTCGGGTAGCTTTCTGTACCGGTTAGTATCTCTCCTGATAGCCAATATGGCGCTATAGCGTTGTGTGACCGTGCTCAGGTAGCGATTGTTGACGTCGACGAAAAAGCAATCTTCAAGTTACTGGATGCCGGGCGCAAGCCCAAGAGAAACGTGATTATTGATCGCACAATAGCGTATGAAAAGACTGCTCAGTGAAAGTCCCTCGATTGTGTAACAAGCCTGCCCAGCAGGTGGCTGTGGTCTTCCAGTCGTTTGGCGATCAGATGAAGGACCTCGCCTTCACGTTGTATCTCGCCATCCACGACGATTAGTCTGGCCTGCAACAATATTTTCCGTTGCTGTTGAGCGAGGTCCGGCCAGACGATTACCTGGACAAGTCCGGTTTCATCTTCGAGCGTTAGAAAAATCACCCCCGCGGCGCTGCCCGGACTTTGTCGGTTAGTGACAATGCCGCCGGTACGTACGCTTGATCCGTGTTCGCGGGAATGAATATGCATGACGCTGTGCAGCCGTAGCCGGTCGAGTTGTTTCCTCAGCAGGGCCAGCGGATGGCGTCCCAGGCTGAGCCCGGTGCTGGCATAGTCGGCAACCAGATTTTCGCCTTCAGTGGGAGCTTTTAAAAGTGGTGTGGCTTCCTGCATTACAGTGTTTTGTAGCAGCGGGTGCTCGGTTTTGATGCCTGCGCAGGCCCAGCGAGCGCGGTAGCGGTGGCCAGCCAGTGAGTGAAGCGCATCAGCAGCTGCCAGCGCCTCGAGGTCGCCCCGGTTAAGTTGTGCGCGGCGAGCCAGATCGGCAACATTGAGGAAGGCGCGATGTTTGCGGGCTATTAGCAACTGTTCGGCACCGTTTCGTGACAGACCTTTAACAAGGTGCAGGCCCAGGCGCAGGGCATCGCCTTCAAGTGTGCTTTCCCGACTGCTGAAGCAAACATCAATTTCATACACTTTTCCCTTGTGACGGCGCAGATCATCGATCAGCTGGCGAGACGTGTAAAAGCCCATTGGCTGGCTGTTAAGCAGGGCACAGGTGAAAGCAGTCGGGTAATAGTGTTTCAGCCAGGCCGATACATAGACCAGCAGCGCAAAGCTGGCAGCATGGGATTCAGGAAAGCCATATTCGCCAAAGCCGAGAATCTGTTGGAACACCTGGTGTGAAAATTGTTCGGGGTAGCCGCGTTGCGACATGCCGTCTATCAGTCGTTGCTCGAAGTCATGCAGGTCGCCATGCCGCCGCCAGGCAGCCATGGAGCGGCGCAGCTGGTCGGCTTCCCCGGGTGAGAAGCCGGCAGCAACCATTGCCAGTTTGATGACCTGTTCCTGAAAAATGGGAATGCCGAGAGTGCGCTCCAGTGTCTCGCGCACTGCCTCGGACGGGTAAGTGACCGGTTCCAGTCCCTGACGGCGGCGCAGGTACGGGTGCACCATGTCGCCCTGTATAGGGCCAGGCCGGACGATGGCGACTTCAATAACAAGGTCATAAAAAGTTGCCGGCCTCAGGCGTGGCAACATGGACATCTGGGCGCGTGATTCAATCTGGAATACACCGATGGTATCGGCCCGGGAGATCATGGTATAGACCGCGGAATCATCGGCAGGCAGGTTATGCATGCCCAGTGTCTTGCCGTAATGCCGATTGACGAGATCAAAGCAGCGGTGGATGGCACTCAGCATGCCGAGAGACAGGCAATCGATTTTTAAAAGCCCCAGGGCATCAAGGTCATCCTTGTCCCACTGGATGACGGTGCGGTCTGGCATGGCGGCGTTCTCGATTGGTACCAGCTGGTCGAGCGCATCCTGGGAGATAACAAAGCCGCCGACATGCTGTGAGAGGTGGCGAGGGAAGCCAATCAATTGTTGAATCAGTTGTAACAGGTGTCGGATCACCGGGTTGTCAGGATTGAAGCCAGCCTCCAGTAGTCGCTCCGCTGCGATTTCGTGGCCATCTCGCCAGTGTAGCGTCCTGTTCAGACGTTCTATCTGGTCAGGATCCAGGCCCAGCGCCTTGCCGACATCGCGCACGGCACTTTTGGGCCGGTAGCTGATGATAGTGGCGGCCAGTGCAGCACGATTACGACCATACCTGGTGTAAATGTACTGAATAACCTCCTCGCGCCGCTGGTGCTCGAAATCGACATCGATGTCCGGCGGTTCGTTACGCTGCCGGGAGATGAATCGCTCGAACAGAGTATTGATCCGGGCCGGGTCGACCTCGGTGATGCCCAGGCAGTAACACACGGCAGAATTGGCGGCCGAGCCACGGCCCTGGCAGAGAATATTCCGCGAGCGGGCAAAACGAACAATATCGTATACGGTGAGAAAATAGGGCTCGTAGCCCAGTTCGGCAATCAGAGCCAGTTCATGTTCTATCAGTTTGTGCACTTTGCCTGGCGTACCGTCAGGCCAGCGTTGTGTCTGTCCCGCTTCGGTAAGCTGGCGTAGATAAGTCGTGGGTGTGAGCTGTGGCGGTGTCAGTTCGCGCGGGTACTCGTAGCGCAATTCATCCAGCGAAAAATGGCAGCGGCTGGCAACAAGCAGGGTTTCTTCGAGCAGTTCGGGTGGATAAATCAGTGCCAGCTGTGTCCGGCTGCGTAAATACCGTTCGGCGTTGGCATGCAGTGCAAAACCTGCGTCACTGATACGCGTACCCAGGCGAATTGCGGTGAGCGTGTTGTGTAGCTGGCGGCGCTTACAGCTGTGCATCTGCACAGCGCCACAGGCAAGCAGGGGTAGCCGGAAATGTTTTCCGAATGCTCGCAGTAATTTCAGGCGTTGTGAATCACGGCCGTCCAGCTTGCAATTGAAGCCCAGCCAGGAACTTTTGGGGAAGTATTGCTGAAGCCAGCTACCGGTTCGAAGAGCAATATCCTCCTGGCAGGTGTCGGCATTTGTCCAGATCAGCAGGCAGCCGTGAGCATCCGTCATATCGTCCATTTGCAGGTGGTAATGCCCCTTGCCGGAGCGGCGTCGTGCTTTACTGATGAGTGCGGATAATTGACCGTAACTGGTGCGGTCTGTAGCCAGAAGAACCATTTGTACCTGGTTAACCAGGCGGAGCTGAGTGCCAATAATCAGCTCCAGTGAACATTCTCGAGCAGCCAGGTGAGCACGTACCACGCCGGAAAGCGAGCATTCATCGCTAAGTGCCAGTGCGCGATAGCCAAGCTGGCTGGCGCGTTTTACCAGTTCTTCCGGGTGCGAGGCACCATGCAGAAAGCTGAAATTACTGATGCAGTGCAGTTCGGCGTAGCCTGGTGGTGGAGAGGGCTGCATGACAGATCCAAAGTACTGTAAATATATACAGTATAGTGGGTCAGCCGGGTGTCTGGAAAGTCAGCGCGAGGATTGATAAGGTGGGATGGTCACGATGATAAGTCTATAGTGGGTGTGGGCTTTGTTGGTGCGCCTGTGGGTAAGGCAGTGATCTGGATTTAGAATAAATATAAATTAAGGAGGAATGGATGACGGCTGGTGAAGCCAGGGTATGGCTGGATGAAGACGGTATTCTGCATGTCCGGTATCCGCAGGACTTTAATCTCACTTTGGACGTCATGGAGAGAGTGCATGAGCGGCGCCTGGAAGTCACTGGCGAGCCATGTCCAGTGCTTGTTTATGCCGATACTGTTGCCTCCGCCGAGTACGAGGCGCAGCAGTTTGCTTCGCGCGAAGATGTCGCAGAGCTGGTGATCGGGATGGCCATCATCGTCAAGTCAGTGTTTACTCGTGCGATGGCTGACCTGTTTATGCGATTCCACAAGCCACCTTATCCAGTCCGGTTATTCAAGAACGAGGAGAGTGCAATGTTGTGGTTGAGGCAGTATTTGCCTGATCGGTCGGCATCCTCTGGTACCGACGATAGGCCCGTCTAGTTTATGCAGTGAGGCCCGCCACATGCAATGCCGTCTGGATGCCCTGTTGAGCGAGGTGCGCGCCTGCCGGGCGTGCGCAGACTTCCTTCCCTTTGAGCCTCGCCCGGTGCTCCGGGCCAATAGTACGGCACGTTTACTGATTGTCGGACAGGCGCCGGGGACTCGTGTACACGAGACGGGGATCCCGTGGAATGACCCCAGCGGAGACCGCCTGCGTCAATGGCTGGATATGGAGAAAAAGGTATTCTACGACGAAAGTATCGTTGCTATTTTGCCAATGGGTTTTTGTTATCCAGGCAGGGGTAAATCGGGTGATTTGCCGCCGCGCCCTGAATGTGCGCAACTGTGGCGAGAGCAGCTATTGGCGTGCTTGCCGAACATCGAATTAACGTTGCTGATCGGCCAGTATGCGCAACGCTATCACGCTCCGCAGGCAGGGAAGTCAGTTACAGAAGTCGTGCAACGCTGGCGGGAGTTGTTGCCAGCCTTTTTCCCGACGCCGCATCCATCACCACGCAACCAGCTATGGTTGAGGCGCAATGCCTGGTTTGAGCGCGATGCCGTGCCGGTGCTGCGTCAAACCGTAAAAGAGCTGATTCCACGCGCGCAAGTTATTCAGGAATGATCGGTGCGCTGTTGAGTCTGCCCTGCCGAGAGCGCTGCGTTTGCCGGGCCCGAGGGGCAGGATCGGGCGGAGATTCGCTGATTTCCCGATCACCTGGCGGGGTAAATTTCGCTCACATGCTCTATTATGGAGCAATGAGTGAAAAAGACAGTCTGCTGGAGTTTCCATGTGATTTCCCTATTAAGGCCATGGGCCGCTGCGAAACCGGCTTCGAGGCGAAAGCATTGGAGATTGTGCGGCGACACGCCCCTGACTTCGATGCTGACTGTATAAAGATTGTTGCCAGTCAGAAAGGTAATTACCTCTCTGTGACCTTTACAGTCCCGGCAACCAGCCAGGAGCAACTGGATAACCTCTATCGCGAACTGACAGCGTGCGAAGAGTTATTGATGGTCTTCTGATGTCGGCAAGCTGTAGCCAGGCGGCGGCGGGTACCGAGCTGCATATCAGGCGTCTGGGATTGTGTGACTACGAGCCTGTATGGCATGACATGCAAGCATTCACGCAGCAACGGACTGCGCAGACCGCGGATGAATTATGGCTGCTCCAGCATCAGTCGGTATACACGCTGGGTATGAACGGCAAGCGCGAGCACCTGTTGATGCCGGGTGATATTCCTGTTGTGGAGATAGATCGGGGTGGGCAAGTGACCTACCATGGACCGGGGCAAATGGTGGCCTATACGCTGTTTGATCTGAAGCGTCTCAATATCGGCATACGCGCTCTGGTCGAAGCCCTGGAGTCGTCTGTCATCGACTGGTTGGGTGCGCAAGGAGTTGTTGCGGTAGCGCGCCGGGATGCGCCTGGCGTTTATGTGGAAGGTGCGAAAGTTGCGGCGCTGGGCCTGCGTGTCAAGCGCGGCTGCAGTTATCATGGCCTGGCTCTCAACGTAGACACAGATCTTGAGCCGTTTGCGGGCATCAATCCCTGTGGTTATGAGGGCATGGCGGTGACGCGTACCAGAGACCTGGGCATTGAACAGGGTGTTGAAGAGGTGGCTGCGCAGTGGTTGCCGTATCTGGTAGAGCGTCTCGGTTATCAGCTGACAAAGAATTGAAAAGGCTAATGAGCTAAGTGATGTCCAACAAGCAGGAAAAACACCAGCGTGGCGCGGCCAAGACGGCGCGCATCCCGATCAAGATTGAAGTGACGGATAAGCCAATGCGCAAGCCGGCATGGATCCGTGCCAAGTCGCCCGCCGGCCCTGAGGTGCAGCGGCTGAAAAGTGTGTTACGCGAAAATCAGTTGTACACAGTGTGTGAAGAAGCATCCTGTCCAAACCTGGGCGAATGTTTCGCGCATGGTACTGCCACCTTCATGATCATGGGTGATATTTGCACCCGGCGCTGCCCGTTCTGCGATGTTGCGCACGGCCGTCCCGACCCGCTGGATGAAAATGAGCCGCACAACCTGGCGCAGACTATCAAGGCGATGGGGTTACGTTATGTGGTTGTGACATCTGTTGACAGGGATGACTTGCGCGATGGCGGGGCAGGCCATTTTGTAGCATGTATTCAGGCCGTGCGCGAAGCCAGTCCGGGTATCCAGATCGAAATTCTGGTGCCTGATTTCCGTGGTCGCAAGGACCGGGCGCTGAACATATTGCGTACAGCTCCCCCTGATGTATTCAATCATAATCTGGAAACGGTGCCCCGCTTATACAAGCAGGCTCGTCCTGGTTCTGATTATGCCTGGTCGCTGGATCTACTCAGGCAATTCAAGCAGGAGCATCCAGGTGTGCCATCAAAATCGGGCTTGATGCTGGGGCTTGGCGAGACTCTGGATGAAGTCGAGCAGGTGATGCGTGACATGCGTGAGCACAATGTGGAAATGCTGACCCTGGGGCAATATCTGCAACCCAGCAAACATCACCTGCCGGTTAATCGTTACGTTCATCCCGATGAGTTTGAACAGTTGCGTGTGCTCGGGGAGTCGCTGGGCTTTAGTCAGGTGGCCAGCGGGCCAATGGTGCGTTCGTCCTATCACGCTGACCAGCAGGCTGCCGGTCTGGTCTAGCCGCTGTACAGGTTGTGCATCTACTGACGGCGATTACATCACATGGCTTTGGCCATGCAGCGCAGGTGGCGCCGGTCCTCAATGCGTTACGTGAGCTGCGGCCGGGTATAATTTTAACGGTGCAGAGCAGTCTGCCGGAAGCGTTCTTGAGCGAACGCATAAGAGGCGATTTCGAGCTTATCGATGAAGCGCCGGACTTCGGGCTGGTGATGCACTCGGCGCTTGAAATTGATCTTGATGCCAGTGCTGAAGCCTACCGCAAGTTGCATGCAGAATGGTCTGAAAAGGTCGCTCAGTCTGCGCGCAGCCTGCAGACGCTGGCACCGGATCTGGTATTGGCTGATGTGCCCTATCTGACGCTGGCCGCAGCTGCATATGCAGGTATCCCCGCTGTGGCGCTTTGTTCGCTCAACTGGGCTGACATCTACCGTTATTACTTTATCGAAAGACCGGAAGCTGGCGGGGTGCTCAGCGATATGGAAGCGGCTTACCGCAGTGCGCCTTTGTTCCTGTGCCCGGAGCCGTCTATGCCGATGCCGTTTCTGGATAATCGTCGAGAGATTGCGCCGATTGCTGCCCGGGGCGAGAACCGTCGTGCCGAGTTGAGCCGCCAGCTGGGTATTGGTGAAGATCAGATACTGATACTGGTGGCGCCCGGCGGTGTAAAGACCCGCTTCCCGATGGAGGGCTGGCCGGTTGGGCGGGGAATTCGCTGGCTGGTCAGTGCAGAGTGGCGTATCAGCCATCCGGATGTCAGCGATTATCAGCAGGCTGGTTTCAGCTTCACCGATCTGGTGGCATCCTGCGACGCAGTGCTGGGCAAGTGCGGTTACGGTACGGTGGCTGAGTGCGTGACTAACGGCACACCTTTGCTTTACATTCCGCGTCCCGACTGGCCCGAAGAGCAAACCCTGCTGGACTGGCTGCATGCGCACTGTGCCGCACTGGAGGTGCCTGGCACAGCGCTGGACGACGGGGATTTCCAGTACATAATCCCGCAAATTGGCAAGTTGGATGTCAGGGGTTGTGAACCTGCAGGTGCTGCACAGGCAGCAGCGTGTTTGCTAAAGCTTCTGGATGAGACAAGCCATGCAAAATAATCAGAATCAGGTGGAGCTGTTCAGTTCATCGTCAGCCTTCCGGCAGTCTTTTGAAGCGGGGTTGGCGCACTTGCTGGAGCAAGGCGGTCTCAACCTGTTTATTCTGGTAGCAGCGAATGCCAGTTTTGAGCAATCGTTGTATGCCCATTTGCGTGACCGGCTAGGCAATACCTACCGGGGCTTGCTGGCGAATTTGCAGGAAGCTTATACGCAGGGGGGCAGTGTTAACGAAGCCGACGATGATTTGCTGGTATTTCTGAAGATGGCGGCTATCGGGTTAGATGCGCTGGCACTGACCGAATTGCGCCAGGCCGGAAGCTGGGAGGTGCAATTCAATCACCTGCGTTCTTTTCGGCCAATGCGCAACAGCCAGCGGCCGATGACATCGATTCGTGCACCGTTTGACCCGCAGGGCTTTAATTTTAATAAGCCGTTTATACAGCAGGAAAGCCTCTGGTCCGGGACACTCTGCGGGCAGGCATTTGATCTCTACTATAATAAATATCCATTTGTCGACCAGCATTGCCTGCTGGTTCCTGCACGCGAAGAATGCCTGCCCCAGTACCACATCGAGGACATGCATGCCTTTGTCTGGAGATTTGTGGAGATGTTGTCGCCGGCCCTGCCGGGATTGCATATTGGCTACAATGCGCTGGGTGCTTTCGCGTCGGTGAATCATCTGCATTTTCAATTATTTGTACGAGATCAGGCGCTTCCGGTTGAGAGT
>Ga0316189_10000801_pt1 | contig 31484 bp, 24 predicted proteins | sample LowCovwburrow_MG_FD_204930 | JGI IMG/M metagenome (GOLD analysis project Ga0316189, IMG submission 204930) | Coastal sediment microbial communities from Maine, United States - Lowes Cove worm burrow | ecosystem: Environmental > Aquatic > Marine > Coastal > Sediment | place: USA: Maine...
TGTAACGGTACCCCATGATTGGGCAATTTATGGACCTTTTGATAAGGAAGTAGATAAGCAAAATGTTGCTATTGTTCAAAATGGAGAAGAATTGGCTTCAGAAAAAACGGGCAGAACAGGAGCTTTACCGCATATTGGAATGGCCTGGTATCGCAATAAATTTTCGTTGAATAATTATAAAGATGATAAAAAAGTCATCTTGCTTTTTGAAGGCGCTATGAGTGAACCTCAAGTATATTTAAACGGAAAAAAAGTTGGAGAATGGGCCTATGGTTATAGTTATTTTTATTTTGATGTTTCTGATTTTATTCAAGAAGGAGAAAATACTCTGGCGGTTCAAGTATCGAATAAAGAATTTGCATCACGTTGGTATCCAGGAGCTGGATTGTACCGTAAAATAAGCGTAATTGTTAAAAATAATGAAAGTATTAACCAATGGGGTACTTTCATTACAACACCTTTTATTAGTAGTGACCTTGCTAAGGTGAATATAAAAACCAGAGTTAAAGGAGAAACCACAAATTTGATTACAACTATTTACAATTCAGAAGGAGAAAAGGTTGCTGTGGAAAAAGCAGACTTGCAATTTGGAAATGAATTTGAGCAAAACATAAAAGTAGACAATCCAAAACGGTGGAGTCCAGAAGACCCATATTTATATACTGCAAAAACGCAATTATTTGCTGGTGAAACATTGAAAGATGAAATCGCTACGCGGTTTGGTATTCGAGATATAAAATATGAAGCTAACAAAGGGTTTAGTTTAAATGGAAAGGTCAGGAAATTTAAAGGTGTTTGTCTACATCATGATTTGGGGCCTTTAGGAACTGCTGTAAATAAGGCAGCATTGCGAAGACAATTAACCATTTTGAAGGATATGGGTTGTGATGCCATACGGAGTTCACATAATATGCCGTCATTAGAGCAGTTAGAATTGTGTGATGAAATGGGTTTTATGTTTTTAGCAGAAAGTTTTGACGAATGGGCAAAACCAAAGGTAGAAAATGGTTACAATCGTTTTTTTGAAGCCTATGCCGAAAAAGATATAGTGAACTTAGTACATGCCACTCGCAATCACCCATCAATTGTAATGTGGAGCTCTGGAAATGAAGTGCCTGATCAGTGGGGAGCAGAAGGTGTTAAAAGAGCAAAATGGTTACAAGACATTTTTCATAGAGAAGATCCAACACGACCAGTTACGGTGGGGATGGATCAAGTAAAGGCTACTTTGGCTTCTGGCTTTGGAGCCTTGTTGGATATTCCAGGGCTTAATTATCGTGTTCATCTTTATGACGAAGCTTATGAGAAATTTCCTCAAGGTTTTATTTTGGGTTCTGAAACAGCTTCGACCGTAAGTTCTCGAGGTGTTTATAAGTTTCCTGTCGAAAAAGCAAGCATGAAGCAGTATGATGATTTTCAAAGTTCATCATATGATTTGGAATACTGTAGTTGGTCTAATGTCCCAGATGATGATTTTGTATTGCAGGACGACAAGCCTTGGGTTATTGGTGAGTTTGTTTGGACGGGTTTTGATTATCTAGGAGAACCTACACCTTATGATGAAAGTTGGCCATCACGTAGTTCTTATTTTGGAATCAGTGATTTAGCCGGGTTACCAAAAGACAGGTTTTATTTATATAGAAGTAGATGGAATGCAACCGACGAAACCTTACACATTTTACCGCATTGGAACTGGAAAGGACGTGAAGGAGAAACCACTCCAGTTTTTGTATACACCAATTATGATAGTGCTGAAGTATTTGTAAATGGTAAAAGCATGGGAGTTCAAAAAAAGAACCATTCAACACCTCAAAACAGATATCGTCTAATGTGGATGGATGTTAAATACGAACCGGGAAATTTAAAAGTTATAGCTTATAATAAGGATGGTAAAGTTGCTGCAGAAAAAGAAATATTTACTTCAGAAAAGCCGTATAAAATAATTTTAGACCCAGATAGAAAAACGTTAAAAGCAGATGGAAAAGACCTGTCCTATGTAACGGTCTCTGTTGTTGATAAGAATGGGATTCCTTGTCCGACAGCAACGAATCAACTTAAATTTGAAGTAAAAGGTAGTGGCGTTTATCGAGCGGCCTGCAACGGCGATGCCACTTCTTTGGAATTATTTCATTTACCAACGATGAAGCTTTTTAGCGGTAAACTTGTAATTATAGTTCAATCTGCCAAAAAGTCTGGGAAAATTCAATTAAAAGTAACTGGAAAAGGATTAAAATCAGGGAAGGTAGATATAGAGTCTACTAAATAGGCATTTACGATAGTTAAATAATAATATTAATTTGCATTCATCGGAATCGGGTACCTTTAATTGAGAGCTTTTTTATTCTGGTAAAAAAGATATCGAGGGTGGTTAGAAAACACAAAACAATATCTTGGCAAACATGAGACCTTTAATAAAAAATATTAATCTTAAGGTGCATAGATGACAACGGATTATGTACTACTATTGAATATGTTATTATTAAAAATTAAATTTGATATACCAGTTGAATAAAAACCATCAATTATGAAAAAAACACATTACTACCTTTTTTTAAGTTTATTATTAATAGGAATTTTTGCAATAGCCTGTAAAACAAAAGATAAAGAAGATGCAAATAAAACAGTAACGGTAGATGTCTGGAAAGTAGATTTCTTAGACGACTTTGATACTTTTAATCCAGACAACTGGCAAGACCAACGTATTTGGGTAAACAATGAAGCGCAGTGCTATGTGCCAGATGGGGAGTTTGGAACCAGAGAAGTAAGCAATGGTACACTCAAACTAAAAGTTGTTAAAATTGATGAAAAGCGCAGTTGTGATAACTTTGATAAACATGGAAAACAACATCCAGATACTGAGTATGTCGCTAGTCGTATTTGTTCAAAAAATCGCAAAGAGTTTGTAAAAGGGAAGTGGACGGCCAAACTAAAAATGTCAAGTAATGGAGAAGCAAGTATGTTTCCAGCTTGGTGGCTTTTAGGTGCTCAAAATAATGAACCACCAGTGCAAGAAGCCAATGAGAATGTTTGTTGGCCACTAACTGGATCTGGAGAGATAGATATTTTTGAACATCACGGTGACCATATGAAAGATGAGTTTACTACAGGAGCCATTGTAAGCCTAGGTGAATGTGACAAAGGGGATTGGCAAAGTCAGCGAAGAAATTTCCCTGCTACTCTTAATGAGTTTCATGACTATAGTGTAGAATGGGAAGGTAGCGACCTTGTTTATAGATTAGACGGTAAAGAAGTGTATCGTAATGTTGGTGAGGGTGATAAATACCCCGAACCATTATTTGCTATTCTAAATTTTGCAAAAATTACAGATTCACCAATGGAAGGTGAATGGGTTATGGAAGTAGATTGGGTAAAACACGAATATCGAAAATAATCCAATATCCAAAATTATAGTAATGTCGATATAGCAAAACATCTTGATTATTTATTTTCAGTAATAGATATAAACATTCGCAAAAAACAATAATAGACTCGGTGAAAATTTTTAATTATTGACTTGGGTGTACAAGACCTAACTAAAGGTTACTAACTAAAAAAACCCTTAAAAATCGAATGATAATTAAGGGTTTGTGGCTTTTAAAGTGGTACCTCCAGGAATCGAACCAGGGACACATGGATTTTCAGTCCATTGCTCTACCAACTGAGCTAAGGTACCTCGCTAAATGCGGATGCAAATATAGTTTCATTTTTATTATTCCCAAAAGAAAATATATAAAAAATCGTTTTGTAAATTTACTGCTTTTATTTAACACATGAATCTAATAATTGACGTTGGTAATACTAATGTGAAACTTGCTGTATTTCAGGATAATGAAATTATTTTTAGAAATACAGAGAAACTAGAATCACTTAAAGAAAGTGTTTCGAATTTACTTAAAGAATTTAAGTCCATAAAAAATGTAATAGTGTCCTCTGTAGGACGACTTAAAAAAGAAGATATAAAGTTTCTTGACCAAAAATTAGATGTGTTAATATTAGATTCTGATACACCTGTTCCTTTTGCCAACAATTATAAATCACCAAAAACTCTGGGTGTAGATAGAATTGCTTTAGTAAGTGCTTCGGTGAATCAATTTCACAAAAAAAATGTTTTAATCATTGATGCAGGAACGTGCATAACTTACGATTTTGTTACAAGTAAAAACGTCTATTTGGGTGGTGCAATATCTCCAGGAATTGGCGTTAGATATCAATCACTTAATAATTTAACCTCAAACTTACCGTTACTAAAAACAAAATCTCCTGAAAGTGTAATTGGAAAATCTACAAAAGAATCTATTCATTCTGGTGTTATTAATGGCGTATTGATGGAAATCGATGGTATTGTTCAAGAATATGTCAAAGATTATGAAGATTTAACAGTTATTTTAACAGGAGGTGATGCAGAATTTTTGTCAAAGCGATTAAAAAGTAGCATATTTGCGAACTCAAATTTCCTATTGGAAGGTTTGAACTTTATATTGGAATTTAACTCAAACTAATGATAAAAAAACTTTGTTTAGTTTTCATAACGTTTTTTGCCATAAACGTGTATGCACAAGAAGGCACAACATCACCTTACTCATTCTACGGAATAGGTAGCTTAAAATTTAAAGGAACCACAGAGAATAGCAGTATGGGTGGTTTAAGTATATATACAGATAGCATTCATATTAATTTACGTAATCCAGCATCCTATGGTGGATCACCTTTAAAGTTTTATAATGATGAAGGAAGGGCCATTAAATTTTCTGTTGGGGGCAGCAGCTCTAATACAACATTAAATACCGATTCGGCTTCAGAAAAAGCAAATTCAACTACTTTTGATTATTTGGCTTTGTCTTTTCCTATGGGTAAATTTGGATTGGGGTTTGGTATAATGCCATTTACATCTGTTGGTTACAAATTACAATCTATCGACGATAGTGAGGTGATAACCAATAGGTACAGAGGTGAAGGTGGAGTGAATAAAGCTTTTTTAGGTATAGGTTATCAATTGACGGATAATCTGAGTATAGGCCTAGATGCAAGTTATAACTTTGGGAACATTCAAAACAGTGCGATTGAATTTGTATATAATAATGAGGGAAACCCTGTGCAATATCAAAGCAGGGAAAGCAATAGGTCCGACTTAAGTGGTTTAAATTATAATTTAGGGGTGACTTATAAACCAATGATTACGGAGAAATTACAACTAACAACAGCTTTCACGTATACACCAAAAGCGAAGTTAACATCTAATAATGAACGTAGTTTTGCTACCATTGTGATTAACCAAACAACGGGAGAAGAGTTTGCGATAAATGAGATTATAGCTAATTTAGCTGCCCAAGGTTTGGATAAAACCAAATTAACTTTACCTACTAAAACTGCTTTCGGTCTGGGTTTAGGACAGCCAAGAAAATGGTTTGTAGGTGCTGAGTATACACTCTTAAAAACAAGTGAGTTTAAAAATGAAATTTTTAGTTTTGATAATGCTGTTTATGAAGATGCTTCGGCTGTTTCTATTGGAGGTTTTTTCATTCCGGATTATTCATCCTTTAATAGGTACCTGAAGAGAGTTGTATACAGAGCAGGGGTGCGCTTTGAAAATACAGGGTTAAAAATAAATAATGAGTCCATAAAAGAGTTTGGCATGTCTTTTGGAGTAGGATTACCAGTTGGGAATGTGTTTTCTAATGCCAACATAGGTTTTGAGATTGGACAACGAGGCACATTAAACCAAAATTTAGTAAAAGAAAATTTTGTAAATTTCCAACTTAGTTTATCATTAAATGATAGATGGTTCGAAAAAAGAAAATATAACTAATTAATTAAACACGAATTATGAAGACGAAAATTACACTATTAATAGCAATGCTTTTTCTAGGCTTTAATGTTGTTTTGGCTCAGGCTAATGAGGAAGACATGAATACGCTATCAATTTTTAGTGAATATGCTAAAGCAAAAAATTATGATGCGGCTTATGGTCCATGGATGGAGATTAGACAAAGAAATCCTAAGTTTAACAGGGCTATTTATACATATGGTGAGCGAATTCTAAAAGATAAAATCAAAAAATCTTCAGGTCAAGACAAAGTTGGTTTTGTTAATGATTTAGTAAAACTTTATGAAGAGCGTGCCATGCATTTTGCCAGTAAAACGCCTAAAGGGGAGTTTATGGCTAAATCATGCCAATTGATGTATGATAATAAAGATCTCTTAGGAAAATCTAATGAGGAATTGTACGACTGTTTTGATACAGCATATAAAGCCGATCAGGCAACATTTACTAATCCAAAAAGCTTATATACTTATTTCTCGCTTATGGTAGATTTGTATGATGCAAAGAAAAAACCAGCTCAAGCCTTATTCAATAAGTATGATGATGTTAGTGAGAAAATTGAAGCTGAAATTAAGAATTACACAAAAAAGCTTAATAAATATGTGCCTCAAGCAGAAGAAGGAGATGAGGAAGTTCCAGAAGTTAAATTAAGCTCAAAAGACGAAAGAAGAGTTAAATCGTATAACAGTTATTTAAATGCTTATAGCCAAATTATTGGGAGTGTAGATAGTAAATTAGGTGAGCGTGCAAACTGTACTAACTTAGTTCCTTTGTACACCAAAGACTTCGAAGAATTCAAAAATGATGGTGTTTGGTTACAAAGAGCAATGAATAGAATGTTTGCAAAAGAGTGTACAGACGATCCATTGTTCGTGAAAATTGTTCAGCAAAAAAACAAGTTAGAACCTAATGCTTCTACAGCCTATTATTTAGGAATACTAAAAGAAAAAGAAGGCAACTGGAATGATGCGCTTGGATATTTTAATCAGGCTGTAGATTTAGAAACAGATAGTTTTGACAAAGCAAAACGCTTATCAAGTATTGCTACTAAATTCAGAAAAAAGGGAAGCTATGGTCAGGCAAGATCATATTACAATAAGGCTTTGAAGGAGAATCCATCGTTAGGATCTGCATATATAGCAATTGCGCAAATGTATGCAAAGAGTGCCAATAATTGTGGTGAAGATAACTTTAGTAAAAGAGCGGTGTATTGGTTAGCTGCGCAAACAGCTAGGAAAGCAGCTAGAGTTGATGCAAGTTTAAGTAAAGCTGCTGCTAGTACTGCTGCAAATTACTTAGCCAAAGCCCCTACAAAAAGTGAAATATTCTCTTCAGGGAGAGCAGGGGAAACTATTAAAATTGGATGTTGGATAGGTAGTAGTGTAAAAGTACCAAGTATTCAATGAACAAAGGTTTAAGATATATTTCAATAAACATGGTCACAGTTTTAACTGTGACCATGTTTTTTTCATGTAAAAATAATTTTAAAGAAGTTCAAAATATTGGTGTTTTAGGTAGTGAACCGCTTACCATCGCAGAAAATATAAATACAAAGTATACTGATTCAGGCAAATTAAAATCTAACTTGATTAGTTCTAAAATGCTCGATTTTTCCAATAGGGAATTTGGATTTTTTGAATTCCCCGATGGAATTGATTTTACAATTTATGATGACGATAATAACAAAAGCAATGTGGTTTCAGATTATGCAATTATTTATGATGAAACAGATTTAATAGACCTTCAAGGAAATGTGGTTTTAAGGACACACAATAGGGATACACTATTTGCTGAGCAACTCTTTTACGATCAAAAAAGAGAGTGGCTTTTTACCAACCAACCAGTTATATTTAAAACCAAAGATCAAGTTATTAATGGAGTTGGATTTGACTCTAACAAAGATTTCACAAAAGCTCAGGTTTTGGAAATTACAGGTATAATATTCATAGACGAATAATCTGTATCTTTACATTTTCAAATAAACACTTAAACAAAACCAAATTATCAATAATGAAATTATTGCAAATTTTACAATACGCTTATTTATTTTTTGTTGTATTATTTTTATATGACGCCATAAGCAATTGGAATCTAGATAGAAGTAGATCATACATGTCTTTGTTTTTTGCGGCCTTAGCTATTTTTATGTTTTTCTTCAGAAAGAAGTTTAGAAAACGGTTTGAAGACCGTGGCAAGCTATAATAATGAGTCCAGACATGGTAATTATAATAATTTCACTTCTATTTTCTGCGTTTTTTTCAGGAATGGAAATTGCCTATGTGTCTTCAAATAAAATTCATATTGAAATTGAAAAAAAGCAAAATGGGTTTTTTGCAAAGGTGCTAACGAAAATTACTGCTAAGCCATCAAAGTTTATTGCAACTATGCTCATTGGAAACAACATCGCATTAGTAGTGTATGGTTTTTATATGGGAGAATTGTTGATGCAATGGTTTTTACAATTAAACCTAGAGAATGGCTTCCTAAATTCACTTATAACAGATTTCAGCCTTTTAACCCAAACAATCATATCTACTTTAATTATTTTGGTAACTGCCGAGTTTTTGCCAAAAGTTTTTTTTCAGATTTATTCTAATCTTTTAATTAAGGTATTTGCCATTCCGGCATTTATCTTTTACGTTTTGTTTTCGGTGATATCGGATTTTGTTATTTGGATTTCTGATAAGGTTCTAAAGATTTTTTTTAAGACAGATGGAGATGTTGTACAGTTGGCATTTACCAAAATAGAACTAGGTAATTATATTAGTGAGCAAATGGAATCTGTTGAAGAACACGACGAGGTTGATAGTGAAATTCAAATTTTTCAAAATGCACTGGAGTTCTCAGAAGTAAAGTCCAGAGAGGTCATGGTACCACGCACTGAATTAGTTGCTGTAGAAATTCATGACTCTATCAAATCTTTGAATGAGTTGTTCACATCGACGGGGTATTCAAAAATTTTGGTATATAAAAATACAGTTGACGATATTTTAGGCTATGTACATTCTTTCGATTTATTTAAAAAGCCAAAAACTATTAAGTCTATAATCATGCCTGTAGAGTTTGTTCCAGAAACCATGTTGATTAAAGACGTTTTAAATACCTTAACAAAAAAAAGAACAAGTGTTTCTGTTGTGCTGGATGAATATGGGGGAACTTCGGGTATAATGACGATTGAAGATATTGTTGAAGAATTGTTTGGTGAAATTGAAGATGAGCATGATAGTATTGAACTTCTCGAAGAGAAAATAAGTGACACCGAGTATAATTTATCTGCGAGATTGGAAGTAGATTATCTTAATGAAACCTATAAATTTAATCTTCCAGAAAATGAAAATTATGAAACTCTTGGAGGTCTGATTGTAAATAGCACGGAAGAAATTCCAGAGCAAAATGAAAAAGTAAAAATTGACAAATTCTTATTTACAATTTTGGAAGTGTCAAATACTAAAATAGACGTTGTCTCGCTCCATATTCTCAAAGACGATTAAAAATCTCACAATAACCCAATTAATACGTTATTCTACTTTCATAATTAAGTAGAAAATGGTATTTTCGCGCACGATATTTTTTGTCAAAACAGATTATATAGTATTGACTTACCTTTAAATTTTGGTTGATTCTATAATCTTTTTTGTTAAATAACCCTGAATTAAAAATTTAAAAACTAAAATAAAAAATGGCAATTTTAAATAAAATAAGACAACAATCTTTGGTTTTAATATTAGTAATAGCAATGGCATTATTTGCTTTTATATTATCAGGTCTTTTTGATGGTAGTGCTAGCTTTTCAAGTAAATCTCAAAATGTAATCGCCACCATAAATGGTGAAGATATTGAGCGTGATGATTTTATGAATAAAGTTGAAGCAGCCCAACGACAATATGGGGGGTCTTTAACAAGCACCCAAGCCATGAATCAAGTCTGGAATCAAGAGATTAATAGGGCGGTAATGACTGGGCAATATGATGCGCTGGGAATCACAGTAGAAAGAGCCCAAATGAGAGATTTGCTTAAATTGAGCTTATCATCTTTTGATGAGTTTAAAGATCAAGATGGTATTTATGATGAAAACAAATTAAACGAATTTATTGGAAACCTTAAAGCAATAAGTCCAAACAATTCTTTCTTAGCTGGCTCACCAATTAATTATGAGGCTTGGACCAATTATGAAAACAATATAGCTGTTGGAGGAAGACAACAAACCTACTTCAATATGGTTAAAGCTGGTGCAATTGGAACGCTTGCAGAAGCGGAAGTGGATTACAAATTGGAAAATGACAAAGTAGATATTAAATTTGTGCAGGTTCCGTTTAGCTCAATACCAGATAGTACTATTTCTGTAACCAAATCAGATATCACAAATTATATCAATAAGAATAAAAACAAGTTTGAGGTAGAAGCATCAAGAGATCTTTATTTTGTTGAATTTAAAGAGAATGCATCCCTAGAAGACGAAACCAATATTCAAGATGGTTTAGTTGCAATGTTAGAAGATAAGCAAGAGTACAATGATAACTCAAAAGCTACTGAAACAGTAATAGGTTTTAGAAACACAACCGATGATGAAGCTTTCTTGGCGGCAAATTCTGCAATAAAGCTTAGTGATTCTTATGCTTTTAAAAATGATTTATCTGCAATTGCTGCAGATAGTATTTTTAGTTTAGACAAAGGTGCTATATATGGACCATATAAAGATGGTAATATGTATAAAATTAGCAAGGTGATAGATGCTAAGCAAATGGCAGATTCTGTTAAAGTAAGACATATTTTAATCCCATATGCAGGAGCCGTAAGAACGGATGCAACGGTTACAAGAACTGTTGATCAGGCAAAAACAACAGCGGATAGTATTTTAGGGGTTTTAAAAAATAATCGTTCTAAGTTTACCGCTTTGTTAGACTTATCTTTTGATAAAGTTAGTAATGAAAAAGGCGGTGAAATTGAATTTGCCTATAACGCAGGGATGGCTCCAGAATTTAAAGCATTTTCTTTTGACAACAAAAAGGGTGATATAGATGTGGTGAAAACCGATTTCGGTTTCCATATTATCGAAATTCTTAGTCAAGGGGATAAGAAAAGAGCTATCAAAGTTGGACATTTAGCTCAAATAATAGAGCCGTCTGAACAAACAATAGATAGAACGTTTAATGAAACTTCTAAATTTGAAATTGCAGTAGCTGATAAAGATTTTAATGAAGTCGCTAAAGAAAGCAATTATGAAGTTAAACCGGTTAGTAGCGTTAAAGTATTGGATGAAAATATTCCTGGTTTAGGAAATCAAAGAGCTATTGTTCGTTGGGCTTTTGAAGATGATTCGAAGGTTGGTGACATTAAACGATTCAATTTGCAAACTGGGGGTTACGTTGTAGTTATGCTTACTGCAACAAATAAGAAGGGATTAATGACTACGGAGAAAGCTTCTGTTACGGCATTACCAGAAATAAGAAAAGAAAAGAAGGCCGCACTTATTATAGAACGCATTTCTGGAACAACTATCGAAGAAATTGCTACAAACCAAAATCAAGATGTAAAAACATCATTGGCAGTTAATATGAAAAACCCAACACTATCCGGTGCTGGTCGTGAGCCAAAGGTTATTGGAACTGCATTTGGATTGCAAGAAGGAGAGATGTCTAATCCAATTGTAGGAAGTGCTGGAGTTTATGTCCTTCAAGTAACAAAATTCACTCCTGCAGATGCCTTGCCAAATTATCAAGCAATAGCTAATAGAATTGGAACCGCTAAAGCAACTGCTGTTAATGCATCTTTATATAATGCTCTAAAAGATGCTGCAGATATAGAAGATAATCGAGCAACATTCTATTAATAGGAAACACGCTAAAAACATAAAGAAAGAGCTTCACACATGTGAAGCTCTTTTTAGTTTAAAACCATATCACCATAGGAAATGATAGTATTATATCCTTTGGCTTCAAAATAGGTTTTAGGATTGTCTTGTGAACTTACTAAAACAAAATCGCCACCCCAAGCGCCTAAACTTTTTACGGAGCCTTTAAAATCAGTGAACAGTCGATATTTGATAGGTTTTTGTTTTATTATAGATCCAATAATTTGCTCGTGAGATTCTACTAATCTATCAAATTCTTTCAAGGATTTACAAGATATTAGTTTTGCTGTAATATTGCTGATTTCTGAAATTGAACCGGTTAAGTCAGTTGTGTTTAATCGATATTTAGCAATACCATCACGACTATCTTGTTTTTTATTTAGATGCACAAAGTACAAATGATTCTTAAAATCAGGATTATAATTAATAGGCTCTATAATTCTTGTCTTATTTTGCAATTTGTATGTAATGGCAGAATGGTATTGTGCACAGGCAATATCATAACCACTACCTTCAAAAGTAAGTTCAAGAAGTTTAAAGGCATCTACATTAGCCCAGTTGGCAATATTATTAATTAACGTTGATGAAGTGCCAAGCCCCCAATCTTTTGGAAAATCTAATTTGGTTGTTATTTTAAAACCAGTTTCTGTATCAAGAAATCTAGGATTGAGTTGTTTAGCGGCTTTTAAAATTTGAATTAATCGTTCTAAAATGATATCGTTATATATAGGAGTTAACGCCGTAGCAATCTGTTGAAAATCTAACTCACTCTCAAACCAAACATCCTTTTTATAATTTTGGCTTTGCCATAAAAGCTTGTGTTCATCAATGGATCCCACTGTTAAAGATTGCCCGTAAGATGTTGGAACAGCAAGCGACAAAGCTCCATCTAAAACTAAATATTCTCCTGTGAGTAATAATTTTCCGTTGCTGTAGTAAGTACTCATTAACGCCTCAAGTTTTCAATAGCTTCAACAACTGCACTGTGGGTAACAACATGTGTTTTAAAATGAGCAATCAAAGTATCTTTTTCATTTGAGCTAGCTTCAAATTGATTCAATATATTCATTAAATGCATTTTCATATGCCCTTGTTGGATTCCTGTTGTTATCAACGACCGTATTGCCCCAAAATTTTGGGCAAGACCTGCAACAGCAACAATTTTCATTAGTTCTTTTGCAGAAGGTTTATATAATAGTTCTAAAGATAATTTAACCAATGGATGTAAGCCTGTTAAGCCACCAACTGTTCCTAATGCTAATGGAATTTCTATCCAAAATTTAAAAATACCGTCATCAACAGTAGCATGTGTTAAGCTTGAATATTTCCCTTTTCTAGATGCATAAGCATGGACGCCAGCTTCAACTGCTCTAAAATCATTTCCAGTGGCCAATACTACAGCATCTACACCGTTCATAATGCCTTTGTTATGAGTTACAGCCCTATATGGTTCAACTTCTGCGATTTTAATGGCTTGAATAAATTTATCGGCAAACTCTTTTGGTGAAATATCGGGATCTTCATTGAGCTCATTAACATTGCAGCTAACTTCTGCCCTAACAAGACAGTCTGGAACATAATTTGATAAAATGCTCATTACAATCTCAATATTTTTTTCAGATTCAGTAAACGTTTCAAAACGTTCAGCTTCCATTTTAAAGGTATTGGCAAATTGTTCTAAGCAAGAATTTATAAAATTGGCACCCATGGCATCTTGGGTTTCAAAAGTGGCATGTAATTGGTAATAGCCTGTAATGTCTTCGGTTTTATCTTTTAATTCGATAGAGACAATACCACCACCACGTTTGTCCATATTTTTTGTTATGTGCCGTGCTTCAAAAATGAGTTTTGATTTTACGCTTTCAAAAAATAATTTTAGGGTTTCAAAATTGCCTTTATATAAAAAATGAACTTGGCCAATTTTTGTGGTGGATATGACCTCTGCCTTAAACCCACCACGATCCAACCAAAATTTTGCAGCTTTACTCGCAGCCGCCACAACCGAGCTTTCCTCAATGGCCATTGGGATTGTGTAAAGCGTATCGTTTATTAGAAAATTTGGCGCAACACCCAATGGTAAATAGAAATTCGATATAGTATTTTCAATAAACTCATCATGAAGTTGCTGAATGTTATCATTACTATTCCAGTATTGCTTTAAAATGTTTTTGGCTTCTTCCTTATTAGAAAAATAAGTGTTAACAATCCAATCAATTTTTTTGGATTTTGACAGTTTTGAAAAGCCAGATATAGATTTACTCATTAACCACAAATTAGATTTACAAAGATACTATTCTTAAAGAATACATAATGTAAATGTTAAAATCTTGTGCTTTTTAACAGGAATTTATTGGTTATAAACAAAAAGGGTTGTGTTAATCAATGTGTTTTTTTACATTGCAGCAACAATAAATAGAGCTTATCTTAGCATTTTATTAAAAATAAGCGGCTTTTTAATATAAATAATGAAACGAAAATCAATAATTTTAAGTACTTCTCAATTTTATTTGTTTCAATATTCATCAATTTTCTTAATAACTAATAATTTCTAACTAATAATAATTTTATGGCAAATTCAGCTACTATTAAACAAAAAGAACTCTTTGGACATCCTGTAGGATTATTTGTTCTCTTTTTTACCGAAATGTGGGAACGCTTTTCCTATTATGGAATGCGTGCTATTTTGGTTTTATATTTGGTTGGTCTCACAACTGATTCCAATGCTGGTTTAGGATGGTCTAATGGGGATGCTTTAGCTCTATACGGATGGTATACCATGATGGTGTATGTAATGTCTATTCCAGGAGGAATTATTGCCGATAAGCTTTTGGGTCAAAAAAAGTCAGTACTAGTTGGAGGGATTTTATTGGTGTTAGGGCATAGTGTATTAGCAATTGAAGCAATGTGGGCTTTTTATACAGGATTGGTTTTAATAGTTTGCGGTGTAGGTATGCTTAAGCCTAATATTTCCACTATGGTTGGAGGTTTGTATGAAAAGGGTGATATAAGAAGAGATAAAGGGTTCACTATTTTTTATATAGGGATTAATGTTGGTGCATTTTTGTCAAGTTTAATTGTAGGATATGTTGGCGAAGTTCATGGATGGCATTACGGTTTTGGTTTGGCTGGAATAGGAATGGCTGCTGGGTTAATACAATATTTAGTAGGTCAGAAACACCTTAAACATGTTGGCAATTATTTAGGAGCTTCTAAAAACGAGAAAGAAAAAGAGCTAATGAAAAAACCTCTTACAAAAATTGAAAAAGACAGGGTAGTTGTATTACTCCTGTCATTCTTATTAGTTATTGTTTTTTGGGGAGCTTTTGAACAAGCCGGAGGGTTGATGAATATTTATACGTCCGAAAAAACAAATAGAATGCTTATGGGTTGGGAAGTTCCAGCGACATGGTTTCAATCCCTAAATGCATTTTTTATTGTTGTGTTAGGAACAGCGGTAGCAGCTTACTGGGCATCTCGTAAATTAGTGGGAAAAAGGGCGTCTGGACTGTTTAAAATGATAATTGGTCTCATTATTATGGGAACTGGGTTCTTTTTTATGACAGCAGCTACAGCGCAATTTGAATCTACAGGTTCTTCTGCTATGTATTGGTTGGTATTGGCTTATCTTTTTCATACAGTTGGTGAGCTTTGCTTGTCGCCTGTGGCCTTATCCTATACTACAAAATTAGCACCAGTTAAATACGCCTCCTTAATGATGGGTATCTATTTTGCGATGACTGGATTTGGAAGTAAACTAGCTGGATTGTTAGGAGAGTGGTCTGAAAGCCTTGGAGAATATACCATTTTTACAGGAATAGCCGTTTTTTGTGTCACATTAGGGTTTTTAGTCTTAGCCATAAGAAAAAAATTGGAGCATTTAACTCATGGAGCAGAGGATGATGAACATGTAATTCATGATGAGGCAGAAGGCTTTGAATTAGCCGATAACTAAAATATAAAAACCCTCTTTATGAGGGTTTTATTTCTTTCATTTTTAAAAATACGTTTTATGAATACTGATGTTGAAAATCTTTTTAAAGACAAAGTAATTGGTCATCCAGCAGGTTTATTTGTGCTGTTTTTTACCGAAATGTGGGAACGTTTTTCGTTTTATGGGATGCGCATTTTGTTGGTATTATTTTTAACCGCACCAATACTTAGTGATAATCCAGGATGGGCATGGCCGCGTGAGCATGCTTTAGCTTTAATTGGTACGTATGCGTCATTACTTTATTTAACACCCATTGTTGGGGGTTGGATTGCAGATAAAATTACAGGGTATAGAATTGCTGTTGTAATAGGTTGTTTAATAATGACTTTAGGTCATGCAGCAATGGCCATGGAAACTACGATGACTTTTTATCTTGGCTTGGCTTTGTTGGTAATTGGGACAGGGTTTTTTAAGCCGAACATCACATCTATTATTTCAGAAATGTATAAAGGCAAGGAGGCCAAGAAAGATGGAGCTTATACCATATTTTATATGGGTGTTAATTCCGGGGCTTTTTTCGGAATGATGCTTTGTGGTTATTTAGCTGAAAATTTTGGATGGTCATGGGGGTTCGGTTTAGCAGGAATATTTATGCTCTTAGGAATGCTTCAATTTTTGTTTGCCAAGAAGCTATTTGGAGAAATAGGCGGTAAACCTACTAAAATTCATGAGGTTGAGTTACCTCAAAATATAAACGAAGAAAATCCTAAAGAACATGATGCTTCAGAGCAGACAGAAAAATTAAACCCTTTTACAATGTTTGATAAAGTCTTGATTGTTCTCTCCACAGTTGGTGGTTTGCTTTATCTGTTTAATGATCCATTGGAAAAAATTAATGGTACCAGTTTAGTGCCATTTGAAATGTGGGGATTAAATGGGTCTAGTGTTGTTGTTTTAGCAGGGTTGGTGTTCTTTTTGGTATTATTGGTTACTAGGATTTCAAGATATATGCCAATAGTTAGGGATAGAATTATTGCGGTGTCCATATTTGGTTTGTTTACGGTCTTTTTCTTTGCTTTTTTTGAGCAATCTTTGGGCTCAATGACTTTATTTGCTCGAGATTATACTAATAGGGCATTGGTTGGTGATTCGGCCATGGTATTTAAAATTGTTGATGCGTTATTGACAACAGTCCCGTTAATAATAATTACTTGGGTTTTATTTTTACTGGCTAAAAAGACATTTGCAAAAATAGCACTTTCCAATATCATTTTAGGCGTAGCATTTGCAGGGATTTGGTTTTTGGTTATTTATAGATTGATAGATAAGTTTTCTCAAGTAGGAAATGAAGTTGAAGCAACTTGGTTTGGTATTTTAAATTCATTCTTTATAATAACCTTAGCCCCACTATTTTCAAAATGGTGGGAGAGTAAATATAACCCTAGTGCCGCAATGAAGTATGGTTTGGGGCTAATACTATTAGGCCTTGGTTTCGCCATTTTATCTTACGGAGCCTATGATATTCCTTCTGGAGCTCAAACGGCTTCAGTAAGTATGATTTTTCTAATTTTAGCCTATTTATTGCATACTATGGGAGAACTATGCTTGTCACCTGTTGGGCTGTCTTATTTAAGCAAATTGGTTCCGGCCAGAATGATTGGGTTTATGTTTGGGGTTTGGTATTTAGCAATTGCAGTAGGTCAAAAAGCCGCAGGAACAATGGGCGGGATGATTGATAAAATTTCTGAACAATACTCAATGGGAACATTCTTTTTAATATTCACATTAATACCTATAGGTGCAGGTTTAATCTCTATTTTGTTAAACCCTGTACTAAAAAAACTGATGCATGGTGTCCGATAATCGAAAAAATCGTTAAAATAAACGTAAAATGCTCCATAAAAGGAGCATTTTTTGTAAGTTGGGAATGAATTTTGCAACAATTGTAGAATGAAATGTCAATCCCAAACGGTGAATTTAACCTGACAAGAAATGAAATGGCATTTCATCTGAGTATTTAAAAACGATAAAATATTTGACAGATGAAGAAATTAGGATTTATTATTACACTAATGATATTTAGTGTTTTAAATGTTACGGCACAAGAGATAAATTGGATAAGTCTTGAGGAAGCAGAAACGCTTCAAAAGAAAACTCCAAAGAAAATAATGATAGACATGTACACTAGTTGGTGTGGTCCATGTAAAATGCTGGATAGAAATACCTTTCAGAATAAGCAGGTCGCAGATTATGTAAATGAACATTATTATGCGGTTAAATTTAATGCTGAGGGGAATGAAAAATTATCTTTTAAAGGGAAAGCGTTTTCAAACCCAAATTATGACCCTTCAAAAGCTAACAAAAGAAATAGTGCACACGAATTATCAAGGTATTTCCAAATACAAGCGTATCCAACAATTGTGTTTTTGGATGAAGAATCTAATCTCATAGCACCTATAAGAGGGTACAAAAAGCCTCAAGATTTAGAGCTTTATTTGAAACTTTTTAAGAATAATGACCATAAAAATATGGATTCACAAGAAAAGTTTGATGCATATTATAAAGAGTTCAAACCAGAGTTTCAAGGCGAATAATGGATTAAAAACTGTAAATAAATACTCCCTTTTCACTAGTTCGATGAAAAGGGATTTTTTTAACCTCACAAGTAGTAGACCAACGTGCTTGATAGGTTTTATAATTGCTGCCATCGCATATTAGCAATTCTGGTTTTAAAGAATCAATTAATCTGGAAAGATTTATTTTAGGTGAATTTCTGAGTAATATGATGTCAGGTTTAAATGATTTTATCTTGTAAACACCTAGGCTATCAACAACAAGTACTTTTTTATTTTGTAAAGAATAAATATGCTTAATAGTATCATACTTTACTGTGTTTATCATTTCTCTAACAGTGAAATTGGATATAAGGTTTTCGTTTTCTATGGAAGCTAGATTATGGTGAAGTTGAAGTTGTTTACCTTTTTTGATGCCTAAAACAGTGTGCCTACTTTTGTTAAATATAAAGAAGCGATTTGTTTTACTGTTATAATTTTCAAAAATAGAATAGCCCTGAATAAACAATATTGTGGCTAATACATAAATGATAGATCTGAATGTTTTTTGCTTTACGAAAAGGATTAACATGCTTATTAAAAGATATGACATTAACATTTTATCAAGGTCAAAAGAAATATTCTTGAATAAAAAAGTTTCTTGATTAGAAATCCAGCCAACAAATGAATTCATAAGATAAATTATCCAGCTATAGGTGCTGGCCAAAAAAACAGGTAAAATGTTTAAAAGTGAAAATATTATAATTATAAATCCAAATCCTAAAATAACACCTAAACACGGAATGATAACTAGATTTGATATAATGAATAACCCAGGAAATTGATGGAAGTAAAACAAACTTATAGGAATAACTCCAATTTGTGCTGCGAGTGTCACCGTAAATATTTTCCAGAAAAAATTAATGATTTGAAACTTCGCAATCCATAATTTATAAATGATAGGCTGTATAATCACTATAGCAAAAACCGCCAAATAACTTAATTGAAAGCCAACATCAAAAATAAAGTTTGGCTTAAATAGTAATAAAATAAACATCGAAATGGCTAATGTGTTAAACACATTCGTAGGGCGTTTAATATGCATGGCTATAGCAACAATACTAAACATGGTTACAGCTCTAATCACCGAGGCCGACAAACCTGCTATAACGGCATAGGACCAAAGCAATATTAAAATGCTAATTATTTTTATGTAGTTACCGTTTTTAAAATAGTCCAAAGGCTTAAAAAGATAATTTAATAACAGCAATACAATACCAATATGTAAACCTGATACTGCTAATATGTGAATAGCACCGGCATCTTTATAGTCGTCATAAATGGCGGTGGAGAGATTGCGTCGTTGACCCAATAAAAGTGCATTAATTATTGAAAGTTCATCTTCAGTAAAATTGTAGTTTTTTAAATTATTGTTGATTCGCGTTCTTAAGAGAGAAGCATAGCCGTAATAACTGTGTTTAGTAGTGTCGACTATAAATAGTTCACTATGTTTTGCATAGAGTTGATCATATATATATGCCTTTGAGAGATAGTTTTTATAGTTAAATTGGTGAGGATTTTTTGGTTCGTTAATAGTTTTGAATTCAGTATTCACTAAGTAAATGTTGTCCACTTGCAAAGGGAAAAGGTTTGAGTCTTTTTCAATATTTAGCAAAGATTTCCCAAAGACCGTTTTTCCATTTAATTGTGAGACGTCAACGATATATTTATCATGATAAAGACTTGATTTTAAAACCTCCCTGACTCTAAGTCTAATGATAGGGATAGAATCATTGTTTTTAGTATCATATTTAGTATAGTGATTTTTGAAATTTGCTTGTTCATGAACTGAGGAGACTAAACAACCTATACAAATTGTAGTTAAATATACCAGTACACCAAACCAAACGGGCTGATTATAATGTCGTTTCGTAACGATAAGAGCAGTTGCCAAAATTATGAGCAAGACAATGCAACAATATAGAATTGCCATTAATTTTATTACAGCATAATGGGCCAATAAAATACCGATAATTAAACAAAAGGTTAGCCTAATTATAATGAAGTTAAGTAGTTTCATCACATATTGTTAGCATAAAATAATTTTTACACTATTAATATAATAAATATCTTACAAAAATTTACGAGCTTCAATAAACGCACTGTTCCAATAGGGTTCTGACAGTGTAGATGTTATAACTCCTTTGCTTGTTGTTGAATGAATAAATGTTATTTCACCTCTTTTAGATCTTACCACTAGACCAACATGGTTTATTGTTTTTCGGTTTTTACTGGTTTTAAAAAACAATAAATCTCCTTTTTGGACATTATCTTTTGCAATAGATTTTCCTTGCTTTGCCATATCACGTGAGATTCTTGGCAGAATAATATTTTCTTTTTTGAAAGCAACATGGACTAGACCAGAACAGTCCATCCCTTTTTTTGTTGTACCACCAAACCTATATTTTGTACCGTAAAAAGATTGTGCATGGCTTACAATATTATCAACTAATGACCCTTTAGTTTTTATGGCTTTTGGTTTTGTTGAAACAGAGACAGCATTTCTATTATTGGCAATCTTAGAAGATTTGCAGGAACTAAAGCAAATAAATATTACTAATATGAAGGGCAATAAACGCATAATTTAGATTGTGGCTAAGCTAATTTACAGAATTATATATTAACTCTGCAACTTTTTTACTAGCTCCTTTGCCGCCCAATTGCTTTTCAAGGTCATAATAATTTAGAAAAAACTTTGCGCGCTGATAACCATCCAATAAATTGGCCAACTCTTCTTTTAACCGTTGAGAGTTGCACTCATTTTGAATAAGTTCTGTAACCACCTCTTTATCCATAATTAAGTTTACAAGAGAAATGTATTTAATATGTTTTACAAGTCGTTTGCCAATTTGGTAAGACATCCAACTACCTTTATAACATACAACTTCTGGAACTTTAAACAAAGCGGTCTCTAAAGTAGCAGTCCCAGAAGTCACCAATGCAGCGGTGGATACACTTAACAAATCATAAGTTTTATTGCTCACAAAATGCACATTGGGATTGTCAATAAACGTTGCGTAAAAATTATAATCTTGACTTGGAGCACCCGCAATTACAAACTGATAATCCGGGAAATCTTCAATAACACTAAGCATAACTGATAGCAGTTTACGTATCTCTTGTTTTCTACTTCCAGGCAGTAAGGCTATAATTGGTTTATCACTCAGATTATTGGCCGTTCTAAATTCAAATTCATCAACTTGGGCTCTTTCAGAAATAGCATCTATTAAAGGGTGACCAACAAACTCAACGGGAAAATTATGCTTGTCTTCATAAAACGATTTTTCAAAAGGAAGGATAACATACATAGTATCGATGTCTCGTTTAATGTCATTAATCCTATTCTCTTTCCAAGCCCAAATTTGAGGGGAAATATAATATTGAGTATTAAGGCCTTCTAGTTTGGCCCATTTTGCAATTCTTAAATTAAATCCAGGATAGTCAATAAAAATTAAAACATCTGGTTCATATTCTTTTATGTCTTGTCTACAAAATTTTAAATTTTGGGCTATTGTCCTTAGATTCATCACCACTTCTAAAAAACCCATAAAGGCCAAGTCTCTATAATGCTTTACCAAGGTTCCTCCAACCTGCTGCATTAAATCGCCACCCCAAAATCTAAATTCAGCATTTCGATCCTTTTTTAAAAGGGCTTTCATTAGATTGGAACCATGCAAATCTCCAGAGGCTTCACCAGCTATAATGTAGTACTTCATCAGATAACATTCATGGATTTATAACTTAATTACAAATGTAAGTATAGCAATTAATACAGTAACCAATAATACGCCCCTTGCCCGATAATCTTGCTTCTTTTTAATAAAGAAAAAGAAGGCAACTAAATTTAAAATGGCCCCCAAACTTATTATTTTACCTAAAAAACCTTCCAAATTGGCAGCTTTCATAACGGTCATAAAGTCGTCCCCACTGCCTAAAAGTGTAGCCGCAATAAAAACACCAATTGTGTTGGCAATCAAGCCTACCAATATTCCTATGATTACATCTTTTTTAACCATTTAAAGACCACGAATTTAATTGTTGCATAAAATGATGGGCGGTTAAGTCAAATTGTACAGGTACAACAGAGACAAAGCCATTTTCCAGTGCCCAATTATCAGTATCTTCACCATTATCTAAATTGACAAATTTTCCAGTAAGCCAAAAATAATCCCTCCCTTGCGGGTTTTGACGTTTATCAAAATTTTCAACCCAATTTGCCTTTGCTTGTCTACAAACTTTAACGCCATTAATGTTTTCTCTTTCTAATTTTGGAAAATTTACATTAAGTACAATACCGTTTGGTAGTCCGTTTAGGAGAACATTTTCAGTTATCCTTTTAACAAAAGTTTCAACTGGTTTAAAATCAGCTTCCCAATTATAATCTAGCAAGGAGAATCCTATTGCTGGAATCCCTTCAATACCCGCTTCTATTGCTGCACTCATGGTACCAGAATAGATGACGTTAATTGATGCATTAGAGCCATGATTTATACCTGAAACGCATAAATCTGGTTTTCGGTCTAAAATTTCATGTACGGCCAGTTTTATACAGTCTGCCGGAGTTCCAGAAGTGCTATATTCGGCCTGTGGGCCATTGTCAATGTGCTCTCTCTTGCAATGCAGTGTCGCATCTACTGTTATGGCGTGACCCATGCCACTTTGAGGGCTGTCAGGAGCAACAACAACAACATCTCCGAGTATATTCATGACTTTTATTAATGTGCGTATTCCAGGTGCGGTTATACCATCATCATTTGTGACTAATATTAAGGGCTTTTTTTGCATTTGTACTAAATGGATTAATCAATAACAAAAGTAGGTAAATTCATGTTGAAATACTTATTTTGCGGTGTTTAACAAAAAATTAGTATCATTAAAGAGTTTTGGCATAGTTTTTTCTTTAATTTAGATAAAAATTCACCCAAAAAAAAGCATTGATTTTATGAAAAGGAAATATAATATTTTACTACTTACTTTACTTTTGGCTTTTGCCTCGTGTAGCTTTACGAGCAAAACATTTGAAAATGATGATAGGGACAAGCTACTGGTACAGCTCGTTACTTTTGTTTTGGAACAAGGTCATTTTGATGCCAAAGATATGAATGACGCCTTTTCTGAAGGGGTTTTTGAACATTACTTAGATCAGATTGACCCATTTAGACGCTATTTTTATCAATCTGATATCAAAGAATTCGAAAAGTATAAAACCGAGTTAGATAATCAAATAATGGATTATGACGTGGCGTTTTTTAATTTAACCCATAAGCGTTTACTTGAGCGTATGGCAGAATCTAAAGAAGTTTATAAAGAAGTTCTTAGTGTGCCTTTTGATTATAGTAAAAATGAAACGTTCAACACTGATTATGAGAACGTAGAGTATGTGGATTCAAAAAAGGAAATGTTAGAGCGCTGGAGAACGCAACTCAAATTCTCTGCTATTGCTAACTATCATGATTTAGTGATTAGTCAAAATGGGGAACGTAAACGCGAAAAAGAAATTAAAGAATTAAACGAAGAAGAAATAGATGCACTTACTGATTTGGAAAAGGAACGGTTTTTTGGTGAAGATGAAGAAAAAAGATTTGTTGTAAGGTCTGAATCAGAATTAGAAGAGGAAGCACGCAATGTGACCTTACGTTCTTTAGACGAGCTTTATGGTTTTATTGATGAAAGAGAACGCAAGGATTGGTTCTCGGTGTATTTAAATGCCATAGTAACTGAGTTTGATCCGCATACATTCTATTTTGCGCCTAAGGCTAAGGAAGATTTTGATGTTAGGATGTCAGGTAAATATGAAGGTATTGGAGCGAGGCTTCAAAGAAAAAAAGATCATATTACAATTATTGAGCTTATTTCTGGAGGTTCGGCATGGAGACAAAACAAACTGGAGGTAGGTGATGTAATTTTAAAAGTGAGACAAGAAGATGAAGAGGAGGCCATAAATGTTGTTGGTATGCCAACAGATGATGCTGTTAAATTTATTAAAGGACCAAAAGGAACCAATGTGATTTTAACACTTAAAAAAATGGATGGTTCAATTGTCGATTTATCAATACCACGCGATGTCATAGTCCTTGAAGAGACTTTTGCAAAATCTACAACGGTTAAGAAAGACGATAAAACCTATGGTGTAATTAATCTACCTGGTTTCTATGCTAATTTTGAGGATTATGGTAAACGTAATGCAGCTAGCGATATGAAAAAGGAGATTGAGCGTTTAAAGGCTCTGGGTATGGAAGGTCTTGTTTTGGATTTGAGAAACAACGGAGGCGGTTTTTTACAAACTGCTGTCGATATGGCCGGTTTGTTCATTAAAGAAGGACCTGTTGTCCAAGTTAGGACTACGGGGGAACCTAAGGAAGTTTTAAAAGATAGAGATCGCTCCATTGTTTGGGATGGTCCCTTAGTAATTTTGGTCAATGAATTTTCGGCTTCTGCATCAGAAATAATGGCTGCAGCAATGCAAGATTATAAAAGAGCTATTGTTATTGGGAGTAAGCAAACTTTTGGTAAAGGAACGGTTCAACGCGTGCTGGATTTAAACCAAATGGTTAGAAAAAATACGAATGGGGATCTTGGTGCATTAAAGCTTACAATCCAAAAGTATTATAGAATTAATGGCGGTTCTGTTCAATTGGAAGGGGTGAAAAGCGATGTGGTTGTACCTGATAATTATAGTTATATTGATATTGGCGAAAAGAATCAAGATAATCCATTGGCATGGGACAAAATTGAGCCTGCTTCCTTTAAGGTTTGGGATAGTTACTTTGATTATAACGCTACAATTAAGAAAAGCAAGGATAGAATGGCGCAAAGTGAACAATTGAGTTTAATAGATCAAAATGCCCAATGGATTAAGAAAATTAGGGATAGGAATGAATTTTCTTTAAAATACGATGATTATAAAGCACAGCTTGACCTTAATGATAAAGAATCTAAGCGTTTTGAAAAGCTATCTGATTATAAAACAGACTTAACTTTTAAATCCTTACCCTATGAAATTGCTTTAATGAAGCAAGATTCAACATTAAAAATAAAGCGAGACCGTTGGCATGAAAGCTTGAGCAAAGATGTTTATATAGAAGAAGCACTTAATGTTTTGAGTGACTTGAAAATGTCTTATGCCGTAAAAACTAAAGTAGCAGCTGCTGTAAAGAATTGATTTAATGAGTAATACCAGTAACTCATTAACTAGTATGGCGCTCCAAAAGTTTAAGAAAAGCTTTTGGGGCGTTTTAAGTTTTTGGTTTATTGTACTTATCGGGCTGCTTTCTGTTTTTGCTTATGTAGTTGCACCAGATAATTCTCAAAATGCAAATCAAATGCATTTGTCAATTCACTCTAAAAAACCTGGATTTAAAGTCCTGATGTTGACCATGCCAAATAAATCCAGTAAAAAGCAAAGTGTTTTCAACACTACTTTTTTTGGAAATCAAATTAGTGATGAAGAAATCCCTATAACAAATTACAGCATTGAAGGCAATTATTTAAATTATACAGAGTATGCCGCGGATGATTTAGAAGGTTTGCAAAAAAGCGTATCACTGGAAAAATTTCCAAACAACGTGGCTGAACAGTTTATTTCTGAAAAAACATTCATTTTTGGTACTGATAAATACGGTCGTGATTTGCTAAGCAGAATACTGGTCGGAGCTAGAATTTCATTTTTTATTGGGTTTGTAGCGGTTTTTATTTCATTGATAATAGGAATTTTTTTAGGAAGCCTCGCAGGTTATTTTGGTGGTAAAACCGATGCTATTATTATGTGGATTATTAATGTTACTTGGTCCATCCCAACATTACTTTTGGTAATAGCAATTACTTTGGTTCTTGGTAAAGGGTATTGGCAGGTCTTTATTGCAGTAGGGCTCACCATGTGGGTAGAAGTTGCTAGGGTGGTAAGAGGCCAAATAATTAGTGCTAAAGAAATGCAATATGTTACCGCGGCCAGAGCATTAGGATTTTCTGATTTCAGGATAATTACCAAACATATATTACCCAATATAATGGCTCCGGTAATTGTGATTTCGGCAGCAAATTTTGCTGGTGCTATATTAATTGAGAGCGGCTTGAGTTTTTTGGGTATTGGGGCACAACCTCCAATGGCAAGTTGGGGCGCAATGATAAAAGATCATTACAACTATATAATTTTAGGAAAGCCCTATTTGGCTCTAATTCCAGGATTATGTATAATGAGTTTGGTTATGGCGTTCATGCTTATTGGCAACACCTTAAGAGATGCCCTTGATGTCAAAAGTTAGTAGATGAAGAAAAGAACACTATATTCAGTAATTGCAATTGTTTTAATAAGTGCAGTCTATATATTTGGCTTTTATCTAGACGATAAGGAAATTCAAGAGGTTGTTGATCAAGGTGAAGTCATAAAAGAAGATACTAACACATTCTTTTTGCCAACAAGTACTACAGGGCAAATTGTACACCATAATGGCTACTCGCTATCTTATAATGAAGACTACGAACAAGCGGAGTGGGTCGCTTACGAATTAAAACAAGAACATCTTTCCAATACAAACTTTAAGCGACCTTATTTTGAAATTGACGAAGCCGTAAAAACCAAGGCTGCCCATTGGAAAAACTATAAACAATCTGGGTACGACCGAGGCCATTTATGTCCAGCAGGCGATAGAAAACAAACAAAGGAAGCTCACGATGAAACGTTTTTAACCAGTAATATTTCTCCACAAACACATAGTTTTAATTCTGGAATTTGGAACACTCTTGAACAAAAAGTGCGTTTTTGGGCCAGTAAATATGATGGCCTTTTTGTAGTTACCGGTGGTGTGTTAAAAGGCGAATTAAAGACTATAGGTGTTGAGGATGTAGGTGTGCCAAATTATTTCTATAAAATCCTAATGGATTATAATAATGGTTCATCTAAAATGATAGCTTTTTTAATGGAACATGAAAATTCGAGTTTGCCACTATATAATTTTGTGGTTTCTGTAGATACGGTAGAACGTCTTACAGGAATCGACTTCTTTCCGCAGCTAAATGATGACATAGAGGAGACTTTGGAATCTTCTTCAAGTTATAAAAATTGGAGTTTTTAGATAAAAAAAGCGACTTTAAAAAATCGCTTTCATTGCTCTATTGTGTCATTCCTGGAGGATATTTCTCCATAATTTTCATAACAAACTCCTTGATACGCGCCTCTTTTTTTTCCATGCCTTGAGCAATATAACCTGTTCCTAAGCCCTGCCAGACTAACTCTTTTTTATTGGCATCTATAAGATCTATATAGAGTGTCCCTTCAGTAGATCGGGATACCGTATTGTAATTGTTCCAATACCAAGGGCTCCAACCCCAACCATAACCATAAGGGCCAAAACCAGTGTTGTGTACATTTATTTTCTCTCTTGATTTGGTGAAAATACTAACTAATAAATCTGGATTTTCAGATTTAGTAAATCCTTTGGCCAGTAATTCAGCTTCAACGGCGCGTAAAATTCTACGTTTGTCCAAATCGCTTATTTCCGCCTTGTCAATTCCGGTTTTAAAAAAGGCAAATGTTTTGTATGAATCAAAATTCGCATTCTTATCATAGTCTGAAGCAACTCTTACAGAGACGCATGAAGTAACTAACAAAAGAAGCAATACTAATGGTGTGATTTTAAAATACTTTTTCATAGTGTATTATATATTAATGGTTAAAACGAGTTCTATATGTTACATTCATCACTTATTAGGCGAAGTTGTTTTTCATTTCAAACTTACTAGCTCAGTCATTTAATAACAAAACGACATCGGTTTGAATAGCTTTTAGGTAAGCTTAATAACATCAAGAATCATACCAAATCGCCTGTTGTTATTTTGCTTCAGCCATTAAAAGAACTGTTGTCAATTCCTTCTGACAAAGGATTTTAAAATGTTTGCAACTTCAATTTATAGGCATAGAAATTACTTCTTTTGCGCATTGGTTTTAATATCATAACCATAGGGGCAATGTCTACAGCTACTCTCACAGCAATACCCTCTTTTTAGGTGATATTGCTCTGTAAAACAACGGTATCCTTCAGGTGTGAAATAATAATCACCATCTTCAATTGGGACAAATTCCTTCATAAGTCACAAAGATAATGTAAATTACACTGTTTTTTGAATGCGTTTTTATATGATTTTAATCTCAAAATTTATAGTTCCTAAAGGATATACCGGTGTGACTATTTATCCTTTTGTTTTTTTAAAGAACCATCATTTGAAGAAAGACAACTTACTAATTAATCATGAACGTATTCACCTTAGGCAACAATTAGAACTCTTAGTATTACCGTTTTACATTTTGTATATGTTAGAGTTTGCACTGCGATTAATGCAATACAGAAGCTGGAAAACGGCATATAGAAATATTTCGTTTGAACGCGAAGCATATCGTAACGAAGATGATCTAGAGTACTTAAATACTAGAAAAATATGGCAATTTTTAAAGTATATTCGTGCCAATGATAATTAATGCCTCAAGTGTAAAAAATCAGCAGCTATTCCTTGGAAAAAATCTTGACGTAACTTGTTACATAAAGCGTGAAGATAAAATCCATCCTTTTATATCTGGAAATAAATACAGGAAACTAAAATATAACTTAAAAGAAGCTAAAAAACTTGGTTTTACAACCTTATTGACTTTTGGAGGCGCCTATTCAAACCACATTGCGGCGGTTGCTTTTGCAGGGCATGATTTCGGCTTTAAAACAATAGGTGTCATTAGGGGAGAAGAATTATCGAATAATTTTGGAGATAATGCCACATTGCGGTTTGCACAAGCCCAAGGAATGCAATTTAAGTTTGTATCTAGATGTAACTACCGAAAAAAAACGGCAATCGATTTTATTGAATCATTAAAAAAAGAATATGGGGAATTTTATAATATTCCTGAAGGCGGAACAAATACTTTGGCTATAAAAGGATGTCAGGAAATTTTGACCGAAAAGGATGATGTGTTTGATTATGTATGTTGTGCCGTAGGGACTGGGGGGACTATTTCTGGACTTATTAATAGTGTAAAACCACATCAACAAATTTTAGGATTTCCTGCCTTAAAGGGTGATTTTTTATCGGACAATATTAGTAAGTTTGTATTGCAAAATAATTGGAAATTAATTACCGATTTTCACTTTGGAGGTTATGCGAAGGTTAATGAAGAACTTATTGATTTTATAAATAAATTTAAGCAAGAAGAGCATATTGCTTTAGACCCAGTTTATACTGGAAAACTAATGTTTGGCGTTTATAAGTTAATTGAGCAAGGATTTTTTGCAAAAGGATCGAAAATTTTGACCATTCACACAGGAGGTTTACAGGGGATTTCGGGAATGAATAATAGATTAAAACAAAAAGGATTACCATTAATTAAATGATAAAGAAAATACTTTTAATATTAGCTATAACTATAATTGTTACTAGCTGCGGCGCTAGAAAAAAATCATCTAGAAATGTATCAACAAAACTTGAAAAAGTAAAAAACGAAGACCGTAATATTACTGAGGATAACGACCTTAAAAATGAACCGATTGATGAGACTACAAAAGCAATAATAATAAAGAGCACTGAGCACTATATTGCGGTTTATAAAAACATTGCCATTTCTGAGATGAAGAAGTACGGCATACCTGCAAGTATTACTTTGGCCCAAGGGATTTTAGAGTCCGGTTCTGGTAAAGGAACATTGGCCGTAAAAGCGAATAATCATTTTGGCATCAAGTGCCATAATTGGAAAGGGAAGGCAATTTATCATGATGATGATAGGCGTCAAGAATGTTTTAGGAAATATAAATCTGCATACACTTCTTTTAGAGATCACTCAGAGTTTTTAGCTAATCGTAAACGGTATGCAAAGCTGTTTCAGTTGGATAAAGACGATTATAAAGGCTGGGCCAAAGAATTAAGACGAGCTGGCTATGCCACCGATAAAAGATACCCTCAAAAACTTATAGCCTTAATAGAACGCTATGACCTTTCAAAGTTTGACGAGAAATCTTCAAAACGAAGAAGGAACAAAAAGGTAGATTATACGCATATAGTAGCTAAAGGCGACACCTTGTATTCCATTTCTAGGAAATATAATGTAACAGTCCAAGAACTTCAATTAATTAATGCTATTGAGGGAACAGAATTAAACATTGGGCAAGTTTTAAAAATAAACTCAAGTTCAAAAGATTAAGAATGAATTATAAAAGAAGTAGTGCGTTGTTTGCCGAAGCAGAAAAAGTAATTCCTGGTGGTGTAAACTCACCAGTTAGAGCGTTTAAAGCGGTAGGCGGAACACCCATATTTGTAAAAGAGGCCAAAGGTGCTTATTTGTATGATGAGGATGGCAATCGGTTAATAGACTATATTAATTCATGGGGGCCAATGTTACTTGGCCATGCTTTTAGACCCGTAGTTGACGCTGTAGTTGAAAAAGCGAAAAAAGGAACGTCTTTTGGGATGCCAACCGAAATTGAGACGAAAATAGCGGAACTGGCTGTTTCTATGGTCCCTAATATCGATAAAATCCGTTTTGTAAACTCTGGAACCGAGGCCTGTATGAGTGCTATTCGTTTGGCAAGAGGCTATACGAGTAAGGATAAGATTATAAAATTTGCGGGATGTTATCATGGGCACAGTGACTCATTTTTAATCCAAGCAGGAAGTGGTGCCATAACTTTTGGGACACCTAATAGCCCTGGAGTAACAGAAGGAACTGCAAAAGACACACTATTGGCAAACTATAATGATATTGATAGCGTAAAAGCACTAATTGAAGCTAATAGAAATGAAATAGCGTGTATTATATTAGAACCCGTTGCAGGAAATATGGGCTGTATTCCACCTAAAAACGGTTTTTTACAATCATTAAGAGATTTATGTGATGCTAATAACATTCTATTGATTTTTGATGAAGTTATGACAGGATTTCGATTGGCAAAAGGAGGCGCTCAAGAATTATATAATATAAAGGCAGATATTGTTTGTTTTGGTAAAGTAATAGGAGGAGGACTTCCAGTCGGTGCTTTTGCAGCACGCAATGAAATCATGAATCATTTAGCTCCGTTAGGGCCGGTATATCAAGCAGGGACACTAAGTGGAAATCCATTGGCCATGGCCGCTGGTTTGGCTATGTTGAAAGCAATTAATGAAGACGCTGAATTGTTTAAAAGATTAGAGGCAAAGACCAAATACCTTCATGAAGGAATGTCAAAAGTATTAAAAGAATTGAATGTTGACCATACCATAAATAGAATAGGTTCGATGATTTCAGTGCATTTTGCTCCA
>Ga0316189_10000802_pt1 | contig 31460 bp, 24 predicted proteins | sample LowCovwburrow_MG_FD_204930 | JGI IMG/M metagenome (GOLD analysis project Ga0316189, IMG submission 204930) | Coastal sediment microbial communities from Maine, United States - Lowes Cove worm burrow | ecosystem: Environmental > Aquatic > Marine > Coastal > Sediment | place: USA: Maine...
CAATTTTGATATAGAATCCACCGAAGATGATGAGAATACTACAACTGATATTCAGATTGATCTAGATCAGCGGTTTCCAGTGAGCATGTTAAAACTTAATGTTGCGGATACTTTTGACTATTATCGCCCTATTAGCATTCAATATGCATCTGATAGTGTAAAAAGCGAAAAAGGTTGGCGATACCACTATCAAACTTTATTCAATGGCACCTTGAATTCAATTGAAGAAAATGAATTCAAATTCACTTCTACCTTAGCGAAAAAACTGAATATCACTATTCAAAACCACGATAATCAACCATTAGAAATTTTGGGGGTTGAAGTAAAAGGTCTGGAGCATCAATTAATTGCAAGGTTTACAAAAGATGCCAACTATTATCTTGCCTATGGAAAAGAAAACGACAGATACCCAAATTATGATATAACAAAGTCCTTGACCAAAATACCCAAATCTATGGCTGCCCTGTCTTTGGGTAGTGAACAAGCAATCCCAAAAAAATTGGCCAAGACCAAAAATCCGTTATTTGAGAACAAACTTTGGTTATGGACAACAATGGGTTTGATTATTTTAGTTCTTGGCGTATTTTCTCTAAAAATGATATCCAAAAAATAAGGATTGGTATTGGCTTATAGAAAATGTAATTTTGCTTCACTGTAAAGTAAAAGTGTCTTGAGCGAAGGAAAACTGACAAGAATCAACAAATTTTTAAGTGAAGTAGGTTACTGTTCACGCAGAGCGGCAGATAAGCTTATTGAGCAAGGAAGAGTTACTATCAATGGTCAAGTTCCTGAAATGGGAACCAAAATCACTGAAGGCGATGATGTACGTGTCGATGGGGAACTTATTTCCGAGCAAAAAACAAAACCGGTTTACCTTGCGTTTAACAAACCTATTGGAATTGTCTGCACAACAGATACCGGTGTAGAAAAAGACAACATCATTGATTTTATTAATTATCCAAAACGCATTTTCCCTATTGGACGGTTGGACAAACCCAGTGAGGGGCTCATATTTTTGACCAATGATGGTGATATTGTGAATAAGATACTTCGTGCTAGGAACCATCATGAAAAGGAATATTTGGTTACCGTGGATAAGCCTATTACCAAAAAATTCTTGGAACAAATGGCAAATGGTGTTCCCATTTTGGATACACTAACCAGAAAATGTGAAGTAACTGAAATTAACAAGTACCAGTTCAATATTATACTGACCCAAGGTTTGAACAGGCAAATACGCCGTATGTGCGAGTATTTAGACTACCGCGTTAAAAAGTTAAAACGCATACGTATTATGAACGTGAAATTGGATATACCAGTAGGAAAGTGGCGCTACTTGACTGCTGCCGAACTTAAGGAAATCAATCGGTTGGTCACTGATTCGTCCAAAACCCATTAGGAGAAATCCTTTTTAGGAATCATAAATTATCCTTTTTAACCAAGGACAGCATGACAAATGTCATTGTGTATGTTGTGATAATTTTAAACTTTTACTGGAATTTCAGTGTTTAATATGTTAGCAAGCACTTTGCTTAAGTAGTTAATTAATGTATAATTTAACGACATATCTACTTTAATATCACTAACTTAGATAAGCTCAAGAAACAATTCAATTTTTAAAAAGTCGATCATGATAAATAAACTCTTTCAACAATCCAATAAGAGGTTTTCCGTAATTCTACTCATTATATTTTTTATGGGAGTATTAGGAATGCCTAAAGCATCGGGATTCTTCCAGGATCCTCAGGAACAAAATCAAAATTACAAGGAATACAAGGGTAAAATAATGGATTCCGATTCCAAAAAACCATTGGTTTTCGCCACCCTTTCGATTGAAGATTCAAACATCAGTACCATTTCGAATACGGAAGGTGAATTTGCCCTTAAAGTTCCCAATACCATGGATGAAGCCAATGTACTTATCTCTTTCTTAGGATACAAAACCAAACTGCTGCCTTTATCACAATTCAATACAAACAACACTAAGATCTATATGGATGTAGCCGTTGTTAAATTAAGTGAAGTTAGTCTTAGTATTCCCAAGAATGCCGAAAACCTAGTACGCGAAACACTAAAAAAGCGCGGGGAAAACTATTTTAATGACCCTACATTAATGACCGCTTTTTATCGTGAGACGATTAAAAAAAGAAAGAAGAATGTATCTCTTTCCGAAGCAGTTGTAAATATTTATAAGGCCCCATATACTTCTTCAAAAAGAGATGCTGTACAACTTTATAAGTCTCGTAAAAGTACTGATTATAGCAAATTGGATACCATTGCACTAAAACTTCAAGGTGGTCCGTTTAACGCCCTTTTTGTGGATATAATGAAATACCCGGAATACATCTTCGAAGAAAAAGCATTGGATAAATATGATTTTAGTTATGACCGTTCCACTAAAATAAAGGATAGACATATTTACATTGTTAATTTTGTTCAAAAACCATCGGTTTATCAACAACTATATAAAGGTAAATTGTTTATAGATGCGGAAAAGAAGATACTTACCAGTGCCATTTACTCTTTGAATATTACAGATAAGGAAGAAGCCGCAAAATTATTTGTTAGGCGAAAACCAAGAAATGCCAGAGTCTGGCCCAATGAAGTTGCTTATAGGGTCGATTATCGAGAAAAAGATGGTAGATGGTACTATGGTTATAGTAATGTTCTTTTGGAATTTAAAATTGACTGGGATAAGAAATTGTTCAATTCAGTATATAGTTTGACTTGTGAAATGGCAGTTACCGATTGGGAAAAAAACATTTCCAACGAAATGCCCAAGACCAAAAAGCGCATGAAAACCTCAATCATTTTAGGTGATGAGGCCATCGGTTTTGCCGATCCAGACTTTTGGGGTGAATTCAATATCATTGAACCGGAAAAATCAATAGAATCAGCTATCAAGAAGATACGTCGGCAACTTAAGAAAGGGAAATTGGATGATGGTACTTCGGCGCCATAAAGTAAAAAAAAATCAATAAGAAAACCGCTAATATAAATTAGCGGTTTTTTCTTGGGGGAAACTTTCTTATTTCGGCATCACCACACTGTCAATGGCATGTATAACTCCATTGGAAGCTCCTACATCTGCCATAACTACGGTTGAAGTGTTACCTTTTTCATCAGTAAGCATTACATTACCATTTTCTAGGGAGATAATGATCGCACCTCCTTGAACGGTATTTACCGTGAATTTTCCTCCATTTTTAGTAACTGCATCAATTACTGCAGCCGCATCAAATTTGCCAGAAACAACATGATAGGTCAATATTCCAGTCAGTGCATCCTTACTTTCTGGTTTCAATAGCCCTGCAACAGTACCTTCCGGTAATTTCGCAAATGCGTCGTTTGTTGGTGCGAATACTGTAAATGGTCCATCACTATTTAAAGTACCTACTAAATCCGCTGCTTTTACGGCGGCCACTAGAGTTGTAAAGTTTTCGTTACTAGCTGCAACATCGACAATAGTATTGGAAACCACAATACCTTCGGTAAAACTTGTTAAAGCTGGTTCGCCAACATTTTCTAGACTGTTCATGGTAATTTCATTCTGGCCATAAGAGGATACCATAATCCCTACTAAGCTCAAAGTAGTTAAAGTTTTAATCATTTTCATAACATTGTTTTTTTAGATTCATGTCAAAAGTATATGTATTAACAACAGCTAAATCACAATTTTTGTTTAATTTTTTACATTTATTGTTAAACATTATTAAAATTTACCATAAAAAAATGTTTTATAACCAAATCGGAAATAAAACGAACCACGCTTGAAGAAATCTTCTTATAGAAAACTTCTTGACTTTTTATTTTATCTTGAAATATTTAAAAAGAAATATTATTTCGTTTAATTAGCCACTTCACTAATAAATTTCAACCTATAAAGCCTTAGATCCTCCTCTTCATATTCCCCATCAAATTCTTCCATGGCCTCTTCTAAATCATCAGTATCAGCTTCAAGAAAGTAATCATGCATTTCTTCTTGTTGGTCCTCATCCAATACCTCATCTATATAGTATCCAATATTGAGCTTTGTACCACTATAGACTATTTGTTCCATCTCTTTGATCAACTCGGGAATTTCAAGTCCCTTGGCAGAAGCAATATCCTCAATGCTTAATTTTCTATCAACATTTTGAATGATGTAAAGTTTTAAGCCTGAATTGGCTCCTGTACTTTTAACGATCAGGTCATCTGGTCGTAAAATGTCATTTTCCTCAACATAGGTAGAAATCACATCAACAAACGGCTTTCCGTACTTTTTAGCCTTACCCTCACCTACGCCATAAATATTCAACATTTCTTCCATAGAAATGGGATATTTCAATGCCATATCATCTAAAGATGGATCTTGGAAAACTACAAAAGGCGGCACACCTAATTTATCAGCCTGCGATTTACGAAGCGATTTCAATATCTTTAATAGTTTCTCGTCAGAAACTCCTCCTTTAGAAGCGCTTACAATGGCCTCATCCCTTTCTTTGTTATATTCATGGTCTTTGGTCATCATGAACGAGGTAGGCTTCTCGAGAAATTCATTTCCTTTCTTGGTAACTTGCAATATTCCGTACAATTCTATCTCCTTTTTTAAAAGACCCGCTACCAAAACCTGCCTGATCAGCGCCATCCAATGATTTTCAGTCTGATCGGACCCTATACCAAATACCGATTTCTCATTAGCTTTATGGGATGATACCAAGGCATTGATTTGTCCCGTTATAGTCTTTACTATTTCTTTTGATTTGAACTTTTCACTAGTCTCCTTAACCGTACGTAAAAGCTTCAACACATCGTCCTTTGCCTCTTGCTTTTCTTTTGGATTCCTCGCATTATCGTCCATGTCTGCACCATCCCCGTTGACCTCATCAAATTCTTCCCCAAAATAGTGCAACATAAATTTTCTTCGCGACATTGAGGTTTCAGCATACGCAACAACTTCTTGTAGGAGTGCGTTTCCTATTTCTTGTTCTGCCACAGGTTTGCCTTGCATGAATTTTTCAAGTTTCTCAATATCCTTGTACGAGTAAAATGCCAAACAATGTCCTTCCCCGCCATCTCGACCGGCACGACCCGTTTCTTGGTAATAACTCTCAATGCTTTTTGGTATATCGTGGTGAATAACAAAGCGAACATCGGGTTTATCTATTCCCATACCAAAAGCTATAGTCGCAACAACAACATCAACATCCTCCATCAAAAACATATCTTGATATTTGGAACGGGTTTTGGCATCAAAGCCCGCATGGTAAGGGACTACACTAACTCCATTTACCTGAAGTACATGCGCCAGTTCTTCAACCCGTTTTCTGCTTAGGCAGTAAATAATACCCGATTTGCCTGAATTCTGCTTTACAAAGCGAATAATATCCGAGTCTACATTGGCCGTCTTGGTTCGTACCTCATAAAATAGATTGGCCCTATTAAATGAAGCTTTAAAAACCTTGGCATCGTTAATACCCAAATTCTTGATGATGTCTTCCTGTACTTTAGGGGTCGCAGTTGCTGTTAAGCCTATTATTGGGATGTTCTCTCCCAAACGACTTACAATCGTTCGGAGATTTCTATACTCTGGTCTAAAGTCATGCCCCCACTCAGAGATACAATGGGCTTCATCAACAGCCACAAAAGACACCCCTGCCGATTTCAAAAATTCAATATATTCTTCTTTGATCAATGATTCCGGGGCCACATATAACAACTTGGTAATCCCATTGTTAATATCCTCCTTAACCTGTTTTACTTCAGTCTTGTTTAATGAAGAATTTAAAACGTGGGCAATTCCATGTTCCGAAGAGATGCCACGTATGGCATCGACCTGATTTTTCATCAAAGCGATTAAAGGGGATACAATTATCGCCGTCCCGTCTTGCATTAAGGCTGGAAGCTGGTAACAAAGAGATTTACCTCCTCCAGTTGGCATAATCACAAAAGTATTCTTTCCTTGAACAATATTTTTAATTACATCTTCCTGAAGACCCTTGAATTGGGAAAAACCAAAATATTTTTTTAACGATGCGTGCAAGTCAATGTCGTTGAGCTCCATTCCGCGTTTCACCATTTCATTTTTTAATTCAATGACTATAAGTCATCTGGTATTATTTAATATAAGTTAAGGCGTTTTTATTTATCACACAAATTGTTCCCAAATATCCTTAAAAAACTTAAACTATTCTATAAAATTAAGTTTATGTAATTTTGTGAACTTAAATATAAGACAATCTTTAGGGATTACAATTTATAACATAATTATACCTTGAACAATTCTACAGCGATACTAAAATTAGCTAAAAAAACCATTGGGATAGAAAGTAAGGCCATTGGTAATTTGGCCAACTTACTTAATGACGATTTCGCCAAAACCGTTGAATGTATTTTGAACTCAAAAGGCAGGGTCGTTATTACTGGAATAGGCAAAAGTGCAATTATAGCAACAAAAATAGTCGCTACACTGAATTCAACAGGAACACCTGCAATTTTTATGCATGCAGGTGATGCTATTCATGGGGATTTGGGTACGATTCAAGAAGATGATGTGGTTATCTGTATTTCTAAAAGCGGGAGTACACCAGAAATTAAAATGTTAGTCCCTTTAATTAAAAGAGGGAACAATGTTTTAATAGGACTGACAGGGAATGTTGAATCATTCTTGGCCCAACAGGCAGATTTTGTTTTGAATACCTATGTAGAGAAAGAAGCTTGCCCAAATAATCTGGCCCCGACAACGAGTACAAGTGCTCAATTGGTCATGGGTGATGCTTTGGCGATTTGCTTATTGGAGCTAAAAGGTTTTAGTAGTAAGGATTTCGCAAAATACCATCCAGGAGGTGCGCTTGGCAAACGACTTTACCTAACTGTGGATGATATTGTACAAAACAATATGAAACCCCAGGTTGATTTGGATACAGATGTTCGCAAGGTGATCGTGGAAATTTCAGAAAAAATGTTGGGTGTTTCTGCAGTAATTGAGAATAATAAGATTGTTGGTGTGGTTACCGATGGTGATATTCGGAGAATGCTCAATAAATACGAAAATATCAATGGATTGACCGCCAAAGACATCATGACTTCCAATCCCAAAACCATCGAAGTGGACAAACTTGCGATTGTAGCACTTGAATCTATGCAGGATAAGGGTATTTCACAACTCTTGGCAGTTAGCAATGGCAAGTACAAAGGAGTCGTACACTTACATAATTTAATAAACGAGGGTATATTATAATGGCGAAGAAAAAAAACACCAAGCCTCATAACGAAATGTCTTTCTTAGACCATCTTGAAGAATTAAGATGGCATTTAATACGATCTGTTTTTGCCATTGTTATTATTGCCTGTATAGCTTTTACAATGAGGGAGTTCATTTTCGACACCATACTCTTTGGTCCAAAAAAAATGGATTTTCCGACGTACAGATTCTTTTGTAAAGCGGCCACTTTCCTCGGGTTTGATTCTGCATTCTGTGCCGACAAATTACCTTTTACCATTCAAAGCCGATTGATGGCGGGCCAGTTTTCCGCACATATTTGGACCTCGATTTGGGCTGGATTTATTGTAGGTTTTCCCTATGTGCTTTATGAAGTTTGGAAATTTATTAGTCCCGGCCTATATGAAAAGGAACGAAACAATTCCAGGGGTTTCATCTTAATAGCATCTTTCCTTTTCTTTTTGGGTGTTCTATTCGGTTATTATGTCGTCGCACCTTTATCAATCAACTTTTTGGGCACCTATCAAGTAAGTGCAGAAGTAACGAATGAGTTTGATTTGGCTTCGTATGTTGCTACTGTAAGGTCAGCTGTGATTGCCTGTGGCATCCTGTTCGAGTTACCTATAATCATTTTCTTTTTGACAAAAGTGGGGTTGATTACACCCGAGATAATGAAAAAGTATCGTAAAATTGCCTTGGTCATTGTTCTGATTTTGTCTGCCGTTATCACGCCCCCAGATGTTGCTAGCCAAATAATTGTTGCTGTACCAGTATTATTTTTATACCAAATAAGTATTTATATTTCTAAAATGGTATTGAAACGTGAAGCCAAGAAAGAGGCTAAACTGGCTTCAAAACTTAAAAAGGTTAAAAAACCGTGAATAAGAATCCAATGCCCATTTATTAGATTTAGATTTGAGGGATTTAATTTTGGATAATATACTGACCCAAGAATGAAGCTTAGAGCAGAAAATATAATGAAGGCCTATAGAGGGCGCCAAGTGGTGAAAGGTATTTCATTGGAAGTAAACCAAGGCGAAATCGTGGGATTGCTTGGCCCAAATGGAGCTGGGAAGACAACATGTTTTTATATGATTGTTGGGTTGATAAAACCCAATTCAGGAAAAATATTTCTTGACGGTACTGAGATCACCAAATTCCCCATGTATAAACGTGCCCAAAATGGGATTGGTTATCTGGCCCAAGAAGCTTCTGTTTTCCGAAAATTAAGTATCGAAAAAAATATATTAAGTGTATTGCAATTGACCAATTTGAGCAAAAAAGAGCAACACCTAAAAATGGAATCGCTCATTGAGGAATTTGGACTTGGCCATATTCGAAAAAATAGGGGCGACCTACTTTCTGGCGGCGAAAGACGAAGAACTGAAATTGCCCGGGCCCTCGCTACCGATCCAAAGTTCATTCTCTTGGATGAACCTTTTGCAGGGGTAGACCCAGTGGCGGTTGAGGATATTCAGCGGATTGTTGCCCATTTAAAGGACAAGAATATTGGCATCTTAATTACGGACCACAACGTACAGGAAACCTTGGCAATTACTGAGCGTTCGTACTTAATGTTTGAAGGAGGGATCTTAAAATCAGGTATACCTGAAGACCTTGCGGCAGATGAAATGGTACGTAAAGTATATTTGGGACAGAATTTTGAACTTCGTAAAAAGAAGCTGGACTTTTAAAATAGTCTAATTTTTATTCCCCAGATTTCCTACCAAAGAACTCAAAATATAAAAAGTAATAATGGCAGGAACGGCCAGGAACTTCATGGTCATAAGGAGAACCAAACTTACAATTATAAAAATATAGCGTTGTGAATTGTCTTTAAAATTCCAATTCTCGAATTTCAAAGCGAACAATTCAATCTTGGAATTCAACAAATAGGCGCTTAAGAGCGTAACTCCAATCAAAAACCACTGATTTAAAATAATACCATTCAACAAATCATTACTGTGATATAATAGAATTAAAGGCAAAGACAGAATCAGTAGCGCATTTGCTGGAGTTGGCAACCCTATAAAGGAACTGACTTGGTTTTCATCTATATTGAATTTTGCCAAACGGTATGCCGAGGCCAATGTAATCAAGAATCCTAGAAAGGGTAATGGAGCTACTTTTAGTCCCACCCAAAAGGTGTCATTGGCAGCTTGTGAAGAAATGTCGACATTCCATCCACCACTCATTGACATTCCTAATAACTGAAACATAACAATCCCCGGAACGAGTCCGCTAGTGACCATGTCGGCCAAAGAATCCAATTGTATCCCAAAATCACTTTTCACATTGAGTACGCGGGCTGCCAAACCATCAAAAAAATCGAAGATAATTCCCAGGAAAACGAAAAATGCGGCCAGTTCCAGCTGATTCAAGACTGCGAATACGGCAGCAGCACAACCGCAAAACAAATTCATCAAAGTGATTAGGTTGGGAATATGACGCTTCATGGATAGATGGTTTATGTAAAAATAAGACAATTTTCCATGAATTGTTTTCGTCCCACATTTTATTCAGATATTTGCCACAGATCATTCCTATCAATAAATCATGCGGCTAAAAAAGCTATTTCCCATCCTTTTATTTGTACTCTCGACGATTGGGTATTCGCAGATTCCTGAATTATCCCCTTTGTCAAAAATAAGTGTATTGACTTGTGGGTCTGGGGACCAGCTTTATTCCACTTTCGGGCATAGTGCATTTCGGGTTCAAGACCCAGCAATTGGGATAGATGTGGTTTATAATTATGGGGTTTTCGACTTTAATTCAAATAATTTTTATGGAAAATTTGCGAAGGGCAAGTTGGATTATACCTTGGCCCGTCAGCATTTCTCCAATTTTATCCGTGAATACAAATATGACAAGCGCTGGGTGAACGAACAGCAAATGCAACTATCCCAAGGCGAAAGAAATGAATTGTTCCAATTTTTAGAGCACAACTATCTTCCAGAAAACAGAGCTTATCAGTACGACTTTTTCTATAACAACTGTGCTACTAAAATCTGGGATGTCCTTGCAATGGTCTTTGGTGATAAATTAGCCTTCAATGAAAACTATCTTGAAGAAAAATACACACATCGAGAACTCATTCGTCAAAACATGCCAACCAATTCATGGTCTGCCTTTGGTATTGATTTAGCACTTGGGGCGGTGATTGATGATTTGGCAACACCTAAGGAACATATGTTCCTGCCCTTCTATATTATGAAGCAATTGAATACTTCCAAATTGGACGCAACGCATTTAGCTACCAACGAAGTTTCTATATTCAAACCTGAACCAAGTGACCCTAAAAACAACTTTTTACTAACACCACTTTTTTGGTCATTGTTTTTCATGGTATTGGTTTTTGTAATCACTTATTCGGACTATAGGAAAAACAAAAGAAACAGGTTCTTGGATTTTGGCCTATTCTTCCTCACCGGAATTGCAGGGGTTGTCATCTTTTTTCTCTGGTTTTTGACTGATCATACGGCAACCGCGAGTAACTTCAATATTTTATGGGCCTTTCCTCTAAATCTGAATCTTGCTTTTTTGGTTTGGGGAAATAAACCTTTTTCAAAATTAATTAATTGGTACATGCTACTCCTCCTGTTCTTATTGCTAATAGTAGTCATACTTTGGGTGCTAAGCGTTCAGATTTTCTCACCGGTAATAATTCCTTTGCTATTGGCATTGGGGGCCAGATACGCATATCTCTATCAATCTAACAGAAAACAAATCACACCTACATCCAAATGAACCTACTATCTGTTGAAAACATCGCCAAATCATACGGTGAGCTTGTCCTTTTTGAGAATATTTCTTTTGGGGTAAATAAGGACCAAAAGATTGCTTTAATAGCTAAAAACGGGGATGGAAAAACATCCATCTTAAATATTCTTTCCGGTAAGGATGTTCCAGATTCAGGTTTGGTAAATTATAGGAAAGGGGTTCGCGTTTCCTTTTTGGAACAAGAACCAGACCTTAATCCCGATTTAACTGTAGAAGAAACAATTTTTGCCTCGGACAATGAGGTACTTAAGATTATTTTAGCCTACGAAAAAGCTTTGGAAAAACCTGAAGACGAAGATGCGTACCAAAAGGCCTTTGAGGCTATGGACCGCTTTGATGCTTGGGATTTTGAGACCCAATACAAGCAGATTCTCTTTAAACTTAAATTAGAGGATATTCATGCCAATGTAGGATTGCTATCCGGTGGTCAGAAAAAGCGCTTAGCCTTGGCCAATGCCCTCATCAACAGACCTGATTTGTTGATTCTTGATGAACCCACTAACCATTTGGATTTGGAAATGATCGAATGGTTAGAGCAGTATTTCGCCAAAGAAAATATGACCTTGTTCATGGTTACCCATGACCGTTATTTCTTGGAACGTGTCTGTAATGAAATCATTGAGCTAGATGGAGGTAAACTTTACCCATACAAAGGGAATTATTCGTACTATTTAGAGAAAAAAGATGCCAGGATAGAGCAGGAAGCTGTTGAGCAGCACAAATCCAAGCTACTATTTCAGAAAGAATTGACCTGGATGCGACGACAACCCAAAGCCAGGACTACAAAATCCAAGTCAAGAATTGATGATTTCAAGGATATTAAAGAGAAGGCACACCAGCGTAGAAAAGAACATATGGTTCAATTGGAGATTAATATGGAACGCGTTGGGAGCAAAATATTGGAGCTACATAAAATATCAAAATCTTATCCCGACAAACCTATTCTTGATCAGTTTGAATACACCTTTACCAAAGGCGAACGGGTAGGCATAATTGGCAAAAATGGTACGGGTAAATCCACCTTTCTGAATATAATTTCAGGCATGGATCAGCCAGATTCGGGCAAAGTCATCGTGGGTGATACCATAAAGTTTGGCTACTATACCCAAGAAGGAATATCCATTAAAAAAGGCCAAAAGGTTATTGATGTTATTCGCGAATTCGGGGACTATATTCCCTTAAAAAAAGGAAAACAGATTTCTGCCCAACAATTGTTGGAGCGCTTTCTATTCGACAGAAAAAAGCAATATGATTTTGTCGAAAAACTGAGTGGCGGTGAACGCAAACGGTTATATTTATGTACGGTTTTAATTCAAAATCCTAATTTCTTGATTTTGGATGAGCCTACCAATGACCTCGATATTGTCACCTTAAATGTCTTGGAGAATTTTTTGTTGGATTTTCCGGGTTGTCTCTTGGTGGTATCACACGACCGTTATTTTATGGATAAGATTGTTGATCACCTATTCGTTTTTAGGGGCGATGCCGTTATTGAGGACTTCCCAGGCAATTATTCTGATTATAGGGCCTATGAAGATAGCGCCGTGATTGAAAACAGAGCTGCTAAAATTAAAGCTCAAGAAAATAATTCAACCAAGAATTCTTGGAAAACGGAAGATAAAAGTGCCAAACTTTCTTATTTGGAGCAAAAAGAATATAAATCTCTGGAAATGGAAATCCAAAAATTAGAGGAAAAAAAAGGAAAAATACAGCTGAAATTCACAGTTGGTGATCTTTCGGGAGATGTTATAGCTGCTTTGTCTATTGAACTTAAGGAAATAATGAAAGCCATTGAAGCAAAAACCGAACGTTGGTTTGAGCTTTCAGCATTGTTCGAGGAATAAAAACCAGTTACCGCATGTTTTACAGATTCATTGCCTATCTGAAATTCATTTTCACATCAACCAACCAACATGGGGTTCACTCCCCTTTCATTTATGGTTTTGTCACTAACTGCCTGTCCCAAAGATTAGATTTCAAGGGCCCTAAAACTATTCGCGTCCTACTCAAAAGCATAGCCTATTTTAAAGCAAATAGCATACACATCAACTCAAAGGATATATATATCCAAAGTCAAGTTAAAAATGCCTTTCCACAGATTGAATTCGACCATAATCCCTGTGATATCATCTATATGAGTTGGCCAAATGCTAAGCTATTCCATGGTTTAATAGAAGAGGTTTTGTTCCACAACAATACAATGTTATTGGTCAAAAACATACACCAAAACAAAGAAAATACCGATATTTGGGAGCAAATGAAAGGTAATGAAAAGGTGACCGTTTCTGTGGATATGTTCCATTGCGGTGTATTATTTTTCAGAAAAGAACAGGCAAAAGAACATTTTAAGATTAGAATATAAACCCGTAACTTTAATTATTAAGTCCAATATTATGGAGTATCCAATTTATACAGTTCTGGGTGTACTTTTTGTAATATATCTTTTTATAACGATTTACAATAGGAACAAATCCAAAAGAAGAAGGTCCAAAAAATTTATGGAGGGTTACAATCGTGATGACAGGAAAAAGAATTAACTCCAAGAACAACAAAACATTACATGAAAATTTATACCAAAACTGGGGATAAGGGTACTACTGCCCTTTTCGGAGGCACTCGGGTTTCAAAACATCACATTAGAATCGACAGTTATGGAACTATTGACGAATTGAATGCGTGGTTGGGTCTTATTCGTGACCAAGAGATTGATACTCATTCCAAAAAATCACTAGCTACAATTCAAGATAAACTCTTTACACTAGGGGCTATATTGGCTACAGATCCAGAAAAAGCCTTTTTAAAGAGCGGGAAAGAACGTCTGAATATTCCAAAAATAAATGCTTCTGATATAGAATTATTGGAAAAGGAAATGGATGCAATGAACCAATCTTTGCCACCCATGACCCATTTTATACTTCCAGGGGGGCACACAACCGTGTCATACTGTCATATTGCCCGCACGGTATGCCGTAGGGCAGAACGAATGACTACCCAACTTTTCGAAAAAGAACCTTTTGAAGAAAATGTATTGTCTTACATAAACCGGCTTTCGGACTATCTCTTTGTCTTGGCACGAAAATTGTCTAAGGATTTGAAAGCGGATGAAATCAAATGGATTCCCGAGAAAAAGGGCTAATAAATCCCGATTTTCTTCGTTATCAAACTATTAAAGCAGAAATAATAGAAAAATACCTTGGCTATATCAGGATAAAAATTACTTTTGCAAAAATTATAAAATCAATTTACTACCATGTATTGGACATTAGAACTAGCATCTTATTTGAGTGATGCACCTTGGCCAGCTACCAAAGACGAATTAATCGACTATTCCATTAGAACCGGAGCCCCTTTAGAGGTTGTGGAAAATTTACAGTCTATGGAAGAAGAGGGCGGTGAAATTTACGAGTCTATCGAAGAGATTTGGCCGGATTACCCAACAGAAGAAGATTACCTCTGGAATGAGGATGAATATTAATAAGCTTATTCAAGCATAATAAAAGAAGTCTCCTTTGCGGAGACTTTTTTTATGATTTATTTACCACAGCTGCAATAAGAAAATAGAAGAAAATAGCATTCAAAATGTTAACTTCGCAGTGAAAAGAAGAACCAAGGACAAGTTCTCGGTAAATTTGGCAGTTAAATAGGCCTTTTTCCAAGATTTTACAATCTGGAATACCTTTTGCTCTATCCAGGCATTGTCCTATAATATCAAAAAGTCTAAAAAAGTTCAACTAACCATGTTCGGACAACTTTCAATATAATACTAGAAAATATGAGTTTTTTAAATTCCGTGCTTAAGGCGTTTGTCGGTGACAAATCAAAGAAAGATGTAAAGGAGTTACAGCCAATCCTCAATAAAATAAAATCATTTGAAAAGGCTATCGAAGGATTGACCATAGACGAAATTCGTGCTAAAACAATAGAATTCAAAGCAAGGATAAAAGCTGACTGCCAAGATTTAAATGATAAGATTACAGAATTAACTGAGCAGGTGCATGCCTCTACTGATATTGACAAGAATGAGGATATTTATGCTGAGATTGACAAGCTAAAAGAAGAAGCTTATAAAATTTCGGAAGATACATTGAATGATATTCTACCTGAAGCTTTTGCTGTAGTTAAAGAAACGGCCAAAAGATTCGTTGCCAACGAAACACTTACAGTTACAGCCACAGAATTCGACAGAAAACTTTCGGGCGATAAAGAATATGTTGCTTTGGATGGCGACAAGGCCATTTGGCAAAATTCATGGGATGCTGCCGGTAAAGAAGTAACCTGGGATATGGTGCATTACGATGTGCAGTTGATTGGTGGCATCGCATTACATCAGGGTAAAATTGCTGAAATGCAGACTGGTGAAGGTAAAACCTTGGTTGCTACCCTTCCCATGTATCTAAATGCACTTTCAGGCCATGGTGCACACTTGGTGACCGTTAACGATTATCTTGCGAAAAGGGATAGTGCCTGGATGGCGCCTATTTTTGAATTCCATGGGCTATCAGTAGATTGTATAGACCATCACAAGCCTAATTCTGAAGGCCGTAGAGCTGCGTATAATGCAGATATCACTTATGGTACTAATAACGAGTTTGGCTTTGACTACCTACGTGATAATATGGCACACACGCCAAAAGATTTGGTACAAAGACCACATCATTATGCCATTGTCGATGAGGTCGATTCTGTATTGGTCGATGATGCCCGTACACCACTGATTATTTCGGGACCTGTACCAGAAGGCGATCGCCATGAATTCAATGAGCTTAAACCCAAGGTAGCTGATATTGTCCAGATACAAAGACAACACTTAACCGGAGTTTTGGCTGAAGTCAAGAAGGCCATTGCAGCTGGTGATACCAAAGAAGGCGGATTTTTATTACTTCGTGTTTATCGAGGCTTGCCTAAAAACAAAGCACTTATCAAATATTTAAGTGAAGAAGGCGTAAAACAATTGCTCCAGAAGACAGAGAATTTTTACATGCAAGATAATAATAGGGAGATGCCTAAAGTAGATGAGGATCTTTTGTTCGTTATTGATGAAAAAAACAATCAAATTGAATTGACCGATAAAGGTGTCGATTATATCTCAGGGGAAAAGAACAGGGATTTCTTCGTAATGCCCGATATTGGTGGTGAAATCGCCAAAATCGAAAATCAAGATCTTGAAATTGAAAAAGAAGCGGAACTCAAAGAAGAACTTTTCAAGGACTTCACCATAAAGAGTGAGCGTATTCATACCTTGAGTCAATTACTTAAGGCATATACACTCTTCGAAAAGGATGTTGAATATGTCGTTATAGACAATAAGGTAATGATCGTTGATGAACAAACTGGTCGTATTATGGATGGGCGACGTTATTCAGACGGATTGCACCAAGCTATTGAAGCCAAGGAAAATGTGAAGATTGAAGCATTGACCCAAACTTTCGCCACGGTTACGCTACAGAACTACTTTAGAATGTACAAAAAACTGGCTGGTATGACCGGTACCGCTATCACCGAAGCTGGTGAATTCTGGGAAATTTATAAGTTGGATGTAATGGAAATTCCGACTAACAGGCCAATTGTACGTGATGATAGAAATGACTTGATTTACAAAACAAAGCGCGAAAAATATAATGCCGTAATAGACGAAGTAACGAAACTCTCCCATGCCGGAAGACCTGTGCTTATCGGTACTACTTCAGTAGAGATTTCAGAATTATTGTCCCGGATGTTGAACATTCGTAAAGTACCACACAACGTTTTGAATGCCAAGTTGCATAAAAAGGAGGCCGATGTAGTTGCTGAAGCTGGTTATGCGGGCGTGGTAACAATTGCAACCAACATGGCAGGCCGTGGTACCGATATTAAATTGTCTGATGAAGTGAAAAAAGCAGGCGGTTTAGCGATTGTTGGTACAGAACGTCACGATTCAAGACGTGTAGACAGGCAATTAAGAGGTCGTGCCGGACGTCAAGGTGATCCAGGAAGTTCACAATTTTACGTTTCATTGGAAGATAATCTTATGCGTTTATTCGGATCAGACCGCGTAGCCAAGATGATGGATAAAATGGGTTTGGAAGAAGGTGAGGTAATCCAACATTCCATGATGACAAAATCAATAGAACGTGCCCAGAAAAAGGTAGAGGAAAATAACTTTGGGGTACGTAAACGTCTGTTGGAATATGATGATGTAATGAATGCGCAGCGGGAGGTTGTTTATAAGCGAAGACGTCATGCACTGCAAGGTGAGCGATTAAAAGTTGATATTGCCAATATGGTATATGATACCTGTGAGGTAATTACCGATACAAACAAAGCTGCCACAGATTATAAGAATTTTGAATTTGAATTGATAAAATATTTCTCAATCACTTCCCCGATTACCGAAGCAGAGTTTGAGAAATTAACTGTTCAGGATATTTCAAATACAATCTATAAAGCCGCATATGATCATTACAGAGAGAAAATAGAGCGTAATGCGGCCACTGCTTTTCCTGTGATTAAAAAGGTATATGAGGATAACTCCAATAAATTTGAGCGCATAGTAGTTCCTTTTACAGATGGAATAAAGACCTTGAATGTGGTGACAAACCTCAAGGATGCCTATGATTCCAATGGATCCCAATTGGTGACCGATTTTGAGAAGAATATTACACTTGCAATAATCGATGATTCATGGAAAACCCATTTGCGTAAAATGGATGAATTAAAACAATCGGTGCAATTGGCAGTCCACGAACAAAAAGATCCTTTATTGATCTATAAATTCGAGGCTTTTGAGCTTTTCAAAGGTATGATAGATAAAGTGAACAAGGAAGTGGTTTCATTCTTGTTCAAGGGGGAATTGCCTACTGAGAATCCGAATGAGATTCAGAACGCAGGTAATATAAAACGACCAAAGGAAAATTTACAGACAAGTAAGGCCGAAATTCCTAATAGCGATGAATTATCAGCACAAAATAGGGCTGCAGGACAAACCCAAGGGCAACGTCCCCAAATTACGGAAACAATTGTTCGCGAACGACCAAAAATAGGACGCAACGAACGTGTTACCATTAAGAATATCATGTCTGGTGAAAGTAAAACAGTCAAATTCAAACAAGCCGAACCACTTATAGATAAGGGAGAATGGGTTTTGACAGAAGACTAGGAACTTCAATTCCAAAATTGAAAATGGCGACCATATGGTCGCCATTTTTTTTACTTATAATTCAATCTCTTATAAAGAACAAAGCTTTTAAAAATGAATAAAACAACCATATTTCATGAATTGATGTTGATTTAATTGTAAAACATATTTAGCTTTACCGTAATTAACTTTGTTTTTTTAAGGAATTTCCTTCAAAACCAAGAGTTGGTTCGCTACTAATGAGCATAAAACATTTAACCATGAAAACGCCCGTCAAAGACGAATATCGCTTAAAAGATAAAGTCAAATTAACGCTGAGGGTCAATTATATCTCCTCAATATTTGCAATTATCCTAGGGTTTCTTTGTTTGTACATTCTAAAAATAAATGAGGTACTACCTTATGTATTTTTTGGATATGGAGCCATAAATTTAATCAATACCCTTCTTTTTAAAACACATTGGAATTTAACCTTAACTTACAATCTAACGTCAATAGTTGCCCTTGTTAGTGCTACAGTAATAACCTTATATAGTGGAGGTATCAATAGTCCCTTTATTTTTGTATTGGCATTAATCGTATTCACGGGTTATGTCACTACCAAGTCATATGGTAAAACATATCTATATATCAATATGCTGATAATTTGCTTGTTGTATATTGAAAGTCTTCCTGAATATAGTATTGCAGCCAACATGGTACCCGAAACCTCACGTAATCTTTTCAGCTTTCTAAGTATTCTTTTTTCGGTTTATCTTTTAGGTGGCGTTTTGGGGAAAAACCTCTTGAAGGCCCATCACAACCTCTACAAATCCCGTAACGAAATAGAAAAGAGAATCAATGAGAAGGAGACCTTACTTCGCGAAGTCCATCATAGGGTAAAAAACAATCTACAAACAGTTTCAAGCCTTTTGAGCCTTCAATCCAGAAGTATTGAAGATAAGAAAATGAAAAGTCTAATCAAGAGTAGTCAAAACAGGGTAATCTCAATGGCAATGGTACATGAAATGCTCTACATGCGTGACGATCTTTCTAAAATTGAATATAAATCCTATGTACAGGAATTGAGCGAATTCCTTATCCGCTCTTTAAAAGGGGCAGAAAACAAAATAAAACTCAATATTGATATTCCTGATATAAAATTGGGCATTGATACTGCTATTCCATTAGGTCTCTTAATTAATGAGGCGATTACAAATGCGTTAAAGTATGGTATTACCGATGATAATGCAGGTGAGATCAGTATTGCTATTAGACAAGAGAAGAACCATGATTATGTTTTGTTTATTGGGGATGATGGTGTTGGCTTCCCGGATTCTATTGACCACAAAACGATCAAATCGCTCGGTTTGAAATTAATTCACAATCTTGCCCGACAGTTAAAAGGAACAATAAGTAAAGATTCCACTAAAAAAGGCACCAATTATATTGTAAAATTCACAGAGGTGGGGCAACAGTTTCATTCTGTAGCTTAGCTGCTGGTTTTGATCTTGGTTCAAGCCTAAATATTCATTCATCGAAGGTTCAAAGTTCTGGTATTATTCCCTATATTTAAGCGACTAATTCAAAAAAACCTTCCATGTATAAAAGATTACTCCTTTTGGTGCTGTTTTGTGGTTCAACACTTTACGGCCAAGACTATTTTTTTAAAAAATTCCATCCATTTAATACCGATATTCCTACACCGGAACAGTTTTTAGGCTATGCTATTGGCGAACACCATACACGGCACGATTTAATTGTTTCCTATTTGGAAAAACTTGCCGAAGTATCAGACAGGGCTTCCATTCATTACTATGGTAAGACCCATGAAGGTCGAAAATTGGTAATACTTACCATTACAAGTCCAGAAAATCTAACTAATCTTGAGGGTCTGAAACAACAGCATTTGGCATTCACAGATCCCAATGGCAATGCCACAAACTATGGTGATGTTCCTATTTTCATCAATCTGGCATATAATGTGCATGGTAATGAACCTTCGAGCTCGGAAGCAGCTCTGTTAACGGCATATACCTTTGCGGCCTCTAATAATCCAGAAGTTCTGGGATACTTAAAAAATGCTGTGATTTTTGTAGATCCAACAATTAATCCTGATGGCCGCGATCGGCACACACAATATGCGAATGTTTATCAAGGAAATCCGCTTGTGGCAGATCCCCAAGACGCAGAGCATAATGAATATTGGCCCGGTGGGCGTACGAATCATTATTGGTTTGACCTTAACCGTGATTGGCTTTTGGGCATAAATCCTGAAAGTAGAGGTAAATTAACCTGGTACCATGAATGGTACCCCAATGTAGTTACCGATTTTCATGAAATGGGCTCACAAAGTTCCTATTTCTTTGAACCTATGAAAACCAACGGTTCACTGGACCCAATAATGCCTAAGGAAAATTATGAAGACCTCAACGATATGTTCGGGACACAATTTGCCAAAGCGCTTGATAGTATTGGTAGTTTTTATTTTACCAAGGAGGTTTTTGACGGTACATATCCTGGTTATGGGTCTTCCTACCCTGATTTGCAAGGTGGGTTGGGATTATTGTTTGAACAGGCAAGTTCCAGAGGACATAAACAGACAACTGCCTTTGGCGAGATTAAATTTCCATTCACAATTCGCAATCAATTCACTTCTAGTATTACTACCGTAAAAACCGCTGTCAAGAACAAGGCATATATGCGAAAATACCAACAAGATTTCTTTAAAAGTGCAATTTCCAAAGCTACCAATAGTAAGATCAAAGGTTACACTTTTGGGGATACGTATGACCAAAATCGAAACAAGGCTTTCATCGATAAACTGTTATTACATAAAATAGATGTCTATAAGTCGGGCAATAAATTCGTTGTGCCAACAAAGCAGCCACAATACAGAATGGTGCAAACGATGTTCGAGACCTATTCAAAATTTCGCGATAGCGTTTATTATGATGCTTCTGCATGGTCTTTAGGTAATTTTTATAATATGAAATATCGTGCTGTGACATCAGTGAACATGGAGGACAAAATCACAACTACAGATAATTTGGTCCGTGTTTCTCCCGTACAAAAATCAAACTATGCCTACATCATTGATTGGGATGATTATAATGCTCCTGCTGCACTACATTTCCTTCAGGATAATGGACTAACAGTTTCATCTTCATTTAAACCGTTTGCATCCAAAGTGGGGTCAGATTCCAAATCATTCAATTATGGTGCATTGGTCATTCCTGTAAGTCTACAAAAGAAAGATGCCAATGCCGTATATCAACTGGTTCAAAAGGCTCAGAAAGAATATCAAGTACCTATGTTCGCCGTCAATTCTGGATATAATTTAAAAGGAATTGATCTTGGAAGCAGCTATGTGTCAGCTTTGAAAAAACCAAAAGCAGCACTACTTATAGGTGATGGCGTACGTTCATACGAAGCAGGTGAAGTTTGGCATTTATTGGATACCCGTGTGCACATGCCAATTACCAAAATACCCATGCGAAATTTCAATAAAGCAAATTTGGACAAATACAAAACCCTGGTAATGGTCTCAGGTCGCTATAGTTTCACTGAAAAACAGTTGGCGAAAATCAAAGCTTGGGTAAGTATGGGAAATACATTGATTACCATTGGTACGGCCACAAAATGGGCCATAGACAAGAAATTGGTAAAAGAAAAATTAACCAAACCTGAAAAAGACACAACTGCTGCGACCATTCGTAAACCTTTTGTAGATGCACGTGAAAATCTGGGCAAGGAAAGTATTGGTGGAGTAATTCTTAAGGTGGATATTGACACTACCCATCCCCTAGCCTTTGGATATCATGACAACGCTATTCCGGTTTATAAAAACAATACAGTATGGCTGGCACCAAGTAAAAATGAATACGCCACAGTTGGCAAGTATTCCTCAAATCCGCATATAGACGGATTCATTACCAAGAAGAATATGGAAGAAAACTTAAAACCATCCGCCTCGCTCGTCGTAAGTAAAGTTGGTAGTGGCAGAGTAATATTATTTGCGGACAATCCTAATTTTAGGGGTTCTTGGTACGGTACAAACCGTCTGTTTTTAAATGCCTTGTTTTTAGGTGATAAAATCAGTGTTCCTTCTAGAGATTGATCAACCCAATTTGAACTACATATACAAGACAATAAATGAAAAAAGTAAACATTCTATTAGCTGCTATTCTCTTTTGGAGCTTAAACTGTGTGGCTCAAAGCGCTTTAGGCGATGGTCCTCACTCCCAATTGATTATTCGTGGGGTAATGCTCATCAATGGTAATGGAGCTCCCCCACAAGGTCCAATAGACATTGTAGTTGAGAACAATATTATTAAGAAAATAGAAGTTGTTGGTTACCCTGGGGTGGCAATCAAAGATTCCAGTAGGCCACAATTAAAACCGGGTGGCAAGGAGTTGGATTGTACAGGAATGTATTTATTGCCCGGGTTCGTTGATATGCATGTACATATTGGTGGGAAAGCTCAAGGTGCAAGTCCTGAGTATGTCTTTAAATTATGGATGGCGCACGGCGTTACCACGGTTAGGGAAGTTGGTGGACCAGGTGTTGAATGGACTTTGGATTTAAGGAAAAAAGGGGATAACCACGAAATAGTAGCGCCACGAATTATCACCCATACTTTTTTTGGAACAGGAAGTGATAAACCGTTGAGTACGCCAGAATTGGCCCGAGCATGGGTTAGGGAAAATGCCAAGAAAGGAGCCGATGGTATTAAATTTCTTGGTGCACCACCTGAAATCATGTCAGCTGCATTGGATGAAAATAAAAAATTAGGTTTACATTCATCTTGCCATCACGCACAATTGAATGTTGCAAGATGGAACGTACTCCACTCGGCCCGTGCTGGATTGACAACGATGGAGCATTGGTATGGTTTACCCGAAGCATTATTTGAAGATAGAACTGTTCAGGACTATCCGCTGGATTATAACTACAATAACGAACAGCATAGATTTGAAGAGGCAGGCCGCTTATGGAAACAGGCGGCAAAACCCTATTCCGAGCATTGGAATGCGGTATTGGATGAGCTTCTAGGGTTGGATTTTACACTTGACCCTACATTCAATATCTATGAAGCAAGTCGTGATTTGCATCGTGCGAGACGTGCCGAATGGCATGAAGATTATACGCTACCATCGTTATGGGATTTCTACCAACCCAGCAAAATATCACATGGCTCGTATTGGCACGATTGGGGTACAGAGCAAGAGGTGGCTTGGAGAGAGAACTATAAACTTTGGATGATCTTTGTAAATGAATATAAAAACCGGGGTGGGCGCGTAACCGCAGGTTCAGACTCAGGGTTTATTTTTCAATTATATGGTTTTGCTTATGTGCGTGAATTGGAATTGTTGCGTGAGGCAGGTTTCCATCCTTTGGAAATTATTCGCTCTGCCACTTTGAACGGTGCTGAAGCCTTAGGCATGGGAGATAAGATAGGAAGTGTAACTGTAGGTAAATTGGCCGATTTTGTAGTCGTTGAGGAAAATCCACTTAAAAACTTGAAAGTATTATATGGTACTGGTGCCGTAAAATTGACCGAAGACAATGAAGTTGTTCGTGTAGGTGGTGTAAAGTACACTATAAAAGACGGAATCATCTATGATGCCAAGGCGCTATTAAATGAGGTAAAGGATATGGTCGATACAGAAAAGAAAAAATTGAATTATAAGATATTACAACCGGGAATCAAAGAGTAACATCCCAAAACGTTACAGGTATAAACTCCCTTACGTTGACGAGTAAGGGAGTTATGTTTTTTATTTAAAGCCTTATTTCTGTACTGGTACTTTAATGGGTTGTAAAAAGCCTTTTGTTTTTGGAAAAACAATACCATTAATAATGAACAAGGCAACGGGAATCAATAGAATAAAAAGTATCATAATAAGTAGGTTTTAGAGAACGCTTGGGGGAAGCGTTGGTTACTATACTATTAGGCTAATTTAGGTCTGTCTTTTTTTGTTGTGAATGCTAAAGCTTTCTTTACACGCGAGTTTTTGAATTTGTATAAACGCGCAACGCTTTTTTCCGTATCAATCTTAACTTCTTTAGTATCGTTAATAGTGATAACCCCACTATCCAAAACAATACCCATTTTAATAGGCTCCACTGTATCATTGGTATTGGTGTTTTGCGCGAACGCGGTTAAACCGAAAAAAAGAACAAATAATATGGTTAAAATAGCTTTCATGACTTGGGGTCTTATTATATAAAGATAACCCCAGATGTAAGCAGGTATAGGTTGAAAATCGCTGAAAGCCCCTTATTTTTCGGTTATTGGGAAAAGTTTGGATAAAGTGTAGAAAATGTTCGATGAAATATTTTGAGGTGCATTTCACCTCACCGATTGTATCTGTATTTTATCGGTATTCAATTGCATTATTTCTATGTATTTTTTGAATTAACTGGTTTTTGGTAAGATTAAGAATCCAGTTTTATAAGGCTATTTTACATTTTATGGGTAAATTTAGAATACGGTTTCTTCTATGGAATTTTTATACCTGCATTTTGGCAACTACGAATAGAAATTCTGACGCTATAGAATCCTCCGTTTTCAAAATGTATGATTCATAAAGAAAAGGGCAAAACCAAATAACAGGAACCAATGCCAACCGGAAGAAAATACATAAGTGAAAATCCTGGCCAAACAGCCAGATATGCCTTGTTCATTCTTGCACCACTACTAGCTCTATACCTGATCCTTTTCGTTGAACTCGATCCCAATAATCCGGCCCTTACCTATACACTTGCCGTTGCTATAATCATGGCCATCTGGTGGGTCACCGAGATCGTACCATTGGCCATAACCTCTCTATTACCCATCGTACTCTTCCCTGCTCTTGGCATTATGAACGGCAGGGATGTATCTGCAACCTATTTTAACCATGTTATATTTCTATTTATTGGTGGATTCTTGGTAGCACTGGCCATTCAAAAGTGGGCCTTGCACAAACGAATCGCATTGAAAATTCTTCATATTATCGGAAGTAGCCCAGGCAGAATATTATTGGGATTTATGTTTGCCACGGCATTTCTTTCAATGTGGATATCAAACACTGCGACAGCGATGTTAATGGTACCAATCTTACTTTCTATAATTACGAAGCTTGAAGAAATCAATAGCAAGGCTCTCGTACGTCACTTCTCGATAGGACTACTACTCAGTATCGCCTATAGCGCATCAATTGGCGGCATTGCCACCTTGGTAGGTACACCGCCAAATCTTTCGTTTGCCCGTATTTTTTATATCTATTTTCCCAATGCCCCTGAAATATCCTTTGCGACATGGTTTTTTTATGCCTTCCCCATATCATTGATTTTATTCTTTGTCCTTTTTGGGTATTTGTACATCATTTTTGTAAAAAAAAAGAAAAAATGGAAAAGCCTAAGTCGCAATGAAATATTGAACGAATATCAAGGATTGGGCAAAAAAAGTTTTGAGGAAAAAGTATTGCTGGTGGTATTTGTGGCACTGGCCGTACTTTGGTTTTTCAGGGCCGACATTATGGTGGGCTCTTTCAGGATTCCAGGTTGGTCCAATATCTTTAATGAACCCCAATTTTTTAATGACGGTACTGTTGCCATCTTTATTGCCGTACTTCTTTTTATCATTCCTTCAAAAGCACAACCTGGTACTTTTCTAATGGACTGGAAAGCGGCAGAGGAAATTCCATGGGAAATTATATTGTTGTTTGGTGGTGGTTTCGCCTTGGCAAGTGGTTTCAAGGAATCTGGATTATCATTATGGTTTGGACAGCAATTGGAATGGTTAAGCGGCATGCATCCATTGCTTCTCATTATTTGTATTTGCTTTTTGATTACCTTTTTGACCGAGATCACCTCTAATACGGCAACGGTCGAGACCCTATTACCTATTCTTGCCGGACTCGCGGTAAGTATAGATACCAATCCACTATTGTTAATGCTACCTGCAACCATCGCCGGATCATTGGCTTTTATGCTCCCAGTGGCAACACCACCAAATGCCATTATTTTTGGCAGTAAAAGAATTACGGTCATCCAAATGGCTAAAACAGGTTTTGTTTTAAACCTCATAGGGATAGTAATAGTCTCTATTATCACCTATTATTTTGGAACCTTGATATTTGATATTGTTGATGGGGTTTACCCAGAATGGGGACAAATAGCGAATTGAAAACTTCTGAACTTGTGGTCTTCTTAAGCCAATTTAGGTCTACCCCTCTTCGTCGTAAACGATAGGGCTCTTTTAATCTTGGTATTCCTATACTTATGGATACTTACCGTATCAGCCCTTTCTGGTTGTCCAGACTTATTAAAAGTAATATTGACTTGATGGGGCTGTCCCGGTAAAATTGCGTTAGCTAGTGCGAAATCCTTTTCTGTTGTAATAAATTGCTCTTCAGGGCTTTTGTCTTGGGCAAAGGAAACAAGGCCCGTACATAGAAAAACGGTTACAAAGAAAAGGATTCGCATAGTTTGTAGTTGGTTTGGTTACAGTGATAACCTTCAATCCTTCATTTGGCCACGGTTTTATTCGACCAAAAGAGTGGTTTCATCGATAAAGCGTAATTTCATCGTTGAACTACACACTTTTATCGTGCAAATCCACTTTTTGTTAACACACTTTATCGTAGTTTTTATGCATTTCATCCTAACCAAATAGGAAGAACAGGAATGCAAAAACCAAAAAAAGCGATAAAAATCTCGTTTTTACCCTAGCGTGTAGCCACTAGAAATCCTATGATCAATTGATTCCTATCTGCTAAAACTTATAAACAAATCTGTTAAAAAATCATTTTGCCTCTTTGCGAAGAACTTGTAATGGTGGACTACTAATAACACTTCTACTGTTTGCCAAACCTATGACCAATACTAATAAGGATATACCCGGTAATAGTATTAAAAAAGGTTCTAAGGCGGGAGTGAACGGTGATTTAAACACGAACACAGCCAGTAGTTGACTTCCTAGCAACGAAAGTAAAATTCCGATACTACTTCCTAATACGCCCAAGTATAAATACTCCAAAGCTGTAATCTTCATAATCTGCACACTTCGCGCACCGATCGTACGTAACAAAACACTTTCTTTTATGCGTTGATATTTACTGTTTCGTACCGAACCTATCAAAACTATAATTCCCGTCAGAATACTGAACACTGCCATAAAGTTGATAGCCCATGAAATTTTATCCAAGATACGCTCAATAATGGTTATGACCTGCCTTAAGTCGATAATGGAGATATTGGGAAACTTGTCCACAAGCTCTTGTTGTAATTGGGCCGAAGCACTCTCATTGGGCACATTAGTAGACAAAACATTGAACTGGGGGGCATTCTCCAATACCCCTTTCGGAAATACAATGGAGAAATTCAACTGCATACGTCCCCAATCTACCTCACGGATGCTACCAACCACAGTTTCCATAAGTACGCCTTGCACATTGAATACCATGCTATCACCAATCACCACTTGGGCATCTTTGGCCACATTGTCTGACAATGAAATAGGAATTGGCCTGTCAACGGCAGTGGTTTTCGAAACCCAATTTCCAGCAATCAAAGTTTCTGATCCAATCAACGAATCGCGATATGTGACCCTAAATTCGTGATACAATATCCATTTGTTCATGGTGGTTATACTGTCCAAACGCATATCATTCACAGCCTTCCCTTTGATACTATGCACCCGCATAGTAACTATGGGAATATTATCAATGACCTGCAAGCCCATAGGAGTAATACTATTTACTACAGCATCTTTTTGATCGGTCTGTACATCGAGTAAAATTATATTAGGGCTTTGGTTACCACTATCCAAAGCCGTTTTTGCCAAGAGAATGTCTTTGGTAAAATACAGTGTGCTAATGAGAAAAGTACCAACACCTATCGCCAAAATCAGAACCATTGTTTGGTTATTGGGTCTGAAAAGATTTAGCAAACTTTGACGAGCAATAAAGCCCCATGATGTCGGGAAATATTTTTTAATTCCTTTCATAAATAAGGTTGCAATCCCTGATAATACTAAAAAGGTCACTAAAATCCCCACTACAAATGCCAAGGCCATCTGCCAGCTTTCAAGTAGCCATAGCGAAAACAAAAAGATAAAAAGAAGAATGGTCAATAGCACCAAAAAAGAAGCTTTTCGCGATTTGGCATTATCCTGTTCCTGAATACGCAATACTTGTAAGGGTGAAACATACCAAGTACTTAATAATGGCGTCAACGCAAATAGTACCGACATAAAGACACCCAATAACAACCCCAACAAAACAGGTTGCAAAGAGAATGATATCTGAACCTCGAAGGGTAAAAAATCCGCTAGGATCAAAGGAAAAAGCTGTTGAAGCGAAACCCCTATCATAGTTCCCAAAAGCCCCCCCAACAAACCCATTCCCGCTATTTGGATAAGGTAAATTAAAAAAGTCTGTTTTCGACTCGCTCCCAAGCACTTAAGAACGGCCACTGCACGCAGTTTTTCCTTTATATAAATATGTACAGAACTGGCGATACCCACACAACCCAATAATAAGGCAATGAACGCGACCAAATTCATAAACTTGCCTACATTTTCGTATCTACGGCCTAATCTTTCGCTGGTTTGGGTATGGGTATCCATGTCAGCGTTTTCCACGTCGAGTACCGGATCTACTTCTTTGTATATTTTTTCCAAATCGGTAGTGGATTCAGCCATAAAATAGTAGTTATACCCAACCCTACTACCCTTTTGCAAGAGTTCTGTATCATCAATAAAACGATATGGAATTATAACGGGAGGTGCTACAGAAGCAGATACGGCCGTGCTACCCGGTGCCGATTTCAACGCCCCAATAATGGGGAAGTTCAATTCTCCAATTTTGACGCTATCGCCTGGCTGTAACTTAAATTGTAACATCAAAGTAGCATCTACCAAAGCGCCGTTAGAGCTATCATATTCTTTTGCCGCAGCAAAGGGCTCGGTCTCTAATTCACCATATATCGGAAAATTACCCGCTATACCCCGTACTTGTACCAATTTGGTAGCATTTTTTTTTGAAAAAGCAGCCATTGAAACGAATTTCACTTCCATACCCGCTTCCCCTCCTAAAGAGTCAATTATACCCTGTACCTTTTCATTAGGCAATTGATCGCTATCTATTTTATAGTCGGCACCCATAAGGGCCTTGGATTGTAAAGTAATATTTCGTTTTAGATTTTCACTGAAGGATTGAATTGAAACTACGGCAGCGATACCTAAAATAATCGATGCCATAAAGAGGAATAATCTACGACCACTGGCCTTGCCATCTCGCCAAGCCATTTTAAGAAGCCAATTGAGGCCTGCTTTATTTTTATTTTTCGATTTTTTTATCACAGGTGTACCGTACTTTCGTTTGTTACTATTTTTCCACCCTTCAATCTCAATATGTGCTGGTTTCTTTCTGCTAAATCAAGATCATGGGTCACAATAACCAGCGTTGTACCTGCCTCTTGATTAAGATCAAAAAGCAATTGTACTACTTTCTCCCCTGTTTCCTCATCAAGGTTTCCTGTAGGTTCATCCGCAAATAAGATAGATGGACTATTGCTAAAAGCCCTAGCCAAGGCAACACGCTGCTGTTCACCCCCAGAAAGCTGAGAGGGATAATGATGTGAGCGTTCTGCAAGTCCCACTTTGCCCAAAAGTTCCATAGCTACTTTTGCGGCGTTTTTTGCTCCCTGTAATTCCAACGGAACACTAACATTTTCCAATGCAGTGAGCGTAGGTAGTAATTGAAAATCCTGAAAAATAAAACCAACATTGTTGTTTCTTAACAGTGCTCTTTCGTCTTCACTCATTACACTAAGGTCAGATCCGCAGAGTTCAATAACTCCAGAATCAGGTTGATCGAGTCCAGCACACAGACCCAATAAAGTAGTTTTACCACTACCGGACGGTCCCACTATGGCAAAAGTATCACCCGACTCAATATCAAAAGTAATATCGTCCAGTACTGTCAATGCCTTAGAACCACTCGTATAGGTTTTTCTTAGGTTACGAACGTTTAATATCTTTGCCATATTCCATTTTTAAAGTTTAATTTGGCCAAAAAGAGGCAAATTAAGAAAATGAATTTGATATATTGATTACATTCCTATGCATACAATCTTAAAGTTTAGTTATTTTTTGTTGTTTTTCCTTTTGGTCTCTTGTGGAGATAAGGTCAAAAAACAAGCTGAAAGCACGACCACCGAATCGGTAATTGATGAAGATGGGTCTTCTGTAGAAACGGCAAGAAAGGTCATCTTGTTCTTTGGCAATAGTCTTACTGCAGGTATGGGATTGGATCCCGAAGACGCATTCCCTGCTGTTATCCAAAATAAACTGGATTCATTGCAATTGGATTATGAGGTTATTAACGCAGGACTTAGTGGTGAAACAACGGCCAGTGGAAAAAATAGATTGAGCTGGGTGCTTAATCAGAAAGTGGATATTTTTGTTTTAGAGCTAGGGGCAAACGATGGTCTACGCGGAATACCATTGGAAGAAACCCGAAAAAATCTTCAAGCGATTATTGAAACGGTTCAAGAAAAAAACCCTAATACAAAAATAGTCCTGGCCGGTATGCAGATTCCACCCAATATGGGAAAAGCATACACTTCTGAATTCAGGAATATCTTTCCCGAACTGGCAGAGAAAAACAATGCCGCCTTGATTCCATTTTTATTGGATGATGTTGCCGGAAATCCTGAATTGAACCAAGACGATGGAATACACCCAACCATAGCCGGACAAAAAATCGTTGCCAATAATGTTTGGGAGATTTTGAAAGAGGTGGTGGTAGAGTAAATTAATTATGGTAACTTCTCGTTCAATTTTATTCATTGGAAAATGAGGACACTCTCTATCTTACTCTTACTATTGATTTTCGCTTCGTGTAAATCCAATAAAAAGGAAGAAAACGCAAAAGATACTTGGGTGTCTTTATGGAACGGCAATGACCTTTCAGGTTGGCATACCTATTTGGGAACACCATATTTAATTGACAAAGACAGTTTGGGCAACACCATCGCCCCTTTTGGTATCGATAATGATCCGCTGGGTGTTATCAAAGTTGTTGAAACTGACCATGACAATGCCATTCGTATATCAGGTATGGCTTGGGGTATGATCTATACCGATAAGGATTATAAAAATTATCATTTGAAGCTAAAAGTAAAGTGGGGTGAGGAAATGCACCCACCCAGAGAGAAAGGCCCTAGGGATAGTGGTCTCTTATTTCACGGTTTTGGTGCACCCGGTTCAGCCAATAATTGGATGAGTTCGCAAGAACTACAGATTCAGCAAGGTGATATGGGTGACTATTGGCCAGTGGGTGATGTTGAAATAGATATTCCCAGTATACCCAAAGATGACAAGTATTACA